>JAABUQ010005032.1_pt1 | contig 21722 bp, 20 predicted proteins | sample 5560001 | NCBI WGS metagenome assembly JAABUQ01 (sample SAMN10711888, study PRJNA513371) | rock metagenome | isolation source: Antarctica rocks | place: Antarctica: Victoria Land, Finger Mt nord | collected 2015-12-18
GTATGCTTGATCAACGCATTTCGGTGTTCCAATCTCGGAAGCTGATACACGTAATTCGCAGTGAAGGTGTGTTCGCGATCGAAGCCGGCCGCAGCATACTCGCGCCGCCGGTCGTATGTGTACGGAATGCCCGATGTATCATCGTCGGCCTGATCCATCGCGCGTGACCAGGTGTAATTGGCGCTGATCGTCAGATTGTCACTAAAGCGGCGCGTTAACTGAATCTGCAGGGCGTTGTAATTACTGTTTGCGGCAAAATCCGTGTAATCGATGTTAGCGAAGCCGCGATAAGGTCGCAGCGCATTCCCCTGCGAATTAACGCTGGCAAACGCAGTACCCGAAGTGGTCGTGCCAAGAGGCAGCTGGTCCAGGTCAGAGGCGTAAGACAAATGATTGACCTGGTTGCCGACGTAACCCACATCGATCGCGGTTGTCGTCGAGAGCTGGCGCTGGATATCGAAGCTCCAGGAGTAAATCGTAGGAATTTTGCCGTTTTTATTGAAAGTATTGACGCCCACCGGAAACAGGGTTCCGCTCGAAACGAGAGCCGGCGACAAGTTATCGATGTTCCCGTTATATAAGTTGGGAGTGTAAGCGAGCGGAGGGTTACCCAGACCATCGAAGCTGTTCACATTTTGCCGGATGCGTTCATAGAAAATTCCCCCGCCCGCGCGCATAGCAGTCTTGCCGTCGCCCGTCGGGTCGTACGCAATCCCAAATCGTGGACCCAGGTTATTGAAGCGATGCTTGGCGAAGCCTAAATTATAGCCTTTCGAACCTTCCTGCACGATGCCGTTATACGGATTACCGCTGCCCGGAATGATGCTGCCCTGCTGCAAACCTGGCGGTATTAATTGAAACCGCCTGTGCCGGGTTGTAGAGCGAAGGATCGAAATAGTTTTCGAGATACTTACCATGCGAGTAAGTGGGTCCGAGATAGGCCCAGCGCAGACCGTATTCGAGCGATAGCCTGTTGTTCACTTTCCAGCTATCCTGCGCGAAAGCCTCGACCTGATTAAAGCGGAAAGCGCCGAAGAACACGCCATTGGTCTGCGAGACCGAAAGATAATTGCCGAGGAGCAGGTTGCCTACACCGTTGCCCGTGTCAGCGAGTAACTGCTGGTTCGGATTGAAATCGAACTGTGGAGCATAGGTCCAGTACGGCTGCTGTCCCGACGTGTTGACGTCCACGAAAACGCCTGCTTTCAAGGCGTGGCTTCCAACGATCCTGGTCACGTTATCGGTCAAGGCATAAGTCTTAGCTTCGCTGCGCCAGCCCGGAGGAAAAGGAAAGACACTGAAGCCCCCAGCCGAGAAACGCGGGAACGTATTCCGAAGATTCGAATTCGGAAACAGCTGGCCAAAGGTGAATCCCAGAGCCTTCGCGTCATAAGTGGAAGGATTCACGCCGCCCGAAATATCCACGCGCTGAGTCAAGTGGTTGTAAGTCAGAATCAGCTCATTAGTTGTGGTCGGCGACAGCGTGGCCACGACGTTTAATGCATAACTTGCTCCTGGCTTCTCACGATATTGGGGAAGAACCGGGAATGAGTTACCGGAGAAGATACCAAAGCCCTGGCTTTCACGCTGCGCGTCATCTACCCAGCGGAAAAACATATTTACTTTGGAACTGATTGCGTAATCGGTCCGTAAGGCCTTCTGTCTTTATCAAAGGTGTAAGTGTCTTGAAACGGGATGCGCACCGAATCCGGCGTACCTGGGGTCTGCGCAAAACTACTCAGCCCGCGATAAGCGCCGCCGAGGAGTTTCTGGAAGGCACCCGCCTGAGCGCTGAACTGCGCGGCCGGAATGATGTTGCTCGGGTACGGCGTTCCTCCGATGATCGTGCCGCCTTTGCTACGAATGGCCGTTCCCGGCTCGAAGATTGTACCTACCTGGAAGGCTGTCGGCTGATTTGTGTCGGGATTCGTGATGAGCAAGAGCGAGCCGTTGGCGTTATAACGCAGCGAGCTTCGGAAATCGCCATTGAGGAGCACCGGCGCAGGGACATCGTAGTAACTGTTGCCGTTTGGCCTGCTGGCCCGAGTGCCTTCATAGTTGAAAAAGAATAAGAGTTTCTTGTCGTGCGGAGTCGATACCTTCGGAATATAAATTGGACCGCCTAAGTTGCCACCGAACTGATTGAATCTCAGTTTGCTTTTCCCCAAGCCTTGTAGGTTGTTGAAGAAAGAGTTCGCATCGTAGGCGTCATTTCGATTGAACTCGTACAGCGTGCCGTGGAAGTTCTGTGTTCCGCTCTTCGTATTAGCCGCAATTAACACGCCCGCGATACGCCCATATTCGGCGTTAAAGACGCTGGTCTGCACCTTAAACTCGCCGACTGCATCGAGGCTCAACTGCGTGTACTGGCCATCGTTCGCGCCGACATCAGTGTTGATGCTGCCATCCAGAAACACGTTATTCTGACTGCCCCGCAGGCCGTTTACATGAAATGAATCAGTGTTGTTAAAGGCCAGCCGGAAATCCGACGTATCATTTGAGACAACTCCGGGAACGGTTCGGATCAGCGACTGGAAGTCACGGCCGTCAAGGCTCGTCTCGAGTACCTGCTTCGACGTGATGGTGAAATCCTTCTGCGCCGTCGCACTCTCGACGAGAGGCGTTGTGGCTTCTACTGTTACCTGCTCGGAAGTAGAACCAAGGGTCATCTGCAGCTGCCCGAGATTAAGAACCTGATTCGCATCGAGGTTGATGTTGGGCCGCTCGAGCTTTTTCATCCCCGCACTTTCCACGGCTACTGAGAAGGTGCCCTGGCCGAGCGCCGGAATAGTGAAGCTTCCGTCGCCCGTTGATTTCGTCTGCTTTACGACAACACCTTTTGCAGAATCGGTTACGGTGACATTGGCGTCAGGAATAGCGGCGCCGGCCTGGTCGACTACTGTCCCCTGAATTTGGCTGTTCTGCGCGAAAGCCGGTGCGACCATGAGTGCAACAAGCACCGTTGCCCAGAGCAAGCGGACTGAGCTCATGAGTTAGCCTCCCCTTATCAAATCCGCGGCAGACAATCACTGTCCAGCAAACGGATTTATTCGTGAAGGCAGGTTACCACAGATTTTTCGATGAGAACTTAGTATTCGCCAGCGTCCCCGAGGTCAGGCACTTCGGGAGGAGTAGCTCCATGCGCGAGCTTTCGCAGCTGGTCTGTGATCTCGTCTTCGCGCTGCTTATAACTGCTGATACCCGTAAGTGGAGCTTCTTCGAGCACGTTCCCGTTGGGACCACGGAAGATGACCTTGAACTCTCCCGGCAGGCTGGTGCTGAAAATTTCGGCCTTGTACTGGCCGTGTGTCAAAGTGCCGACTAGCTGTTCCTGCATGGAGCTGACTGTTCCTCTCGCGTCTTCTTTAAAGCCTATTGATTTGCGTCCGCCTGTTTCCGGACTCGCTCCATGTACTCGCGGACATACTTCTGGAGAGCCATGGGCACTTCATTGCGATCGATCTCGCCCCCAAGGTCAGCGTGATGACCCACTCGACCAGAGTACTGCGTCTGCAACTGCTGATGAGAAGAGTGAGTCTCGACAGTCATGTCACCGGTCAAGTTCGCGGAACGCTTGCCTATGATTTCGTCGAGCTTTCCAATCGCCTGGAGTTGCTCGGCTGCCTTCAGCGACTTCTCTCCATCCTGCCTGCCTATGCCGGAATGAGCATCGGAACCCTTGCGGCTGGCGCTTTCATCAGAAGCGTTGCTCTGTGTTCCAGGTGTCTTTTCGGATGCCTGGGCTTCCGACTGGCTTGCTGCGTTTTGCGCGCGCCCCTCGCTCTGATTCTCCTGCGAACTCTGGGCGTTTTGTTCACTTTGGGAGTTCTTCGAGTTGTTACCGGCGTTCTGCTCGCCGGACTTCTTCTCGTCTTGCGAACGCTCGGGTGCGTCGCTCTTCGATCTTGCGCTTTGCGGGCGCATTTTGTCCATCAAGCCCGAGAGCGCGTCCTTCACCCGGTTGGCAAGGCTTGCATTCCCTTGATTGTTTTCGTTATTTTGGTCGGGCTTATCGGACTGCTTATCGCCTTTCGAGCGTTCTCCCGCCGGCGCCCCGTTTTTAGAAGCGTCTTGGCTATCTGCAGTTTGCATTTCGCCCGCGCCCTTATCGTGACCGCCCGAACTGCCGTCCTTTTTTCCGCCATCGAGAGGCGTCCCGTTCTGGCCCGCGCCTTTGCCGTTCGGATCTGTTTGAGCACGCTGAGCACTCGGATCGGTGTCCGCTCCGGCCGGCTGCTCTTCCGCCTTTGGGCCATTTCCAGCACGTTGCGCAACTTTTCCTGCATTCATCGCCGAGCGCTTCGCACCAAGATCGCCCTCGCCCGGAGTATGCATCCGCTCGAGAACTTCCGCGGGAAAGAGAGCGGGAATTGGAATCAGCGCCTGTTTCAGACTAAGGCTGTCTGTCACCAGATAGCGTAGAGCAAAGAGTCCGAACGCCACGGCGGCAAAAGCGCCCGCGATCGCCCAGGTTCGCCGCCAGACAAGAGGGAATACCACAACCGGCTTGACGCTCTCGGCGATGCTATCCGCAGCTCGTATCTGCGCACGGGCGAAGTCGCTGTTACGCCGCAAGGGATCATGCAGCAGGAACCATGCAGTTGAAAGTGCATCGCTCAGTTGAAGCCGCCGGTCGATGAGTTGCGCTACTCGATATCGCGTAACCAGGCGGCGGCGAACGCGCGTTCCGGTAACCGCCAGGCCGGCAAGGGCCAATAGAACCAGCCAGGGCCAATCGAGAATTTGTGTTCCAACGAGCAGCAGCAGGATCAGACCGCCGAAGATAACCAGCGCGGCGACCGCGAAGTGCTCCACTGCGAGCACAAGAGTCCTCCGCCGTGAAGCAGCCTCGATCACTTTCAAGACGTGGCTTTGGCCCGAGTCTGCGCAATCGTCCAAAAATGTTCCGCCTGCCTGGATTATCCCATTTGGCCGTGTCAGGTGGGTGACTTGCACGACCTCCGTTTCGCGTGAGGTACTTTACGCTTTCGTTACCATAAGATCTTCCGATGCTTCGTTTTGAAACCGCTGGGGAGTCGCATGGAGAATTCCTGGTTGCTACGCTGACTGGCCTTCCGGCGGGGATCCCAGTGTCTCTCGAGTATGTGAACCGGCAGCTTTGGCGGCGTCAGCAGGGTTTTGGCCGCGGTGGCCGCATGAAGATCGAGACCGATCAGGTGCGCGTTGTCTCGGGTGTTCGTCACTCAGCGACCATTGGCTCTCCGATTGCCATTCTCATCGAAAACAAGGATTGGAAAAACTGGACGAACATCCTTCCTGTCGAGGCTGCGGACGGGGATGCCTCTCAGGCGAAGCCGGTGCACCGGCCGCGGCCCGGTCACGCCGATCTCGCAGGGGCTATTAAATACAATTTCGACGATGCGCGCTACATTCTCGAGAGAGCGAGCGCACGAGAAACTACGGCCCGCGTGGCAGTAGGTGCGCTCGCCAAGACGTTTCTTCAATGTTTCGGGATTCGAGTACTGAGTCATGTGATCGGCGTCGGCCCGGTCCGGTTAGAACGCCGGGCGACGTGGGAAGAGATCTCAGAGCTGAGCGAGCGGGACGAGGTACTGCTCGGCTGCGTTGATCCGCAAACGGAACAACGCATGAAAGAAGCGGTCGATCATGCGTACCGCACCGGAGACACGATTGGCGGCATCTTTGAAGTAGTGGCTCACGGGCTGCCGCCCGGCCTCGGTTCTCACATTACCTGGGACACGAGACTCGATGGCCGGCTCGCGCAGGCTATTGTTTCGATACAAGCAGTGAAGGGCGCCGAGATTGGTTTAGCGGAAGAGGGATCGATGTCGTACGGTTCCGCCGTGCAGGACACGATCCACTACAGCAAGGAGCAGCACGAGTTTAGCCGGGGTTCGAATCGCGCAGGCGGCCTCGAAGGGGGCATCACGAACGGGCAAGACGTGGTCGTGCGTGGTTTTTTGAAGCCGATTTCGACTCTGCGCCGCCCGCTTGAATCGGTCGACCTGCCGACTCGGGAACCAGCGTTGGCCGCTTACGAACGCAGCGACGTCGCGGTAGTTCCGGCGGCGGGCGTGATCGGCGAGGCTATGACAGCGATTATCCTGGCTTCGGCGTTCCTTGAAAAGTTTGGAGGCGATTCGCTGGGAGAGACCGAGCGCAATTACCAGGGGTACCTCGCCCAGGTAAAGAATTTTTAGGATTTTGCATCTATCGCAATGGTGAGAACAATTTTGAAGTATGGCGAGCCCATGCTTGAACAAGCTGCCCAACCCGTAACCGAGTTCGGAACGGCCGAGCTGAAAGAGCTGATTGCTGACATGTGGGAAACCATGTACGCAGCGAAAGGTGTTGGCCTGGCCGCGCCGCAGATTGGCGCGAGCAAAAGAATTTCGGTGATCGATACGAGTGTTGGTGAAGACGAAACAAAGAAGATCGTGATCATCAACCCGGAGGTCACGTTTCGCGACGGCAAACAGACGGGCGAAGAAGGCTGCCTGAGCATCCCAGGCTTTCGGGAACCGGTGACGCGGGCGAGGAAGGTGACGGTTCGAGCGCAGGATGAAAACGGAGAAACGATCGAGTTAGACGGCGAGGAACTTTTGGCGCGTGCGTTCGAACATGAGATCGATCACCTCAATGGCATCCTTTTCATTAATCACCTGAGCGCGCTGAAGCGCGATATCATCCGGCGCAAAATCAAGAAGCTTCAAAAAGCCGGTGAATGGGATTAAACAGCCCGATTGACGGCGTAGAGGAGCGTTAGGCTCGTGCGAGTGGTATTTCTCGGAACCCCCGAATTCGCGGTGCCTTCTTTGCAGGCGCTGGCTCGCGAACACGAGGTCTTGGCCGTGTTTACCCAGCCTGACCGCCCTAAAGGCAGAGGCAACAAGCTGGCTGAATCACACGTGAAACAAGCGGCCCAGGCTCTCGCGATTCCTGTTCATCAGCCGGAGCGGATTCGGCGGCCTCCACAGCCGGATCTCCTCCGCAGCTTTGACGCTGACCTGATGGTTGTGGTCGGCTACGGTCAGATCATCCCGCAGAGCATCGTCGATCTGCCGCGCTATGGCATCTTGAACGTGCACGCTTCGCTGCTTCCGCAATATCGCGGCGCGGCCCCCATTCAGTGGGCGATTGCTAATGGCGAGACACGAACAGGCGTGACGATTATGCAAATTGATGCCGGGCTCGACACTGGTGAAATGCTCCTCGCGCAACTAGCCGGCATTGAGCCCGATGAGACGGCACCGGAACTGAGTTCCCGGCTAGCGCCGATCGGCGCGGAGCTGTTGCTTACAGCGATTCGTCAGATCGAAGACGGCACGGCACATCCGCAAAAGCAAAATGACGAAGAGGCCACGCTCGCGCCTATTCTCAAGAAGGAGGATGGGTTGATCGACTGGTCGCGCAATGCCCAGCAGATTTACAACCGGCTGCGGGGATTCACACCATGGCCTGGCGCCTACACGCATCTGCGCGGCGGGCAGCTGCTTATTTTGCGCGCGCGTCCGGCCGGTGAATCAGCGCTTGTACCTGGGCAGATTGAAGTTGAAAGAAAACGCCTGTTTGCTGGTTGCGGCGGAGGCACTCGTTTGGAACTGCTCGAAATCCAACTGGCAGGCAAGAGCCGCATGACGGCCGAAGCGTTCCTGAACGGCTACAACATAGGTGACACGCAAATGCTCGGAGAACCGCTTTGAATCTTCCCCTCGGGTATCGCTACGCGGCTGGCTATGCAGGTATACGGAAACAGGAAAAGGACGATATCGCATTGATCGTCCCTGACACGCCCGCCCAGGCCGCTGCGGTCTTCACTCAGAACGTTGTGCAAGCTGCGCCGGTCCGTCTAGCTCGTAAGCATCTTGAGTCCGGCAAAGGGACCGTTGCGGCAGTTCTCATCAATGCCGGAAACGCCAACTGCGCCACACGCACCGGCGACAAAGTTGCGCTTGCTTCCTGCAAGGCAGTTGCGAAGGCTCTGAAGACAAAGCCGCACTATGTGCTACCTGCTTCGACAGGCGTGATCGGCGTGGAACTTGAAAGCAGACTCCTGACCGATTCGATCGCAGATCTTGTGGCCGGGCTTTCGTCCGACAAGTTTGATGACGTTGCCCGCGCCATCATGACGACAGATACGCGCGTGAAAGTCGCCTCAGAAGAGGTTCAGCTGCGGACCGGCACCGTGCGCATCGCGGGAATGACCAAGGGATCAGGCATGATCAACCCCAACATGGCCACCACCCTAGGTTTCATCATGACGGACGCGGCCGTCGCTTCGCGCCATCTGCGCGAAATCCTGGTAGCAGCAAACGAGCGATCATACAATTCGCTCACAATAGATGGGGATACCTCGACCAACGACACGGTTGCGCTGCTCGCTAATGGCGCGTCTAAAGTGAAGCCCGATGAGAAAGAGCGCAAGGTGCTGGGCGAAGTGGTGGCCTGGGTGATGGAAACGCTTGCTGAACAAATTGCGGCCGATGGAGAAGGCGCCCGGAAGCTAGTGATTGTCCGGGCGCTCGGGTTTTGCAATTCCAGCGACGCACGAAAAATAGCGCGGGCGGTAGCCAATTCGCCGCTGGTCAAAACGGCTGTCGCCGGAAGTGATCCAAACTGGGGCCGGATTCTATGCGCGGCCGGTTATGCAGGGGTCACGTTCGACCCTGCAAAAGTCGATATCTATCTGCAGCGTGTGCTGGTCTGCAAGGGAGGACTTGCAGCCGATTTCAAGGAGGCGGAGCTCAAAGGCAAGCTCGATGAAGCGGAAGTGCGCATCCGTGTCGTGTTGAATGGAACTGGTAAAGGCGAAGCGCGCTTCTTCACTTGCGACCTGACCGAAGGCTACATTCAAATCAATGGCAGCTATCGCACCTAGGCTTTCGCGACGACACAGCGTGCTGCTCTTCGTGCCCTTGTTGTGGATCGGTTCTGCCTCGTGGGGGGCGGCAGACCAGCCGGCCGAAGTACGCGGGCAGCTGAGCCGCATTGCCGATTCGTTGACGGCCGGAGATGCCGCCGGGGCGATGAGCCCCTTTTCGAAATCGTTTGGCGACTACGACAAGCTCAGAGATTATTTCACGGGACTCACAAGCGCTTTTTCGATCGTCAATGAAGTCGACGTTCTGGCGGAAAGCGACACGGGCACAGAGTCGCTCCTGACGATTCACTGGACGATGACGCTTAGCGACAATCAATCGAGCTTCACGAATCAACGGGCGGCAGAGATCCACGTCCGACTTGTGCGCGGAAAAGACAAATGGAAGATCAACGGCTTTTCGCCCATCGACCTATTTGACCCGGCGGATGCCCAGAAACCGAAGACGCCGCGCTCATAATCAAAGAAGCTCACAAAGCTTGTCGTATGCGCTCTGTGTCACGATCTGAAATTCTACTGGCAGTTCGGCCGCTTCTGCCACTCGATCGATCGTCAGCCTTGTTGGAACAACTGCCGTAGCCACCAGCAGCGTACCTTCGCGTATGGCAAAAGGAACCACGCCATGCTCCTTCTCAATATGCGCAGGCAAGCCGCGTACGACCTGCGGGCGCACTTTCGCCGGATCCACGCGCGCGGCCGGCAAGCCCGATTGCAGGCTCATGGCTCTGCATAACTGTTCCTCATCGACCAGGCATCGGGCGAGCGCCAGCATGTCTAACGAGCTGCCGACATCGAGCTGAGCCCGCGCGGCAACAATTTGCTCTTCGGAGAGATAACCCAGCCCACGAGCACCTCGGCCAATTCGCGCCGGTGCGCATGCAGGGTCTCGCGGGTTGGATACGCGTGTTCTGTTTTGAGCCAGGCCAGTGCACGGTTTTTGCGTCTAGCCCCCGCGTAGGTGTGGACCGAGCGCACGGCTGCGCAGCAGTTGATCAGGTTCGCGTGAAACGAGCGTAGCGGAACGGCTGCTGCTGTTGGCCAACCAAAGAGCCGGCCCACGCAGGCACTGCGCAAAGCAAGACGCATCCATTGAATCATCAGAGTAGCGGTGCATAGCTTCGCTACCGCGGGGCTTTGAACGGTGAAATGCCAGGGTCGCACGAACACGAGGCTCGCCAGGTAATCAAATACTCCGGCGATAAACACCAGATTGGCGACGACACTCAGCGGGTTCGTAATCAATCCTTTACGGTCGCGCCAGAACCAATAGCGCGTACGCCAGGAGCCACGCCAGCCATGCCGGTCCCAGCATTGCAGCGCGATGCCCGTAATCCAGCGCGTGCGTTGGCGAATCGCAGTTTGTACCGTTCGAGGGAAATACTCGCGCGTGGCGATGATGCCCTGCGAACTTTCGGTCAGCGGCCAGAAGATCTGCCGGTAGCCCATCTCGTGAATATGGACGCCGATCTCATAATCTTCAGTCAGACTAGCGGGATCGAAAACCAAATTGTTCCGTTCCCGGGCGAGTCGCTCCAATACTCCTCGCGCGAACCCTGTGCCCACGCCGTTCGACGGAACGAAGGCGCCGCTCAGTTGCCTCGCCCGCATGTCGATCGTCTGGTACTCTGCAAACTCGTCGCAATAGACGCCGTGAGTGATCTCTGAAAGCCCTGTCTTCAAGCGGTAGAACCGGCACTTGTACCATCTCGTAGTGCTCGCGCGCGCGATTGATGACGTTCAGAGCATAGGGATGGATCAGGTCTTCCGCATCGTGCAGGACCACGGTATCGAACGGCGATCCGCGCTCCTGTTCCAAGGCGGCCATGCGCAGGTAAATCGAGTTCAGGCAGTCGGCTTTAGAGGTGGGACCGGGGCGCGGACACTCCGCCACATGCACATTCGGAAACTCGCTCGCGAGTTGCGATGCCTCCCGGATTGTTTCTTTGTCGTTCGGATATACGCCCAGGAAGAAAGCAAAATTCCGGTAGCGAATGGCGGCAAGATTGTGCCGCACCATGTTTCCGATTACCTTCGATTCGCGCCAGCATGGGACAAAGATGGCGATGTGCTGCTCGACAGCACCGCTAGTCTCGACGTCGCCAAAACGTTCCGGTTCGCGGCGAAGCGCTTTCAGACAAATAACCAGCGGGATGAAATCGTCGATTCCGCTTAACAGGAGCAGAATCGCTAAAGTGCCCAATCCGGTCGAGAAGTAATCCACGAACCTCCACTGACAAAGTGTCCCGGCGAAGACCCGAATTGCAGAATATTCTTAGATTTTTGCTCGCGTTCCGGCACTTACTGGCGTGACACAATTACCGGTGCCCAATCCAGACTGGACAGCTTTTTGCCAGCTCGTGCAGCAACTCATTGCCGGCAATGTTAAACGAAACACATTCACGCAGTGGGAAATGGATCTACTTCTCGATCTGCAGATGACCCATATCCGAAAATCGTCCCGGCCCGAAATTTTGCGCCGCTATCTCAAATCCGTGCAGCTTCAAACTGCTGCCGGGGGTTCTGCTCCCAGGCGGTTTTCGCAATTTTTCGACGATGAGATTCGCGTGCGCAAAACGGAAAACGCGCCGGGCGATGCGATCGCACTACCGCGCGCGAGCTAGCCGGAGCCGCATCCTGACTACGTTATTCTCGAAGTGTCACTACTGGAGAATAATGCATGGCGAGTACTTCCGGGACGACCCCGAAGGCAGAACGCACGGTATTCTGCGTCAAGCTGCAAAAAGAACTTCCTGCCCTCGATGAAGTACCTTTCGACGGCCACCCGCTGGGGCAGCGTATATACGACCACGTGTCTAAACAGGCATGGGGGATGTGGGTCGAGCAGATGAAAATGATCATGAACGAGTACCGCCTGAATTTGGGCACTGCCGAAGCGCAGGAGTTTCTCCTCAAGCAGATGGAGGAGTATTTCTTCGGCGAGGGCGCGGCGCATCCGCCGGGTTACGTGGCGCCCGGTCACTAAAGGGGCTTGAGTGCATTGCCCTCTGCACGTCTGACGGCCCGCAAGCGTCCAACTAGGTTGAAGCCGCTTCTGCTATCTTTGTTCGGGCTGGCGATCACCTGCTGGGCGGCTGATAGCCACGCGGTGGCTTCCCACCTGGCGAATCTCGCCCGCAAAGCCGAGAAATCGGGTCAGACGGTCCGGGCTTATCTTTTGTTCGCCGAAGCGGCGGCGCGCGATCCGCAAAACACCAGCTATCGCTCCAATCGCGACGCCTTAGCCGCTGCCGCGAAGTTGCTGACAGAGGCACACGTCGAAACTACCGACATCACGAACGACGTTCATACCGCCGAAAAGGAAGCAGCGAATCCCGAGCCGCCGATCGAGCGCATCACAAAGGCCGACTGGCAGACCGGGCAAGCGATCCTGCCTGTGCCACACGTACAGGCGAATTCCTCTCTCCAAAGTTTCGACATGCACGCCAACGCAAAGTCACTGGTCGAGCAAGTCGCCCTGAAGTACGGAGTCCATGTTTTTGTAGATGCCGCCGTGGATTCCAATCAGCCCATCCATTTCGAGCTTCAAAGTGTCGACTTTCGCGCTGCGCTCGAAGCAGTTACAGCGGCCACTCACACTTTCGTTTTCCCTGTTACGCCCTCGGTCATCTATTTCGCTCCCGATACAGAGGTCAAGCGCAATGAACTCGAACCGGTCGAAATCCTGACATTTCCGCTGCAGGAAGCGCTCACGGAAAAAGATCTGATCGATGCGGCGAACGCCGTGCGGGGACTGCTCAACCTGCGGACCATTGGCTGGGACAGCTCCAATCGCATGGTAGTCATTCGCGATCGCGTCACTCGCGCTCAGGTGGCCCGCGCTTTGATGGAAGCGCTGCTGCTGCCGCGGGCGCAAGTCTCCTTTGACGTGCAGTTTCTTACGATTGATACCGACAAGAACTATCACTACGGCGCGACTTTACAGACGCTCTTCCAGTTCATTGACTTCGGCAATCTCGGCGGACTGAAGAGCGTGCTGCCCGCCGCCGTGAGCTCCACAAAGTTTTTGACGTTTGGCGGGGGCGCCACCCTCTTTGGCGTTGGAGTGGCGGATGCCATGACGTTTGCCACCTATTCGGATTCATTCACGCAGGCCATCTATGACGCAACCGTTGTGGTGGCAGATCGTGCGACGGCGAACTTTCATATTGGCGACAAATATCCGATAGCGAGTTCGATCTACACCGGGTTCCAAGCAACCGCGGGGTCCATTTACAACCCCGCCCCGCAGATCACGCTCGAGGATCTTGGACTGGTCCTGAAGATCACGCCCCACGTAAACGGAAACAGCGATATCGGGATCGATGTGGAAGCAGATTACAAATCGCTCGGCAACCAGACGTTCAACACGGTGCCGGCCATTGCTGAACGATCATTCAAGGGCAGCGTGAGCCTGCGCGAAGGCGAGTGGGCTATTCTGGCGGGCATTGATTCTTCGGCGAAAAGCGTCAGCCGAAACGGCTTGGCTGGAATAGGCCAGATCCCCGGGTTGAATCAACTTCTCAACGAGAATACTCGCGATATGCAGACCAGCAACACCCTGCTGGTGATCAAGCCGACGATTACGCGTCTGCCCATGACGGATGTCATTAGCCCCCAATTCCTGATCGGAGCGCGGCGGGGCGGGCGCGTCTTGATTTAACTTTGCAGGTGTTGCCGCACGAGACACTTGCCCTGCCAAGTCGCTTGCTATTGTCACTAACATGTCCACCATGCGTGATGAAATTCGCGAGCAGCCGGCGGCGATCGAGCGCACTCTCCAAACCGAATGGGTGCGCGCGGAAAAGCTCCGCAGCCACTTCGAACGCCATCCTGTACGCCTGATTGTTCTGGCTGCTCGAGGAACTTCCGATAATGCCGCCCAGTTTGGCCGTTATCTTCTCGAGATCACGACCGGCATACCCGTTTCGCTAGCGGCGCCCTCGATTTTTACTCTCTATCGAGCCGATCTGGATTTGAAAGATACGGCGGTCGTGGCGATTTCGCAATCGGGCGAATCAACCGACACGAACCTGGTGCTTGATCGCGCGAAGGCGGCTGGAGCTTTCACGATTGGCATCACGAATGAATCGCAGAGTACTCTGGCGCGGCTAGCGGACGAAACGTTTCTGGTTCGAGCGGGCAAGGAGAAGAGCGTGGCTGCGACGAAAACCTACACCGGCCAGCTCACCTGCTTTTACCTGCTCGCGCACGCCTTGGGAAGCTCTCTAGAACTCGACGATTTCAAACGAATTCCCGAATGGACGTCGGCGGCCCTGGCGCTAGAGGCCGAAATCCGCGAACGCGCCCAGCGCTATTGCTTCATGCAACATGCAGTGTGTGTGGGACGCGGATTAAATTACTCAAATTCCTTCGAGTTCGCGCTGAAGCTAATGGAGACCTGCTATGTAGTTGCCGAGCGTTTTTCTTCCGCGGACCTGTTGCATGGGCCAATCGCTATGCTGGACCAATCTTTCCCGGCTTTCCTGTTCTGTCCGGCCGGAGTCACCTGGGATCCAATGCACGAGCTTTATGGAAAGCTTCGATCGATTGAGGCGGAGGCGTTCATCATCACCGACGAAAGTAACCGGGCGGTCGTTAGGCTCGAAGGATTGCTACAACCGCCGCTGGTGATTCCCGCTCCGCTCGCGCAGCAGGTCAGCGGTTTACCCGAGGATCTTTATACGCCGATTCCGTACATCATACCCGCGCAGTTGTTTGCGGCGAGCCTTGCCGAAGTCAAGCACTTGGATCCGGACAAGCCACGGTCCCTCAACAAGGTCACTCAGAATTTGTAGGCGGGTAGTTTACTTGCGTGAGCCGCGAGTGGTACCCTTCAACGCGGATTGGCGGCGCTTCGCTGAACGGCGCTTCGGTTTCGAAATGCGGAACGTGCCGCTACCAAGATACTCGGCTGCATACACGTTCTCTTTTTGCTTGAGGTTGGGAGAGCTCGCGTGTCCTGCGTGCTCGTTGGTCTGTTGATCGGCCATGAAACTCCTGATGTGAATCCTTAAGTGTATCGAACCTGCTGAACCGGACCCTGTTGCGGGCCTTTCTAGTGGGGCTGCACCGGTTCCGACAGATTCGGATCGTACCCGGGAAGCGTGTCGCCGTCTTTCGCGATCCAGGTGTAGATCACCGGCAACACATAGATACTCAGGAGGAGTGTCGCGCTCAAGCCGCCCACTATCACGATGGCGAACGGCTTCTGCGAATCGGATCCTATGCCGGTGGAAGTCGCGGCTGGAAGCAGGCCTAAGGTAGCAACCAGCATCGTCATCATAATCGGGCGCAGCCTCAACACCGCGCCCTCAATCGCTGCCTCGTGAATACCGTAACCTCGCGCACGAAGTTGATTGATGTACTCGATCATAATGACGCCGGTTTCGACAGCGACTCCAAATAGAGCAAGCGTACCGATTCCGGAGGACACGCTGAAGTGCGTACCCGTGAAGTACAGCGCGAAGATCGCTCCAATGGGCGAGAGCGCCAGGCTGACCATCGCGAGAGCGGCCCACTTGAATGAGCCGAACATCGAGTAGAGCAGAAAGAAAATGACTGCAACGGTCACGGGAACAATAAGCGCAAGCCGGGCATTGGCACGCTTGGCGCTCGCATACTCGCCGGCCCATTCCAGATAATAACCGGGCGGCAACTTCACTTTCTGGTTCACCTCGCGAATAGCCTGCTCGACTGTGCTGCCCAGATCGCGGCCTCGCACGCTGTATTTGATCGCAACATAGCGCGAGTTGTTTTCGCGATAGATTTGCGAGGCGCCGTCGCGCACCCGAATGTTGCAGACCTGCTCGAGTGAAACGCGCGCGCCGGAAGGAGCGACCAGCCGGATTCCGCGAATGGCGTCGATGGTGGTTCGAGCCACGGGTTGATAGCGCACCGTCAGGTCATAGCGTTCTTCACCCCTGAGAACCTGCGCCACAGCTTTGCCGCCGATATCGGTCTCGACCGCGTCCTGAATATCGGAAACGTTGAGTCCATACCGGTTTGCTTTTTCACGGTCGACTTCCACGTTGAGATTAGGCTGACCAATCACACGGAACAGGCCAAGATCCCGAACGCCTGGTATCTTCTCCATTACGCGCACAATTTCGTCACCTTTCCCCTCCAGATCTCTCAAATCGGTGCCGAAGATTTTTATCGCGAGTTCTCCCTTCACGCCGCTGACCGCCTCTTCCATGTTGTCGGCGATTGGCTGCGAAAAATTCCAGAGAGCGCCGGGGATTTTGTCCACTTCGCGACCCATCGCCTGAATGACTTCCTCCTTGTTCTGGTGGAACAAGGACCGCCACTGGTCTTTCGGTTTCAGATCCACAAAATACTCGGTGTTTGAAAAAAGCGAAGGATCGGTTCCGTCATCCGGACGCCCGGTTTGGCTGACTACTTTGGTGACTTCCGGAAAGCTCGCGAAAACCCGGCGGCCCCGCTGCATTACGCGCTCGCCCTCCTCCGGACCTGTACTAGGTGCAAGCGTGCCGCGGGCCCAAATCGCACCCTCATCGAGGTGCGGCAAAAATTCAGATCCAATCGCACCGGCAACCATCAGGCCGACCGCGGCCGTAAGCAGTCCACCTGCCGCGCCAAGTACCAGCAAGCGGCGTGGCGTGGTGCTCATCGACCATTCGAGCGATCTGCGATAACCGCGAATCAGAAGGCCAAGAACAGGGTTGTGCCACTCTTTCGTGTTTGGTCTGAACAGTAACACCGAAAGGACCGGCAGGATGGAAAGCGAAAACAAGAGCGCGCCGAGCAGCGCAAAGGCAACGGTCAGGGCCATGGGCCGGAAGAGTCTTCCTTCGACATGTTGCAGCGTGAAAATTGGCAGATAGGCAGTGATGATGATCGCTCGCGCGAAGAAGACAGGCCGCTGCACCTCTCGAACAGCCTCGCGAATCAGCTCCATGAGCGTTCGCTCGCTGCCGCCCTCAGTGCTGATATGACGCAGAATGTTTTCTACTACCACGACCGATCCATCAACCACCATGCCGAAGTCCAAAGCGCCGAGCGAAAGCAGATTCGCAGGAACATTACTGAGGTCCAGACAGATGGAAGCGAACAGCAGGGCGAATGGAATCGTCAGCACCACGATGATCGCCGAACGTATGTTGCCGAGGAACAGAAAGAGAATGATCGATACCAGCAGGATGCCCTCGGTCAGGTTATGCATTACGGTATGGGTCGTAAAATGCACGAGATCGCTACGGTCGAGGAACGGCACAATCTTCACCCCTGGCGGCAGAAAGTGCTGGTTCATGTCGTCGACTTTCTGATGGAGAGCAGTGAGCATTGCATCACCGTTCGCGCCCTTTCGAAGCAGCACAATTCCCTCCACCACATCGGGAGCGTCAAGCACCGTTCCATCTTTACGATGTATCGCCTTAGCGATCTGCCCAAGGCGTATTTTCGGCCCTTGCGTAATAAAAGAGATGTTGCTGACGAGCAGGGGCGTTCCGTTCTGAGTTTTCAGGACCGTCTTGCCAATGTCGTGAATACTGTTGTAAAGGCCAACTTCGCGAACGTTTACCTGCTGTTCACCGGTCTGGATAAAGCTCCCGCCGGCGTTTACGTTGTTGTTGGTGATCGCCTGTTCCACCTGGCCCACGTTGAGGCCGTATGAAATGAGCTTGTCGGGATCAAGACGCACCTGGTACTCACGTGTCGTACCTCCGAAGCTGGAGACATCGACCACGTCAGGCACTGATTTCAGCTGTTTCTCGATGACCCAGTCCTCGAGAGACTTGAGCTGCATCAGGTCGTATTGCGGATTTGTACTCGTCAACGTGAACCAGTAGAGCTGGCCCACAGGGCTATAGTCAGGACCGATATTCGGCTGAAGAGTTGCCGGCAGAGTTACACTTGAGAGCCGCTCGAGAACCTTCTGCCGGTTCAGATCATTGTTCGAAGCGTCGTCGAAAATCATGGTAACGACAGACAAGCCAAACTCAGAAATAGAGCGCAGATTCGAAAGATGGGGAATTCCGCTCATCTGAACTTCGATTGGTATCGTGACCTGCTGCTCCACTTCTTCACCGGCGCGGCCCGGCCATTGCGTAATGACCTGCACATAGTTGTTTGCTACATCGGGATAAGCCTCGACAGGAAGGTTCTTGAACGAGATCGCACCCCAGGCGAGTAATAAGATACCCACGGCCATCACCAGCAGCCGGTTGCGAAGAGAGTAGTCTACGAATGCGCGAATCATGTTGTATTTGAAACGGGGATAAATAGAGCGGGATCGTGCCCGTTATTGCTCACTTTCCGCGGATAGCGCGAGAGCATCTCTCACCACCTGCTGGCTGGGCGAAAGGCCAGAGAGGATATCTTGCCGGCCTTCGACAGTCTTCCCGGTATTGACCTCCGTTCGCCTAAACTGCACGTTACCGGACGGCACGAAAACCCAGTCCCGGTCATGCAGGTGCAACACGGCAGAGGCTGGCACACTCGCCAGCTCCCGCCCATGCTGCCCATAAACGGTTGCAGTAACAAACATGCCCGCGCGCATCATACCCGGATTCCTCAGAACAATGCGGACCGGCGCAGTGCGGATGTTCGAGTCGAGAACCTTGCCGATGTTGCTGATCCGGCCGTGAAATATATGGCCAGCGTACGCGTTCAATTCAATATCGGCCACGTCACCGATGCGGATATTGGGCAGATCGTTCTCGTACACATTGCACACCACCCAGACGGTCGAAAGATTTGCAATTGTGAACAGGTTGGACTGATTGACAACCCCAGTTGCCACAATATTCTGCTCGACGATTGTGCCGTCTACCGGGGCGTAAATATTCACAACTGGATCGGGTTTGTTGACGTCGGCGCCCAGAGTGGTGAGCTGCTGACCGGCAATCCGCAAAGCTACTTTCGCCTTTTGCTCCGCGTCTTCGGCTACCTGCAGATCGTTTAGAGAAATCGCGCCGTGAGCATACAAGAGCTGTTCGCGCTCGAGTTGCTTACGCGCGAGCTCTTCATCTGCTTTGGCTTGCTCGTAGGTCTGAAACGCGTTCGAAATATCGTTGCTCAATACCTTGAGCAGCAGCTGTCCCTTGTGCACATCATCACCGAGCTTTACGAAAATCCCGGCGACGCGACCCGAAGCCAGAGAGATCACCGGAACGGATTTTTCGATATCAGCGTTGATGACGCCCGTCGCATGAATTTCAGGAAGTTCCGCATGCTGGCCCGCCGCGACCAGCGGGAAGCGTTCCGGGCGATCCACTTTCACCAGATTCAGGTCGGGCTCTTGCACAACCTGCGTTGCCGGCGGAGCAGCCGCGGCGGCATCCACCTTTTCTTTCGAGCCGCAGCTTGAGAGTAGACAGCAAAGCAGTAAGGCCCAAGCCATCGATAGAATGTGCATCGGTTTGGCCGAATTCGGTCTCATCGAATCACCTCACGTCCCACGGAAAAATTGACTTGGTTGACAGCCGAGAAGTACGCCCCCACCAGGTTCAGATAATTCAGCTGGGTGTCGCGGTATTGCTTCTCGGCGTCTAGAAAGTCGAGCAGCGACGCGGCGCCTCGCTCATAGGCATACGAAACCGTCGCGCGAATGTCGTCTGCCTCTTGCAGATATTTGGCCTTGTATGGCCGAAGAAGAGTCAAGGTGCTCTCGAGCGTGGCGTATGCCGAGTCGATATCGTGCAGCGCCGTGACCTCCGTTTGATTGAGCAGCCTCTCGTTGCGATTGATATCGATGAGCGTGCGCTGTTTCTCGCCTTGATTCCTGTCAAAGACACGGAGTGGAATGCTCAGGCTCAGGCCCACATATGTGTTTAATGGTGGCGGCTGATGCGAGCCATTTACTCCGAAAATCGGATCGGTTGAGCCGTTGGCAACCGCGAGTTGATGATCCGTACGAGCTTTAACGAGCGACTGCTGAGCTTCCCGTAAGTCCGGCCGCGTTTCTAAAGCGAGCCTGCGCAAATCGGGCAGCGTCGAAACCGGCTCCGTGAAATTGAACGGCTCGTTCACCTCAAACTGTTCCACGGGCGTCAGGTCACGCAAGAGTGCTAAAAGGTCGATCTTAGCTGTGCGCAAATTCACTGTCGACGTTTGCACATCGGATTCAAACTGAACGCGCTGAATCTCGACGCGCTCGAAATCGACTCTGGCGATACCTCCGGCATTGAAACGAATTTTATTGATGTCGATTTGCTTGTCGTAGTAGTCCAGGTTTGCCCTCGCTACACCGAGAACGGCCTTGGCCAGCAGCACTCTAACGAAGGCGTCGCGGAGATTGAACATCAGATTCCGTTCGAGATCCCGCTGCGTGGAAATCGCAATCGTAGTTGCCCCTTGCGCGCTGCGCAGGCGCAGTTCCCTTTTGTGCTGCCGTTCATGCAGGTAATCCATGCTGCCGTACAGATACGACTGCGCGATCGGACGGTACGGGGAACTGCTAAACGGCGTGAGCTGGTCCCACCCAAAATTCAGATTGGGATTCGGACGTAGGTATGCCGTGATCTCATCCGCTCGCGACTCATCTATGTTGAGCCGCCCTGCCGATAGAGTCGGGTTGTTGGCTCTGAATATCGCCTGAGTTTCCTGCCAGGAAAGTGCGTGCTGGGGCGTGGCGGACTGCGCTAATACACCAGCGGCTGTTGACAGGAGACTAAGGCAGAAACGCCAAAGGCAGCGCTCCATCTTTCCTCCTCAAACTGCAACTGCTTATGGTTGGTTTAGATGAACGCGAGTGAAGGTGGGGAACGGCCGGCGCTTCGAGGAGTCTTTGCGTCAACTGCTTTCAGCAGCGGCGCAATCACCATCGCGACAAACAGGAGGACAAGACTGATCGATTGCACTTCGCAGACAACCGAAGTGTCCATCGCCTCATACAGCCGTATAAGGCTCTCATTCGGAGCCTTCTTGCCCGAGTCGCCCTGGTGATGTTTCGTCTGCTGGGCATCCATGTGCTGGATACGCAGGACGTCATCGGTCGCCGAGATGTAGGGGAACAACGCCGCGATGATGAGTGCTACACCGCAAACGTGAAGCCGTACCGGGGCGCCCGGGCTCACTCTTGCTCTCACCCGGTGCGCTCGCACTGTGCTTGCCAAAGCGCACACGCCCAGGGTGAGCCAGATCAGATTCAGAGCTGCGTCGAATTGCACTCTGTTTTACCGTAACATGTTGTTGCGTTTTACGGGTGAGTCTACGCGGTCAGTAATCCACCGCTTAAGACAAGTGGACGAAGGTGAAGTTACGAGCCACTGCACCGCTATATTTGGCAGCCGCTGTTATGAATCTCGACCGCTAACGACGCCCGTCATCCCGCTACGTCGTTCCCGCCCAGTGCGTCTTTCGACTAAGTTACGTCGAGGTGATTTGAAATCGGTAAACGGCAGCCCTTCCAGTGGGAACCGCTTCAAAATTTCGCCGTACAGCAAGTAATCCCACCGATTGTAGTGCTGGATAGCCGCTAATACTTCGCTCCTCTCGGTTTCGATAGGCCGTACTGTGCCCACATTGACATAAGGCAGAGTTTGGATTGCTTGCCACCCGTATTGCCGGCTTAGCACCGCGTAGGCCGTCATTAAATCTTCCTGATGCCCCACAAAGGCGAACGCGGTATGGAGATGATGAACAGCGAGCTCATAGACTTCACGCGTTAGCTTGCCGGGTGGAAAGTCATTCTGATCGACTCCGCTGAAGCAGCGCACCATCGCATTATCGAAGTTCACCGTCAGCCGCTTTTCGCAAAGGTCCGGCAAGCTCATCACGCCTCCATCGCTTCGGGCGACGAGCTCCGGTTGAGTCTGCCGTGTGTAGGCATATTGCGAGAGTACGCGCGCTCCCGGTTCCCGCACGATCGTGATGTAGTCGGATTGCTGTGGAAGCGCCTCAT
>JAABUQ010005033.1_pt1 | contig 21711 bp, 16 predicted proteins | sample 5560001 | NCBI WGS metagenome assembly JAABUQ01 (sample SAMN10711888, study PRJNA513371) | rock metagenome | isolation source: Antarctica rocks | place: Antarctica: Victoria Land, Finger Mt nord | collected 2015-12-18
GATGTTGTCGTAGCCGACCGCGACGGTCGAGACGACGCGTAACACGTCGGCCGCGGCTACGACGTCGCGTGTCACGGGCGTCCAGGGCGTGCAGATCAAGGCGTGTTGGCCCGCAATGGCCGCCTTGAGGGCGTCTTCGGATGGATCGCCGGCATACGGCACGACCGTTACGTCCATGCGGACGAGCGGCGCGAGTAGCTGCGGCGGGCAAGGCCACGCGAGCAATGCTCGCATCGCACCGGTCATGTCGGTATCACTCGGGTTCAGTACCCGCTGCTAAGCACGGTTACATTCTTACGTCGCACGGCCATCAGCGCCGGCGCGGTTTCGATACGAGTTTCCGCTAAACCGGCTCGCACTCGGTTGGCAAACGAAGCGTTGCCGCGCCTTGCATATGTCCGGCCCGCTGGTCCGTGACCTACGATGGCGCGTATCACCGCTACGACGTCGCTTTCGCGGGCCTCGCTGCACTAGCGCCAGCAAGTTTCAGCTGACGGAAGCAACGTCGCCGTACTTGGTCGCGCTCGCAAGGGACGGACTCGGTCGCATTCCACAGAGAATCGTGAGCCGGTCTTTCGCTCGCGTCACTGCAACGTATAACAGCCGAGCATCGATCCCGAGCTTTTCGGCGCGCGCATCGTCTGCAAGGTCGGTGTATACAAGCGGGAACGACCCGTCATCCACGCCGACGACGTAAACATCCCCAAATTCGAGCCCCTTGGCAGAGTGAGCGGTGACACAGCGTACGGCATCGCGTCGGTGAAACTCCGGGTCGCCGTAGTCGACGCAGGCGATTTTCGCGTTCGTCAGCGCCTCGCGCACGCGCTCGAGTTCCGCTCTCGTTCTCGCGATGACGGCTATCCGACGATGACTGACGTCATGCAAGCGCCCTCGGAGATCGTTGACGAGCCACGCGCGTTGATCTTCCCGGTCAACGAAGTCGCGCCGAACGCGCGGTAGCGTGCCGTCCCGTGCGGTATTTCCCGCAAAGTCCTCGTCGTGCTCGTCGGCCTGGCGCCCGGCGAGTGCGGCCGCAAAGCGCATGATCTGCCGGGTCGAACGTTCGCAGTTCTGCAGCGTCACGACGTTTCCACCGCCCAAGCGCAGTCCGACGTCCGCCCACTTGAAGCCGGCGCGGTAAATCGATTGCCCTCCGTCCCCGATGAGCGTGACGTCACGCGCGGGCCCAGTCCCACGCGCAAGGCCGATCGCAACGCCGAGCGCTGTCGTCGTCAAGTCTTGCACTTCGTCGACAACAACGAGGTCGTATCGCTCGCTGTCCTCAAGGGTTTCCATCGCTTCAAGCGCAGCCATGCGAGCGACCCCAAGAGTCCGCAGCCCCCGCTCGGCTAGCGCCGCGGCCCAACACTCGTACACACGCCAAAGCGTGCGCCGATCGCCCTGCCCGAGCCGGCGACTCCTCCCGGTCCGGCTCACGCTCAGATAAGCATCGATGTTCTGCAGACCGCGTGCAACGATGACGTCCTCGATCTCCGTCCGAACGAAATCGTCGCTGAAGCGCGCAGCGTCCAAGACGCTCGCCGTCGCTTTCCGATACGATTCGGCAAGCAGCTTTTCATCATACGTCGTCGTGCGGCCGTTCTTCGCAAAGCGCTCGACGAGGCGATCCACCGTCGAGATTTCAAGTTCTTCACGCACCGAGCCGCGCAAAAGCGTGACCTTCTCGCGCGCATCTTCCGCGAGCGTCCGCGTAAAGGTTGCATATAACACGCGCGGCTTCGGTCGCCCGAGCATCGGGGGTCGTTCGAGCGCGTGCAGCGCGCGGTAGAGGCCGAGCAACGACTTCCCACTCCCCGGGCCGCCGCGGACGAACATAGGCCCCGGCCGCGAACGTTCCACGACGGCCCACGAACTTGCCGGCAGATTAAATTCGAGTTCCTCGATCGTCCCGTTCTCGAACGCGCGCGCTACGTCGACACTCGGAACCCGGTACGTCGGAGCGGCCCCCGTCGAAACGATCGGCGTCGGCGGAAAGAATTCCGCAAGTTCCAGCCAGGCAGTCTCGGAAATCGATCCTTCGAGCTCCTGAGCCACGAACTGCTCTTCAGTGCGCATCGATCGCAGCGCGGGGATCCACTGATCGGGAATCCCGAAGCGCGCGCGAAGCTCTTCGTCGTCGAGCGCCGCAAGCGGGCCCACGCGCGGCGACGCCGGCTCGCGAACGTCACGCGCCGCCTCGTCCGCGGCGATCGCAGAGTCGGCAGCCGCAGCTAGCGAACGCAACCGGCTCACATCGGGAACGTCGCCGTAGTGACCCGCCTGCCCGGCTTTCAAAGTCTTGTCATGTTGTCCGATGCGAACGCAGCAAATATCTTCGCCTTCGCGCCGCGCGAGAATGCGCAGGTCGAGCGTCGCGCGAATCTCATAGACGTCGAACGCCTTCATTTTCTTCATCTGCAGGCCGCCGGCGTGGATGTTCGGGCTCTCGATGAGCTTGTCGATCGCGTCCCAGGCGTGGCGCCGGTCCTCTTTCGAAAGCGCCTTGAGACCTTTGCGAAAACTCTCGCTGATGACGACGTTCACGGCGTCGCAACCAAGATGCCGCGTCCGATCAGCGCGTCGATCTGGCGTTCGATCTGCGACGGGATGCGCGCGTCCTCGAAATACGCGCCAAGTTCGAAATTCGAATCGACGCCACGTTCGGTCAAGTTCGCGCTCGTCACCAAGGCCGCACGGCCGTCGGCGACGGCAACCTTCGCGTGCATGGTCGCCCCCGCGCTTCGAGACGTCTGCGGCCATACGTAGAAGTCGGCACGCCCGCGCAAACGTTCGAACGGAAGGGCCGCATCGACGCTGAGGCGTCCCCCGCTTTCAGTTGCGGACTCGAGCACGAGCCGCACCGACACTCCCCGCTCGCAGGCGGCCTGCAGATCGTCGATCAGGCCGGCAATCGGAAACGCGCTAAAGCTCATCAGCAACAACCGCTCGCGCGCGCGGCGAACGATCTGAAAAAGGACGGCTGTCGTGTTCAGCGTCGTCGCCGCATCGGTGACCGGACCCGTCCAGACCAGTTCGACGGCAGTGCAGGCGACCTCGCGGGTCTTTACTGCGGTTTCAAGGGCAAACGCCAGAGCCTGAGCGTCGATCTGCGGTTGTGCTCTCCACGCCGTGAGCAACGGGGCGAGTGCCCCATCGAATGCGCTCGTCGCAGCCGCGCTGCCGAAGAACGCGGCATCGCCGTTCCGTCGTGTCCGCAACTCACGCACGAGCGAAATCACCTGCGCGGAAGCGCACTCACTCACGACGCGTGCGACGGCATCTCCGAGGGACGCCCCTCGAACATCACGTTGCATCGAAATAGCCGAGAGCCGCTTCCGCGAGCGTCGCTTGGAGCACGCTCCGATCGAGATAGCGATTGCCGCACTCGCAGCTCGTCTCCGGCAAAAACAGGCAGGCATGACATGCCGCGCCATGCAGACTTGGGTCGTGCTCGTTCGGAACGTGCTCGGCACACATCGGATCCGACGCGCAGACCCGCGAACGTTCAAGCGCGAGATCGAGAATGCGCCCAAGTCGCTCGGGTTCCGCCAGCGACACGAGTCCGCCGAGCGTCCCCTCTGCGTCGGGCGCGGCCGTGTAGAGCAGAATGCCGGCCATCGGCTCGCCGCTCTGCAACGCGTCGTCCGACGAATAAATGCGTTCTCGAACCGAAGCGGCACTGTAGCCGCAGTCGAGCGCGACGCCGTTGATGATGAGATGCGAAAGCGAATGGAGCAAGAGAAACCGCGGCGACCGCAAACCGAGCGGTCCGCCGCGACCCGATAAGATGCGCGCAATGCGTTCGGAGCCGGCGACTCGGTCACTCCAAGCGTTGACCCGCGACTCATTGAGGCGCAGAAAGAACCCCTCGCCGCGCATCTCAGCTGCGGGAACCCAATACGGCTTACGCTCCGAGAGTGAGGCGCGATTGCGACTCGTGTCCGCATCGCTCGCGACCCCCGAATCCGGCGCTTCGATTCGCGCGAAGCCGACGAGCGCAACGACCGACCGCAGCCGAGTTGCCGCCGTAACGGCCGCGATCGCCGCAGCGTACCGCGGCGGTACCGGGCGCTCGCGCACGTCGAATTGCTCGGTGGGCTGCGTGCCGCGAGGGTCGATGAAGCGTTCCCATTCCGGCCGCTTAAGGTCGCCCGCTGCAGTAGCGATATCGTTCCCCGTCGAGGTACGGCGGCGCTCAATCGCTGCCCATACGTCGTCGCCGGGGTAGTCGCGGAGTTCCGCAAGCTGCGGCGTGTTGACGACGGCATAGTCGTAAACAGCCCGTAGCGGGATCGACGCCAAGTGGCCCCAGGCGTTATCGACGGCGCGCTCGATCTCATCGCTGCGCGTCGACGGCAATGCCAGCACACTGCGCGTTTCGGGAAACCACATATTCGACGCGCCGAGCAGCATCGGTGACGCCGGAAGGTTGCAGCCTCCCTCATCGAAGGTGCGCAAATGAACGTTGCGGCCGCGGCATCGCGGAAGCATGCGCGGCCGCTGGTCGGCTCGCGCGTAGATGGTACTCATCGACGCTCGCGCATCGCACCGGCTGCAGTGAACCGTGACGTCCGTCGAGCGCATGCCGCTGCCGACGTCTTGCATTTCGAGGCCGCCGTCTTCGCCGCGCTTCTTACACCCGCCGAATTGGTGGACGAAATCATCCCACGGAAAATCGTCGAGATGCCCGTTCGCGCAAGCGAGCACGAAACGCGCCGGCACGACGGTAGGATTTTTGAGTTTCGCATGTTTCTGGCAGGTCGCGTGGACGTAGCGCGTACGCTGCGGACGATAACGATCGACTTTCAGCACGAAGTGCCCGCCGTCGCAGGTCGAAAGCAAATTGCAGGCGGTGCAGCGCATCCACCGGGGAAACGGGAGGACGGGCACCCCGACGAAGCGAGATTGGTCGAAGCCGAAGCCGAGAGCTTCCGATATCCACGGCAACGCCGCAAGGTACTCGACTTGATCGCCCAGGCGCTCTTGCACGGCAGCGAGCAGCCGCGGTTCGACAATGTGTTCGCGCGGTTTATCCCAAGCATCGAGTCCGGCGACGACGACCGACAAACTCGGCAAGTCGACTTGTGCCCCGACGCCGTAGGCAAACATGATTTGGCTCGGCCGAGCGCCCCCCACATCCGGCCGCTCGACCGTGCCGTTACCCTTGGCTCGCGCGGTCTTATTCATGCACTCGACCGTGCTTCGCTCGGCGTCGGCGCCACTTCCTCAGCATCGTCTTCGAGCGCACTCCCGTCGACGCGACCGTGCGAACGGTCGAGGACGTACTCGGGTGCAGCGTCGCGATTCGGATCCGACGCATCGAGCAAGAAATTGATTTCCCGTTCGACTTCTCGAAGTGAATTCGGTACGGACCAAGCATCCCACGGTGTGCTCACCCCGTCGTTAAGAAGCTCGACGCTCGGCTGCGTGCGACCGATGAACGATAACGTCGCCGCATCCCGTTCGGCGCGCCTCTGTCGAACCAACCACGCGCCGAGGCGCGCGCGCACGAGCCGCTTGACGTCTTGCTGCGTTCCACCCGACGACACGTGTCCCGCGCGCTCCGAGACGATATCGATGACGCGTTCTACCTCGAGATTGTCGGTCGGTACGCGTTGCGCGGCAATATCGGGATTGGTAACGCGGCCGAGCGGCCGGTCGACCAGACGATGCCGGACGATCGCCACCACGACCGCCGTCAGGCCGCGATCGAGCGCCCGTTCCGCAAACGGCGTCACGGAAAGCGGCTCGACCTGCTTATAGAACGTCGCATGGTCGTGCTCAAACCGCTCGTAATGCGAGACGTCGCGCGGCCGCGCCCAATTATAGAGCGTCAGCACGAGCCCCGGTCCTTGGGCCGAGCGACCGACGCGGCTCGTCGCCTGAATGTACTCGGCCGTCGACTTCGGCTGGCCCGCGACCATCATCAAACCCAAACGCGGCACGTCGACCCCGACGGAAATCATGTTCGTCGCGAGCGCCACGTCCAGCGGGCGCTTGTATTGCTCGTATTTGCCGCCCGGTTCGTGACGATACCCCAAGCGGTCGAGAATCGTAACAATGTCGTCGCCGCTGACGCGACTCGTGAGTTCGTCGATCTGCAGCGGCGTCCGGCGTCGCCCGAGTCCGCGGCGCGCCGCCATCGGTAGACGCGTCTGAACGTCGTCGTCCAGAAGGCGCTTCATACCCGCCAATTCGCGTAGCGAACTGAAGTACGTCAGCAAGGTCATGTAAGGATCGGCATCGGTCCCGTGCCGTTCAAAGATCGTCTGCGCCGCGGCGAGTACGGTGATTGCAACCCGCGCCTCGACGGCCTTCATGCGTTGACCGCGCGCGCAAATGCCGAGGTAACGCCGGCCAGGTGTCGCGTCGCTCGGTTCGCGCGTCCGCGCAAAAAAACTGTCGGCGATATCGAGCCCCGGCGGCGGAAAAATCTCGACTTTGCGGTCGAAAACGCCCCGTACCTGATACGCCGCACGCCGGATCGTCGCGGTCGAAGCGACAACTTTCGGCCGCGAGCGCCGGCCGCTGTAGCTCGCGCACGCGAGTTCGTCGATCGCGGTTTCATACAAGCCGACGAGCGTCCCGAGCGGTCCCGAGATCAGATGTAACTCGTCTTGAATGATGAGATCGGGCGGCCGCAACCGCGCACAGGCGCTCGTGGACGCCGCCGGATACTCGTGCGTCGCCGCGTGCTTGTCGCTCTCAACCGAGTCGCCCACTTTGATGATATCGAACGAGCGAAAGCCGTGACGCGAGCAGCGCTGCGCGACGCGTCCGAACAGCGTGTGCAACGGCCCCTGACGTGGCAGCTGCGCGAATTTGTCCACCGTGGCGATAACGAATGCCGGCAGCAGCCGGTAAATTTCCTCATCGACCGTCACGATTGGTAGCCCTTCGCCGTCTGAATTACGCTTAGTAAATGCGCAGGCGAAGGCAGGGTCCGGACAGGCGAAGATGGTCCGGGCTCGCGTCTTGTCCGCGTCGACGTTGCTGTCGATGCTCAGCCCGCTACCGCACCACGGACAAGCCGAGAGCTTGAGCGGATCCGCGTAACTCCCGGTCTTGCCTTGGCGCTGACGCGCGGTGCCGATCGCCTCATGCGCACTGGCCGTGGTGTTCGGCGTCGATGACCCGCCAATCCACAACCCGAGGCGAAACGGCGTCTTCCCGAAGCGGGTGTCGCCCGAATCCAAGCGCTCCCGGCGCAATACCTCGCAGGCTGCGATAAGTGCCGCAGCGCGTTGAAATTGCTGCGCCGTCAAGAGCCGCAACGTGTAACGCATCAGGACCGCTACGCCTTCGGAGCCGTCCAAATCGCCGTCGTCGCTCGCAAGCGTGCCTTGCAGACGCCGGATCGCGAGTACATAGGCGGCAAGCCCAAGATACGCCTCCGTCTTACCGCCGCCGGTCGGGAAGAACAGCAAATCGACGACGGCGTCGTCGCCCGCGCGCTCCGAGTGGCTGGGATCGGTCAGCGCGGGAAGGTTCACCAAGAAAAACGCCAGCTGGAAGAGGCGCCAGCTGCGCTGCTTCGGCTCGTCCGCCAGAGCGACGGCGTTCTCCAGGCTCGTGGCCCCGCCGTCACGCCGGCGGTCGTCGATCGCTTTTTGGCGGACGCGTTGCCGCCACATCGCTTCGTTGGCAAAGCGGAACGCTTCACAGGCGAGTTCGTCGCGCGCGAGCAGAGCGATGCCGGCCTCGATGCGGTCGGCAGCGTGCCGCGCCCGCGTTAGATGTTCGCGAGCCGTCTCTTCGTATCGCTGCAACCGTTCGGCCGGATCTTGCAGCGAACGTTCCTTGTCGTCGGCCCACGACCGATATGCGCCGACCAGCGGTCGCAGCATCCCCGGTAGATCGGCGTCATCTACGTGCGCGAGCGTGCGCATGTCGAGCGTTATCTGATCGAGCAACGGAATCTCTTCACGCGTCGGCTGGTCCGTCATAGCAACATCGCACACCGGGACGGCACTCGTTTCGAGGCGAACGGCGCGCGTCGGCTCGTTCTTACTCGAAACGGCGTGCACCGCAACGCCGTGTCCGACCGCGAAATCGACGGCGTGCTGATAAAGCATCCCGAGCGACCGCGCCTCGCGCTCGTCCGCATCGAGCGACTCCGCAAGTCCGGCAACTGCGGCCGACCGATCCAAGAAGATTGCGCCTCCATCCGGCGCCCGAACCGCTAACGAAGCCTGAAAAAGCCAGGATTCATCAAGATTTTGTTCCGGCGCGATTTGCTCGTTCACGAGGAACAGCGTAACGAGCGCAGCAGCCCCAAGCCTCCGTACGCGACCGCTCACATGCACGCGTTCGAAGTTCTTGTCCGGTAGTTGCACGTCGATTGCGCCGTCCGTGCTCGGTAACGCGATGCGCAGCACTCCGCCGCAGGGCGACCGTCGCCATATGCGCGTTCGCTGGCCGGCGTCATCTTCGCTCGTCTCACGCAGATAGCGGCCCCACGCAGCCTCGACCTCGACTGCGGACGTATCGGCGGCAACGGCGAACGTGAGCCCGAGCGCCGAGGGGATCAGCTGCGGCGGCGACGCGACATGGTCTTCGCTCGTCGTGCTGCTGGGATCGGCCGACGTCGCCGCGTCAAAGCGCGACGGCGAAACATACGACTGTCTCGGCGCGAGCAGTCCGACAAGATAGCGGTCACGCGGGATGAGATGCGTCGGAATAATCTCGTTCGGGCCGCCGGCCGGTCCGAGGAGATCGTCGACGATCAACTTCTCAAATTCGGAACGGATCGTGGCTGGGCATACCACCGGAACGTCAGTCATGGTAGCGCTTGAAGGCGACCATAATCAGCGGTTTCATACAGTAATTATCGCTTCTCGGCAATGAGCCGGCTTCATCGCTCTTCGTGTCGTCGTACTTTCCACCGAACTCCTTCGCTGGTTTACGAGGTGGCGCCCCAACTTCGTCGAGGTTTGTGTCGGACCAGTAGGGCTCGAAAAGTTCGGCGGCCGCAAGCCGAAGTACGGGATCGCATAGGGGCATCGGATACAGCGCCTTTGCACCCAGAAAAACCTTGTAGCGTGGAATTAGTCGTAGGCCCCGTCGGTGGCCGCCGCCGTCATTGCATTGAGCGCGCGTCGACGGGCATCGTCCCGCTCACGCTTATATGCGAGAAGGTCGCCGAGCCTGATCCGCCTATGTCGTCCAGTAAACGAACAAGGAATGAGTCCGCCGTCGAGTAGGCGAGTCAAGTATTGACGCGATACGCCTAAGATTTCGCCCGCCTGCGTCGTCGTCAGCGACCGGTGAATCGGCGCGATCGTGACGGCGCCCTCTTCCAACAACAATTGCACAGCAACGCGAAGCACCTCGTACAGCGACGCCGGTAGTTCAAGAGCAGGTTGGTCCGGCCCGATAAGCTGATGAAGTGAGCCCGCCGGTGCTTGCTTGAGCGAGCGGGCTAACGTTTCTAGGTGACGTTTCTCTGGCGGGCTTGATTCTACAACCTCGCCCGAGCCCACGGCTCGCGTGCTCATCGCGCCAGCCTACCATTTAAACGTCCTAAACGCAACTTAAGTCCTATGCGCTGCACAGTCGCCTTGCGCAACAAAACGTGGTCTCTCGCAGCGCTCCGATAAGGACTGACGAAACAGCGATCACGTCGCGAAACGCGTTGGAGCGCTTTCTCGCCACCGTCGAACATACCCGAGTAAATCGCCGATTATGAGGATCTGAAATACCTTTAGCGGCGTAGCCGCCGGCAGAAGCGCAACATTAACCATCAAGGCGGCTAATCTCGCCCTGAGCGGCGAGAATCAACGACTCGACATCTCCGCGAGCGAACGTCTGCCAGACCGTGGTAGCGTCGATCTCTCCGTACTCGTGGCGCAACACATTACCAAGCGCACGTATTTGCTTCCAAGGAATGCCCGGATTTCGACTAACGACTTCAGGATCGAGGAGTAAAGCGTTCCTTACTGCCTCCGACACGCAGAGGAGACGGAAATACACGAGATCATGCAAATCTGCATTGCCGGCAAATGACGTGAGTGATTCCCTCCGTAGCCTGGTTATGACCGAACGTCCGTAAGAAACGATATCATCAAGACGTCGACGTAGCTTTTTATTTCGACGCTCGGTCTGCCGAATTGCCTCAGCATCATGCGAAATGGCTAAAATACCTCAAACAGATCGGCGAGGATCTCATCATGTCGGCCGGGTCGAAGGCTTGCGCGCGTCGCGAGATCGACATGCCTACCTAGATTCTCCTCGAGAAGTTGTTGAATGCCCGCGAATTGGAACAGCCCAACGCATTTTGCTGGATCGAGATCGAGAACGATATCCACATCGGACTCTGCGACATCCTCGCCGCGAGCTACTGACCCGAAAAGTGCCGCGTGGCGAACGCCCTCAACCTCGAGCGCGGGCCGAAGTCCTCGAAGGCGATTGGAAATAACCTCACGCGTCCGATAGTCTGGAGAAAGCGCGGATTTGCGCATTCAGGGCCGTTCGAGAAGAAACGTCGCTGCGACCTCGCTCGATCGCTGTCCGCGTCGATTCATCCTCTCCCGGGCGGCTAAGCGTGTCTGGCTGCCCGCAACCTCTTCGGCATGACGTTGGTGGTTCAGCGCGAGAAGCCGATCAAGGATATCGTCGGAAGCCGCATTAGAAATTGCAAATCGAATCCCGTCGTCAGTGTCTCGGAAGTCGTGATCCAAGAAGATATTGTCCCAACCATACGCCGCTAGAACTTCGTAATCCAGGTCCTGATGCAAACGCCGTAGCGTATCAACCTCCGAAGAGCTCGGAATGTTCGAGTGTAGCAAGTTATACGTATCGGTAATGCCGAGTTGTTCGCCTTTCATAAACGAGTCGCGGTGCCGCACTAGATCATCCGCGATTTGACCGACCGGATGCAATACACCGCCGGGGAACGGGAAATTCTCAAAGCAGTCCGTCGGCGCATATCGCGGGCGAGTTTCGAGGGTGCTGCCACGCGCCCGAACCCAGACTCGGTGAATCTCGCTCATTACAAGGCCAAGTAGGTCCCAACTTGCGCTGGGCGCAACGTTTAAGCTGTGTGCAAACGTAGGTCCGGTTCCGACGCGAACCGGCATCATCCATTTACTCGTCGTTGGTATTACAATTGCGTGAGTAGATCGGGCTAAGAGCCGATAGAGCGCAGGTCGAACGTCGCCGAACTGCCACCACTTCTGCGGAAGCGGCGCGCGCAAAACGAAATTGCCTTGCAAATCACGGCGCTGCCGCTCGGGCTTTACCCGTTCCTCAATAATTCTTAGCGCCAGGGGAAAGCGCCGCTCGGCTTCTTCAATCGTTAACGTTGAAAAATCGACAACCGCACGGTCCGGCATCAACATCGGGTCAGAGCAAATCTTCTTTCCTGAATAAAAGGGACGTATAACAGTTTTGTACTGTTCGTCGCAAGCGATGATTGCGCGCGCTTCGTTCAAATCAATTATGAAGCCCGATGCATTCAGCTTACTGCCGTTAAAGAATAGGCTCATGTTCGAATTAAGGCGCCAAGCATGATCCCCGTTTATCCTCTTAGGCAGGAGCGCGGAAGTAATACCGCCGATAGCATGGCCGTCTAAGAATGATACTTGTTTTTGCTCGGATCGGGACATCCAAATCAAAGAAACAACGAGTTTGGCGGAGCCGGGCCACTTCAAGCGACGTGTCGCTCGATCGACGTGCCAGCGATTGTTAAGTAGCCAGTCGAGACTGACGGCTCGCGTATCACCCTCAGCGATTGAGTTTGTCGCTACAACTGCGACTCTTCTTGATAGCTCCGCAAGACGCAGCGTGAAGAAACCGATGAGGTCCGCACGGCCAGTTCGCTCACGCGCGACACAAGTGACAAGGAAGGCCCGGAAGTCACTGCCGACAGTTCTCTTAAGAGCCGCATCAGGCACGAACGGCGGATTGCTAATTATAAGGTCAAAGCCGGGGCGATCTCCTGAGAATACTTCTGGGAATTCGAGGGGCCAGTGTAACGGCTTGCGCGCGGGGGCAGCTAGGGGCTTGCCCCGATCGATTTCGACCCTCATTTGTTGCGTCGCTGCGGCTAATTCGGCGACCGCCACTCCCGGGCCGCGCGAGTTTGCTATAATATTTGAAACTCCATCAGCGAGTTCGGCGATTCTTGAGTCCCGTGCAGTTACCGATGAAGCCGAGTAGTGTATTGAAACGGAGCTAAGGGCGTCGGCGATTAGGCGCGAGGCTTCAGTCTGCGCGCGCGCGAGCGATTCGAGGCGCGCTTTCTCTTCGACGTCCTGAATACACAGTGAAACGTGGTCCTCGAGCTTGCGCCGAAATAAAACCGCGTCGTTAACGAGCTCCGCGAGTCGCCGAGTGATATCGAAAAGCGTGCCGTCGTGCAGCGCTCGGCCGCGTTCCGGGTCGAAGTGCAGCGTGCGAAGCTGGTCGAGCGAGGTGATCCCGAGCAGCGAATCGCCTTCGCGAATTGCGTGATCGAGAAAGCCGAAAGGTCGCTGGCGCGCAAACGTCAGCAGCCAAATCGAGAGTTTTGCCATCTCGACAGCCATTGGGTCGCGGTCGACGCCGTAGAGGCAGCGCTCGCTGATTATACGTTGCGCGTCGCGAACCGGATCGTCGTCGGCGATGTAACCTTCGCGCTGCCATGCCTCAGCCACGCGCTCGGCAAGATACCGGCAAGCCGCTACCAGGAAAGCTCCGGAACCACAAGCCGGATCACAGATTTTGAGCGCCAGCAGTTCGGATGACGGTCGCACCTGCCACGTATCGCGCGACGCACCATCGACAGGTCCAGGTGAGAATACGAGCGGCTCCAGCGCATAGCGCACGATTTCCTCCGCGAGCACCCGCGGCGTATATTCGGTTCCCGAGTCGCGGCGCGCGCGTGTCTTCGTCACGACGATTGCGCCGGCCGGATACACCGTCGGCAAGCCCTGCAGGTCATTGCGCAGCAGCGGTGCGTACGGGAGGACGCGGCGCACGAGTCCTTCGTCGCTCTCGCAGGCCGTCATCACAAGGCGTCGCGTTTCGGGTTCCTCGCCCGCGACGAGCTTTTCACCCCGCGCGAGCCCCTTCTCAATCGCCTTCTCTGAGCGGTCGAGCTTCTCAGCAAGATACGCGACGAGCGCTCCATGACCGGCCGCCGCAACGCGTTCCAGCTCCGCGAACGCTATCTCGCTTTCCGCTCCGCTCTTTCCGTCGAAGCCAAGGTAGAGTTCTTCCACACGGATCGCATCGTGATCGAGCAACCCCTCGTAGACATGCCCGATCTGTTCGACGTCCAGCGCGAGAAACGAAAGCCGCCGCGATTCGCCTGCCAGCTTTACCGTTTGTAGCGACGTCAGAACAGCGCGAGTAGTAAGGTCGTCGACGCGACACTGTTCGAGAAAAGCGAAGCGGCTGGGATCGAACAGCCGCCCCCCATACGCCGGCAAGCGCAGTCGATCGTGATCGATGCCGGAGTAAATCGCGTTGAACGTCGCGAGCAGTCGCCGCCACGCGCTCGCGCGCCGTTCGAGCGGTTCCTCGCCGACGCGTACGGCATCGGCATCCAACTGATCGCGCAGTGTCGAGACCGCGTAATTCTCCGCATACGTTGGGTCGCCGATCGGCAGCAAGTCGCGCTCTTCGGCGTAGAGCATAAAGACGAGCCGCATCATGACGGTCGCCGCTGCTTCGTACACGACGTGCGGCGGCAACACGTCGAGCAGTTCGCCGCGCCGCTCACGATCGGCCCGCGAGAACGCTCCGACCATCAACTCGACGGCCTCGCGGACTTGCAGTCCGAGCGTCTTCGTAAGGTCGGCTTGGGTGAGCGCGGAGCGTTCGAACAGCGCCTCAGGCGTCTCACGCTCGCCGGCGTTGAAGAACCGTTGCGCGTGCAGCAGCGCGACGAACGCCGCGAAGTACTCGCGCTCCGCGCCCTCCGCGAACAGCGCCGTCTGCCAAACCGCGTAGCCGCCGGTCGTTTCGGTCGGCGCATCTTTACGTGCGATCGGAACGTTGACGAGGGCGATGCGATCTCCGTCGGACAGCAACGCGATCGCCACGCCATGCGCACGCGCGAGTTCCGTGACGCGGTCGAGCGGACTCGCACTCCACTCTTCGCCCGGCAGCCGCGCATCGAATCGCGTGCGGAATGGAACCGTCACGACGACGGCGCGCAGCGTTCCGCTCCGATCGCGGAGCACTCCGTCGGCGCGCAAGGTCGTGCGGTACTCGGGCACCTCGCGCACGACGGCCGCCGCTTCATCCCCCGTCCGGTACAGGTCGCCCCACCCGAGCACGACCCGCAGAAGCCACTCCAGCCAGCCGTCGCGCTCGGCCGAGTCGTTTACCGCGACCTCGCCGATCGCGGTCAAGCGTTCGCGGGCCTCCGCACGCAGCTCGGCCGGCACCGCCGGCAACCCTGCGGGAAACGCACTACGCAGAATCGGCGCGGTGAGAAACTGTCCGACCGGCTCGACGAGCGACAGCCAATCCCCGTCCCCAGTTCGCCGACGCACGCGTCGCCCACGCGGCGCTCCGTTCGTCGTCGCACTCATTTTCCGAGCAACTCTCCGGAAGCGCGCCGCCGCGGCACCAGCAACTCGACCGCCGACGGAAAAACGAGCGCGCGCGGCGACGCATACCGGCGCACGAGCCGCTCCGCTTCGCGCTCTGCTTCGTCCGGAATCGACGCGATGCGGCGGCGCAACGCTTCGACGTCGCGTGCGAACTGTCGCCGTTCGCTATCCCGCGCGCTCTCAAAAAGGCGCAGCTGCTCCGCCTCGCCGCGCTCGACGCGGTCGAGCTCGCGCTCGATCGAAGCGCGCAAATCGCCGAGCACCGTCCGCAGCGCCGCCGCCTCGCTTTCGCCGCGCTCGCGGAACAGGCGCGCGAGCGATTCTTCGCGCTCGCGCATCCGCGCATCGACCGCCGCGCTCACCGCATCGACGAGGCGCGGCCACGCCTCGACGAGCGCGACGTGATGGTGACGCGGTAACGCACCGACCCGCTTCGCGCTCGTGATGCGGCGCGTCTCACCGACGTTGTAGCGCGCGAAGCCGCTTGGCCCGATTCGGCCGCTCGCCGCAGACAGCTCTTCGTGTAAACGCACGCCGTCGACGCCCGCGACGACGAGCCGCGCGTGCACGACGAGCGCGGGCTCGTCGAGATCGTCGTCGGCGACGAGCGCACCGGAGATGCGCGCGAGTCGCGCCTCGTTCGCGGACGACCACATCTCGGCGCGCAGCAGCCGCAGAGCCTGCGCGACGAGCGGATGCCCGAGATGCGCGTGCACGACATCGTCGCGTTGCTCGCGGACGCGGGCATCGAACGTAATCGGCAGCCGCCGCTCCCGAATCTCGTCGTACAGGTCCGCAGCTGCGCTCGCCCACGACCGCGTAAGCTCCGGCACTTCGAAGACCTCCGCCCGTGGCGCTCGGCCGTTCACGGGCAATTCGATGCGGCGCAGCGGAGCTTGCCGCCCAAGCTCGAGCCCGAGCGCGACGGCCCGAGCGAGCGCGTCCGGCGTGATGCCGAGCTCCTCGATCGAGCGATCGATCCGCTCCTTGAGTTCGCCGATGCGGTCGCGCAACTCGCGGTCGAGCCGGCGGACCGCGCTTCGCGCGCCGGATGTCGTGCTCGCGCGATCGACATCCGCGGCTCGACCGAGCATCGCGTTCTCGACCTCGCGCGCGAGCACCACGCCGGCCGCTCCCAAATCCGCGCGAATCTGCTCGACTTTGCGGGCGGCGCGCGAGAGAAACTCGAGGTCGGCGTCGAGCGAACCCGGCGCCGCACCGAGTGAACCCGCACCACCGCCGACGTTCGCGCCGACGAAATGGAAGATCTCGACGGACGGACTCGGCTGACCGTGCCGGTCGATGCGCCCGTTGCGCTGCTCGAGCCGATTCGGATTGAACGGAATCTCCGCGTGCACCATCAAGCGGCAATGCCGCTGCAAATCGATGCCTTCACTTGCGGTGTCCGTCGCGAGCAGGATGCGCACGGGCCGCAGGGCGGGGTCCGCTCCGAACTCGGCGACGATCCGCTCGCGCTCGTCGTCGGGCATGCCGCCGTACATGAGCGCAATGCGCTCGCCGCCGTCACCCGCGAGCCCCGCCTCGACGAAAATGCCGTACAGCCATTTCTGCGTCGCCCGATATTCCGTAAAGATAATGACCCGCTCGCTCGTCCACGCCGGTTTTCCGGACGCACGTTCGCGCAGACACCAGCCGCGCAGCTTCTCGACCAAAACCTTCGCTTTTGCGTCCGACCGCTTCGCCGCTTTCGCCGACCACGTGCGCAAACGGTCGAGGAGCAGCGCTTCCTCCGGCGCCAGGCTCTCCGACGCGCGCGCCGCGACGAGCATCGCTTCTTCGGTCGCGTCGTCGAGTTCGTCGTCGAGCGCGAAATCGTCGTCCGTATCGTCGTACGCCGCGCGCACCAGCTCTCGATCCGGCGCACGACCCGTGCGCGGCACGCGAGCGTGCGGACGTGCGCGTCGAGCGTCGTCGCAAACGCAGCCGGCGACGAGAAGAGACGCTTCTTGAGCAACAACAGCATCAAGTCGCAGGCTTCGCTCGCCGCCTCACGGTCGGTGCGTGCGTGCGCGCGGCGGCGCCGCAGCTCCGCATACTTCGCGAGATCGCCGTGTGCGCGCCGTTCCTCTTCGCTGTAGGTCACGGGGAGCGCAATCACGTCGCGGCGTGGAAATCGGACGGTGCCGTCCGCCTTCGGACCGAGATCCGCGTCGATCTGCGCTTTCATGCGGCGCACGACTGCCCGCCGAAGCGCGGCCGCATCGGGCGGAACGCCCCGCTGGAAACGCTGCGGATCGAGCATCTCCAGCAGCGCCGAGTACGAACTTTCGTACCCATTGTGCGGCGTCGCGGAAAGAAAGAGCCGATGTTCGACATGCGCCGCGAGGAGCGAGAGCAGCTTTGTGCGCTTCGAGTCCGTCGCGTAGACGCCGTCGCCCGAAGGCGCGCACTGATGCACCTCATCGACGATCAGCAGGTCGAAACGCCGCGGATAAGCGTTCGCATCCGGCGGCAACGTGGCGCGGAGCATCTCGAGCGGCCGGCCGTCCTTGAGCCAATCGAAGCTCACGATTGCGCGCGGAAAGTGACGGAACGGATCGGCGCCGATGCCGCGCCGTCGCCGCAATTCGCGAATCTTGTCTGCGTCGATCACCTCGAAGGCGAGGCCGAACTTCTCCAGCATCTCGCGGCGCCACTTATGCCGAAGCGCCGGCGGGCACAGGACGAGGACGCTACGCGCCCGGTGCCGGAGCAGCATTTCCTGAACGACGAGGCCGGCTTCGATCGTCTTGCCGAGGCCGACGTCGTCCGCGATCAGCAGATTAACGCGCGGCATGTCGAGCGCGCGCACGACGGGGTCGAGCTGGTAATCCTCGATCGTAATTCCGGAGCGGAAAGGCGCCTGCAGTGCTTTCCCGTCGGCCGACGCGATCGCACCCCAGCGCACCGCGTCCAAAAACGCGGCAAGGCGGCTCGGTTCGTCGAGACGGTCGCGTTGCGGCGTCGGAAGCGTCGCACGTTCAAGGAGCCGCGCATCGCCTTCGAGCTCCCAGAAGACGCGCAATTCGTCGCTCAGCCCGTCGTCATCGACGGACGACAGCGTGACCAGATGATCCGCACGGCCGGTATCGCGATCCTTCGACGGCGGTAGCGCGCTCGCGAGAATGTCGACGACCATCCAATGGCGATCGCGAACGCGAACGAGCTGCCCTCGTTCGGGCAACGCGGATGGAACGGTGGTCGAAACCATTAACAATCTATTGGTAGCCTTTCGGGCTCCACTCCTCCCCATGGCGGGAAGCGCATCGGCAGCCGAATCTCGCAGTGGCCCACGTTGGTCGTTACTCGGCCAGCGATACGCGCCGATCAACTGCTCGTCTCAGCACGCCCTCCGGCCTCACAGCGCATCGGAATCGGATGTGGTCACACCGAGGCAAAGCGCGGGGGCGTCCTTGCGGCTACGGGGCTCAACATCGCCTAGCCATTTCGCACTTCGGGCCGACCCGCACTTTGCAATACCGATATCACCCATTCCATCGCCGATTCGAGACAGCGCACATTGCCGGAATCGGAAAGCTCAGACCAGAAAAAGCTCGGCCGCTTTGCAATCTTATCCACGGGGACGTTGAGCGTAGAGCCGGCCATTAATCGTCGCCGCCGCTCGTCTCGAACTTCTGCTGAAGCAAAGACCTCGCGAGCCGCCAAGTATTGAAACTCTACCTCAGCCCAACCGTAGCTCCAAAGCGTGAGTATGACGGTATCCCCCCGCTGGTATACCGACCGATCGTCGCCATACTTATAGGTCATCTGAACCGATCCGTCGGATTTGCCGCTACCAAAAAACACAGCGAGCGCACTCTGAGCTTCGGCCCATCGGTGGATAGTGCGAAAAACGTTCACCGCCTCTTCACCGCGTCGCTCCAGTAGGTCGGCGTAAAAGCGCTCGGCCGTCCACGTTTCGCCGCGACCTGTGGCCACCGCTCGCCGATCGGCCTGCAGAAGCGAAGCATTCAGAACGCGCGGGACCAGCGTCTTCATGTCACCGCCGGTAAACTGCCGGACTTCCACCGCATATACTTCGCTGATCTGCATCTGACGATTAAGGAATTCGACGATACGCTGCAGGTGGTCGAGTCGACGTCATACATCTTCCGGAAATATCGTGCGACGATCGCGCCAGCCGTCGATGATTCGCAGTATTTCCACGGCATTCCGGTCTTCCCGAACGCGGTAGAAGACAACGATCGGGCGGACCGATAGCGACCGGACATCGATACCAATTTCCGGTCTCGTGCGACCCGCGAGCGGAACGTTCTTTAGCGCGCCGCAACGCTCCATCAATCGGAGCCGAAAAGCGCGAGCGCGCTCCGAGCTCTTTTAAGAGCGATGTACGATGTGATTTCGCTCAAATTTGAGCGAGCCGGTACGGAAAACCGAAGCGTTGCCACGGTCAGGGCCGCGGCGTGCGTTCAACCTCGTCGATTTGCAACCGCATGTCTTCCCACACAACGTCTTCATCGAGCAATTCGAAGCGATCCGCGGCTTCGATACCTTCCTGAATGTCATCTTTGAGCTGCTCGAAGAAAGGGTCCGGTCGAGGCTGCTGCATTGCCTCATGATAGCACAAAACGCCGTCGCGGACGACACGACGTAGTAGCGGTATCGTTCGCTTGTCACCTTTTCTGAAAGGCTAATCTGGCGTATGACCTATCGGATGGGAAAGGGCGCAGAACGGAAAACTGCAACGGGATTTGCGCGAAAAGTGACGGGAAAGGCACTGCAACCTGGCGCTGGCGTGAGGCAACCTTCGACTTATGCCGGCTCCGATCATCGTCAGCGACGGCGTCATCTCGCCGGAAATGCGCGCGCGGCGCGACGCGGCGATTTACGTCGCATTGCCTGCGGGCGAAGTCATTTTCGCACCGGCAGCCGAGACTGCGAACGGCACCGTCGTCTACGATCCGCTGTTCTTCAACAACGTCGAGGTCGACGGCTTGACGCAAAAGTTCGCGAACGGCCGGCTGACGTCCATGGCCGCAAAGACAGGCTTACAGGACGTAAAGAAATACTACGACGCGGGAACCGCCGGCAAGGATGAGTTTACGTTCGCCGACATCGGCGTGAACCCGGGCGTAACATTTATCCCTGGTAGCAAGATGACTATTTCCATGCCTGCCGGCATGGTGTCTCTGGGGACGGGTAGCAACGTGTTCATGGGCGGTTCCAACGCATCGAGGTTTTCGTTTGGTAGTTCCGTGTCGGGTGCGACGGTCACTATCGACGGTAAAGAAATCGTCAAGGTGGCCACCTCGTTCGATAACGGCAACCATAATCTGCCAAACCATTAACGGCGCTGCGAATCTCGCCACCCGTACTGTCCACGCTCCTCTACGCCGCCTCAGCACCTCGGCGAAGCTCGTAACGAAGACCTTGCGAACCTTCGTTTCGGCCATTATCGGTCGAACGAGCGGCATCAACGTATCGAGCGCAACGAGCGCTACGCACCGGAGTCGTCGAGTTCCTACGCGAGTTCAAATTGCTTGAAAAGAGTATTGACGGGAACGTGAACGCACGCCGCGCTCGTGCAGCAGCGCGCGAAGCGGTCGCTCTGGGCATTGAGATCCGCGTACGAAATACTCCCGGCCGTAGAACACGATCGCCGTCTGCTGCAGACGTTCGCGAGCGTGTCGCCGCAAATAATTAGTGAGCGGCGCTTCGCCGAACGGATAGTGCGCTTCGCGCGGTGCGCCGCGCGGCCAGTGCGCCGCGTGCAGCCGACGCAGTCGTTCGAGCGAATCGCCGCTCGTCTCGTTGCGACCACGAGTCAAGATATCCGAGCGCGGCACCTTCGTTCCTTCGCCGGCACTCGACTTGGGGACACGCAACGAAGCGATGCATAGCGTCGCAGCGAAGGCAGCGCGATGAGTGCTGTTCGTAACGGTTCACCGTCCGAAATCAGCGGAGCTCGCTTGCTCGTCGACGTGCTCGTCGCGAACGGCGTCGATCTCGCGTTTTGCGTGCCGGGCGAAAGTTATCTCGCCGTCTTGGATGCGCTCGTCGACACGCCGGCGATCCGGCTCGTCACGTGTCGCCAAGAGGGCGGCGCGAGCGCTATGGCCGAGGCTGCCGGAAAATTGACGGGCCGCCCGGGCGTGTGTTTCGTCACGCGCGGTCCCGGCGCTACGAACGCGAGCATCGGAGTACACGTTGCGCGCCAAGATGAAACGCCGCTGCTCCTATTCGTCGGCCAGGTTCCGACGCATCAACGCGGCCGCGAAGCCTTTCAAGAAATCGATATCGCGCAGACGTTCGCGCCGCTCGCGAAATGGGCCGTCGAGATTGACGCTGCCGAGCGCATCGAAGAGATCGTCACGAGCGCTTTTGCAATAGCGCTCGCTGGCCGGCGCGGCCCGGTCGTCATCGGTTTACCCGAAGACGTGCTGTCGGTATCCGTCGCGACGGCGGTTCCGCGCGCTGCGGCGCCAGCGCGTTTCGGCGTCGACGCCGCGGCGCTCGCCCAGACTTGCGCGATGCTCGCAGAGGCGGCGCGACCGCTCGTCCTCGTCGGCGGCGGCCGTTGGACCGCTCAGGCCGCGCGCGATCTCGCAACTTTCGCTGAAGCGAACGGCATCCCGGTCATCGCCGACTTTCGCTGTCAAGATTACGTGGACCAGCGCAGTTCGAGCTACGTCGGCGATACCGGATTTCGCCTGACCGAACACGTGCGTTCGACACTCGCTGCGTCCGATTGTATCCTCGCGCTCGTACGCGCCTTGGGGAAGTCGTGACGGGCGGATACGCCGTCATCGCGCCGCCGCATCCGGTGCAGCATTTGATCCACGTATATCCCGATCCGGACGAACTGGGCCGCGTCTTCGGCGCACAACTCGCGATTGTCGCAGATCCGCCTCAGTTCGTCGCCGCATTAGCCGCGTCGCGAGCGCCCGTCGCGGCCTCGGCGGCTACGGTGACGCGGCGCTTGCGCGCGGCCTATGAGAACGAGCGTAAGGTCGCCAAACAGCCCGCCTACGGCGTCGACCTCGCCGAATGCATGCGCTATATGCGGGCGGCGTTGCCCGACGACGCCATCATCGCGGACGGCGCGGGGAATTTCGCCGGCTGGCTGCACGCGTTCTTCGAATTTCGCCGTTACGGCACGCAACTCGCGGCGCGAAACGGCTCGATGGGCTACGGTTTCCCCGCCGCG
>JAABUQ010005034.1_pt1 | contig 21708 bp, 15 predicted proteins | sample 5560001 | NCBI WGS metagenome assembly JAABUQ01 (sample SAMN10711888, study PRJNA513371) | rock metagenome | isolation source: Antarctica rocks | place: Antarctica: Victoria Land, Finger Mt nord | collected 2015-12-18
CCGGCAGAAAAGGGCGGCGACGGCTCATCCGGCAGCGGCCGGGGGGTCGGCGGCTCGGGTGACGGGGTGCAGACCGAGCTGCCTGGCGTTGACGCGGGCGGGCACGCGGCGAGGCGGGCCACCTCGCCCCCGGCTGCCAGCGCGGGCGAGGGCTCGGGCTCGGGCTCGGGGCAGTCCTCGCCGGGCCCGGTGCCGTCCGTGCCGCCTGGCCACCCCGGCGCCGGTACAGGTGCCGGTGTGGAGTCGGCGGCGGCGGTGCCGGTATGACCGCGCAGTCGGCTGCTGCAGTGCGGTACGGCGCGTGGAGCCGGGACCGGCAGGGCTGGTTCCTCGGCCTGGGCGGGGGCCAGCTGATCACGGTCTCGGTCGGCGGCGCCCCGCTGCTCGCGGCCATGGGCGCCCACGCGTGGCTGGCGGCCGTCGCGTGGCTGCCGGTCTGGGCGGTCGTCGTGGGGCTGACGGTGGTGCCGGTGCGGGGGCGGCCGGCGTTCCGGTGGGCGCTGGACAGCCTGCACCGGGCGTTCGGCGTGGTCGCCGGCTGGTCGGACTGGCAGTCGCAGGCGGCCACCGGGCGCGCACCGGACCTTGCGGAGGCGGACCTGCCGGGGGTGCTGTCGGGGATCCGGACACACGACGGCCCACCGACGGGGATGCTGCTCGAGCGCCCGGCGATCGTGCAGGACAACCGGGAACGCACCTGGGCGGTGGTGGCCAGGGTCACCCACGCGGGCATCGGGCTGGCCGAGACCTCCGAGCGGGCCGGGATGGGCGCGGGGCTGGCCCTGCTGCTGGAAGGAGCGGCCACCAGCGAGCTGGTGTCGGTGCTCGCCCTGCAGGTCCGCACCGTGCCCGACGACGGGGCGGAGCGGGCGGCCTGGCAGCGCCGGCACCTGCGCGCCGACGCCCCCTGGCTGGCGCTGGCGGTGAACGAGCAGCTGGGCGAGCTGATGGTCCAGGCCGGGGTCCGGCACGAGACGTTCGTGACCGTCGTGGTCCCCGAAGCCCGGATCGGTCGACACGCCCAGGAGGCCGGTGGCGGCGTCGACGGCCGGGCCCGCGTCCTCTACGGGGTGATGGGCGAGGTCGAGGCCGCGTTGCGCGGCGCGTTCGGCGCGTCCGCCGTGCAGTGGCTGGACACCCCGGCGCTGGCCGCGGCGGTCCGCACCGGGTTCGCCCCGGGGGACCGGGCCGGGCTGGTCGCCGCCGGGCTCGCCGCCGCCGACGACCCGGGTGTCGCCGCGGCGCTGCCGATGGGCGCGGCCGGGCCGGGCTCGGCGCCGGCGGCGGAGGTCCGGCACTACGCCCACGACGCGTGGAACACCGCGACAGCCACGGTGCTGCTGCCGGACAAGGGCGCGGTGATGGGCGCGCTGGCACCGGTGCTGACGCCGACGTCACCGGGGGAACGGCGCTGCGTGACCGTGTTCTACGAGCCGATCAGCCACGCGGCTGCCGAACGGATGATCGGCAACGACGCGATGAGCAGCGGTCTGGCCTCCGAGTTGCGGCGCAAGGGCGGGTTCGTGCAGCGGGCCTCGCACCGCCGTGACGCCGACCGGGTCGCCGGCCAGGACGTGCGGCTGGCCGACGGCAACGCCCTGGTCCGGGTCGCGATCGCCGCGGCGGTCACCGTGCCCAACACCTGGTCGATCGCCGACTACGGCCGCCGGTTGGAGTCCAACATCACCGGCGCCGGGTTCAAGCCGCTGCGCCTGGACCTGGCCCAGGACAGTGGGATGGCGGCCGCCTGCATCCCGCTCGGGATCGGGCTGCCCCGCCGCCGGAGCATCCGATGAGCAGGAGTGCGGTCGGCCGGGCGCGCGGTGGTGCCGGTCGTGGGGTGGGGGAGCTGGTCGCCGATTTCGGGCCGGCGTTCCCGGGGCTGGCACCGGTGCCGGCGTCGGCGAAGGAGGCCGACCCGTTCACGGTGCTGGTGGGCCGGCACGGCCGCACGGGGCCGGCCGGCGGGTGGGCGGCGGTGCCCGCGCCGCTGGAGGTCTACCGGATGACCAGCGAGCAGACCGGCGGGACGTGGCCGGTGATCGCCGGGGACGGTCTGGCCTGCACCGGGGCCCAGCTCGGGGTGGACTACCTGTCCGGTGGGGGCTTCTACTTCGACCCGATGGGCTGGGCCCTGGACCCGGGCACCGGGGTCACCAACCCCAACGTCGTGCTGTTCGGGGCACCGGGTCGCGGCAAGTCCGGCACCGTGAAGATGATCGTGCTGCGAATGATGGCCTACGGCTACCGCACCCTGATCCTGGGCGACGTCAAGGACGAGTACGAGCTCACCTGCCGGGCCGTCGGGGTCGAGCCGCACGTCGTCGGCCCGGGCCTGTCGGCGCGGGTCAACCCGCTGGACTTCGGTCCGCTGGGCAACGACTGGAGCGGGCTGTCCCGGACCGACGCCCAGGCCCGGGCCGCGATGGTGTTCCCCCGCTGGCAGGTCCTGATCCAGGGCCTCGTCGGATCCCAGCACGTCGGGTTCGGCCCGTCGCAGAGCGCCGTGGTCGGCCACGTGCTGCGCGAGCTCACCGGCTACACCACCGGGGCAGACCGGATGGCCCCGGTCACCATCCCGCAGGTCTGGCAGCGGCTGCATGAGCCTTCGAGCGAGCTGATCGAGGAGTGCCGGTTCCGTGACCGGCAGCACTGCCTGGACCAGACCCGGTCGCTGCGCGACGCCCTCGGGAGCCTCGTCAAGGGCCCGCTGGCCGGGCTGTTCGACGACGACACCACCGTCGACGTGGACTGGCGCGCCCCCATCCAGTCGCTGTCGCTGTCCCGGCTGGCCCCCCTGGGCGACGAGGCCGTCGGGGTCGCCCTGACCTGCCTGAACAGCTGGGGCCGGGCGATGACGCAGGTCGCGGACCCCGGGGACCGGCGGATCATCATCCGCGACGAGTCGTGGAAGCAGATGCGCCTCGGGCTGGACGCGGTGAAGAGCCTGGACGCGGACCTTCGGCTGTCCCGGACCGACGGCTGCATCCAGGTCCTCATCTCCCACAAGCCCTCCGACATGCTCTCGGTTGGCGACGAGGGCAGCCAGGCCGTGGCGATCGCCAAGGACCTGCTGCACCTGTGCTCCACCAAGGTCCTGCTCGGGCAGGACAGCAAGATCGGCGCGGAGCTCGCCGACCTCATCGGCCTGGCACCGATGGCCGAGCACATCGTCACCGGCTGGGCCACCGCCGCCAAGGGCCGCGCCCTGTGGGTCGTGGGCAACCACTACGCCAAGGTCCAGACCGTCCGGACCCCCATCGACATCGCCCTCACCGACACCAACAGCGCGATCACCGACATCCCCTGCGGCGTCGTCCGCGACCCCGCACCCCTGATGGGCGTCTGACATGGCCGCGATGGCCCCCGAGGTGACGGCCGCCTCCCACGCCGAAGGCGGCGGCGGTGGCGGCGGTAAGGGTGGTGGTCACGGGGGCGGCGGTGGAGGGGACCGGACCCGGCGGGCCCTCGGCGCCGTGCTGGCGCTGCTCGCCCTGCCGGTGCTGGGGATGCTCGGCGTGCTGGTGCTCGTCATGGTCGGCGGTGGCGCGGCCGCGGACCCGTCGACCGGTTGCGGCGGGACCACGGTCGGCACGGTCGCGCTGGACGGCGAGCAGCTGGTCAACGCCACCACGATCGTTGCGACCACGGCGGGCCGCGGGCTGCCGGTCTTCGCCGGCGTCGTGGCGATCACCACCGCCTACACCGAGTCCACCCTGCACAACAGCAGCACCGAGACCGACCACGACAGCGAAGGCCTGTTCCAGCAGCGCATCTCGATCTACACCAAGCCTGTCGCCGACGACCCGGTCAAGGCCGCCAACGCCTTCCTGGACCGCCTCGTCGGCGTCCCCGACTGGCAGACCGGCGACCCCGGGGTCGACGCCCAGACCGTGCAGGCGTCGCAGTACCCCGACCGCTACGACACCCACGCCGCGTTCGCCACCCAGCTCGTCGGCCAACTCTGGCCCGCCGCCGCAGCCAGCACAGGCACGGCCACGCCGGCGACGCCGGACCTCGCCGTCCTCGCCGCACCGGGGGTGGCAGCACCCGCACCGCGGCCCAGCTCGAACCGCGCGACCTCGAGCAGCACCACGTCGGGCAGCACGACCACGCCGCGGACAGCGTCGACGGCCGGACCGGCGCCGACGGTGATCCTTCCGTGCACGGGTGGGGGGAGCCCGGGTCCGGTCGGTGGGACCGGGAACAACGTGGCCGGGCAGACGAGCATCCCGGCCGGGTTCCTCATCACCGGCAGCGCGCAGGGCCAGGCCGCGGTCACCTTCGCGCTCGCCCAGCTGGGCAAGCCCTACGTCTACGGCGCCGCCGGGCCCAACAGCTGGGACTGCTCGGGTCTCACGATGGCCGCCTGGGCGACCCAGGGCGTCGCCCTCGCGCACTTCACCGGCACCCAGGCCCGGCAAGGCACCCCGGAGCCCGTCGACCTGTCCGCCGCCGCCGGCGGGGACCTCGTCCTGATCCCCGGCGCCGACGGCACCGCCGCCGCCCCCGGCCACGTCGGGATGATCGCCGGCACCTCACCCGGGCCAGGGGGTCGCACCGAGACCTGGATCGTGCAGGCCCCCATGACCGGGATCCCCGTGGAGCTCACCGACACCACCGCATGGGCCGGCCAGGTCGTCGACGTCCGCCACCTCGCCTGAACAGCTCCTGATACCGACCGACTACCCGGCCACCTCGAAGCCGCCCCACCGGTGGGTGGCCACCTCGGACAGGAAGGACGTCGACATGAACAGCACGGCGTACGACGCGGTCGGCCGACCCGGTCCCACCCGGTCCCGGGAGCTGGCGTGACGTCGCCAGCGCAACGTCGCGACCCGCAGCCGCCCGGCCGGGGCGGCGAGGTCGCGCTCGTCTGCCTCGGCGGCGGGCTGATGGCGCTCGCGCTGTCGGCCATCGCCGGGATGGGCGTGGCGGCAGCGGCCGCCGGGGGCGGGTGGTTCTGGCCGGACGGCGGCACCCCTGTGCTCATCCGAACCATGGGAGGACTGCTCAGCGGCCACCCCGGGCAGGGCCTGCAGGCCGCCCAGGCCCAGCAGCTCCCGGCCGCGGCCGCTGTCTACACCACGGTCGGCGTCGTCGAGGCGCTGGTGGTCTCAGCCGGCGTGGCCGGCGTCGCGCTGTACCTGCGTCACCGGCGGCCGACCGACGCGCGCAGCGGGATGGCCACCCGGGGGGAGGCCGAGCAGGCGCTCGGTGTCAGCCAGCTCCACCGGGCACGGCGGATCATCCGGCCTGATCTCACCGGCGGCAGCCGCTCCTGTGTTAACGGTGACGTGGCCGCGCGCGAGCGCACGCAGGCCCTGGCCGCCGCCCCGCCGGCGGGGACCGCACCACGGCCCGTGACCGCTGCGCAGGCCGGGCGGCGGCGCCGGTTCGTGCCCGGCGACGTCGGGTGGCGGCTGGGCCGGTCGCAGTCTCCCCGCGGGGTTGAGCTGCACGTGCGCTGGGACCGCACGACGGGCGTGTACGGGGAGCAGGGCTCCGGCAAGACGCTGGACCTGCTCGCCCCGGCGTTGCTCGCCCACGACGGTCCTGCGATCGCGACGCTGACCAAGCTCGACGACCTGCTGCTGACGGCCGGGCGGCGAGCCGCCGGCGGGCGGCCGATCGCCGTGCTCGACCCCTTCGGTGCGGCCCCGGGACTCCCGGAGTTCGTGTGGGACCCGGTCGCGGGCTGCGTGGACCCCAAGGTGGCGGAGAAGCGGGCCAAGGCCTTCGCCGCCGGCACCGTCACCGGCGCGGTGTCCGGCGGCCGGCAGGACTCCTCGGCGCGCTTCTACGCCGCGGAGACCGCCAAGGTGCTGCAAGGGTTCCTGCACGCCGCAGCGCTGATGGGCGCGACCCTGGAGCACGTCCTGGAATGGGTGGCGAGCCCGACGGCGGCGACGAAGCCGATGGAGGCGCTGCGCCGGCACCCCGACGCGGCGAAGTTCTGGCACGGGCTGCTCCAGGCCGCGCTCACCGGCAGCGCCGACACCGTCGGGAACACGGTCACCACCGTGCAACAGGCGATGGGCTTGTTCTTCCAGCCCGAGATCCGGGCCCGGTGCGTGCCCACCCCCGACCGGCCGGCCACCGACATCGCCGACGTGATCGCCCGCAACGGCACGATCTACCTCCTCGGCCGGGAGGACCCCTACGCCAGCGCCGCCCCGCTGATGACAGCGATCGCCGAGCACGTCCTGGACACCGCCCTGTGGCTCGCTACGACCAGCCCGCACGGGCGCATGACCCCGTGCTTCCTGGCCTGCCTGGACGAGCTGCCCAGCACCACACCGCTGCCGACGCTGCGCGTGCGGATGGCCAACGAACGCGCCCTCGGCCTGTCGTTCATCTACGCCACCCAGACGTGGCGGCAGATGGTCGTGTCCTACGGCGAGGACGAGGCCCGTTCGCTGTTCGGGCTCACCAACAATTTGGTCGTCTTCGGCGGCGGCAAGGACATCCACTTCTACAAGGAGCTGTCGGACTTGATGGACGACGTGCGGATCACCCGCCAGACCTACAGCGACGGGCCCGGCGGCGCCGGCACCAGCCGCGCCGGTGAGGACGTGCGGGTCTTACGGCCGGGCGACATCCGCCGGATCCCGGAGAAGCACGCGCTGGTCATCGCCGGCAACGCCCCACCCATCATCGCCAAGCTCCGCCGCTGCCTCGACGGCGCGGACGGCACCGCGCTGCAGGCCGAGCTCCAGCAGGCCCGGGCGGCCGTGGGCGCCGCCCGTACCGGGATCACACCGTTGCCGGAGCGCACCCGACAGGCCGTCGTCTATGCGCAAACACACCACCTGGGGCCGCAGCAGACGGTCGTGGTGTCGACCGACGCTGACGGTGCGACCGCGACCGACGCAGCAGTGACCACCCTGCCGACAATGGAACCGGCGTCGGTGGCCACCCCGGAGCCGGGGGGCTGGTTCTGGTGCTGATCGTCGCGAGATTCCCACCCGCCCCGGACCACGTCGTGAGCGCACTCTCTGGTCTCGACCGCGCCCTGAACGGCTCCGCCGAGCAGAAGGCCGACGCCGGCGATCTGCGGGCGCTCCAGCGGCCGTGGGAACCCGACACCTGCGGGACGCTCCTTCGATCCAGTGTGTGGACGTGGTGCCTCGACGTCGCCGCCTGGGTCAACCACGAGTACGGCTGGCGGCCCGAGCACATGATCCCCCCGTGCTGGCCGCTGCACCCGCACATCGCCCGTGAGCTGCCGGTGCTGGCGGTGCTGAGGTGGATCGCCCACGTGTCAGCCGAGCCGATCAAGCTCGAGGAGTGGCACCGGGACAGGCTGCCCGGGTTCCTGACCAGGATGGCGGACCGGCTGAGCGACAGCTGCGGCAACGGCGCCCACCAGGACTGGCCGGCCGCCGGCCGCTACGACGCCTACACCGGTGTCCAAGCGACCGACGCGGCCAAGCGGATCATCGCCAGGGACGAGCGAACATGGGACACCCAGCACGATGCGTAGGCGGCCAGTCAATGCACGGGGTCCCTGCCAACCCGGAGGCGGTCGGACGCGTGAGCGGGCGGCGGGCGCAGGACATTCGCCACCTCGAGCGCCGGTACCGGCCGGCCATGCCAGGGTCATGGCGTCGGCCGCCGATATGGGCCGACAAGGGCACGGGCGATGCCGGTGGTCGAGATCGCCGGTGCGGTTGAGGGAGGGGTCCGGATGGGCTGCGTATGTCTGGTACTGCACCAACATCGGCCCGAGGACGCTGATACAAGAGCGGCGGCAACCCGCCGCCGCCGCGCCGGGCGGTGCTGCTCGGCGAGCTAGGCCCGCGGTGCTGCGGGGCGGCGTCAGGGATGAAACGGGCCGGGCTCCCGGACGTAGAAGGGCCTCTCGATACCGTCGGTCTGGCCGGGGACGCAGACGAACCCCTTGCCCTCGTAGAGGGCGATCAGCTCCTGCTGCTTGTCGGGGTCGGCGGCGTGCGCGCGCAGCACGAGCCGTTCACCGGTCCACCCGTGATACGTCAGCAGACCCGCGAGCAGCGCCTTGGCGCCGGCCCCGGGCGGTGCGTCGCGCTGCGCGGGCAGGTAGGCCACGACGTTGCCCACGCACATCGACCCGGCGTGTCCCCGGTACTCCAGCGTCGACGCCAAGCCAATCCCGGCCAGGACCACACCCACGACCCCGCCGATGAGCAGCAGCACCCCGACCGGGCCGAGCAGCCCACCGGAGACGCCAAGCAGCATGCCGGCCAGCAGGACCGCGAAGGCGAGCACGAACCACAGCGTGGCTCCCAGCAGCGAGGGCACCCGGGGAGCGGTCAGGAATGCCACGTTGTTGGTCCACCCCGGGCCGCGCCACAGCAGCGGCCGCAGGGTCGTCTTGCGAACCTTGCCCAGCGAGAATCGGTCAACCGCGACCTGCAGATGGCGTTTGCGGTCGTCCCCGGTCGGGCGCCGCAGCGCGGTCGCCCGCGGGAGCCGCTGCTCCGGCTGCACGTGCGCCATCACTCCACCCCACACTCGGCCGGGCCCCGATCACGGGCGCCGGCGAGCGCCCGTGTCGGCACGCTACGACCCACCCCTGACACGACCGGCAAGCGGGGACGTGTCGTGCCGCCCCCTCGACTACAGCCGGGGCACCCAGCGCTTACCGCCGATCGCCTCCTGGATCATCCGGGCAGCGCGGGCCCTGGCCGCGAGCTCCGGCCCGACCCGGGTCAGCATGACCCGCACCGCGGCCCCTGCACCCTCTCTGGCGACACGCGCGCCAGCACGCTTGGACCCGATCCCACGGTGCGTGCTGTCGGTGCCGTCGACGAGCTGGTCGACGCTCGTCCATATGGCCCGGGCGGCGGTGACCTGGGCGTCGAGGTGCTCGGCGGCCAGCCGCGCCAGGGCGCGCGGGTGGCGGCGCAGCGTGGGGTCCTGACGCCAGGCGGGCGGGCACCAGTCCAGCAGCCACACCGCCGCGTCCTCCTCCCAGCCCGGCACCGACGGCGGCCGCACCGATGCGGGCCAGCCCGGCGGGCGGTGCGCGGTCGCGGGTGCCCCCGCGGCGGGGACGGCGCACCGCGCACGGTCGGCCCGTGCGTCACGGGTAGTCGCCGGCGGGGACCGACCAGGTGCCGGGGTCCAGAGCGGTCGCGACGTCGCGGCCGGCGACCACGAGGTCGCGCGAGGGCAGGCCGGGCGTGCTGGGCCGGATACACCGGACCTCGTGGTCGGCGCCCAGGATCGTCCCGCCGCCGTCGTGGCCCAGTGCGACCGCCGCTGCGTCGACGGCCTGCAACAGGTCGTCGACCAGTGCCACGTCGGCCGCGCACGTTGGCTCGCCGTACACGACCCGCCGCCCCCCGTTCCCGGCGCGCATAGCTCGCGGCGACGTCGATCACGTGGGCGGCCGACAGCTCCGCCAGCCAGCCGGGCACGCCGTCGGGCGGGGGTCGGGGTGCACGGAGGGCTCGACGCTGTCAGCCGGTGCGGGCGGCGCGTGGCCGGGCCAGGGCCTCTGCGAGGAGCGCCTCACCGTCGGCAAGGGTGCGGCGCTGGAGCAGGTACTCCCGGTGCGACTTGTGGAGTAGGGGCTGACCGTGGCCGGCTGAGCGTCCGCAGGGAAGCGTCCTCCTAGCAGGTCCGGCACGGCGCGGCCGGTGGGACCTCGGCACTCGCGGCGAACGCATAGACGGTGGTGTGCCTGGCCGCGCACACGAACTCCACGTCCTGCCGGGGCGCTGCCGGTTCCAGGCTCTGACGGTGCCCGTAGGACTGCCGGCCACCCAGGCATCGATGTTGGCAGCCATGAGCACACCTCCTGTCTCGCGGGCAGTATCCTGACTGCTGCGGGCGGGGGGCCGGTGACGAGGTCAGGTGGTGTGGGTCTCACCCGGCCGGTAGCTGGAGTGGGCCGCGTTTTGATGCAAGCCTCTACGTTGTGCTCGCAAGAACCTTTCCCGAGCTCCGCCGGCAATGGCATCCGCACCTGAACGGGGATCTCCAGTCGGACAACGTGGCACACGGGACCGCGGAAGATATCAAGCTGCGTGACATCTTCCGGTGGCCCTTGCAGATGTGTCGACCTAGCAGCGGCCACCCTGAAGTGACCTCCTGTGCCCGGCGGCAGATCGACGCCTACGGTCGCGTCATGACGCACGCCGACGACGCCTCACACGAGGAGGTCGCACCGGGGGTGCGCCGCCGCGGGTCGCGGCTGGAGGAGTTAGTGCAGGGCGCCCGGGTGCGGGGCGTCGAGGCGACGACGGTGACCGTGGTGGCGACGCGCTGGGTGGGCACGGCCTTCCTGGAGGTGACCTACCGCGATGACGCCGGGCGGACGGAGACCACGTACCTCGACCGTGACCGTGAACCGTCGCTGCTGGTAGAGCGGGCGAGCCGGGCCTTCGCGTTCGATGGTGATGCGAGCGCCTTCGTGCTGGCCTTCGAGGCGCTGCGGATCAGCATGGCCGCGCAGTTTGACCCAATGGTGGGGCTGTCAACAAGCGATCTGGACCCGCTGCCGCACCAGATCCGGGCGGTCTACCAGGAGCTGCTGCCGCGGACCCCGCTGCGGTTCCTGCTCGCCGACGACCCGGGCGCCGGGAAGACGATCATGGCCGGGCTCTACATCAAAGAACTGCTGCTGCGCGGTGACCTCGCCCGCTGCCTGATCGTGGCGCCGGGGAGCCTGGTCGACCAATGGGCGGAGGAGCTCAAGAGCAAGTTCGGGCTCGACTTCCGCATCCTCGACCGCGGCCTGGTCAGCGCGACCATCGCGTCGGGCCCGGACGACACGGTCTTCGCCCGGCACCCGCTACTGATCGCCCGGATGGACCAGCTCTCGCGCAGCGAAGAGCTGACGGCCCAGCTCGAGGTCAGCGACTGGGACCTGGTGGTCGTCGACGAGGCGCACCGGATGAGCGCCCACTACTTCAACGGCGAGCTACAGACCACGAAGCGCTACGAGCTGGGCCGGCTCCTCGGCCGGGTCACCCGCCATCTGCTGCTGATGACGGCGACCCCGCACAGCGGCAAGCCGGAGGACTTCCAGCTCTTCCTCGCACTGCTCGACGGGGACCGCTTCGAGGGGCGCTACCGCGACGGCGTGCACACCAGCGACCCCAGCGACCTCATGCGCCGGATGGTGAAGGAGGAGCTGCTGACCTTCGAGGGCAAGCCGCTGTTCCCGGAGCGCCGCGCCTACACGATCACCTACGAGCTCTCGGAGCGGGAGAAGGACCTCTACGCCGCGGTCACCGACTACGTCCGCGAGCAGATGAGCGCCGCCGACGAGCTACGCCGGGAGGGCGACGGTCGGCGCGCCGGCACCGTCGGCTTCGCGCTGACCGTCCTGCAGCGGCGGCTCGCCAGCAGCCCGCAGGCCATCCTCGCCAGCCTTGAGCGCCGGGTGCGACGCCTCGAGCAGCGCCGCGCCCAGCTGCGGGCCGAGCCCGGCGGGGCCGGGGAGGATCTGTCGGCCCGACTGGCACGGCTGCTCGGCCGCGACGTCGCCATGGACACCGACGAGCTGGACGAGCTGTCCAGCGAGGAGCAGGAGAGCCTCGAAGAGGAGGTCGTCGACGCGGCGTCGGCGGCCCGCACGATCACCGAGCTCGACGGCGAGCTGCTCATCCTGCGCGACCTGGTCGAGCTCGCCCGGGTCGTGCACCGCGCGGGCACCGACGCGAAGTGGTCACAGCTGCGCTCGATCCTGCTCGACGCCCCGGAGATGCACGACGCCTCCGGCGCCCGCCGCAAGCTCATCGTCTTCACCGAGCACAAGGACACGCTGGCCTACCTCGTCGACGGCATCCGCGCACTCCTCGGCCGGGAGGAGGCGGTGGTCAGCATCTCCGGGAGCACAGTGCGCGAGGAGCGCCGCGCCATCCAGGAGCGCTTCACCCAGGATGACGAGACGCTGGTCCTGGTCGCCACCGACGCGGCCGGCGAGGGATTGAACCTGCAGCGGGCCCACCTGATGGTCAACTACGACCTGCCCTGGAACCCGAACCGGATCGAGCAGCGCTTCGGCCGGATCCACCGCATCGGGCAGACCGAGGTCTGCCATCTGTGGAACCTGGTGGCCGCCGACACCCGCGAGGGCCAAGTCTTCGTCAAGCTCTTCGACAAGATCGAGGAGCAGCGCAAGGCCTACGACGGGCGCATCTTCGACGTACTCGGGGAAGCCTTCACCGATCAGCCGCTGCGCCAGCTGCTCATGCAGGCGGTCCGGTACGGCGACGAGCCCGCCACCCGGGCGCGGCTGGAGCAGGTCGTGGACGCCGAGGTGAGCAAGGGCCTGCAGGGCCTGCTGGCCGAGCGCGCGCTGTCCCGCGAGGTGCTCGCCGAGGCCGACGTCCAAGGGCTGCGCCTGCTGCTGGAGGAGGCGCGGTCCCGGCGGTTGCAGCCCCGGTACGTGCAGGCCTTCGTCCTGGAGGCCCTTGCCCGTCTCGGCGGCACCGTCAGGGCGCGCGAGCCGGGCCGCTGGCAGATCACCCACGTGCCAGGCGACATACGCGGGCGCGATCGCGTTGCTGGCCTGGGCGCACCCGTGCTGCCGCGCTACGAGCGTGTCACCTTTGACCCGGCGCACCTGCGCGTCGAGGGCCAGCCCCTCGCGGCCCTGCTCGCCCCCGGCCACCCGCTGGTCGACGCTGTCGTCGACCTCGTGCAGGAGCGGCACCGGGCGCTGCTCAAGCAGGGCACCGTGCTCGTCGACCGCGACGACCTGGGGGAGGACCCGCGGCTGCTGGTGGCGGTGACACAGCAGGTCACCGACGGGCACGCACCGCCGCTCACCGTGCTGAAGCGCTTCGACTTCGTGGAGCTGCTGCCCGACAGCAGCTCCCGGCCCGCGGGTCCAGCGCCCTACCTGGATCTCGACCCGGCCACCGAGGCCGAGCGGGCCCTCGTCGCGCCGTCCCTGGACGAGCCGTGGCTCACCGGCGACGTCGAGTCGCGCGCCCGCGACTGGGCGGTGGCCAGCGGGCTCGGCGAGCTGCTGCCGCCGCTGCGCCAGCAGGTCGCCGCCCGGGTCGCCAAGGTGCGCGGCCAGGTCCGGTCCCGGTTGCTCGCCGAGATCAACTACTCGGACCACCGGCACGCCACGCTGCTCGACGACCAGGCCGCGGGCAAGAAGCTCCGCGTCAGCCCGGAGACCGCCCTCGGGCGGGCCCGCCGGCTCGAGACGCAGCTCGAGCGCCGACTGGAGGACCTCGCCCGCGAGCAGCAGCTGCACCCCCGGCCCCCCGTCATCGCCGGCGCCGCGCTCGTCGTCCCGCAGGGGCTGCTCGACCGACTCGCGGGCCGCGCCCCCGAGGAGGTCGCCCGGCACGCGCGGGAGACCGCCCGGGTCGAGCGCCGCGCAGTCGAGGCGGTACTCGCCGCCGAGCGCGCCCTCAGCCGCGACCCGCAGGAGATGCCGCACAACAACCCCGGCTACGACGTCCGTTCGCTCGACGCCGACGGGCACCTGCTGTGGCTGGAGGTCAAGGGCCGCGTCGTCGGCGCTCCCGACTTCGTCATGACCCGCACCGAGCTGCTCTTCGCCCAACAGAACGGCCCCCAGCACCGGCTCGCCCTCGTCGAGGTCGGAGGAGACCCGGCGGAGGACCGCGTCCGCTACGTCGCCGACGGCTTCGTCGATGAGCCCACCCCCGGCTTCGGCACCACCAAGGTCATCAAGAGCTGGCGCGACTACTGGGCCCGCGGCAGCTTGCCTGCCTGATGGACCAGCCGAGGCACAGTGCAGGCAAACGATCAGAGCAGCGTGGTCGGTTCTGGCGGGCGCAGGACCCGGAGCAGAGCAGGACTGGACTGCTCGAGCGGGACCATCGCGAAGCGCAGGTGCAGCTCGATGGCGCGCTCACCACCGGCTGGACTCGTGTGGCCACGCATTCCGACGGCGGGACCGCAAGTCAAGAGTTCCGACCGGCTCCGCAAGGTCCTCGGGTCGAGCGCCTGCTGGTGCACGGGACCCTCGACGACGGCGAGGCCGTCACGCTCGTAGGTGGCCACACCACTCACCGGACGTCCGGTCCGTTCGATCTACTGGCGGGCGGCAGGCAGCTTGTGAGCGCCCGTTACGCACTGATCGGCGCCCACGTGCCCGGGGAGCAGGCGACGTTCGTCGCGGCGCGGCTCCGCTTTGCGCACCTTGACGAGTGGGCCAACCTGCGCAGCCTCAGCGTGCAAGACGGGCAAGCAGGGGACGTCCACCTGCTTCGCCGTCCTCCACCTCCGCGTTGCGCGCGGACCGGTGAAGGCGTCGAGGTCGGGCTCGCTCAGAGTGTGAGTTGGCGCCAGGAACCGTCGGCGCGTGGCGCCGCGCTGGAGCTCGAGGCATGTGTCACCCTGGCCAGGCTGCCAGGACTGACCGTCGATGAGGTGTGGGCGAGATGCGTCCGCCCGCTGAGTACCCTGCTGACTCTCGCCGTCGGGCGACCGGGTCCACCCGTCGCCGTCACGTTGCTGGAGGAAGGGCAGCGTTGGCACGTGGACCTCGTGCACCTCGACATGGGGCTCGACGACCAGCCGACGATCACCCACGAGCAGATGCTCGCTCCGTACGGTGCCCTCGTACTTGAGCACCTCACCTCCTGGCTCGACGCGCAGTCCTTGGTGGGCCTCGTTGGCGCGCTCACGGCAGGTGTCCAAGACGTCTCCGGCAGCACCCTGGAGAACCAGACCTTGCAGCTCGCCTCTGCGTGCGAGGGACTGCACCGCCGGCTGCACGACGACGTCGCCGAGCTTGACAAGCTAACGAGGAAGTCCCTGCGCCACACCGCTGCGAATGCGGTACCGCCTGAGCACCGTCAGCTGGTGCTTGACGCATTGCAGCATGTCGGGCATACCTCTTTTCGCAGCCGCCTTCGCCAACTGGTCGCTGATGTCGAAGCCCAGGCTGTCGCAGGCCTGACCGGCAACAGAGAGGTGTGGCTGCAGGGCGCTGTCGCCGTCCGCAACGAGCTGGCGCACCGTCTGCCCGACCCCGACGAGACGCCGGAGTCCCGCGGTGACCGCTACTACTGCCTGCGCATGGCCATGTATTGGCTGCTCGTCGCCCGGCTGCTGCTCGCGTCAGGGCTCGATGCCGGGGTGCTCCGCGACCGGCTGAGCCAGGACCGCCGCTTCCGCTACTGGCGCGACGAACTCGCCTCCAACCTCTGGCCAGAGGTGTACCGGCCTGAGGCACAGGTCGACGGAGGTGATGGGAGGGTGGCGCCGTGAGCAGCGGAGCAACTGTCAGGCGCAAGCTCATCGAGGTCGCCCTGCCATTAGAGGCGATCAACCGCGAGTCGGCGCGGGAGAAGAGCATTCGTCACGGGCACCCGTCGACGCTGCACCTGTGGTGGGCGCGGCGGCCCCTCGCGGCCTGCCGGGCCGTGCTCTTCGCCCAGCTGGTCGACGACCCGTCGAGCCACCCGGAGCGCTTCCCGAACGAGGAGGCGCAGGACGCGGAGCGGCAGCGGCTCTTCCGCCTCATCGAGCGGATGGTGGTCTGGGAGAACGCGCACGATCCTGCGCTCATGGCCGAGGCGCACCGCGAGATCGCCGCCTGCTTCGATGGCGAGCCGCCGACGATCCTCGACCCCTTCTGCGGCGGCGGGTCGATCCCGCTGGAGGCGCAGCGCCTGGGGCTGCGCGCCGAGGCCAGTGACCTCAACCCCGTGCCCGTGCTGATCACGAAGGCGCTGATCGAGATCCCCCCGCAGTACGCCGGGCAGCCGCCCATCGCCCCCGGCGCGGCGGGCGAGCGGCTGGAGTGGCCGGGGGCGACAGGCCTGGCGGAGGACGTACGCCGGTACGGCGCGTGGATGCGCGAGCGCGCCGTCGAGCGGATTGGCCACCTCTACCCGAAGGTGCGCCTCGACGACGGCGGCGAGGCCACCGTCATCGCCTGGCTCTGGGCCCGCACAGTGGCCTGCCCCAACCCCGCATGCGGCGCCACGATGCCGCTTGCGCGGTCCTTCTGGCTGAGTAAGAAGAAGGACCGCCCCACGTGGCTTCGCCCTGTCGTCGAGGGCAAGCGGGTCCGCTTCGAGGTCGTGACGAGCCGCGTCGGCGGACCGGACCCGGACGGCACGATGGAGCGGACCCACGCCGTGTGTCTCGTGTGCGGGTCGCCCGCGCCCATCGTGCACGTCCGCTCAGAGGCCAAGGCCGGTCGGATGGGTCAGCAGCTCACGACAGTGGTCTGCGAGGGCTCACGTCAGCGCACGTACGTCCCGGCGACTCTCTTACAGGAGACGGCAGCTGTGGTCGTCGCGCCGGGGGGCGTGGCCGAGCAGCTCGTGACGACTCCCAGTCACGACGTGGACCGGCTTCCGATGTACGGGATGCCGCGTTGGCGCGACGCCTTCACGCCGCGGCAGCTGACGGCGCTGGCGACTTTCAGCGACCTCGTCGGCGAGGCGCGCGAGCACGTGCTCGCCGACGCGAAGGAGGCCGGCCGCAGCGACCCCGACGGCTACGCCACCGCCGTCGCCACCTACCTCGCCTTTGCGGTCAGCCGCCTCGCGGATTACGCCTCCACCATCTGCACCTGGTCCAGCGCGCCACAGAACGAGTTGATCCGCGGGACCTTCGCGCGACAGGCGATCCCAATGACCTGGGACTTCGCTGAGTCCAACGTCTTCGCCGACAGCAGTGGGTCACTGATGACACTTGCCTTCGCCCTCGCACGAACCCTGGACGTGCTTCCCTCGTCCCCCGACGCAGAGGCCCGCCAGGCGGACGCGTCGACGAGGATGTATCGGGTCGCGGTGAGCACCGACCCGCCCTACTACGACAACATCGGCTACGCGGACCTGGCGGACTTCTTCTACGTCTGGCTGCGCCGATCGTTGGGCGACCTCTACCCGGAGCTGCTCGGGACGCTGCTGACGCCCAAGGCCGATGAGCTGGTGGCGACGCCGTACCGCTTCGGTGGGTCGAAGGCGAAGGCCAAGCAGCACTTCGAGGACGGCTTCGTCCGGACCTTCGAGCACATGCGCGACGGCTACCCGGCCGACGTACCCATGACGGTGTTCTATGCGTTCAAGCAGGCGGCGGACGACGACGGCGCGGGCACCGCGAGCAACGGGTGGGAGACCTTGCTCGGCGGCCTGCTGTCGGCCGGCTGGCAGGTCACCGCCACCTGGCCGGTTCGCACCGAGCGGGCCGGGCGCACGACGGGCATCGGCACCAACGCGCTTGCGTCGTCCGTCGTGCTCGCCTGCCGGCCACGGCCGGAGTCTGCGACGGTGATCGCGCGGCGGGCGTTTCTGTCGGCGCTGCACGCTGAGCTGCCTCGGGCGCTGCGCGACCTGCAGCTGGGCGGCATCGCGCCGGTGGACCTGCCGCAGGCGGCGATCGGGCCGGGGATGGCGGTCTTCAGCCGGTACGCGCGGGTGACCGAGGCCGATGGGTCGGCGATGCCGGTGCGGCAGGCGCTCGCACTGATCAACGAGGTGCTCGGCGAGGTGCTGAGCGAGGCCGAGGGCGACTTCGACCCGGTGACACGATGGGCCCTCGCGTGGTTCGAGCAGCATGGCTTCGAGGCCGGGCAGTTCGGCGACGCGGACAACATGGCCCGGGCCAAGGGGACCGCGGTCGAGGGGGTAGTCCGCGCCGGGCTGGTGCACAGCGGCGGTGGCAAGGTGCGGCTGCGCGACTTCGACGAGATGCCGACGGGCTGGGACCCGCAGGCCGACCTGCGCCCCACGACCTGGGAGGCGGCGATCCACCTCGCCGGCGCGCTAGAGCGTGCCGGCCTCGACGCGGCCGGCACGCTGCTGGCCCGCTGCCGCGGAGTCGTCGACCTCGAGGCGGTCAAGGCGCTGGCCTACCTGCTCTTCAGCGTCTGCGAGAGCAAGAAGTGGGCCGCCCAGGCGCTGCGCTTCAACGCGCTCGTCACGAGCTGGGACGACCTTGTCGGCCGCCGGACGCCCGCGCCGGCCGGCCAGGCGGCGCTGACCTTCGACGATGAGGACACGTGAGCAGCGACCCGAGCGGAGGGGGGCTGCCGAGCTTCACCTCGCCGCCGGTCGTCGAGGTGGTCGTGGGCATCCAGTTCGCCCAGCTGCCCCTGCGGGCGATCGACCTGGGCCCGCTCGGTGAGCTGTGGCGTGCGGCCTACCCCCAGCTGGCCGAGCAGCTGCCGTTGGAGCCGGTGCCCGTCGTAGACGAGCCTCCCCGGCCCCTCATCGTCATCGGCCCGCCGCGGATGCCTCGCCACGTGTGGCAGTCGGGCGACGAGTCGCGGCTACTGCAGCTCCAGCAGGACCGGCTGGTGGTCAACTGGCGAAGGCCCGCGCCGGCGGACAGCTACCCCCGCTTCCCGAGCCTGCGCGAGGAGCTGGTCGGGCGCTTGAACGAGCTGACGACCTTCGTGAAGCCGTGGGGTGCGCTGCGGCCGACCGCCGTGGAGGTCATCTACGTCAACGACCTCGGGTCGGGTGCCGCGACGGCACCCTCGCTGGCGGAGGCCCTCACGCCCGTGGTCGCCGCCGATCTCCCCGGCGAGCTCGTCGAAGAGCGCTACGCAGCGGCGTACCGGTTGCAGGACGTGCCAGACGCTGACGCTGCCGCAGCCCCATCAAGCCGCGGCCTCGCACAGCTCGAGGTGACACCGAGCGCCGCACAGCTGGTCGTGACGGCCGATCCCGCCGTCCAGCCGACAGGTGCGCGGACGACACTGCTCACGCTGACAGTGCGTGCCGGTGTCCCGGCTGGCACGATGCCGGCAGTGATGACGTTGGTCGATTGGGGGCATGGGCGCATCGTCCGGTGCTTCACTGCGCTCACGACGCCGTCGATGCACGAGAGGTGGGGACGCGAGTGACCGCCCTGGACGAGCGCCTTGCGCCGCCCAGCGCCGTGACCTTCCGGGGAAGCGGCGCGTACCTACAGCCGGACGCATCAGTCACGGCGTTCGCGCTCGGAGACCTGCCGGGCAAGCGTGGGCTGGAGGTGACGCTCTACGACGCCCGGCGCACTCCCCAGCGCACACAGTGGGTGGATGACCTGCTCGTGCAGTTGTCCCCGCTGCTCCAGCTGCCACCCGGCTGGGACGGTGACCAGGCTCGGGTGACGACCGAAGCTGCTGTGGACGCGCTGATCGTGGTGCTCAGCGAGGTCATGGACGACGAGCTTGCCCAGCCGGATCTCTTCCCGCTGCCTGACGGCGGCCTCCAGGCGGAGTGGCACGTCGCGGACGTCGACCTGGAGATCGAGGTCGACGGTGCTGGCGAGTGCTACGTCTTTGCTCGTGATGCGCAGGGCACGGTCACGCTGGAGGGCGACGTGACGGTCGGCGGTTTGATAGTGCGGGAGCCGGTTGTGACGGGCGAGGAGTCCCGATTGGTCCTCAAGCACGCAAGGCACGCGCTCCAGCAGATGACGGCTGCGTTGCGCCTGCACGGGGGTCTGCCCCGTCCGTGATCGGGCCCTCGGGTGCCAGCTCGCCGCTCGAACGTGGGGTGCCACTGGTCGAGGAGGACCTGGTGCTCCGGCGGGTCGCGCACTCGGGACCGTCGATGCTGACGAGCGACAAGATCACCGGGGTGCAACGCCCCTCGAGCGCCGCCTTCGCCGTCGACCCTGACGGCATCTCCGTCTTCTCCACGCTGGCACTGGAGGAGCTCGGCGTGGCACCCGGCGAGCTGCTGGTGCGGCCGGGGAGCCTGCTCGTCTCGCTCGCCGTCCGGCAGGTCCGAGAGGTGTCCGAGCAGGAAGGTCTGCCAGACCAGCCGTTGGACGTGCTCGGGGACCCGTGGCCGCCAGGCGTCGAGGACCCGGAGGCGGATCGTCACGGCGCGCACGCGCTCATCGACGGTTGCCAGCGCATGGCGAAGGGACCGCGCAAGCAGGTCGTGACCGCACTGGCCCGGCGTGCGGCTTTCACAGAGCACAGGCACTGACCCCCGGGGCAGGTCGCCGGCAAGCGGCGAGCCCCTCGTGGTGCCGGAGTGTCACGCCTGCCCGGTGGCCCGGCCACGGCACGCTGGCGGCATGTCCCGAAACCGATCGTCCGCGTCCGCCGCCCGCGCCCCACAGCCGCGCCGGGTCCGGCCGCGCCCCACCGGCTCCACCTCCGCGGGTCTCGGGGCGCAGGTGCTGGGAGCCCTGGCCCACCCCCTCGCCGGCCCGGTCGACCGGGAGCAGGCCGAGCAGCTTGTGTCGAGCCTGCTCCGGCTGGCCCCTCCCCAGGCGATGTCCGGTCGCGACCGCGCCGCCGCCCGCGATGCGCTGGTCGCTGAGATTGTCGCAGCGGCGCGGTCGGCGCCGCCGAGCCGCTCTGTGGCCCGCGCGCTCGGCGGGCTGCGGCTGCTGCTCGACGATGAGCACCCGGCCAGCGCCGACCTCGACACGGTGCTGGCCGCACAGCCGACGGCCGCCTGGCTGCCCGCTGCGCCGCTGCGCCTGCACCGGCTCGTCCGCACGAGCGAGGTGCGCGGCGACGTGCGCGCGACGTACGCCGTAGTAGACGCCGAGGACCTCCCCGTGCGGGTGCTGGGGGTGCAGACCGACCTCAACCTCGGGCACGCCAGCGGCCTGCTCTACGTCGACCTGGACGGCCTTGCTGCCCTCCAGGTGCTGGCGGCGGAGGACCCTGGTGTCGGGTGGCAGGAGGTCGTGGACCCGCGGCAGCGCGCCCGGGTGGTCACCGAGACCGTGCACGACCTGCGTCAGCTGCGCGAGCGGCCGGTCGCCTGGCGGTGCCTGGACGAGTCCGAGCGTCAGGAGCAGGCGCTGCTCGAGCGGCGCTGGTCCGGGCTCGCCAACCTCCTCGGCGCGGCGCACGACGCGGCGCCGGTCGGCGCGCCGGGGGAACGGGCGCGCCTGCGCGCTGCGTTCCTGGCGTCCCCGGATGCGGCCGGGCTGGAGCGGGACCTCGTCGAGGTCACCGCCGACGTCATGCTCGATGTCGACGAGCGGTGGGACACCGGTGGCGGGGGACGGGTCAGTGCGCGCAAGCTGTCGCTGCTTCCGGAGCGGCTGGGCCAGCTGCGCGACTGGCACGCCGAGGATCTGCCCGACGGCTTCCTCTCCGCGTTGCGCGCCTGGGTGCGCTGGTGCGCGAGCCGCGACGGCCTGCCCGCGGCGGAGCAGCGGCTCGTGCTCGCCGTCGTCGAGGCGCTTGAGAAGCAGTGGGACGACCCCGACGAGCTGCTGGACCTGCTGTGGGGCAGCGCGCCCGATGGGCCGCCTCCGCCCGTCCGGGCGCTCCGCCAGGCCGGTTGACCGGCGCCTCGTGCTGCCCCGCCTCGGTGGCCGCGGCCTGTCCTTGAGGAAGTTCGCGGCCCTCCGAGCCGCACTGCGGCTTGTCCGGCTGGACCGGGCGAAGTTGCTGGGTACACATTAGTTGTGGCCAGATGCAGCAACGTGTCTCTCGGCAGCGGCCCGGGGCGGCCCTCGCACCTCGTGGAGCAGCACCAGCGGCGCGCGGGGCCTGAGCGAGGATGACGCTGTGGCCGTGACGCATCTGGACCGCCTGCGCAAGGGGCTTGACCTGCTGGGGGCGGGGCTGGCGCCGTTCGTCGACAAGCATATGGCGGCGGCGGCGCCGGCGGGCCGCGACTGGGCAGAGTTGCTCGCGGTGCGCGATGAGCAGCGCACCGGTCGTCGTCCGAGTGTGAGCAAGAGCGATCCGCAGACGCTGCTGCGCTGCTTGACCGAGGATTGGCGGGCCTTCGGGCAGTCGCTGAGCCGCACCGATCAAAGCTTCGCGACCGAGCTGCGGGAGGTGCGCAACCG
>JAABUQ010005035.1_pt1 | contig 21697 bp, 15 predicted proteins | sample 5560001 | NCBI WGS metagenome assembly JAABUQ01 (sample SAMN10711888, study PRJNA513371) | rock metagenome | isolation source: Antarctica rocks | place: Antarctica: Victoria Land, Finger Mt nord | collected 2015-12-18
GACGGGATGGAGCATTTCGCGCGGCGACACGGCGCCTACCTGCTCAAAGTCGAGAGCGAGCTGCCCGCCGGCCCCGGAGCGCCGGGGGATGTCCCCCCAAATGTGGACGCGGCGATCAAGCGCACGCTCGCCGCCGCCCGGCGGCTGCGCCACGCCGGCGGTGACATCCATGCGGCGACGGGTCCCGAGGAGAACGGCGGGGGCGATAACGGCGGGGAGGACAAGCGCGTCGTCGAGGCCCGCGCGGCCTTGCAGGCCGTGCGCGACAAGGGCGATCACGACGGGCTGACGCCGGGGCGCGCCGCCTTCGCCGAGCGGGGCTTCGTCAAGTCCCTGTGGGACCAGCAGTTCCGCACCACCATGGTGATCGACCTCGACCGCTCGCCCGACGAGATGCTGGCGCGCATGCATTCCAAGTGGCGTTACAACGTCAAGCTGGCGCGGCGCAAGGGCGTCACGATCGTGCAGGACGACAGCCCGGCCGGCATGGAGCGGCTCTACGACATGGACCTGCGCACGGCCCAGCGCAACGGCTTCATGCTGCGCCCCAAGGCGTACTTCTTCGGGGCCTGGAGCACCATGATCGAGGCGGGCCACGCCCACATCTTCTTTGCCTATCACGAGGGGCGGCCGCTGGCGGCGTTGCTGGCCTACGCCTTCGGGGGCAAGGTGTGGTACACGGTGGGCGCCTCCGAAACGGAGGGGCGCAACGTGATGCCGGCGCACGCGCTGCAGTTCCACGTCATGCAGTGGGCCTATGAGCGGGGCATCACCTACTACGACCTCGTGGCCATCCCCAACCTGGAGAACATCGGCCCGGCCGATCCGCTCTGGGACATCTACGTCTTCAAGTCCGGCTTCGGGGGGCGCCCGGCCGAGTGGATCGGCGCGATGGACAAGGTTCTCGACCCGCGCGGCAGCGTCTGGGAGGCGCTCGAGCCGGCCTATTACCGTATCTATAAATGGCGCACGGGGGATGTGCCCTATTAGTCGAAGATCGAAGGCCGGAGGTCGGACGTACGTACGGAGCGCGGCGCCGCCGGCCGTGGACCCGGCCGTTAAGCGATGATCCGCCCCGCTGTCCCCCTTTCGACCTCGACCTCCGGCCTCCGACTAACGCGCCGAGCGCCGCGACGACGGCTGGGTCGAACCGCGCCTCGGCGCGCTGGCGACAAGCACACACAGCGCTTCATGTGGCGGCATGGTCCGGCGGCGCGCCATCACCGCGCCGCCTGCCAAGGCGAGGATGGTCAGGACACTAACCAGAACGGCCATAAAGTGACGTCCGGGCAGCGATGAAGCTATGATTAAACCACCGAGAGAGGGAATAAACTCCTGACTGCTTGGCTGAAGGGGCGGGCGAGCGGGCGGCGCTCCCTACCTCATGAGGAGGCGATGAGGTATCCTGAGAAACGGGGACACACAGCGGTCCACGAAGGAGGTAACATGTCCACATCGGCGCCAACGCCGACGCTCGATCCCGCGGTCGTCGAGCGCGTCCGGGCCAAGGCGTTGCGGCCGTATCGCGTCATCATCCACGACGACCCAGTCCACACGTATCTGGAGGTGGCCCTCGCGGTGCATCGCACTGTACCGGGCAAGAGCCTCGCCGACGGGTGGGAGATCGCCACCCTCGTCGACACGACAGGCCAGGGCGTCGCCGCGATCTGCCCGAAGGAGCACGCCGAGCATTACCGCGAACGATTCGAGCAGGTGTACGGGTTAACCAGCACCATCGAGGCCGTTTGATGTCATCGCCATCAACCCGCATGGAAACCCTGGCCTCCTCTTCTTTGCTCAGGAGCACGGTTAGATCCATCTGCTGACCTCTCCCCACTTGCCACCCTCTTTTGCGACGCGTGCGAGTTGCTCTCCCAGCAGGAATCCTCGCCGATCTAACGCGCATCTCGACCAACGGTTTCCACACGTCGCGTGATGTGTTCTTGCCATATTCCTCACTATTCCCATATACCTAGTGGTAGGAATATACGTGAAATATGAGGAGAGATGCATGGTCACTATCGAGCGGATAAGCAATAGACTCGTTGCAGAATAACGGGAGCGCCTCTCCAAGCCCTGTTAGCAGGCCCTTTGGGACCGTGAAAGGCACCGTTTTGGCCGCGTAGAGGGCTTTGTGGCGCCCGTCACGGTGGCCCATGCTTATTTTGCAACGAGTCTAATGAGGACTTCGATAACCTACCAGGGCAATCCACGAAGAAACCGTCGCAATGGGACAGCGTCTTGGATGGCGTTGCTGGCGGTGAGGTGATGCTGATCAAGGGGGACGAGAAAGTGCAGCGAGGCGCGAGGATTGCTCTTGGCCGCTTAGCCAAGCAACGCCATCTGACGCTTGAGTATCGCCGCTCCCCTGAGGGCCTGGCCGTGCGCCAAGCACAGGCTGAACCGACATCACCTGAGTCCTCAGTTCGCCGTGGTCGGGGGCGACCCGCACGACGCACCGCGGCTGGTGCTGACCAATAACTGTAGGAGTTGTCCCCGATAGGGGGTAGGCGTTACGCCTACCCCCTATCGGGGACAGCTCTTCATTACAATCCTGTCCGCTAAAAAGTGCGACAAGCACGCGGGCAATCGGCGGCGCGGCGGTCAACCGTAGGAGCGTATTGTATACGCCCGGACGTGGCCGCGACCATGTTTGCACATGGCGTCACGGTTGTCCGCGAACGCCGGGCGTCTGTCAATACACCCCTACAGCCACCCCGGTTCGCTATGGTGTAATCGAACAGGTTTGTATAGCCATATGCCCCTACACATGCCGCGACCGGCCACGGTCGGCGTTGGTCCGCCATTCGGGGCCACACGACGTGGAGAGTGCAGGCGCGGACTTACCGCGCGGCCTCCATAGCGGCCAGGAGGGCGCGCTTGGTGTAGACCTTGGTGAGGTGCGCGCGGTAGGTCTCCGAGGCGTAGATGTCGCCCAGGAAGTCCATACCCTCGCCAGCGTGCGCGGACGCCCGCGCGATGAGCTCGGGCGTGAGCGCCTGCCCCTTGAGCGCGTCCTCCACGGCGGTCTGCCGCGTCGCCTTGGGGCCCGCGCCTGTCACGGCCACGCGGCAGTCCTGGCATGCCCCGTCCGCGCCCAACGTCACTACGGCGGCGGCGCCGACGACGGCGTAGCCCGAGGCGGGGTGCTGAAACTTTTGGTACGACATGCCGGTCTTGCCGCCGGGCACGGGGATATCGATGCGGGTCAGGACTTCGCCCGGCTCGAGCGCCGAGGTCAGCATATCGACGAAGAAGTCGTCGACGGAGACCGTGCGCTCGCCGTCCGGCCCCATCACGCGCAGCCGCGCGCCGAGCGCCAGCGCGACGGCCGGCCAGTCGGCCGCGGGGTCGGCGTGGGCCAGCGCCCCGCCGAAGGTGCCGCGGTTGCGCACCATGGGGTCGCCGATGACCGCGGCGGCCTCGGCCATGATCGGGAAGGCGTCGCGCAGTTCCTCGGAGCGCTCGACCTGCGCGTGCGTGGTCATGGCCCCAATCGTGATCGTGCCGTTCGTGCGCGTGATGCCGCGCAACTCAGGGATACGCCCGATGTCCACCAGCACGGGCGGGCTGGACAGGCGTAGCTTGAGCAGCGGGATCAGGCTGTGTCCCCCCGCCAACACTTTGGCCTCGTCGCCGTGCTGTTGCAGGAGGCTGACCGCCTCCCCCACGCTCGCCGGCGCGTAGTAGTCGAATTCTGCTGGAATCATATGTCCTCCGTGAACGTAAGGCTGCGACCGCAGTCGCAGGCTCCTTATTTATTCATCGCCGCCCAAATCTTTTCTGGTTTGAGCGGCATGTCGATGTGCGTGACACCGAGGGGCGCGAGCGCGTCCATCACGGCGTTGACCACCGCCGAGGCCGAGCCGATGGTGCCCGCCTCGCCGATGCCCTTGATGCCGAGCGGGTTAACGGGCGTCGGCGTCGTCGTGTGCGAGGTCTCGTACATGGGCAGGGACTCGGCGCGCGGCAGCGCGTAGTCCATTAAGGAGCCGGTCAGGAGTTGCCCTTCCGCGTCGTATTCGGCCCCCTCATAGAGCGCCTGCGCCAGCCCCTGCGTGATGCCGCCGTGTACCTGCCCGGCGGCCAGCAAGGGATTGATCACGTTGCCGCAGTCGTCGACCGCGATGTAGCGCTGCAGGTCGACGTGACCCGTCTCGCCGTCGACCTCGACGACCGCGATGTGTGTGCCGAAGGGCCAGGTGAAGTTGCTGGGGTCGTAGAAGCTCTGCGCTTCCAGGCCCGGCTCCAGGTCGGCGGGGTAGTTGTGAGCGAGGTAGGCCGCCAGCGAGACCTCGGCGAAGGTCTTATCGCGGCCGGCCACACCCTTGACGTTGAACCGGCCGTCGTGGAACTCGATGTCCTCCTCGGCCGCCTCGAGCAGGTGCGCCGCGATCTTGCGGCCCTTGGCCACGATCTTGTCGGTGCTCATCTTGAGGGCGATGCCGCCCACGGCCATGGAGCGCGAGCCGAAGGTGCCGATGCCGAACTGCACTTTGGCCGTGTCGCCCTCCACGACCTCGACATCCTCCATCGGCAGGCCCAGTTCGTCGGCCACGATCTGCGCGAAGCTGGTGAGGTGACCCTGCCCCGACCCACAGGAGCCGGAGTAGACGGAGACCTTGCCGGTGGGGTGGACGCGCACGGTCGCGCTCTCCCAGCCGCCCGCCTGCGCACCGGTCCCGCCGAGCACCTGTGAGGGCGCCATGCCGCAGATCTCCACGTAGGTGGTGAGGCCGATGCCTAGATAGCGTCCCTGCTGGCGCAACTCCTGCTGCCGCTGGCGCAGGGCTCCGTATCCGACGGTCTCCAACGCCTTATCGAGGTTCGCCGTGTACGCGCCGCTGTCGTAGGTGACGCCGGTAGCGACGGTGTAGGGGAACTCGGCCGGCCCGATAAAGTTCTTGCGGCGCACCTCGGCCGGGTCCATGCCCAGTTCGTGCGCCAGCAGGTCGACCATGCGCTCGACGAGGTAGGTGGCCTCGGGGCGGCCGGCGCCGCGGTAGGCGTCGACCGGCGTGGTGTTGGTCATCACGCCGTAGACCTTGCACTCGATGGCCGGGATCTTGTAGACGCCCGAGAGCATCAGCCCGAACAGGACCGAGGGGATACCGGGGGCGAAGGTGGAGAGATAGGCCCCGAGGTTAGCGTAGACCGTGGCCTTGAGGCCGGTGATCACGCCGTCGCGCGTGGCGGACAGCTCGATGTCCTAGATGTGGTCGCGCCCGTGCGTCGTGGCGAGGTAGTTCTCGCCGCGCGTTTCCGACCACTTGACGGGCTGGCCGAGCTCGCGCGAGGCGAACGCGCAGAGGGCCTCCTCGGCGTAGAAGTACAGCTTGGAGCCGAAGGCGCCGCCCACGTCCGGCGCCACGACGCGCACCTTCTGCTCGGGGAGGCTCATGGTCAGGCAGAGCAGCAGCCGCACCAGGTGCGGGATCTGCGTCGAGGTGTGCAGCGTCAATTCCTCGGTCGACGGATCCCACTGCGCCAGCACGTTACGCGTCTCGATAGCCGTCGGGATAAGGCGCTGGTTCACGATGCGCTGCGTCAAACGTACCTCGGCCCCGGCGGCCGCCTTGGCGAAGGCGCCGTCGCCGAAGCCCCACACGAACGAGGTGTTGTTGGGCACGTCGTCGTGGACGAGCGGCGCGCCGTCGCGGGTGGCCTCCTCCTGGTTAGTGACGACGGGGAGCGGCTCGTAGTCGACCACGATGCGGTCGATGGCGTCGCGCGCGATGTAGCGCTGCGTGGCCACCACGATGGCCACGCCGTCGCCGACGTGGCGCACCTTGTCGTGGGCGAGGGCGGGGTGCTGGGGCATCTTCATTTCGGGCAGCACCCACCCGGTTGGGATACCCGCGAAGCGGTCCTTGATGTCGGCGCCGGTGTAGACCGCGACGACGCCGGGCATGCTTGTGGCCTCGGACACGTCGATGCCGGTGATGCGCGCGTGGGCGTACGGAGAGCGCAGGATCACGGCGTGCAGCAGGCCTGCCGGCGCCATATCGTCGGTGTACCGTCCGTGCCCCGTGATAAGCTTGGGGTCCTCGCGGCGCTTGACCCCGCGGCCGAAGTAGCGCTCGGCCCCCGCTGGTTTCTCGACGGTTGTCATCGGTGACCTCCGGTTAATAGTCGATAGTCGATAGTCGATAGTCGATAGTCGATAGTCGATAGTCGATAGTCGATAGTCGATAGTCGATAGTCGATAGTCGATAGTGGGTACCGACCATGGCAGCGCTACTGGCCGCTACAGTGGTTAACCATTTACATCGCAACTCGATGGCATACTACTATCGACTATCGACTATCGACTATCGACTATCGACTATCGACTTCCGACTGGCTGCTCGGCCATCTTCCGCGCGGCGTACTGGATCGACTTGACGATGTGCTGGTAGCCGGTGCAGCGGCAGAGGTTGCCGTGCAGGGCGTGGCGGATCTCCCCTTCGCTGGGGTCGGGGTTCTGCTGCAGCAGGTCGTAGGCGCTCATGATCATGCCCGAGGTGCAGTAGCCACACTGCAGGCCGTGCTCCTCCCAGAAACCCTCCTGGATGGGGTGCAACTGGCCGTCCTTGGCCAGCCCCTCGATCGTGAGCACCTCGGCGCCGTCGGCTTGCGCCGTGAACAGGGTACACGATTTAACCGCGCGGCCGTCGAGCATGACCGTGCAGGCGCCGCACTGGCTCGTTTCGCAGCCAATGTGCGTGCCGGTCAGGCCAAGGTCGTCGCGCAGGTAATGCACGAGCAGCCGCCGCGGCTCGACCTGGCCCTGCCGCGTCTGCCCGTTAACCGTCAGTGTTACCGGGATCAATGCCATCTATCGTTCGTCCTCTCTCACTACGTATTTAGTGTTGAGTGTCTAGTGACGAGTGTTTAGCATTTACGCAGGATTGCCTCTACGGGCGACCTGGCAGCGCGGGCGCGTCGTCCGGGCAGGCGCAAAGCCTATCCCTGCACGGCATGTGTCGCTCGTCACTCGTCACTCGTCACTCGTCACTCGTCACTCGTCACTCAACACTCGTCACTGCGGCGCCAGCGGCCGCGACCTGGCCCTGCATACACTTAAAGAACGCGCCCGCGACCGTTTTGACGGCGGGGGCCATCAGGCGCTGGCCCACTCCCGCGAGCGGGCCGCCTATCTGCACGTCGCCGCTATAGGCGACACGCGTCCCCTCGCCCTCGTCGGCCAGGGTGATATGGCCGGTCCCTTTGACGAAGCCGCCGGAGAACTTGCCCTCAAGAGCCAGCGTGTAGGAGTCCGGCGGTTGCTCGTTGGACAGGGTGACCGTGCCGGTGAACGAGCCCTTGACGCCAGCCACACCGGTTCTGAGGTGGGCCTCGTAGCGCCCATCGCCTAGGGGCTCGAACTTCTCGCACCCCGGCAGGCACCGGCGCAGCGCGGCGGGATCGCACAGGGTAGCGTAGACCCGCGGCCGCGCGCCCCCCATGGTGTAGGAGCCCTCTACTTTCATCACACTCCTTTACAGCAAGTCGGGAGTCGGGAGTGACCGCAATAGATGTTTGTTCACTACTCATTAACGGCTTCCTGTCTAACCGTAGGACCACTACATCGGCATCCTACTCACGACTCACGACTCACGACTCGTCCGGCTGGACGCCATCTTCTTGGCCGACTTGCGCGATGACGCCGCGAGCCCGCTCCAGGTCGCCGGACGGCACCATGATGTCGATTTTGCTCATGACGCCGCCCAGAGCGGCTCCGTCCGTGGCCGCGGAGTCGGCCTGCAAGGTGGCGGTGATGCCGGCCTCGTCGAGCCGCGTGCGGATCTCCTCGGCGATCGGCGTCCCATCGATGGTCGCGGCTTTGACCAGGTCACCGGTCACCGTCGACCCGCTGTCTCCTCCAGTCATACCTTCCTCTCCTTGCTCCTCCCACCGGGGCGCCACAGCGGTAGGCCACGCGCCATCGGTCGGGCGCGGGTCACGCCACCCGGAGGCGCGCCCCTTTCCCCGCGGACTCTCGTAGAAGCGGGGCCTTCCGTTAAATACGCGAGAGACTCGGCGGAACATAGGCCGGGGCGAGCGGGGTGGCCTATGGGCCATTATATACCCCTATGGCACATTTGCTTGCTCACCGGCTTTATAGTCATACTGTGAGTAGGGGTCTATCGCCAACGCACAGCCGCCTGTTCCTGTATGGGCGCGCCTCACGATTGTGATGGTGATCGCCGTGGGCCTGGCCCTGAAGAACCATGGCAACGGACGGACCGTAAACGGTCTGTGCGCGGGGGCTCCGCTCGCCCTGACGCAGGCGGTCACCGGCCAGCCAGACCCTTCAGGGTCCGTGGCCTGCCATGGTCCTGTAGGGCCAGGCTCCGGTCACAAGCGCGGCGCGCATCCCTCCTGTATGACACGGTTGACGCGCCGGGCGATCATCCCCTATAGTCATGATGTGACTACTCGCTATGTAGCTATCCTGTATGAGACCGGAGGGTACCGATGCGCCATGCCATAGACGCCGCCGAGCCCGCGCGCTATGCCCTGCTCGGGCTGCTCGTCGACGGCCCGTGTCATGGCTACGACCTGGCCCGCCACTTCGTCCCAGGCTCGGCCCTGGGCGCCGTGTTGCGCCTGGGCTCCAGCCACCTGTACGCCTTGCTGGGACGCCTGGAAAAAGACGGCCTCATCGCGGGGGAGCGCCGGGACGACGGGGTACGGCCGCCGCGGCGTGTCTACCAGGTAACCGAGGCCGGGCGCGCCGCCGTGCTGCGCTGGGTCGACGAGCCGGTGGGGCGGCCGCGCGAGATGCTGCTTGATTTTCCCCTCAAGCTCTACATCGCCCGGCGCCAGGACCCTGCCCGCGCGGGCCGCCTGGTCGCGCGGCAGCGCCGGCTGTTGCAGGGCTTCATGGAGCAACTGGAGCGCGAGAAGGGCGCGTCGACCGACGGAGAGGAGGATGCGTTTATCGCCCTGATGCGTGACGGCCGGATCGCGCGCACGAAGGCGTCGCTGGACTGGCTCGACCAATGCGCCACGGCGATCGAGGCCGCGCGGCCACACGCGTCTCTACCCGCCAGATAGAGCACAGACGAAAAAGAGGAGTAAAAAGGGACATGACGACACGCACGCGGCGCTTTATGCTACGCGCCCTCATGCTCGCAGGTCTGCTGACCGTTTCCGCGGGTGGCTCCGCGCGCGCGGCGGCTCCCCAGCGCGCCCACAACGATGCAGCCACGCTGACGGTCTTCGCGGCGGCCTCGCTCAAAGAAGCCTTCACGACCATCGGTAAGGGGTTCGACGCGGCTAACGGGTCCGCGACGCGCTTCAACTTCGGCGGCTCCGACACCCTCGCCACGCAGCTTGTCCAGGGCGCCCCGGCCGATGTCTTCGCCTCGGCCAATCAGGCGCAGATGAAGGTGGTCCAGGCGAAGGGGTTGATCGCGGGGACACCCACGGTGTTCGTGCAAAACCGGCTCGTGGTGATCGTGCCCAAGAGCAACCCCGGTCATGTGTACAACCTCGTCGACCTGGGCAACCCCGGCGTGCGCCTGGTACTGGCCGCGCCCTCCGTGCCGGTCGGCAAGTACGCCCGCGCCGCCGTCGCCGTCATGGCGAGCGACGGCGCCTTCGGCGCGGACTTCGCGCGACGCGTCACCGCCAACGTCGTGTCCAACGAGACCGACGTCAAGGCCGTGGCCACGAAGGTCGCGCTGGGCGAGGCCGACGCCGGTATCGTCTACGTCACCGACGTCACCTCCAACATCGCGTCGAAAGTGACCACCGTCGCCATCCCCGGCCCCTACAACCAACTCGCCACCTATCCCATCGGCGTGGTTAAGGGCGGCCAGAACACGTCATTGGCGCGGAAGTTCGTGACCTACGTGCTTTCGTCGTCCGGCCAGAGCGTGCTGCGGGGGCGCGGCTTCCTCAACCCCGGCGCGTCGGAAGGCGTCTACGCCGCCTCGATGCAGGTGTCGGGGCTGGTCGCTCACACGCGGACACTCACTGTCTCCGACCTACGCGCGCTGCCGGCCACGACGGTGACGGCGACGCAGCGCACCCAGACAAAGTCGCTGGGGACGGCCAGGTACACGGGCGTGTTGCTCGACACCGTGATCGGGGCCGCCGTCCCAATCAGCAACACGAGTTACAAGAACGATATGCTACGCCAATTCGTGACCGTCGTGGGCAGCGACAACTATCAGGCCACCGTGGCCATGGCCGAGATCCTGCCCCAGTTCGGCCACGAGCAGGTGCTACTGGCCTACGCCAAGGACGGCCGGCCGCTCCCCAACACCGAAGGGGCCATCGAACTCATCGTCCCCGGCGACACTCTGGCCGGCCGCTACGTCAAGCACGTCGTGCGCCTCGTCGTGGGGACCCCCACCGGGGCGCCATGACCTATCGAGGGCGCTTGGCGCCAACCGGCTCATGCCGTACCTACTGGAAGCTCCGTCTCTACTGGGAGCGCCGACTTCTAGCCGACCGGCGCCGCCGAGAGTGTCAATAGTGACAAGTGTCGTAGCCGCGACCGTCTGCCGGCGGGCAACCGGCGCTCCCAGTACGGCAGCAAGCGCCGTGGCGGCAACCGTCTGCCGGCGGGCCGCCGGCGCTCCCAGTGGAGACGACGCGTGCGCCTCGATAGATCGACGGTAGCGGGCGGCGCGGGCCGCGCCCTCGTGGCCGTCCTGGCGCTGCTGCTGCTCCTTTTCATCTTGCTGCCCCTGGTCGCGCTGGTGTTGCGCACCACGCCGGCGACCCTGGCGGCGAGCCTGGGGCAGCCGGCGGCGACGAGCGCGCTGTCGCTGAGCCTGGAAACGACCGCCGTGTCACTTTTCCTGGCGCTCCTGCTGGGCACGCCGGCGGCCTACCTGTTGGCGCGCCGGCGTTTTCCCGGCAAGCGGCTGCTGGACAGCCTGGTCGACCTGCCCATCGTGCTGCCGCCCGCCGTCGCGGGCGTGGCGCTGCTGGTCGCCTTCGGCCGCTTCGGGCTGTTCGCCGCGCCCCTCAACCTCGTCGGCGTCCACCTCTCGTTCAGCACGGCGGCCGTGGTGCTGGCGCAGTTGTTCGTGGCCAGCCCCTTCTACATCCGCTCGGCGCGCGCGGGCTTCAGTGGCGTCGATCGCGCACTGGAGGACGCCTCGGCCACGCTCGGCTACAGCGGCTGGGGTACCTTCCGGCGCGTAACCGTGCCCCTGGCCCTGCCCAGCCTGCTCGGCGGCGCGGTGCTGACGTGGGCGCGCGCGCTCGGCGAGTTCGGGGCCACCATCCTGTTCGCGGGCAACCTGCAGGGCGTGACGCAGACGATGCCGCTGGCCATCTACGAGACTCTAGAGGGCAACGGCGACATCGACGGCGCCGCCTCACTCTCGGTGCTGCTCGTGATCGCTAGCCTCGTCGTGCTCCTCGTCGTGCGCCTGTTCGGGGAGCGCGCTGTTAGCGATTAGGGGTTAGGGGTTAGGGGTTAGGGGTTAGGGGTTAGGGGTTAGGGGTTAGGGGTTAGGGGTCAGGGGTCAGGGGTCAGCTGATAGCTGATAGCTGATAGCTGATAGCTGATAGCTGATAGCTGATAGCTGATAGCTGATAGCTTATGAGTATGCTCACAATCGCCGTAACCAAGCGCCTGCGCGACATCACGCTCGAGGTCGATCTGACGTTGGGCGCGGGCGTGACGGCGCTGGTCGGCCCCAGCGGAGCGGGCAAATCGACGCTCCTGCGCCTGGTGGCGGGACTGGCGCGCCCGGACGCGGGGACTATCCGGCTGGGAGATATCGTGCTCGACGACGCGGCGCGCCGGCGCCACCTGCCGCCGGGCCGCCGCGAGGTCAGCCTCGTGTTCCAAGAATACGCGCTCTTCCCGCACCTCTCCGTGGCGGAGAACGTGGCCTACGGACTGCGCGCGCGGCGCGTGCGCGGCGGTGAGCGGGGGAGGCGCGCCGGCGCGATCCTGGAGCGCCTGGGCATCGGAGAACTGTCCCGCGAACGGCCGGGAGGGCTCTCGGGGGGGCAGCGGCAGCGCGTCGCCCTCGCCCGCGCCCTCGTGTTGGAGCCGCGCGCGCTCTTGCTTGACGAGCCGCTGGCGGCGCTGGACGTGCGGACGCGCGCGGCGGTGCGGGCGGAACTGCGGGCCATGCTGGCGAACCTGCCCATCCCGACCGTGCTGGTGACGCACGACGCGGCCGACGCGCTGGTCTTCCGCGAGCGGATCGTGGCGCTGGAAGAGGGCCGCGTCACGCAGGACGGTCCGCACACGGCGCTCCTGACACACCCGCGCTCGCCCTTTATCGCCGACTTCATGGGTGTCAACTACTATGAGGGCGTCGTCGACGGCGACGCGTCCGCGCCGGGCAACGGGCAGGGCGGGACGCGGCGCGTGCGGCTCACGGACGGCCTGGCGGTCTACGTGCCGGCCGATGGAGTGGCGCCGGGTCCCGTGGCCGTGTCCTTGCGCCCGTGGGAGGTCACGCTCTCGGGGGAGCGGCCGGCCGGCTCGGCGCGCAACGTCTGGGTGGGACGCGTGCGCGAGGCGCTGCCCCTGGGCGGGCGCGTGCGCGTCACGCTGGCCGTCGGCGCCCACGGCGCGCTGACGTTAGTGGCCGAGGTCACGCCGGAGGCGCTGGCGGAGCAGGGTGTGCGCGAGGGCGACCAGATCTGCGCCTCGTTCAAAGCGACGGCCGTGACCGTCGGCGCCTAATGGGCGCCCTGGGGTTAAGCGCGCTCGGCGTCCGTCGCGGGCTGGAAGTCCAGCGCGACCGAGTTGATGCAGTAGCGCATCCCCGTCGTCTCGCGCGGCCCGTCGTCGAAGACGTGGCCCAGGTGCGCCCCGCAGGCTTTGCACTCCACCTCGGTGCGCCGCATGCCGTGCGAGCGGTCCTCCACGAGCTCGACGTGCTCGCGGTTGATCGGATCGTCGAAGCTCGGCCAGCCCGAGCCAGACTCGAACTTAGCGTCCGACGAGAAGAGTTGCTGGCCGCAGGCGACACAGTTGTACGTGCCCGCCTCGTGGTTGTGGTAGAGCGCGCCGGTGAAAGGGCGCTCGGTGCCCTTGAGGCGGCACACTGTGTACTGCTCCGGCGTCAGCTTCTCTCGCCAGTATGTGTCCGGCTTGTCACGCAAGTCGTTCATCGTGTCGGTCATGAGTCAATCCTCCCGCGCCTGGGCGGGTCAGCGCCGAAAGCTCATAAAAGGCTCTCGGCATGCTGACCGCTGATAGCTGATGGCTACATACTTAAATATGGCAGGCGGCGAGCCCGCGCTTCTCCAGGTACTGCTGGTGGTAGTCCTCGGCCTCGTAGAACGCGGGCGCGGGCGCGATCTCCGTCACGATCGGGCGCCGGTACGCGCCCGCCTGCTCCAGGCGCTCTTTGGACGCACGGGCCGCCTCTTGCTGCGCGGGGTCCTGGTAAAAGATGACCGAACGGTACTGCGTGCCGACGTCCGGTCCCTGGCGGTTGCGCTGCGTGGGATCATGATTCTCCCAGAACACGCGCAGCAAGTCGTCGTACGACACGCACTCGGGGTCGTAGGTCACCTCGACGGCCTCGGCGTGGCCTGTCCGGCCGCTGCACACTTGCTCATAGGTGGGGGTGGTGGTAGTCCCACCGCTGTAGCCGACGCGCGTCGCCGTCACGCCCGGCATCCGCCGGAACTCCGCCTCGACGCCCCAAAAGCAGCCGGCGGCGAATGTTGCTGTTGCCATACGTTGATTCTCCTCTCCATGATGCCGCCGCTATGATCGCTGATGCGATCGACACGACGGTGACGGAACAGCGGCCCACCCTGGTCAGGACGCCACATCCATCTATCTATAGTATAGCGCGGAGTTATTACAATTTTCTTGCGCCCCTGTGACGCAAGTCTTATCCAGTCGCCTGTTGGCGCCGCCGTGCCTTATCTAGTATTTATGGGCTCAGGTCGAGCGAATACGTGCGGTCGGGACCGTACCCGGGCAGGGGGTAGGGCCCGCGCGCCCGTGCGAGGATACCTCAAACGTCGTGTCGCTTCCGAGTAGCAGGGTGTCGCGGCGCGTTACCCTTCCGCTACCCGGCGCGTTATATAAGCAGTGCATTGTTGTCATCATCATTATCGCACGAGAGGTGGATGGACATGAAGGGCCTGGGATCGCGCGCTCTCTCACGACGGACCGTCGGACGTGTCTTAATTTTCTGCGCCGTCGTACTCGGCGTGGCCGTGCCCGCGCCGGCTAGCGGGGCGCGCGGCGTCGCGCCCGACGCCCTGCGCGTGCTGCGCGTGTCGCCGACTGACGCGACGGCTGAGGTCCCGCGGGCGACCCCGGTCGTAGTCTTCTTCGACCGCCCGATGGTCCCGCTCGCGGCCCTCGCGTCGCCGCCCGCCATAGCCCCCGCGCGTATCGATCCGCCCCTGCCCACTGGGCGCTGGCTCAACACCGCGACGTGGGAGTGGACCCCGCCCCTCCACGGGGCCACGCGCTACACCGTGACGGTCCCCGTTGGCCTGCGCGCCCTCGACGGCTCATCGCTCGCCGCGCCGTACTCTTCCTCGTTCAATACCGTGCGCCCCGCCGTCGCGCGCGTGACGCCGGGTGACGGCGCCCCCTACGCCGACTACCGCGCTCCCCTGACCGTGCGCTTCAACCAGGACGTCGACCGGGCCTCCGTCGTCGCCGCCTTCGCCCTACGCGACGGCGCCGGCCGGGCCGTCCCCGGCGCGCTGACCTGGCCGCGCGGGGACACGCTGCTCTTCCGCCCCTCGGCCGGGCTGACGCCCGGCGCCGCCTACCACGCCGCCGTCGGCGCGGGCCTGCGCTCGGTCGAGGGGCCGCTGCCGGCGCGCGGAGGCGCCGCGTGGAGCTTCACCGCCGCGGCGCGGCCCGTCGTGACGCACACGTCGCCCGCCAACGGCGACCGCACGGCCGACCTGAACGATAGCCTGACCCTCCACTTTAGCGCCCCGGTCGCCCTCTCGCTGGTGCGGGCGCGGCTGCTCGTGCTGCCCCGCCCCGACAACTTGGGCGTCTACGAGGACGACGACGGCGTGACCGTGCATGTCTACGGCAATTTCGCCCCCTCCACGCACTACAATGTCGGGCTCGACGGCGTGGTCGGGACCTACGGCCAGGCCATGGCGCGCCCGCTGCGGCTCGGCTTCATCAGCGCCCCGCTGCCCCCGGCCGTGCAGTTCGCCTACAGCAACGGCATCGTTTCGTTCGACGCCTACCGCCCCGTCGATATCGCCGTGCGCGGGGTCAACGCGCGCGCCCTCACCCTCACGCTCTACCCGCTCTCGCAGGCGGAGTTCCTGGGCCTACAGAACAGCAAGCCGCAGGACTTCACGCCCGCCGCCCACGCTATCTTCTCCGTCACCCGCCGCCTGAGCGCGGGGCTCAATAAGACGGACACGATCGCGCAGGAGTTGCCCGGCGCGGGCGGGACGTCGCTGCTACGTCCCGGCTACTACTTCCTGCGCGCGGACGGCGCCGCGGGGGGCAGTGACACCCTGGCCTTCCTGGTCACGCGCACCGCCCTGACGCTCAAGGCCTCGGCCGGCCGCGCGCTGGTCTGGGCGACCGACCTGCGCACGGGCCGGCCGCTGGGGCGCCTGCCCGTGCGCGTGATCCGCGGCAGCGACAGCGGGCTGGTCACGGCCGGGCATACTGGGGCCGACGGCGTGCTGGACGCGCGCGAGACCTATCCGGCCCTGCCCAGCGAGAGCGGGCTGGTGGCCGTGCTCGACCGCCCCGGCGACGTGGCCCTGTGCTCCAGCGCCTGGAACAGCGGTGTGGGAGCCTACGACTACCGCCTTCCGGCCACCTACGGCCCCCCGGCGACGCGCCAGGGCTACCTCTATACCGACCGCCCGATCTACCGCCCCGGCGGCCCAGCGCGTTTCCGCGGGCTGGTGCGCTCCGACGACGACGGCGCCTACGGCCTGCTCGTCCCCGGGACGCCGGTACAGGTGACCTTGACTGACTCCAACGACGGGCACATCGTCTACCACGGCGTGGCGCGCCTCGACGCCTACGGCGCCTTCGCCGGCGCGATCACTCTCCCAGCAGGCGCCGCGCTCGGCGCCGACACCCTCACCGCGCGGGTAGGCGATCAGAGCTTCAGTACGTATCTGCAGGTCGCCGCCTACCGCGCGCCCGACTACACGGTCGCGGTCAACCCGGCCCACACCGACGACAACTACACGACCGGCGCGCCCGTCAAGGTGACGGTCGCGGCGCGCTACCTGTTCGACGCGCCGCTCAACCGGGCCAAGGTACACTGGTCCGTCGTCAAGAACGATCTCTATTTCAGCGCCCCCGCCTACCCCGACTATACGTTCCAGGACTATCCCGACACTTTTTGGTACGGTGGGGGCGGCGTCGCGCGCCCGTCCTTGCGGCTGCCCGGCTACCCCGCCCCGGCCGATTCCGGCGGCGGCTCGTGCTTCGACTCCTGTGGGCCGGGTAATGGCACGACGTCGGCTGTGCAGGGCGACGCGCGCACCGACGCCAACGGAGCCTTAACCCTGTCTATCCCCGCCGACCTGCGCCGCGCCGCGGTCAGCCAGCAGTGGAGCGTCGAGGCCGACGTGACCGACATCAACAACGCCTCCGTGAGCGGGCGCGTCGCCGTTTCGGTACACAAAGGCCTCTTCTATATCGGCCTGCACGCGGCCGCCCCTTACGTCGTGGCCGGGGGACCGGCGCGCCTCGATTTGCTCACGCTCGGCCAGGACGGCGCGACGCCGGCGCCGCGCGTACCCCTGTCCCTCATGCTGTACCGCCGCACCTATCGCGAGGTGAACGACCCCAACAGCCCCTTCCCGCTGGAGCGGCCGGTCGACACGCCGCTGCGCGCCCTCTCCGCCGCGACGGGCGCGGACGGGCGCGGCGCCGTCGCGGTTCCATTGCCCTCGAGCGGCGAGTACCGCCTGGTGGCCACGGCGCGCGACGCGGCCAGCAACACCATACGCAGCGCGCTCTCGCTCTACGCCGCCGGCGCCGACGATACCTACAGCCCCTGGGCCAACGCCGCGCGGGACCGCGTGCGCCTGACGCCCGACCATAAGCTCTATAAAGTGGGCGACACGGCGCGCGTGCTCGTCGCCGCGCCGCGCCCGGACATGACCGCGCTGGTCACGATCGAGCGCGGCCGCGTCTACAGCCACCGCGTGGTACGCCTCTCCGGGGCCAGCCCGATCCTGACCATGCCCATTCTGCCGGGCTACCTGCCCAACGTGTTCATTTCCGTCGTGCTCGTCGCCGGTACGAACACGCGCGGCGACGCGCCGCTGTGGAAGATGGGCGTGGCCGAGTTGCCGGTCGACGTGCGCGCCCGGCAGGTCAACCTCTCACTGCGCGCGGATACGACGCGCGCGCGCCCCGGCCAGACCATCACGGCCACGCTGCACGCCGCCGGCCCCGACGGGCGGCCCGTGCGGGGCGAGTTCTCGCTGGCCGTGGCCGACGCGGGCGTGCTCTCGCTCGCCGCCGAGGCCGCGCCGGGCATCCTGGACGGCTTCTACGCCGAGCGCGGCCTCGGCGTGCAGACCGCCTACTCACAGAACATCGCCGGCTTCCAGGTCTCGGCCGCCGACGCCGCGCAGGGGAGCACGGCGAGCCGCCAGCACTACGCCGCCTTGTCCGCGGCGCCCGCGCGCAGCGGCGGGGGTGGCGGTGGGGGCGGCAGTGGCGGCGGCCCGGGGACCAAGCCGCGCGCCCATTTTCCCGACACGGCCTACTGGAACGCCGCCGTGACGACCGGCGCGGACGGTAGCGCCGCGCTACGGATCACGCTGCCCGACAACCTGACCACCTGGCGCTTCTCCGCGCGCGGCCTCACCAGGGACACCCTGGTCGGGCAGACCACCCTCGACGTGGTCAGCACGCGCGACCTCTTGCTGCGCCCAGCCCTGCCGCGCTTCCTTACCCTGAACGACGGCGCGCGGGTCGGCGCCGTGGTCAACAACACGACAGGCAGGACGCTGACGGCGCGTGTGACCCTGGACGTCACGGGCACGGGCGCGGGGATCGACACGGCGCTCGCGGCGCGGACGGTCACGATCGGCCCCGCGGGCGAACGCCTCGTGACCTGGCCGCTGCGTCCCGGCGCGCTGGGGACGGCGCGCCTGCTGCTGACCGTCGCCGCCCCCGGCGTGGGCGGCGACAGCGTGGTGGTCACGGCGCCGGTGCTGCCGAACAGCACGCCCGAGACGGTCGCCACCTCCGGCGAGGTCGGGACCTCGCGCATTGAAGTGGTGCGCGTCCCCGCCGGGGCGGAGCCGGGCGAGGGCGGCCTGACGCTGACGCTGCAGCCCTCGCTCGCCGCCGGGCTGCGCTCGAGCGTCGACCTCCTGCAACGCTACCCGTACGAGTCCGCCGACGTCGTCGCCGCGCGCCTCATCGGCGAGGTGTCGCTGGCGCGGCTGCCCGTGGCGGCCGTTGGTCTCGACGCGGCCACGCTCGCACAATATCGGCGGGACATCGCGCGGTCGACCGGCGAGTTGCTGTCCAGCCAGCGCGCCGACGGCGGCTGGAGTTGGTGGTCCGATGAACGCGCGAGCTCGCCCTGGATATCGACGGTCTGCCTCGAGGCGCTCGACACGGCCCGCGACGCCGGCTATCCGCTGTCGCGGCCGGGCGCCATCGCCGCCGCGACAGGCTACATCGGGACGGTGGCGAGGCGCTTCGACGACGCGCCGCTGGCCGTCCTGGACACCTTCGCCGAAGTCACGCCCGACCTGCGCGCGTACATGGCCTACCTGCTCGCGGCCAACAGTGGCACGGGCGGCGCCGGGGCCACGCCGGGGACCGATCTGTACCCCGCGCGCGACACCCTGCCCTTGTGGTCGCGCGCCTACCTACTGCGCGCCCTCTACCTGGAGAACGGGTCGCACCTGGGGCCGCGCGGGCGCACGGTGCTCTCCGAGCTTGAGGGCGGGGCTCACCTGGACGCGGCCGGCGCGCACTGGGAGGAGTCGGGCGACCCGCTCTCCGGCGACGACGCCATCCACGCCACGGCGGTCGCGCTCGACGCGCTCGTCCAGGTCGATCCGGGCAGCACGCTGATCCCTCAGGCCACGCGCTGGCTGATGGGCGCGCGCACGGGTGAGGCCTGGCAGACTACGGTCGACAACGCCGTGGCCCTGCGCGCCCTCTCCGACGAGCTACGCGGCTCCGGCGAGCTCGGCGGACGCTACATCTACAGCGCGACGCTCGGCGGCCGTCCATTCGGGGCCGGTAGCGTCACGCCGGCGACGCTGGCCACGCCGCGCGTGCTGCAAGCGCCGCTCGGCGCGGGACCCCTGGCGCCCGGCGCGACGACCAACGTCGGCGTCGGTCGTAGCAACACCTCTGGTCGCCTGTACTACACGGCGCGGCTCTCCTACTACCCGCGCGTCGACACGGTAGGGGCGCTCAATCGCGGCGTGGCGGTCGCGCGTGAGTACCTCTACAACGGGCGGCCGGTCAGCGCCGCGCCGGTCGGGGCCACCTTGACGGTGCGGCTGACGGTCACGGCGCCGCAAGACCTCTACTACCTGACCCTGGAAGATCCCTTCCCCGCCGGCGGCGAGGCGGTCGACCCGACGCTGCTGACCACGAGCCAACTCCAGCAGGGCGGCTACAGCGTGCCGAAGGGCACGGACGACCTGGCCTGGTACATCGGGCACGCCGAACTGCGCGACGACCGCGCCGCGCTCTTCGTCGACTATCTGCCGCGGGGCGTCTACCGCTATGAGTACAGCGTCCACCTGACCACGCGGGGCGTCTTCCACGCGCTGCCGGCCCACGCCGCCGAGTCGTACTCCCCCGAGGTCTTCGGCCGCGGCTCCGGCGGCTACTTCACCGTGCGGTAGTGACCCTCACCCCCGTCCCATGCGGATTGGTCTCCCGGCCCGCGGCTAGGGCCGGGAGACCAACCGGCTCTCCCGTGCGCGGGAGGGCAACATGGACATCATGGACTATATCGCGGATCAAGCGCAGGCCGACGGGCAAGGGTGGCGAGTCGTCGTGCCTAGCCGCGTCAAGGCGGCTATGAGCCAGTTGGAGGGGTCGGAGCAGGCGGCCATCGTCGAAACGATCGCTTCGCTGGAGCGCGACGGCTTGGACAATCTACCGGGCGTGGGCGTCAGGCAACTTGCCGGGGGCGCGTCGCGCTACGTCCTCAGCCTTGATGACGCCCCTGATATCTGGATCTACGTACGAGCGGTACAGGGTAATCCTATCGAAGTGACGGATATCGCGCGGCCCGAAACCGTGCGCAGCCTTTTCCATTCCCAACGGAATGGCAGCTAGCCAGCCGTTGCCTGGTTTCCAGGCGCTCATGTTCGATCCAGTACAGTGCCGCGCGGATCTCAACGCATTACTACAGCGCATGTAAGGTCCGACTGCCAGGCCATGCGTCCTGTGTGTCCTCCTATTGGACTACTGGGGGCTCGTCGCTGTATCCTAAATTCATGCCGCCCGGCGGTTCGTCCGTAGGAGCATGGGCGTCGGCGGCTGGCGTATAGCAGCAGAGGGGTGCGAGCAGGAACGATGATCCGTATCGGCATTGTCGGCTGTGGGCGTATTCTCAATGCGCACCTGCAAGGATACAAGCAGTTGCGCGAACGGGGCGTCGACAATTTTCGCATCACCGCGCTCTGCGCGCGGCGTGACGAGGATGCCCGCATGTTTCTGCGCCGGGGCGAAGGGCCGACGCCCCGGCCGCCGGTGCTTGACCCGGCCACGGGGGACCCACTGGCCGCGCCGCACACCTACCTGAGCGATTTTCAGGACGACGTCGAGCCGCTGATCTATACCGACTACCGGGAGTTGATCGTCGGCGTCGGCGTCGACGCCGTCAATGACTTCACGACGCTGGCGTTGCACCACCAAGTCGGTCTCACGGCCCTGCAGGCCGGCAAGCATCTGCTGACCCAGAAGCCGTTGGCCGTGTCGGTACGAGCGGCCCAGCGGTTGGTGGATGTGGCCGGTGAGCGCGGCTTGACGCTGGGCGTCTTCGAGAATGTGCGCCAGTCGCCCGCCACGCGCGCGGCGGCCTGGGCGGTGCGCACAGGGCTGATCGGCCAGGTACAGGTGGCCGTCATGGGTGGTTTGGGCGGGCTCTGGTCGCCCGACCGCGTGGTGGCGGACACGTCCTGGCGTCACAAGAAACGACGCGGCGGCGGCGGCGGCGGCATCGACATTGGCGTCCATCAGATGCATTGGATGCGCTACGTGGTCGGCGCGATCGCGGCCGTCGGCGCGGTCGCGCGCACCTATGAGCCGATGCGCTATCGACGCGACGAGCGCGGGCAGATCGTGGAACAGGTTCATGCCGACGTGGACGACACGTATCTGGCCACCCTCGTCTTCGACCAGGGCGCCGTCGGCCAGCTATGGTGGTCGTGGGGCCTCCATGGCGAGCCGCTCGACATCCCCGGCTCGCCGGTCCTCTTCGGGAGCGCGGGCGCCATCAGGGCCGGCGAGCTTGTGCTCGACGGCGGGCAGCGCCTGTCGCTGCAAGAACAGTTCGAGCAATCCTTAACGGACGCGGAGCGCGAACAATTCTTCCCGTTGGGGCTGCGCGACCCATACGCGATCCAGCAGCTCGACTGGCTGCGAGCCATCGAGCGTGGTACAGACCCGGAAACGAGCGGGATTGAGGGCTTGCGCGACCTTGCCTGCGCCTTCGCGATCCTCGAGGCGTCGGCGCTCGGGCGCCAGGTGACGCTGTCGGAGGTTCTCGGCCACAGTGTCGGCGCTTATCAACGCGACATAGATGAG
>JAABUQ010004351.1_pt1 | contig 21695 bp, 17 predicted proteins | sample 5560001 | NCBI WGS metagenome assembly JAABUQ01 (sample SAMN10711888, study PRJNA513371) | rock metagenome | isolation source: Antarctica rocks | place: Antarctica: Victoria Land, Finger Mt nord | collected 2015-12-18
CGTGACGGTCAGCCCTTCCTTGACGAACTCGAACCGCACGCCCTTGGCCGTCAGCGCCTGCACGGTCCGGCGCAGGTCGTCGAGGTTGCGGGCCAGTCGGTCCATACTGTGGACCACGACCGTGTCGCCCTCGCGCACGAACGCGATGAGCGCGGTCAGCTCGGGCCGGTTGGTGTTCTTGCCGGACACCCAGTCCGTGAAACTTCGGTCGAGTTCCACCCCTTCGAGCTGGCGGCCCACGTTCTGGTCGAGGGTGCTGACGCGGACGTAGCCGACCCGCTGCCCCGCCACATTTCTTGCTGTCATAGTTCCTCCACAAATGCAGTTATTGTCAGGTTAAAGTCTGTGAGGTTGTGGCCGATGTGTCAGGGAATCATCAACACCGGTCTATTCTGACAGGAAAAGGGTGGGTGAGTCTGGCGTCAGAGTGGGGTATACTCCAGGCTGACGCGGGGCCGATAGAGGCGGGTGGAAGAAGAGGCGCGTGGAAGAAGAGACGTCCAGCAGAAGAGCCTTACCGTACTCGGCAGTCCGTTTTCTACAGTGACGCCTACTATAGCTTTCGACTTGAGAAAGAGTTGCGCGCACACCTGATGCACCGATAAGGTCACGCCCGACCAGCACCCCGCCAATGATCAGGCCGATCAGGCCGATCACCACCAGCACAATAGAAAGCTCGATCAGCGTGAAGCCCTGCCGCTTGCCTACTCCCTTCACCCGCGCCCGGTGAGTTAATGCTTTTCAAGCAATCTTAAAGACCTCCGCAGCTTGGGGCAAATTCAATTGCAGGAGTCGGCCAAGCGATAGCCCGCTACTCCCGGATGTGGCCGTTTTTGCGCCCCACTCGTCGGCGGCTCTGATCCGGGTATTGCCTGACCTGGTGCGGATGCTCCTTGAACATTTGCGCTGAGGCGTCCAGTGGGGATCAGGGAAAAGCCCGGTCTCTCCATGTGAGGGGCCGGGCTTTTCTGGTATAGGACGTCTCATTTTCCCTTCTTGGGCGGCGGCGCTGGGGCCTTCGCAAGCGTTTCCTTGCGATAGTTCAGCGTTTCGGCGGCTTCGGATTTCTGGGATTTCGAGGTTTTGTCACTCGCCAGATCCTTAGCTGCCTTGCTCACTTCCTGCTTTGTCGGGCCTGCCATTCCATCACCTCCCTTTGGTAACTCTGCCGGCTGCTAGCCGGCTGCGAGTTGTGACGTCGCGTCTTCAAGCTGATCCATGAACTTGCGGAGCTCGGTGATTTTCTGCACGATGTTTCCGAGGTTGAAGGTTTCATCTACCTTGTCCCACTGGTAGTTGATGGTCCGCGTGAGTGGTGGATCGTCCTGATCCACTCCGCTCGGGACGCCGCTAAAAAATATTTGCTCTGGGTATTGGCCGAGATCACTAGAGAACTGGCCGATAGCTTGACTGAGAAGGGCGATTTCCTGCCGCTTCTGATACACCTGCTGCTGTACCGTCTGCTGGTGAGTCTGAAGCGTGGCCTTTTGGGCGTCTGTGAGTGCCATACCTAAGCTCCTTTTTCCGTCATGAGTTGCGCTTGTAGTGCTCAGTCTCGGTCGCGGCCGGGTAGCGCTTCGCCTCCTGCGGCCTGACAGGTTGCGCGGTTCTCGCGCTCCGAACAGCGGTTTGCGTATTCGGCGTCTGCGGCGGTTTCTGCGATATGCTTATTCGCTTTCTCCCTTCACCTGTTCCATCATTATCTATATCCCTATTATACCACATATATTGCTTGCTTTAAGTGTTCTACACAAAATGTAGGGGTAAAAACTTGTTTGCGCTTTAGTGGATTAGAGGTCTTTAGACCTGTGCTCGGCTGCTGCAAGTGTTTACCGCAATCAAGGGTTTTCTTAATCCTTTTGAGTTTCCGTGACGTAAAAAAGCCCGGCCTCTCACCGGAGATGCCGGGCCAGGTGGCTATCTACGGTTTCAGAGTCGGAAGTAGCCTGGCGAAGAGATCCGCAAGCTCGGCTACGCTGGGCTTGTGTTTGGACTGAAAGCGCAAGGTTGGAAGCCGGCGGCTTTGGTGATCGCGTCCCTCTGGCGGTCGTTGCGGACGTCGTGAGTGCAGTCGTCAAGCTCGATCACTGCCAGGACGTCGAGCGTGTACGGCCGAAAAATTATGAAGTCGGCATATTTCCAGCCGAAGCGCCGGCAGATCTGGAAGCGCCGGGAGAGAGTGTTCGTGCCACAATAGGGAGAAAGTAACGAAAGGCGAGACAACATCCCGAGGAGGTATGACCATGCGACATGCTGTTTACGGAAACAACCCGCTAACCCTCATCCAGACGGACCGGCCGGCTCGCACGGGGACGGCGAAGCCGGGCGCGGGACGCGTGCGGGGACGGGTGCGCTGGATCTTTCGTCAGTGGGACCTGGTGGGGGTTCTGGCCCTGATGGGGTCGAGTGCGGCTTACGGCGTTTACGCACTAACGCATTGAAGACATGGCCTGTTGAAGACAGGGCGCGGGCTAAAGAGGCAAGCCCGGACTGCCGACGATTAGGAATGACCGGTCAGGGAAGACAGGCCAAGGGCAAAGCGAAGGTTCGCCGGAAATTGGGGCCGCCGGAGGTGATGCCGGTGGCCCTTTTGTTTTTCCGCACCGTCCTAGACGCCTGCCCCTCCAACGGCGCCAGGAGAGGAATGCGTTCCGTGGAGTAGGATGGAGAGGGTTTTCAGGGCAGGTCATGCGGATGTTTTGTGGACTATCAGATCCCATGGAGGAGAGCCACCGCCCTTTACCCCTGGTCACTTCGCCGCGGGTTTCAGAGCAAGCAGCAGATTAAAACTAAAAAATTGACATAAAGGATATACTAATGTTACAAAATTGACGTATCAGCAATTCCTAGACCGGTTACCATGAAGAAACACGACCTGCTACCCGAGGTATTCCTCTCCGACAGCCAAAGCTCCGCGTCCGCCGGCCGCATGGTCCGGGCCGGCACCGCGCGCAAGATCGGACCCCGCCTCTACACCCGGAACCTCCTGGACGCCCCCGAGGCCGTCGTCGGCCGAAACCTCTGGCCCATCGTCGCTCTCCTCGCCCCCGGCGCCGTCGTCAGCCACCGCACCGCCTTTGAGAACCGCGCCGCCCCCGACGGCTCCGTCTTCCTATCCGGTGCTTACCCCCGCCAGATCGCCCTGCCCGGCGTGACGATCCGCCAGGTCCGGGGGAGCGGCCCCGCCGAGGGGGACCTGCCCTACATGGGCGCCCTGTTCCTGGCGTCACGCCCCCGCGCCTTCCTGGAGAACCTGCTGCCCTCCCGGAGCCGCGACCTCGTCGCCAAGACCGTCGGCCGGGAGGGGGTCGAGGAGCGCCTGGCCGAGATCCTCCGGGTGGGCGGCGAGGAGGCGCTGGGCCGCCTGCGGGACGAGGCGCGCGCCCTCGCCCCAGCCCTGGGCCTGGAGGAGCAGGCCCGCGCCCTGGACGGCCTGGCCGCCGCCCTCCTGCGTTCCCGCCCCGCCGCGCTGCGGACCCCGGCAGCCCGCGCCTATGCCGCAGGCCGGCCCTACGACCCCGCGCGCCTGCCGCTCTTCGAGGTGCTCTTCGCCGCCCTCCGCGCCGGGGCCTGGCGGGACCGCCTCGACGCCGCCGCGCTCCCGCCCGCCTTCGGCAACGCCGCGTTCTTCGACGCCTACTTCTCCAACTACATCGAGGGGACCGACTTCCCGGTCGAGCAGGCTATCCGCATCGTCTTCCAGGGCGAGATCCCAGCCGGTCGCCCCGCCGACGCGCACGACGTGCTGGGGACGTACCGCCTGGTCGCGAGCCAGCGCGAAATGCGCCTCCTTCCGGCGGACTTCGACGGCTTCCTGGCGCTGCTGCGGGGCCGGCACGGGACGATCATGGAGGGACGCCCCGACAAGCTGCCGGGCCTCTTCAAGGAGCAGAACAACCAGGCCGGGGCGACGACGTTCGTGGCACCGGAACTGGTCGCGGGAACGCTGCGTCAAGGGTTCGGAATGTACCAGGCGCTGGACCATCCGTTCGCCAGGGCGCTGTTCGTGATGTTCCTCGTAGCCGAGGTGCACCCGTTCGCGGACGGCAACGGGCGGATCGCCCGCGTCATGATGAACGCCGAGCTTTTGGCCGCCGGGCAGACCCGCGTTTTCATCCCGTCCGTGTTCCGCAACGAGTACGTCGGCGCCCTGAAACGCCTGACCAACTACGGCGACCCGGCGGCGTTCCTGCGGGTGATGTCCTACGCGCAGGAGCTCGTGAGCCGGATCGACTTTGCCGACCTGGAAGCGGCCCGGCGGACGCTCTGGGCCTGCGACGCCTTCCAGGACCCGGCCGACGAGGTGAAGCTACAGATGCCGCCGGAGCGCCCCGTCAGCGGGTAACGAAGATCGTCTTTTTAGCAGCGGTATGACCGTACTGGGTGGCCGTATTGCACGCGACCATGATATTGCATACGGCCGTTCCTTCGGCACGGTGGCAGGGTTGACGTCGCTGACCCGCAACGCTGCTTGCCGTCTGCCGTGCCGCATGGTTTCATCGGGGTGCGCTCACTCACAACGTGCGTTCCAGGAGGCAAGGTAGTGGTGCCTGCCGAACCTCTTTCCGGTTCCGTACAGAAGCTACGGAATGACAATCGAGAAGCCCTGCCGTTCGGTCGCCTTTGATGCGAACAAAGTCCGAACATCGTCCACTAGGGGGAGCCATTCTTCTTTTTCCACTGCTTTTTGGACGCCCGCGAAGAACTCACCAGGGTAAATGGTGAGTTTTTTGTTCTCCAAAACCAGGTTCGAGCCGACCAGTTGCAGGAGCTGGCGACGCTCGCTCGCGGTCCCCGACGCGAACCGCTCCCGCACCGTTTTACAGAAGCAGAACGCCTCCTCCGCCCGGTCCATCCAGAGGTTCGAGCGTAACTCATAGCCCTCCAGCTGACCGGCCAGTTTGCTCCCCTCCACGATCAGTTCCTGGCGCCTGACCGCGAACTCGCTGTCGTCGATCAGGTCCCGCAGGCGCATGTCCGTCAGCCGCTTCTTAGCCGCCTCGTTGCCACGGACGGCATCCTGCAGCTCCTTCAGATCAGCCGCCTGCATCTGGGTCTCCCGCCCGTGTTCCTCCCGAAGCTGGCCCATCGCCCATTCCACGACGTCCGCCGGAAGGGTGATCCCCGCCAGGTACTCGTCTATCTGCCGCTCCAGCTCCTTGGCCTCGACGTAGCGCTGGCCGCAGGCGATGCCGGGCCGCTTCTTCACGCACCGGTAGTACGTCCACTCATGCACCCGCCCGTCGCCCTTGTTGACCTTCCGGCGCCGCTCGGCGGTGATCGAGCAGCCGCACTCCCCGCACCGGATCAGGCTCCCGCTGAAGGCGAACTCATACGGCTTCTGGGGGCGGGGGTTCCCCTTGCGCCCGAGCAGGTCCTGCACGCGCCAGAACTCTTCCTCGGTCACCATCGCCGGGTGCGAACCTGGGTGAAGCTCGCCCTTGATCCGGAACCAGCCCCGGTAGAAGTGGCCGGCGAAGATGTTATAGACAGTGTTCTTGCTGACCAGACGCCCCCCGATCTTGCCGTACTTGGGCGTGGTCAGGTGCCACTCCTGCGTCGCGATCTTGTGGAGATGCGGGACGCTGTAGGACCCGGTCAGCATCAGGTTCCACAGCTGGCGGACCCGCTCGAAGCGCTCGGGATCGGCGATGATGGTCCGCGCCCCCTCCTCCCGTGACAGGTCGTTCAGGTAGCCGATGGGGGCCAGGCCGGGGAACTGCCCCAGAGAGACCTTGGTCTTGACGGAGTTCTTGACGTGGGTGGAGAGGTCGCGGCTGTACTGGTTGGCCATGCCCAGCTCCACCGCGATCATCATCACGTTGTCCGTGGGCAGATAGGTGCGCTCGGTCGTGATGATGCGGCTGATCTTGCCCTCCTGCAAGAGCTGGATGATCATCCCGCCGTCCTGCATGTTGCGGGCCAGGCGGTCCAGCTTGAAGGCGACGATCACGCTCTTTTCGCCGCTCAGGATGCGGGCGATCATGGCGCCAAACATCGGCCTTCCGGGGATCTTGGCGGAGCGCGATTCGGTCAGCACGTCTTGGAGCGGATCAAGGGCAAAGCCGTTCTCTTTGGCAACGGCCAGCGTCTCGCGCAGCTGGGACTCGATGCTCAGGACCTGGCGGTCCTCCTGCTCGCTGGACTTGCGGCAGTAGACGATGGCACGTTCGGCGGTATGGGCTTTCATGAGAGATGTTGAAAAAGTTGCCGTATGGTAAATCGCTCCGGCGGATATTAAGAACCCGTAGGCTCAGTACATCTAAGCTGCCTTGTGAGCGCATGGAGGAGTCCGAGTCTAGCGCATCATCGCGGCGGCCGCAAGAGGACGCGGAATAGCTCTACCAATTGCTGACCTTTGATCAGCGCCTCCTCGGGCGTGAGGTCTATGCCATATTCTCTGCGATAGATCCGCTGGAACTCAGCCAGATCCTCCGGGCTGATGGTTGCCCCCTGCGGATGGGTCTGCCACTGCCCCCCGTCGGTGGCCGGTGAGCGAGCGCCAGACGCCCCAGAGGGGGTGGATGGACGGTTTGTGGGTGTGTTGCGAGGCATGGTGATGCCAAGATGCCACCGCTCGCAACATCGGGCACGCACCGATCCATCGGGGCAATGGCGAATGCATCCGGGCACCGTGAGTAGCACCCGTGCAACGCGGATTGCATCTTCGGTTTCTGTTCGGTACCTTGACTGCATGCCGCGAACGGCCGCGCGGCAGGGCGACCCCTGAGTCCCAGAACCTAACCCACCCAGAGTAACCCCTCAAAGGAGGCAGATGCTAGTCAGAACCGACCTAAACAGCCCGGCCCGCGCGCACCTCGGCAGCGTCCCCATCCATCCCAAGTCTCCGACCCAATCAGCCTCCCTGAATGGGGAACGGCTCCCGCTGCACAAGTCCCAGCCCATCCAGAACCGCGTGCAGGTGTTCCTGGTCCATATCCCCAGGTTCAGCATCTGCGGGCAGGCGCGCCTTGCCGCCGAGGCCGGCGTGTCCCGCTCCACCATCAGCCGCCTGATGGGCGGCCGCATCAACCCCTCGTACCGGCTGGCCCGCAGCGTCACCTCCGTCCTGGAGCGGATGCTGGGCAGGCCGCTGGACATGCGCGACGTGTTCTCTACCGACGGCACCTACCTGACGCCCTCCGGCTGCGCCCTCTGCGGGTGCGGCGGCTGCCTCCCGGAAGCGGCCTGGGGGGAGGACGGCACCCTGAAGCCGGCGTGGCGAGACGCCCGGCCCGGCGACTGGTCCCAGGCCCGCCCTGCCGATGCTGCCATTTCTGATGCTGCCATTTCTGACACCGACGTTTACGAAACTGCTTGCTCGGATGCCTCGAATGGCAAGGGGAAGGAGGATAAGTGAGCGCCGCCCGAACCGCCCCCACCCTCGCGCGCCCCGGCGGCGGCACGCCCCTGGCCAAGCTGCTCCGGCGGCGGCTGCTCACGCTGGACTACCCGGCCTTCGCCCGCTGCGTCTGCGCCCTGCTGGAAGCCCTCGGCTATGAGGACGCGCGGCCCGCCGGACGAAAAGAATGGAAAGGGTACAACCGCCCCGGAGGGGGAGGCTACGACCTGGAAGCCTTCCTGCCGGGCGGCGTGGCCCCGCGCCGCGTCGTCGCTCAGATCAAGCAGTACGACGCCCTGGCCGTGCATCAGCGCAGCGTGGACGAGCTGCGGGGCGCGTGCCTGCGCGCCGGGGCGGCGGAGGCGCTGCTGGTGACCGCCTCCACGTTCTCGGACGTCGTCCGCCGGCATGCCGCCTCGCCGGACACAACCGGCGCATTCTCGACCGGCGCATCGGTAGCCCCCGTGCGCCTGATCGACGGGGAGGAGCTGCTCGGCCTGCTGATCCGCCACCGCCTGGGCGTCCGCGAACGGGTACGGGGCGGCACGCGTCGCCTGGAGATCAATGAAGCCTTTTTCGCAATAGTCAGCGCGCTGCCTGTCGGCGAGCCGGACGCGCCGAGGCCAATGCCGCGGGGGAAGTCCGTCAAGCCCAGATGGCGCGTGACGATTTGCATCTCGTCGGCTTCTCATCCGAGGGCCGGTAACGGCGGAAAGGGGGAAGGTGGACAAGCGGAAGATGGATCGGGGAAAGGAGGACGCTGACGTGGCCGACGCATGCCGCCGGGGGCATCGCTTCCCTCTGGCTGCTGGCGCTCATCCCCGGCGCCGTCACCGGCCAGATCGTTACAGGCCAGTCCATCGGCCCGCTGGCCGCCCTCGCCGCAGGTGCCGCCCTGCTGCCCGACTTGGACGCGCAGCACTCCAAGATACGCTCGCTTAAGCTCGGCCCTGTCAGGCCCCTGGACCCGCTGGGCGCCCTCGTCTACGGGGCATGGGGGCACCGGGGGCCGCTCCACTCGCTGCCGGGCTTGGCCGCCTTCGGGCTTATCTGCGCCCTGCCGCTGGCCCTGGTCTGGGGCGGGGAGTACGGGGCGGCGGCGTTGCTCGGGTACGGCTCGCACCTCTTGCTTGACGCCATGACCCGGCACGGCGTCCCGCTCTGGCCCTTGCGCGATAGGGCCGGGCGTTGGGGGCTGAGGCAGCGCCGGCACCTGCTGCCGCGTAAACTTCGCTTCGTCACCGGCTCGGCGGCCGAGGACGTGCTGCAGGCGCTCCTGTTCGGCGCGGTCCTGATGCTGCTGCTCGCGCGCCTGAACTCGTGAGACGAAGAAAGCTCATGAGATAACAACAAGCGGAGCGGCATGAAACGACAAAAGCCGCGCCCGCCGCGAGCCCGTCCCGCTGGGGGATCGGATCGTCAGACGGCTTCGCGGCCTTCCCCGGCCACCCGGCGTCCGCCCCAGGAATAATAAAGCCCAGGGGGACGGACCGATGCGCCGGACCAGCGTAAGGTCGGCCCCCGGCGGAGGCAACCCGCGGTGCATGGCCACTCCATTGACCGGCGAGGCATCCTATTCCCAAGCCTATCGCCGTCCGTCCGTTGGTCAACCCGGTCCGCGAACGTACCGATCCGACAGTTGCATTTGGCCTTCCCGCACGGCACCTATCCCGACATCACCTACCAAGACACGCCACTATCAAGACACGGCATCTATCAAGAAAGGAGGATCATGCCCACTGACTCACACGGCAATTCACAGCAAGCTAATCCACAGCAAGCTCATTCACAGGACGCCCCGTTCGTCATCGAGCACCGCCAGGAGGACAGCCGGGGCGCCACCTTTCGCCCCAGCGCCCGCCTGATCCTCACCGAGCGCGTCCGCACGTCCGGCCTGTGGCGCGCGCTCGCCCCCGAAGACTTCAAGACGCTCGCCCTGCTGCTGACGTTCCTCACCCCCAACGGCTGGTGCCGCCCCACCCTCTTGGAGCTGGCCGACGCCATGGGCGTGTCCCAGGCCAAGGCGACATCCCGCCTGGAGCGCCTGACCCGTACCCAGTGGCGCGGCCAGCCCCTCGCTGCGCTGCTCACCCGCCCGGACGGGTTGGACGCCTACATCCCTGGGCGGCCGCTCGTAACGCACGAGGAAGCCTCACCGCCCGAGCCGGCCCGGCCCGCGCCCATACCCACGGCAGGGCGTGAGGCCGTGATCGCCTACAGCCGCGCCCGGTACGCCAAGACGCGCGCGGAGGTGGAGCGGCAGATCGGGGAGATGATGGGCTGGGGTCCGCCCGCCTTTCCCGGCGACGACCCCGCCGTGGCCGAGGGCAAGCAAAAAGCCTTCAAGGCGATGACGGACGTGGGGATGGCGAAGGACCAGGCGCTGGACCTGCTCTCGCGTTTCGACCTGGGGGACGTCGAGCGCCAGATCGCCTGGCTGCTGAGCCGCCATGCCAAGAACCTGTCCCGGTTCCTAGCGGCGGCGATTGAGGGCGGCTACGACAGGCCGCTCAACCTGCGCCGCCAGGCAAGCCAACAAGCAAGCCCAGGCGAAGAGAACCGCCCAGCAGAAGGGAACAATCCAGCCAAAAACCTTCCTGCCTTATGACTACTCGCCTTATGACTACTCTCAGGAACACGCTCCCGCCGAACCTGCAGAGGGCAGCAGCCCGAACCGAACTGTTGCCCCAGGACTGGATGCCGGCAGAAAACCGCCGCCTGGCAGAAAAGCGTTTTTTGACTGGCAGTTCCCTAGAAACCGGCAATTCCCCGCAGACGGTGGATCGCTTGCTGACCGGCGACTGCCTGACGTTGCTGGCAGAACTGCCCCAGGAGAGCGTCCAACTCACCGTCACCAGCCCACCCTACGACGACCTCCGGCGCTACGACACCCCCGCTGAACTCGACCTGGCCGCACTCGGCAAGGCCCTCTTCCGCGTCACCCAAGAGGGCGGCCTCTGCGCCGTCGTCATCGGCGACGCCTCCCGACGCTACGCCAAGTCCCTCACCTCCTTCCGCCTCGCCCTCGACTGGTGCGACCGCGCCGGATGGCACCTCTTCGAGACCTGCCTCTACCACCGCCACACCGCCCCCGGACCCTGGTGGCGCACCCGCCTGCGCGTGGACCACGAGTTCGTCTTCGTGTTCTTCAAGGGGAGCCGGCCACGCGCCTTCCACAAGGAAGCCCTGCTGATCCCGACCAAGCACGCCGGGGAGCGCGTCAGCCGCAAGACCTATCCTCGTCGGGGCACTCCCTGGGGTACGCCGCCTCCCACGGTCCAGCCCCGGCAGTGCCGGGGGACGGTCTGGCACTACGCGGGCAGCAGCGCCGAGCGCAACCGCCTGAAGCTGGAGCACCCGGCGACCATGCCGGACGCGCTGGCGGGGGACCTGATCGCCTGCTTCTCGGACCCCGGCGACCTGGTGCTCGACCCGCTGATGGGGAGCGGCACGACCTGCGTGATGGCCGCCCGGCTGGGGCGGAGGTTCCTCGGGATGGACGTCTCCGCCCGGTACGTCGGAATCGCGCGGAGGCGGCTGGACGCGGAGGGCAACGGAAGTTTATGCGGAGCCTGAGCCTCCCTCGCAGGAAAAGAAGGGGAAGCCGGGGGATCGCCTGGCTGCCGAGCCGCAGCGCCGAGAACCCGGCCCGGTTCCCGGTCGCCGCCATCGAAGGGGGGCTGTGACAGGCCTCCCGGATCGCACTGTGACAGGCCTCCCGGATCGCACCGCCTGGCGCTCCATGCAGCCGCCGCCGCGAACAGGCGCAAGGCGAGGAGCCGCAAGGCGAGATGGAACCGCAGAGCGGGCCGGCACGCGAAGCCGCGCCTGACCAAGAGGCGCCCATGGGAAAAGCGCCTTATGCCGGTCGAAGCTGATCCATTCTGGAAAGCTGATCTGAAAAGCTGATCTGAAAAGCTGATCCGTCCCCACTTCAGCCGGCCATTCCCAAACCCTGATTTCTCATCTTTATCTCTCATCTATGTCTCTCATCTGAACCTTTAATCTTTATCTTTAATCTTTCACTCCCATGTTGCAGCGCCCCACCCTCCCGCAAGCCCCCCGCTTCGACCACCCGGCGGCCCACGTTGGCCCGCCGTTCCCGGCAACGAGCACCCCCTACCCAGCGGAGAGCACCCCGTTCCCCAACGTCCTGATCGACCGCATCATGCCCGACCTCTCCGACACCGAGTGGCGCCTGCTCTGCGTCGTCTGCCGCCAGACGCTGGGGTTCGCCAGCGAGGGCGGGCAGGGGGGCCGCCGCACCCGCGACTGGCTCACCCACGGCCAGCTCAAGGCCCGCACCGGGCGCGCCTCGGAGGCCGTCAGCCGGGCCATAGATGGCCTGGTCCGCAAGAACCTGATCGAAGTGCGGACCTACACTGGGGAGCCGCTGCTGACGCCCCAGGAGCGGCGGCGCTGTCAGGGGATGCTGTTCTTCAGCCTGGCGCCGCGCCTGGTCCAGACGCCCGCAGCAGGAGGGCGCCGACCGTCGGAGCGGACTGCTCGGAACAGGGCGGATAGGCCGGATGGAAATAAGCCGGATGGAAACAACCCAGATGTGGACAACTCTGTGGATAACCTGGATTGAAAGCGAAGGGGCCGTCCCGATGAACGGAGTGGAGGTTCGCCTGGCCGGACATCGGAGAGCGAAAACGACAAAAGAAAGCGTTACAAAATGAAATGGTAGTCGTTTTCGCTAGGCGAAGTAGATCCCGCAAAGAGCCTGTGTGCAAAGAGCTGGTGCGTGAACAGTGATCCACCGCAGCCCGGTCGCGGGTCTCGACCGGCCTTTCTTGCGCGAGGACCACCGATCCGGCCAGAGGCGCCTCATGTCCTACCTTGCATGTCACCTAGCACAAAATAAAATCAGCTACCCCTTGACGCCCCTGCCCTGACCGTGCTATCATGCCGTAATCCATTTACAAGTAATCGGATTACAGAAAAACACAGAAGAGGAGGCACCATGTACGAGTCGTTCTTCGGCCTGAAGGAGATGCCGTTCGGCACCCAGCCGAACCCGCGCTTCGCCTTCCCGAGCACCGAGCACCAGGTCGCCGTCGCCAAGATGCGCTACGCCGCCGACCAGAAGCGGGGCCTAGCCCTCCTGATGGGCATGGTGGGCACCGGCAAGACCACGATCGCGAACCAGTTGCAGCGCACCTGGGGCGCGGACTTGGGCAAGGCGCTCGCCTTCCTGCCCAGCGCCTCGGTCCGGACGCAGTCCCAGTTCCTGCGGCTCGTCGCCGAGGGCTTCGGCCTGGCACCGGCGCGGACCGTCCAGGACAACAAGCGGCTCATCGAGCGCTTCCTGATCGAGCAGTACGACCTGGGCAAGCACCCCATCCTCCTGATTGACGAGGCCCAGAACGTCCACCCGGACAACATCGACGTCCTCTCCGACCTCTCGAACTTCCAGACGGCCGAGGACAAGCTGATCACCATCGTCCTGCTCGCCCAGGACAACTTCCCGAACAAGCTCTCCCGCAAGGAAGCGTTCCGCTCACGGATCGCGGTCATCAGCAACCTGGACCCGCTCTCGTTCGAGGACATGCGGGGCATGATCGCCCACCGCATCCAGACGGCCGGCGGCGGCGGGCTGGAGCGCTATTTCACCGATAAGGCGCTGATCGAGGTTTACAACACGACCCAGGGCATCCCGCGCGACATCTGCGTCCTCTGCGACGCCGCTTTCGTCAACGCGTTCGTCCGGGCGGAGAAGACGGTGACGCCTGAGGTCGTGGCCCAGACGCTCTCGGAGATGCGGAAGGGTAAGGCGTGGCCGGTGAAATCTATGGACGCGGGAAAGGACACGGCACCTAAATAATGAGCACTCTCGCCGATCTCCAGCGCCGGAACCTCGCGAAGATGGAGTCCTCCGAACTTCAGGAAACCAAGCTTCAGCAAACAAAGGCGCTGTCAGCCGCCGATGTCTCACTCGTCGGTAATCCATCAAATGAAGTTTCCATCATTCCATCATTGCCTGCTTCATTCACTCTATCAGATGATGCAACATTGGAAGGAACACATGATGACGCCATCATTGCTTCACCCGCTCAAGGCGTCAAGCCATTAAGGGCGCGCGTGAGCAAGGCATCCCATACAACACCTAAGCCCGAAGCGTCGAAGTCCCAGGCTCCAAAGGCCAGCACCGGCGCAAAAGCCGGTGACGCGGCTCGTCTGCCCTTGAAAGACGCCCTGGACGCGCAGCTCCGCGCGCACCTGATGGAGCAGCTCATGCCCGCCGCTGGGAAGGAGCCGGTGACGCGGCTGAACGTCGAGATGCCGGAGGACCTGCACCAGCGTCTCAAGCAGCACTGCGTCAAGACGCGCACGCCGATCAAGGCACTGATCAACGCGCTGATCGCCCTGTACTTGCAGGATGAGGCAGAGGCATGAGCGAGGGGAGAGGCACGAGCGATGACCTGACCGTTTCACCGTTCTACTACTCGTCCGTCAACGAGATCACCAAGCCGGAGAGCCTCACGTTCACGTCTCACTACTTTGCCGACCGGTGGATGCGCGAGCTAGGGCCGGTCGGCGCGGCCATCGTCGTCATCCTGCGCTCCCACTGCTACCATAACCGAAAGAGGGGAGAGCTTCGGGACCGCGTCCAGCTCCCCGTGCCCCAGATCGCGGAGGAAGTCGGCGTGTCGGCCAAGACGGTCCGGCGCGAGCTGGAGGGCAATTGCGCGCTCCAGCGGTTCGTCCGCGTCCACGTCGAGTACACGCCCGGACGCACGCCCGAGAGTGTCCGCCGGGATGCGAACTCGTACCAGGTGGCGATGGACGACCCGGTCCACCCGCAGGACGAGGCCCGGCTCCAGGAGGTGATCCGTGAGAAGGCCCGGCAGATGGAGAAGGGGGCCGAAGACGAAGAGGATGCGAAGGCCAGGGCGAAACAGAAGCCGGCAGCCAGGAGAGCAGAGGACAAAAAGCCGCCTGGTCATTTTGACCAGGCGGCTGCGGGGGGTATGGACAATTTGACCAGAGGTAGGGACAATTTGGCCCTAGGTACTCCCATTTTGACCAGACCCTCTGGTCAAAATGACCATGCTCTTAAAGAATCCTTTTCTGTCCTTCAGAATCCATTAGATTCCTCTCCGGAGTTTTCGCTCACGCTCTTTTCGGACGAGGAGGTGCCGCCCCCAACCCCGCAGCGTTGGGAGGATATGGCGGAGGCGGAGCAACGGCCGTATCTCGACCGGGCGCAGCAGGAGCTGGTCGCGATCCATGCTGGCAGCGGCATAATGCCCAAGCCCAGGCTGATCGAGATGCGGGCGCAGAACCTGTATCTGGCTGCACAGAAAGGAGCCACGCGGAAAGAGCATTAAGGCCGCAGAAGGCTTACGGCACCGCGTTATCTCTGTTATTTCTATGGCGCAAAGGGATAGCACCGGGTAAGCGCAGTGCCTGACTTTGTAGGAGGGCGGGCCTATGGAGAGGCTGGGGGCCTGCTACCAGCGGGTCTTGCTGGCACTGCTGGAAGACCACCAGGTCTTTGTTCCTAAGCTGGGAGATCCTACGCCGGAGGAAGTTCACCGCCTGGCAATGCGGAGTCTGCACGGTGTAGAGCCTGAACCTGGCTGAGGAGATTTGCTGATGCCGAAACTAACTAATGAAGCTGCCAATCGTGAAGGGGACGGGGCTGGCACATGGAGTCGATCCACCAAGAACGTCTTCTGCTATATCGCCGTTCCTGACCGCACCGGCTCCCCCAGAGCACTGCCAAGGGCGGCGGGGATCGGCGCAAGAACTCACGGACTGGGCGTGCCATACGCCGCACTGAACCAACTGCCCTGCTGCCTGCAGAAGCCGCTCCGGGGCGCGCTGGCGGCGTGCCCGCGTATGGGGGCGGCCCTATACGAGCCGGACCTGGAGCGCGAGCCAGGGTGAACGGGTTGCCCGCGCAAGTAGGGGGGTGCCTTCCAAAGCTGGCGTCTGGGGTTAGTGTCGGCCCAGCCATTCGGACAACGACCGCCGTCGCCCACTGGCATCATAGCCAGGAGACGCGGCAGATCGAGATCGCCTCGCAGACGGCTGTAGAGTATCATTGTAGAAAGCCGCCGTCTCACCCGCTGGGTGCTGATCCGTGACCTGCATGGCCTATTCGAGCCGTAGGCGCTGCTCTGCACCGAGTGGAAGCTGTGCATGAACAGATGGTTGCCCGACGTGTCCTGCGCCAGCAGGTGGAGGTGATCTTCCAACAGGTGTGCATATGTATAGGCGCAGGGGCGCAGCGGCAACGGTACGACTAAGCCGGAGTGCATCACGCCATGATGTGCAGGATGCCGGCTCTGCTGGGGCTGTTCTCGTCTGCTGGGGCTGTTCACGCTGGTGACGCTACGAGTTGACCTGCACATGAAGGGCAGAGACATGGGCAAACGGCCGGTCGGGTGGTGTGGTGTATCAAAAGAGGCCAGCCCTCGCGGACCTGCTGCGTCGTTTTTGGCGACGCTTTTTTGCGTGCCGCTGGATGAGCACAAGATTTTGACACCTCTGGTTGTATAGCTAGAGTCCCCGGCGGAGTGTCTCCGCTGCCCAGCCGATGAAGCCGAGCTTGAAGCAGCCGGCTTGAGATGGGCTTCTCGCACCTGCACAACACAAGCTGGACTGCCTAAAAACATTTTGTAAAAACATGGTAAAAATACTTGACGTATTTCAATTAATGTGTTATAGTAATATGTCAGCTAGGGCACTCACCGGCGCCGGCTCGCCCGCCAATGCTCCCTGTGCCCATATCCAGCCCCCCTCTGAAGGGGCGGGAGCGCCCTTTCGTGTAACCTGTGGTCAGTGCCAGCGGCTGCTGCAACCCGCCATCAACGCGCTGACCTGCGGCCTCAACGGACAACAGAATAGCAGCGCTTTCTCCCAGCAGTTCTGGCGGAAGGCGAATCACTGGTTCACTGAATGTCAGGCTCATCCGGGAGGATGAGCGGTGTTCTGACGGAGGAGATCGAGATGCATTCCGCCTTTCGTGCTGCCGGTTTCAGACCTGCCGGCTCCAATGCGGCCTCTGGGCACCGTCGCCGGCCGCACTGCCTGTTTCCCGTCCTGATTCTGCTAGGGTCGCTCGGGTTCGTACCCACAGGCTCTGCCCAGTCCCTTTCCAATCCACAGCTTTCGCCAGCGGCAGCCAGCGGCATGTCCTCTGCGGGAACAGCTGCCCGCGACGGGGCCGCCCCGAACAGAGCCGTTGTTTCGCTTTCGAGCAGCAGCGCAGCGGCCGCCGTTCCGGCCAGCGTCAACGCGTCAGCAGGCGCTACCAACGCGGCTTCCGCGTCGGCAACCCCGCCACAAAGCGCTCCGGCGACCGCGCCCGCGTTGAAGGGCGCGACGGTTCCACCGCCAGGCGTCACGGAGAGCAAGACCAACGCTGGAGCCGTACCTCTGGATAGCACTGTGCCCCCGGTCCGCGCGGCGCCTCTGGGTGGGACCGCTGTTACACCTCCGGGCACCGGCAAGACAGCCGCCGTTTTAGCGAGCGTCAACGCCGCCGGGGGCACCGGCGAAGCACCCCCTACCACAAGCGCGGTCAGCGCGGCCACGCCTGCCATAACCCCTGCTCCCCCTGGCGCCGCCAGGCCTGCGGTGGTGACGGTTGTCCCTCTGGCCCTGACCGGCGTGGCCGTTTCCCCGCCCAGTGTCACCGGCGGTACGTCCTCGACGGGGACCGTCATGATCAGCCGCCCCGCCCCCAGCGGCGGGGTGACCCTGACGCTGTCCGGCACCGGCACAGCGGTCGTCCCCGCCACTGTGTCCATCCCGGCCGGTGCCGCCAGCGCCACATTCACCGTGACCACGAGCAGGGTCAGTACGGCCACACCGGTCACCATCTCGGCAGCCTTTAGCGGCGCCACCAAGTATCCGGCTGGGGACGTCGGCGTCGCCACTGGCGGTGTTGGCGCAGGCGCTGTTGCTCCCGGCGGCGCCGCCAAGAACAGCGGCGTCACCAGGACCGCGACGCTGATAGTGAACCCGGCCGCCGCCGCCCTGTTGCGGGTGGATTCCGGTTCCGCCACGGCCTACACCGACAGCCTCGGCAACGTCTGGTCGGCGGACCAGTACGCCACGGGCGGCATGGTGGACGCGCCCGCACCGGCGCCCACCGTCACCAACACGGCCGACCCCACGCTTTACCAGACCCAGCGGGTCGAGGCGACGGCGGGCACCGCGTTCACCTACACCCTGCCCGTCGCCAACGGTACCTACAATCTGGGCCTGCTGTTCGCCGAGATCGACGGCAAGACGAAGGGCCAGCGCGTCTTCAACGTCACGGCCAACGGCACCGCGCTCCTGACCGGCTTCGACATCTTCGCGGCGGCGGGCGGCGCGAACAAGGCGGTCGCCAAGGGCTTCCTGGTGACGGTGACGACGGGGCAGATCTCCCTGGTGTTCACCGGCACGACCGGCCAGGCCGCCGTGTCCGCCGTCAGCGTCGTCGTCCCCGGCGGCGGCACATACGCCGCCGACGCCCCCCCGCCCGGATGGGCCGAGGACGTCATCCCCGCGGACCAGTCGGATGCGGGCGGGGCCGGCCCGTCGGCGTCGCTGAGCGTGAGCCTGCCGTCGGGCGTGCTGGAGAACCGCTCCGGCCCGGACCTGGACGTCTTCAACCCGCTCGGCCCTGGCGTCTCCTACAGCCGGATGTACCGCAGCGCCCTGGCCGCCGCCGGCATCTACACGCCGGGCCTGTCGCCGGGCTGGCGGGACAACTACAGCCTGTCCGTCACGTCCCAGGGCGGCGGCGCGTACACGCTGAACTACCCGAACGGGGCGGCGGAGGGCTGGACGACGATGGGCGCCACCATCAGCGCGCCCTCGGGCGCCCCGTACCTGGTGGCGGCGTCAGGCCCCAACCTGACGATGACGTTCAAGGACTATTCCTCCTACACGTTCACGCCAGACCCCAACAACGGGAGCAACTTCCTGCTGACCGGGCTGTCCAACCTGGCCGGCAGTGCGGTCACCATCGCCCGTGACGCGGCCAACGGCAGCCGGATGACGGCCCTCAGCAACGGCGCCGGGCCGCTGCTGACGTTCAGCTACAGCGGGCCGAGCCTGGCCGGCATCGCGGACGCCTACGGGCGGGCGGTGACCTATGGGTTCACGGGCGGGAACCTGACAACGGTTTCCCAGGTCAACGCGCCGAACTCGGTCCGCTGGCAGTACGGCTACACCGCCATCAACTCCCGGCCCTTCCTCAACGCCGTGATGGTGCCGGACCCATCGAGCGGCGGCATGAGCGAGGCGGACCCCCAGTATACGCCGGACGGCCATGTGGCCATGCTCCGGGACGCCGAGAGCAACGAGCGCACCTACACCTATGGGCCCCAAGGCGTCTCCGTGAGCGTCTATGGGCCGGACAACGCCCTGTCCCAAGCCTGGACGCAGAAGTTCGACCCGGCCAACCACAACGTGGACAAGGGCGTCATCGACGCCTTCGGCAATGCCACAAACCTGGCCTATGGCGACTCCGCGAACCCGATGAAGGTGACGGCGGCGACTAACAAGAACGGCCAGACCGCCACGGCCAGCTTCGACAGGTACGGCAACGCGGCGGCCACGGGCGACCTGCGGGGCGTGCAGACGCAGGTCGGCTATGACGCGGCCAACCCGCTGAGCGACCTGGTCAGCATCGCGCCGGGCTTCAACCAGGCCCGGCCCAAGACGGTCACGAATTTCACCTACTACGACGGCGTGACGCAGGTGGGCGGCGTGACACAGCCGAAGCACCTGATCAAGACCATGTCCGTGCCCACGCCGGGGACGGCGGGGACGGGGGCGCAGGTGCAGAGCACCTTCGTCTACACAGCCCTGGGCAACGCCTACACTGTGTCCTCGCCCGGCCCGAACACGAGCGGCGGGACGGTGACGACGGCGTACAACTACACGTCGGACCCGGCCTATGACGCCAACGGTAACCCCGGCACCTATACGACGTCGGAGAAGCTGCGCCAGCCGCTGACGGTCACCGACCCGCTGGGGAACGTGAGCCACTTCCGCTACGACCCGCGCGGCAACGTGGTGACCGTGATCACGCCCGCCGTCGTCAGCTATCCGGACACGGCCACGGTGCGCGGCCTGCGGACCGACTACAGCTACAACCAGAACAACGAGATCACCCAGGTCACCTACCCGGCGACCAACCCGGCCACGCCCGCCGCGCGGGCCTACGACGTCCACACCTACGAGTACGATGGCGGCCCGCTGCTGGCCGTGACCTCCTACGACGAGGGCGGGAACCCGGTGCGTCAGGCGAACAAAGGGGACGGCAAGGAGGGCGAGCAGAAGGCCCAGTCGGGCAGCGTCACGCAGGCCAACCTCAGCTACGACCCCCAGTACAAGCTCAAACAGCTCGTGGACGGCAACATCAACCCCGCTCAGAACCTCGGCTACGACGCCGTGAGCAACCTGACGGCCCAGACCTATGCGCTGGGGGACGGCAACCAGTTCGCCTACGACAAAGACCACAACCTGATGGCGGCGATGGACGGGCGCAGCATCACGACCACGGTCACCCGTGCCGCCGACGACAGCCGCACGACCGGCCTGAGCTACTCGGACGGCACGCCCTCTGTGACCATCGGGGCCAACGGCTACGACGTGTACGACCGGGTCGTCAGCTTTAGCGACGGCGCGGGCAGCTACTCGGCGAGCTACGACGACCAGGATAATCTGCTGGCCAAGACGACGACCTACGCGGGCCTGCCGCCCGCGACGGTCAGCTACACCTATAACAACAACGGCAGCGTGGCGACCATGACCACGCCCAAGGCCCTGTCGGGCGGCGCCTACGCCTACTGGACGTTCACCTACGGCTACGACGCCAATGGCCGGCTGACGGCGGTGACCTGCCCCTGGGCCAAGAGCGCCACCAGTTCGGGCCTGGCCGTCCTCAACTACTACTACGACGAGGTCGGGCGACTGCTCAAGCAGCACACGCTCAAGGCGGACACGTTCTACGTCTACAACGCCCGCAGCTGGGTGACGCAGCAGGAGTCGGCGAACTCCTTCTTCGCCTCCTCGTTCACCGAGCCGAGCACCCCGGAGAACGGCTACACGGGGCACCCGGAGCACGGGACCGTCCCGTCCCGCACCGCCCAGGGCATCTCCATCTCCGGCGACACCAATTACTGCCTGCTGGACAACTACTACGGCATCCAGTACGACAGCCAGGGCAACCGGACGCAGATGGGCGTCAACGTCCCGGACCTCTACCAGTACAATTCGAGCGGGACCAACCTCTTCAGCTTCGGCACGGCCCCGGACCTGGACGGGACGCTGTCCTACGCCTGGGACGCCAAGAACCGGATCACGCTGGACACCACCTACCTGAACGGGTCGCCGACGTTCGAGGACTACTCGGTCAGCGGGGGCGGCACGCTCTACAACGACAACTGGAACTACCCGACGGCGGCGGACCCCGCCGACAACATCACGACCTTCCGGGGCAGCGCGCAGAACTACAATGCCGACGACCAGCTCACGACCGAGACCTACGACGGCGCGGGCGACCAGACCTCGTACAACGGCGGGAGCCTGCTCTATGACGCCGAGATGCGCCCGATCTCCGTGGCGGCCGGTGCGGGGACCACGCCCTTCACCCAGCTCTTCGCCGGCGACGGCGACCGGGCCTGGAAGCTGCCGTCGGGCGGCAGCAAGACCTACTACCTGTACGATGCGGACGGGCATGTGCTGTGCGAGTTGAACAGCGCGGGCGGCCCGGTCAACACCTACGCCTACGGGGCGAACGGCCTGCTGGAGCGCTTCCAGCACACCAACAGCGGCGTGCCGTATCTGGTGTACCTGTTCGACCCCAACGGCAACCCCGTCCATCGCGTCCGCTCGATTGACCCCAACACCAGCAGCGGCGACGCCGTGTTCGCCCAGGACACGGTCCTCTACGACAGCCAGGGCCTGCTGCGCGCCGACATCGACACCATCACGGGCGGCTTCAACCGCAGCCACCTGGACCCGGTGGGCTTCCAGGGGCAGAGCGGCAGCTACACCGACACCGAGACGCTGCACGCGGCGGCGGGGCTGTACGCCGCCCTGTCGGGGCCGGGGGGCATCTACTACAGCCCCGAGAGCGGGGCCGGCATGGCCCGGAGCCGGGCGGACGCGCTCAACACCTACGACCAGTTGCTGCACCCGTTCGACGGCTGGACGTTCGGGGCGTATGCCCACGAGGTCGGCCAGTTCGGCATCGGGGAGGCCAAAGGGACGGTCAACTTCGTGGCCGGCACGGCGGTGTCTCTGTCGCCGGAGCTGATGCTCCTGGACGAGCAGACGGGCGGTCGCCTGAGCGAGCCGATCGCGACGACGGGGACGCAGGCGGCGGGGAGCGGGT
>JAABUQ010005036.1_pt1 | contig 21688 bp, 19 predicted proteins | sample 5560001 | NCBI WGS metagenome assembly JAABUQ01 (sample SAMN10711888, study PRJNA513371) | rock metagenome | isolation source: Antarctica rocks | place: Antarctica: Victoria Land, Finger Mt nord | collected 2015-12-18
GACCCCGAACTAGTAGAAAGCGAACGGTTCAATCCCCCCTTCTGCGACCCCTCCTCTTGCCCCCCGCTGCTAGGAGGGGATAGAGCGGTCGAGGAGAGGAGCATCAATTCCTCCGTCGCGGCGATAAGTTCCGTGATTTCGTTGCGGGAGGCGCTGAGATCGGCGGTTAGGGATTCGTTGGTTGAGTGGGTGATTGCGAGCTCGGTCGTGAGGGTGGCGAGGTCTGCTTGTAGGCTATGGAGGGTGGAGGATTGGGTGTGCAGGGAGTGGGTTAGGGTTGCCTTTTCTGCTTCTAGGGATTTGATTGTGGCGGTGGGGTCGGTGTTGGAGGGGAGGGTGGTGGGGATGAGGTTGGACATGGTGGCGTCGCGGCCGAGACGGAGGTCGTCGTTTTCGCGGGAAAGGTCTTCGATTTTGGTGGTGAGGTCTTTGATTTTCTTTTCCCAGCGGTCCGAGTAGCTTTTCTTGAGCGCGGTGACTTTGGCTTCGTGTTTGCTTTTGTACAGTCCGTGTAATTCCTTTGCGACTTTGGTGACTGCGGCTTCCACCTCTGCGGCGGCGTCGCTTTTTCCTGGGGAGGATTGGAGAGAAGGGTCGATGGCTGGGGCGGCGGCTTTGAAGCCCGCGAGCGAGCTCTCCGCCTCCACGGCTTTGGCTTCGGCTTCTTCGCGTTTGTGCTCTGCTTCCTGAGCTCGCTGGAGCAGGACGTCTTTCTCGCGGTCGCCGCGGATGATTTCCTCTTTCACGTCTTTGAGCACGCTTTGCATTTCTTGCTGCCGCTTTTCCACGGCCGACTTCTCCGACTGCAATCCCTCCTTCGCGGCTCGTTCGTCTCGGAACCGTTCTTCCGCTTGCCCACACCGGTTTTCGGCGTCTTCGACGGCGCCTTTGAGGCTGCTTACTTCGGCGTCTTTGCCTTTGAGGGTGGCAGTTAGAGACGAAACTTGCGATTGGAAGGCTGATTTCATGCTTTCGAGTTCGCGGGCTGATATGCTGGGGATTGAGCGGGGCGTGGGTGCCGGTGGGAGGTCGAAGTCAAGGAGGTTGGCAAGGTGATGCGCTTCTGATGGGGTGCCGGGCGGTAAGGGGTATTTGGTGGGAGATGGCGTGCGCCGGCTAGAAGTGTATGAAGCGAGGTCGGGTTGAGTGTGATATTTCTTGGGTGAGAGTCGACCATTCTTGCTTGGTGATCGACTGGAGGAATGGGTCATGGAGGATTGGTCAGTGAAGTCTACCAAGAGATTCGTAGTGTCTCCATCACGATTTGAATTGTGTCGACGAGGTGTTGGAGAGGAGTCTCCATTCTCGTAATGGTCTCTGGTCCTTAAATGCGTATTCCGACTCTTAGGGCGAGGTGTGGGACCTTCGTCGTGGTATTTTGTTGGGCTTCTCGATGCGCTCTTTGTTGGTGAGTGACCTAGATTTGCGAATCGGGTCATGTCCGCATTTGGTACAGCTGAGAATGCAGAGAAGCAAGTGTCGTCCATGCCTGCATATCCATTCGCTCCCCCGACTGTCGAAATCGTATCTTCTTCCTTCTCATGGCGTAATGATCTTGCGCTCGACTCCTCCATCGCAATTGTCCTTGTCAGCCCTTCATTTTCTCGTAGCGCGTCTTCCGTCAATGGTCGTGGTTCATGTTCGGAACCTTCCTTTTTGGGCGATCTCGCTTTCGATGGTGTTTGGACCTTTTGAGTTGGAGAGTTGACATCGGCGATGAATGGTGAGCTTGGTGGCCCGGATGGACTGTCTAGAGGCTGTTGGTTCTCATCTTGTCCCGCAGGAGCGCGTTTGGTCGGCGAGATGTAACTTTTGTTGCGATCGATGCTTTGGGGAACATTACGGTTGGCGTTTGCCGGCGAAAGTGGTGACAGCGGATCCGCCATGATGACTGTCAAGCAAAAGGTCGCTGATCGATAGAGAGACGTGGGCGGGCTCGAGGAGGATCATGAGATGTAAACATTGCCAAGCCTTGTGTGGCCAATCACAGGTTGTGTTCTGCTGATTAATATGTCTTTTCGAGTCACTCTATTTAATCTCGAGGTCTAAATCAAGCTATCGATTGTATTTTGTAAGGTAGGTGCAATCAAGGAGTCTAATGTCCTTTAGAAGGTAGGTGCAACAGACTGTCAAGATGTAGACATACTCAGCTCGGAGGCCTATTCGACTCGTTTCCTCTATATCAAACACCAAGCAGCATTTCCTTCTGCACCACCAACAATGTCAGCATGGCCCCCCAACGACCTGCCAATCGAAACCGCCCTCGAGAGCATTCCCCATATTGGAACGAGGTCTACGCCCCAATAGCCGACCTCGAAGAGTGGAAGACCGATCTCTATCGCCACTATTTATCAGCGGAAGCAGACAGCGATTCGGGAAACTGGGATCTACTGTTGGCGGATGCTGGGTTCTCCTCGAGTATTGTGAATTCCTCGACGAAAAGCTTCGTCGAGAGGTTCGACATCCTCCCGCGAAAGTGTTGAGTATTCTAGACGCTGACTGGGCGTGTAGAAAAGAGAGCATGCACAGCAGGCAGACGCATTCCGTTTCTTGACACAGAGAGATCATATCTTGAAGGAGCAGCTTGAGGTGTCGGAGAGGGAGCGGTACAGGAACGAGGCTGAAACGTCGAGGAAATTACTTAAAGAATAGATGGACAAGGACGAGAAAATGGAATTCAGGCTTGGGGAGGTGCAGGCAAAGATGGAGCAGATCAGGTTCAAGTCCGAGCATGCTGACAGACCTGGCAATAAGGGCGTGAAGACAGAAGATGCGGATCACGAGGCAGATCAAAAGAAACCGAAAGAGGTGATGGAATGGATTGCCAGCTTGGAGGGGGAATGAGGTCGATTGCGAGCATCTTCGGTTGAAACTCGAGGAGGGAGTGTAATGAGAGCAGGAGTTTGCGCAGAGAGGGCATTGAGATGGGTTGGCCGACCGATCTGTCCCTTCGTTAGTCCAACACAAGAAGTCCGGTTCGATATTGCTATCAAACACGATGCTAGCAAGCAGCCATGTCAGTGAACAGAAAAAGAATTCTATGTCTAACTCGATCCTGAGGCGATGATCATCGTGACCTCCAAGAGCCCAGAAATGCATAGAACGGTATTAAGATCGCTCCATACTCGTTCTTGATCATGATTCATCAAGTCATCATATTTCTTCACTGCAGTTGATCTCCATCGATTCTCCTGTAGGAAGCTTGAGAGCGAGGTGGTTTGGTGAGGCGCCTGGTGTAGGTAGAGAAGCAGGAACTGCATGTGCCGATCCTGCTTTGGTGAATCCAGGAGGCGGGCTTGCCCATGCGAAATCGAGGTAGATGCCCAGGATATTTCTGATACCGTATGAAAGCTCCTGTACTTGCTTTTGACGCTGCAGGCTCCAGATGTGATCCTTAGAACCTCGTCCTGATTGGACAGCCGTTTTTTCACCGTTTTCAAGACCATCCAGAATACTTCTCCAGACCCGCAGTGTCTCGTTCAATTCGCCGATATTACTGACACCCATAACGCTTACACCAAGCTTTGCGGCGTCGTGAGCGACCTTCTCCCGTTGCCAAGGTATACCAGAAGCGGGATCACCCTTGGATCCCACGCTCTCACCTTCCCGCATCCATGTCTCCAACGCAAACCGTATTGCGACCTTCTCAATCCTGTTGTCTGTTGAATCGCACCAATCGCTTGCCTTTTGTATGGCCGTCCGCAGTTCGATTGGAGACGGATGAAAATCACCATGAGCACCTATTGGAACACCGGTCCGTCGGAGAAGGCCCATCCCAAGGACGGAAGCGTTCGGAACAACATCGACACCAGCTGCCTTCAGTCTGGGCAGGGCGATCGAGCTGAGTCGTGTATTTTGGAGCGTAAAGTTCGCGTATGACATGACGACATCCAGGGGCTCCCCGGTGCGCTCCACTATCATCTCCGCGAGTTCGCAAAGGACCTCTACCGGGTAGCCTGATATCCCGACATATTTTATTTGTCCAGTTTGGTCTCGTATCCTCCGCAGCTCGGTCACAGCTGTCAACACTTCTTCTGGCGTAACAAACTCGACATCATGGCAGTAGACGACGTCGAGATATTTCGTATGAAGATCATCCAGACTGCGTTGTACGCTACGTCGTACCCACGGTGCGGAGTAGTCGAACTCGGCGCCGGCGATCCGACCGACTTTGGTGAGGAGAAAGTAGTCGCGACGAGGGAAATTCTCGAGCACGAAGGGGGTGCTGAGAGCTTTTCCAAGTAGCTCTTCGGCTGGTCCGTAGTAGGGAGAGGTATCGAAGGCTCGAACCCCAAGAGACAGTGCGCGGTGAACAATTCCTGTTGTGGGCAAAGCGTAGGGATCTGGATTGTACTGATCGTTGAAGGTGGCAGTCCCCAAGATCAGAGGCGGGAGCAAAGACGACAATGTAGGTACTGTTTGAGGCATCACCACCTTACCTGTAGTCAGTGAAACAGAATTGAGGACGTGATAATTGTGAGACTACATAGGAGAGTGAGGGAGAAAAAGACTGGGCGAGATGGGGAGTCACGGAGCTGGAGGACAAAGATAATGCCGGAAACAGCCCTTTGCTTTGAAGTGGGATTCCCAGCGATTTTATATTCAACGGAGACTTAAGAGAAAGGAAAAGTTTGGGTAATAAAATTGGAGTAGCGCGATTGATGACAGCGGTATGAAGTGCAACACTAAGGTACCTATAAATACTGTTGAGACGGAATAAATGAATGGGTGTATCAGCGCATGGCAAAGTTGGTGGTGGGTGCCAAATGCACCAGGGTCCGTGAGCAGAATGGCGCCATCAATCGATGACGCGCATATTTGAGACTTTATCATTCTTATCTCCAGTGTGCCGCCGACAAGAGAGCCAAGGCTACCTTACTGCGTGCTTTGTGTGCGGACGGGATGGTGAGAAGGCGAGGTGGTTAAGGATTGGAGAGACAAAAGATTGTGGGGGTGAAGGAAGAAGAATGGTTTGGAGACACGCGCAGAGAGCTCACCCGAGACCCCCCCCTAGCGGTCTTTATGCGGCGATGATCACCAACCTGCAGGACTCCATAAATGCACTCAAACCACTAAGCATCACTTAATCGATTAACATCAGCAATTGATGTTGCGTGGCCCGAGGGAAGTGAGGAATTAGTAAACTTCAACAGCTATACGTTGAATCAGAAAACGCTTAACATCAATCTCTCTACACAATATTCCGTTTATTGAAAATTTATACCGTTGTTGAAAATGGCTGTTAATTATTTTACTTCCTTGGGATTCTTGAATGGGGTGGACTGTATACAACACCTTGTTCCATGAGTGGTTTACCATTGCACGACAGCTCGGAGAGAGGCTCCTCGCACCGCAAAGACAACAGACTGCGAACAACGTAGCCAGCACTCCACTCATCTTCTGCAGCTCGCATTCCACGACGTGCGTAGCTGCTATTCCACGGAAGATGAGTGGCTACCCTGCCGGTCTCCATCTTTCAAGCATCCTTATGCCTGTGCACCGTTGCCGCCAATTGATCGATCTTTTCGAAGAATGTACGATATATTGTTTGAAGAATACGTGAGTAGAGCAGAACGTCGCGCCTTTGAAGTGCGATCCGTTTCGGAGGTCTGAGTAGATGCTGTCCCATTCCTCAAAATCTTATTGAATATTCTCTACGTTCAACCTCTATCAACGGGTGATCTAAACGGAATCAGTCAGTCCTCAGCGGGCAGCCGACAGCATCATAGCTCAATTTCCTAAGCTTTCTTCCGCCTCCTCATCGTATGCATGAGGTGCATAGCCAGGCCCACCTATCAATTCCTTCTCGGCCGCTGGCTTGGCTTCTCTCAAGTCTGTCAAATAGACACCGCCTTTGCCCTTCAAATGCGGGGACACTGCAGCCCAAGCTGTGTCGCCGCTCCCTGAGCGACTCATTTTTCGAGATTCTCAAAAGCCTCTAGCCGTCCCATCTGCGCAACATCCTCCGCGGTGGCGTGTCGTGTCAGTTCAGTCTCGAAAGTGGCGCCAGGGTGAACTGAGTACCCATGGAGGCCTTTCGCACCGTAGTGACGCTCGATGCTGTTTGCCAGGTAGATGTTTGCAGTCTTCGACTGTCCGTATGCCAACGGCTAGCTGTAGCCTTCTTTAGCAAAGTCCATGTCGTGGAATCGAATAGGCGAGATCCTATGTCCGGAACTGCTTACACTGAACACTCGGCTTTGGAAACTCGATGTGCTGGAATTGAGGAGTGTCGGCTTGAGCAGCTGGAAGAAGAGGAAGTGCCCAAAGTGGTTGGTTCCCATCTGCATCTCGAAGCCATCTGCCGTCTTACTCTCTGCGCATAAAAACACACCAGCATTCTCGATGAGCACGTTGAGCTTGTCCCTTTTCGAAGGAAAGTCGGCAGCTGCGGATCTGACGCTGGACAGGTTGCTGAGGTCCATGAGAATTAGCTCAATGGAGCCTTTGCCTTGGCTTGTCTTGATGATATCCTGGATGACGGCTTCACCCTTCTCCTTGTTGCGTACGGTCAGGGAGAGCTTGGTTCCGGTGGCGTGAATGGCTCTAGCAGTCTCGATACCAATCCCAGCAGTGCATCCCGTGACGATCATGTTCTTGTCGCTTAATTTGTCAACCAGAACTTCTTCTTCGATGACTTGCAGTGCGGCTGGGCGAGCATCTCAGGGGCCTTGGGGGTCTTCATGATGCCTGACGTATGGCTGATAGTGAGAAGTCAGTGCTCCCATGTTGATGAATGAAACAAGTTTTTGTGTGAGGCGGATTGAAGTAATGGCAAGGATGATATACGTCTGACTGAATGAAAAGAAACGAAAATCGACTTGGGAATGGGAGCCTATTTGTACTCTGTGATCGTGAGTGGGCTGCCATTATGTTAATAGATACGTCCGAGCTTGTCGCATTCGAATTGCTATATGTTAGCCCATAAGGTATACATGCTCACAGGCAAGTCAGTTCTGCCTTCGCCCGTTAATCGGCCGAATGTCGGGTGTTCCACGGATTTCTTGGGTGAGCCGCCCTTCTCTAAGCGCTCTCCGCCAATCAAATTTTTTGCCTCTTCAATCCTTCGAATCCCAAAAACATACTCTCTAGGCTTCAGCGTTACAAGTATACGGACAGAATCATTGCTTAGCGCTCTCCTCTTCATTCGCTCTTCCCAGTCATTTCAGTCCGTCCTGAGCCACCAGGTCACAAGATGGCCGACAGAAATGAAACGAAAAGCCGACGTCGACCAAGCACTTCCCGAAGTTGACCAGATTCCGCTGGACAATTTGCCTAAGATCATGGAGTCAGCTCCCTGTGTCTACAATCCAGAAGGTCTATAGCGCAAGACGATCGAGACGAAGACAAGCTCCCAGAATACATCCTCAAAGTTCGAAAGCAGAAGTCCATCGATTCCCCTATCCTGACCGGTATTCTCTTCGCAACAGTATACATCGCTGCATACAGTCTCTTCGGGCTTTGGCGTTAGCTAAGAACCACGAGTTTCAGTTTTAGAATACCTGTCATAGACTTTCGCGTGATAGTCGCATACAGCGCCAATGAAGTTGCTATTGGCGATGTGACCATAAAGGGTAAAGGCTTCTCCCAAATGTCTTTTCATTTCTGTCCATTATACTGAAAAGGTCCATGCACATGACTAAAGATGTGTGACTATACAACTATTATACTGTTTTTGTTATCAACGATTTGTATCTTAACAGTCAATGGAGCCGCCATCACATCTTCGCAGCTTTTTTTGCTTCAACAACTAGAGAGCCCTACTACCAACACTTCTATTCCAAGTCTTGCAGCATTGAACGGCACTGTGGTTAACGAAGATCCTCGTTTTTCAATCGCGATAGGATACGGCCATGAAAACCTCAACAAGCTTTCAATGCTCTCGAACGCAGTCGAATCCCTAGCAACAATTGCTCAGCGGGACTACAGCGTTCGCGTGAGCAGCTTTCACGGTCACGAGCCAGCTGTCGATGTGACTATCGACGTGACACCGTTCGGCACCGCTGTCGACTTTTCCAACGAGGTTGCTGTCAAGTGCATCTATTGGGGAATGTTCTCTATCGTAACCGAACGTCAGTTCAACGACGCCGACGTGGACTGCAAATGGGATAACGTCGTCGTTGCACAAGTCCAGTTCCAAGGCTCACCAACAATGACCTGTCCAGGACCCCTCAACACAAATACGGATTCAAATCCTGTGAACGCCACCACCACCGCGCCATTGAGCGATGTTGTACCCATATTCCTTTTCATCCAAGGCGCGCAAACGCTGACCATTTGGGAGGTCTACATCAGCGTCATGGTAGCGCTGAAGCACGTAGCGCGGTGGCCGCGCACAGATGTCGTTGAAGCGTTCACATCTCGAGCGACGACTGCCCCTGGCGGCCCGGCCTACTTTGACGTTCACATGTTGTTCGTCGGAACATTGATACGAGCGAGACCCCCTTACTATGAGTACGGCAATATCATTGAAGTTCTGCGGCAGCTGCCGGCATGGATGAGAAGACAGGGACGGTTCGCGGAGACTAGTTTTGGCGTGGTGGTTGACCGGGTTCATGTGGGAAGTGGGCTTTTACTAAGTGGGCCTCCTGATTCCCTACGAGCGAGTCTAGCTGGGGTACCGCAACCGAGTACTAGTGTTGCGGTCTCTTCGAAATCCCTCAAGCGGATCTAGCGTATTAACAGATATCAAAGTTGGCAAAAGGAGATTCTTTACACCAAGATCAGGATCATAAGATTGTCAAACGAGGAGCAGGAAACTACGTGCGAACGTCGAAACCCACCCATGGAGGTCAAGCGTAATAGAAGATATCTAGCATTGACAAAAAACACTCATAAATCTATTACACGGGGACCGGGGAACTGCGAATATACGTTGAAAAGCGCCCAGGGAGGTCTAGCGTATATATGGACATTAAGCATTCTATTGACAAAATACCTTTTCTCAAAATCAAGATGATAGATCTGTAAAGCGGGGACCGGGGAACTGCAGATATACGTTGAAAACCACCTAAGCAGGTCAAGCGAATTTTATATGAACATTGAGAGGGAAAATTGCGGATACATATGGCGAACCGCTCAACTAAGTCTAGCGTCATAGCAGATATCAAGCATTGACCGAAATTCATCAATTTGTTAAACAGAGACCGGTAAACTGCAGGTACACGTCGAAACCCATCAAGGAGGTCAAGCGTAGTTGTGGATATCAAGCATTGACAAAATATTCTTCTACGATATCAGGGTCATGAACTTGTCAAACGGGGACCTAGGAGATGCAGATCCTGGTCAAGCGAATCCGAACATTGAGAAGGAACACTGCGGATACATAGTGAAAACTACCCAGGGAGGACTGGCGTATTTATAGATATCAGGATGTTTTTCATACCAAAATCAGGATCATCAATCGTTCAAGACGGGGACTTGGAAAGTGAGATACATGTCGAAAACCACCCGAGTGAGTCTAACGTATGTATGAATATCAAACATTGACACAAGAATTTTTAACAAATTAGAAGAAAAGAGTCCGGGGAAATGCAGTTATACGTCGACAACCACCCAAGAAAGTCAAGCGTATTCCTGAATATCGAGGATTGGGACAATGCAGCAATACAACAGAGCGCACACATTCTCACATCTACATGACAATGCAAAGACGGCCCCTTCCATAACTTTGCAAGTCTCCCTCCTGTCATATCATAGTCACCTTCGCACATTGATACGCTCAATACATCCCCACCTTGTCTCAAGCCATCATCAAGGTATCGTCAAATATCCTGAAACTCTCCTCCGTGCAAGTCCACCCATCTTCCCCCCTTTATCTCAACACCTCCTCCGCCCTCGTCTTCTCCCGGTGAACCGCCCAGGTCTCTCCTTTCGTCAGCTCATCCTCTATTAACTTTCTGGGCGAGTACAGACGTCTGGAAACCGGGAGCATCGTATTCAACTTCTTGGGCTCTACAGCATCAAAGATTCTCTCGGAATTGACTCCCTGGCGCAACAATCCGGTAATGTGGAACAAAACAGTGTGGACGACGTGCATGTAGAACAATGGCGGGAAGTAGTCACCTTCGAACGTCGCCTTGAGGTTGCCAGTGGTAGTCCGCGCACCTTGGTGCTCGATGCTTAAGGGGACACCGCTATTGGAACTCGGGTAATATAATGTTGATTATGAGATTTGAGTCGGGGTGCTCGGCGATGCACTTGAAGGTTACTTTCTCGGTGGGAGCTTTGGAGGCGGAATAGGAGAGTGGGAAGGGAGGAGAGTCGTCGTAAGTTCTCTGCGCAAGCCGGAATGAGAGTTGGAGAATATGGATATAGGATCAGCTTACCGTTGAAGAGTATGTTTGCTCCGAACAGGGCTCCTATGGATGTTTAGACCTCGCACGTCAGTCGGCCGAAGACCGGCGGACAAAGGCCGGTGGTCGAACGAAGCTTGTCTTTTTGATGATAAAACAGCTGTGGCGATATAACAGATTTAATCTCTAAACAAACCCATATTTTGAAATTCCAATTGCCCTGCACATATGTGTTAAGTAAGCTGCCATAAAACATAATATCACTCTCCTGAAATGGCCACTCAGTAGCACTGTTCATCGTGTCCGCCTCGAACGACGGAAAGTGGCTGCTCGTGAACTGCAAAACGGTGTTTTCCGTCCAAGTGCTGTTGCCATTCATGGCGTCCCCGTCGCCATTGACCCTCTGATACTTCTGACTCCTAGGAATAGACATAGACGTCCATGTAGATGCGGCCTCAGTTGCTGAAGGGGTCGAGTTGGATGGTCCGGCTTGGAGTGACGGATTTACTTCCATCGACATTACATCGGAGCGTGGGTTTGCGCCCAGGATGCGCTCGCCTTCGAGCGATTGCACAGTTCCTCTGCGCGCAATGCTGATGGTACGGAAGTGTGGGATTGAGAGACGCAGATTGCCAGATGAGTTGCCTTTGTTTCGAAGGACTCCTTGGAGGGTGCGGATGACAGAAATGCTTTGGTTGACGAGGTGTACGCCAGTACCATACCGCTTCAGTCCTTCGAGGATCTGGACTACTCGCTCTACGAGCTGCAGATCCGCGTATCGTTCCTTCAAGACGACCGGATCGGTGATGGCATGTGTAGGTCCTAGGAGCCCTAACAGGATAGTGATCGCTGCAGTGAAAGACTGGAATTCTACAAGCTTGCTGACGAATGTAGTGCTGTGAACCTCACCCACGGACATCCATGTCCTGATCAAACCTCTGCTTGCGCTCAAGCAGGGAACGCGGGAATATTCGTATTGTCGGTCAGTCGCTGCGTGCAACATAAATGGCAAATTCACCAGCGTTTGGAGCTCGAAATGCCAGATTTGGCACAACAGTCGCTCGAATTGGGTGGCTCCTTCTTCGGTGCGGCCTTCTATGAGGCCAGTAGGCACTTCCCGCCAGCTTTGCGGCATCTGTTTTGCGAGGGAATCGAGCTTTTGGTCAATTTCCTGGGTTGTAGAGAAGGCATTAATGGCATCGCCCTGGTTGCGGGCAAGGATGAAGCCGGATATGCTGCAGAGGTGTTTATTGTAGAGCTCTTCGGTTGAAAGCCAGGGAGCATGGTCGTCGAAAGGGAATGGTGCCGAGCCTGTGGCAGATGGTACACTAAGGATAAGAGAGAGGTAGCGTTCCTGCTAATAGTCAGTGTGACTTGGGATAAAGCTTAATTATTTCCATACCCCTCGCATTATCTGGTACCACATATAGTGACGCCTTGTCTCCATCAGATCCGGTACTTCCTGGGATGTCTTCGAAGACACTCTAAGTAAGCCCATGAGCTGGGCAACATTGATTGCTCTTCAAAAGGCAAGCCGTGACCTTCGGAGATTGCCAGCATTAACCCGATATACTGCTTGAAATACAAGGCATTCAATGCGTTCCATACTTCCAATCAACTCATCATCAAAAATTACCTTCACAGTGACAAAGGTGATGATATTCTCAATCATTCCTCGAAGCGGTATCTTGGTCTGAAGTCTTCGTGGGTCGATGTTCGGTGGGGAGTTTTTGAATACAGAGCGCCACGCAGAGAAGAAGTCTCGCTATGATCATCGGAGGACTGACTGAGACAGTCGAGACATCGAATGGTTTCTCGAGATCCTCTTCAGGTATTTCGAGTAGATGTGGCATTATATGTCGCCGAAACAACCACCAACCGCGGCTCAGGTCCGAGAGTTGATCCACATCCCCTTAACAAGGCAGCATCGCAGCGAGTCGTCGTCATAACTCCTCGATTCTTCCAATGGGACATGCTTTACCAGCACTCATAAGCGTACTTGAGTGCGAGACTGAGATCGATTGCAGGGGCGGTATAGACGTATTGTCTTCGGCCTGCTGTCCTAGAACATCGTCGAAGAATGACGTGGATGGAGGCTGTGGGTCGTACGTCGTCGCCGGCGTCGATGAGGGGGTGAGAACATCGACTGGGCCGTAGGGGTTCCGGATCTCTTCTGTAGCCTGCGAAATCTTCTCCATCAATTTCTCCAGCAACGTTTCAACCTTTCCCATACGCTGGCCAGCCCCGAGTTTCCCGTATCTCGTGGCGATTGTTCGTCGACATACTCCTAGCTGAGACATGTAGTGCCTTTGTAGAGACAGCTATTACAGGTAGAATGATCCTCCGACGGATATATACACTTAATCTTCCTCCGTTTGCCTGTCCTTCTTTAGCCTCGCAGCTCGTCAATGGGATTTACTACATACAGTCCCAGCAGCTCCTCGTGCCCTTGCGGACTCTCTTCTAATGATGCTCCGAGATTGATGTTGCAGAGTTATCCGACATCTTCAAAGAACTTCTACAATCAATTTCTAGACACGAGAAGATTGGTTTATAATCTAGCACCCATGCGCGAAATATCGGTCCCTCAGGTGTCAGCAAACGCTGCGTGCCAAATCGGGTTTAGCTTAGCATTACGTAAACTAGGTACTTCCTTTTCCGGTCCCCAAAATGATTGATCCAACGTCTATACACATTATCTTACGAGAAAGAGGATTTGATAAGACTTTTCAGCGTACAAAGTTATATGTTAATTATTCTCCTATACTTTCCAAGTATAAACTTTATTCTCAAATCTATTCGTTGATAATATAAAATACTTTGAGAAGAGCGACTTGATTTGGGGGGACCGGCGACACTCTTAACTGCCCCCTTGGTGGGTGCGTGGGTAGGCACGGCAGGCAAAACTTCGAACACTACCCGAGATAGTAATATACGACTGAATATTTACTGTGAAAACGGCCGGCTTGGAAGTCATGGTACAACTATATTGTGCCCATACAGTAGATAGGGAACAATTGTGGGGAATTCATCTTTTGAATCCATGATTAGGAGCTCTTGAATAGAGGATTATGACGGAAAATTGCTCAACCGGATATGAATCATGTCCATTCGAGAAAATGGCTTCAGGCAAACCCTGTAGTAAGTAGAATGATATTGTCGTCCTCAAATAGAAAGAATGCGGTCAAAAAATCTGCTGCTACATCCAACATGTACTCTATATCCTTACTCTTTCCCTTGCAATATACGTCAATTAACCTCCTTTGCTTCCTCCGTATTTACCTAGATCCTGCAGTATTGATGCTCAGTTCTTGACCCTAGTCAGTATAGCCGGATGTTCGACTCTTGACGCCTTTTCTCTGCCTTCTAGCGTTTGTCGGTGCATCTCTTCCGAGTCAATGTACGTTGAAGTATTGTTGCCAGGTTGCTGAGGCTTGCCAATGTATCAGGATGCTCGATTCCCAATGCGTTCCTCCGCCTTCTAGCGCTCGCCGGTTCATCTCTTCCGCCTCAATGTATCTGCCCTGTTCTTGAAGTACTGACGCCAGGTCACTAAGGCTCGTGAATGTATCAGGATGCTCGATTCCCAACGCCTTTTCTCTGCCTTCCAGCGCTCGCCGGTTCATCTCTTCCGCCTCAACGTATTTGCCCTGGCCTTGAAGTACTGAGGCGAGTTTGCTAAAGCTTGTTAGTGTATCAAAATGCTCGACTCCCAACGCCTTTTCTCTGCTTTCTAAAGCTCGCCGGCTCATCTCTTCCGCCTCCATGTACTTACCTTGATGCCAGAAGACTGATCCCAGATCTGAGATTGCGGTGAGTGTTACCAGGTGGTCTGGTCCCAGGCCCTTTTCGAGCCGGCCCAAGGCAATTTGAGTAAGTTCTTCCGCCCGACCGTATCTACCTGTTGCTTCGGCCAAGCGCGCCACAGGCAAAATAAGTGCAGCCCAGGATTCCCAGTCATGCTCAATAACGGGTGTGTACTCCAGTGCAGCCTCTGCATGCGGGAGCAGCCTCTGGCCTTTATTCCAGTCGACATATGGATTGCTAGGAAAGGCTGCCGACAATATCTTTAAATATTTGAGCTTCCAAATATCCAATTCACCGCGCGTGTTCAACCATCGTTGGGTGGACACTTTGACTAGTTGATGTATGCGCAAAGAGTTGCTGTTGCTCCCGATGAACAGGAGGCTATAACTTCTTAAGGTTGTTATGTCCTCCCTGAAAGCCTGATCAAGTTCGTCCTTTAATTTGACATTTGGCTCGAAATGTTCATCAACTCCGTAATGGTCTCGAACCAGATAATCTGGTATATCATTGTGATCAAAAAGGCTCATCAGCGACAAAAGCCTCGCAGCAGACGGTGCCTCTTTGTAAAGATGATCAATCGACGCTTGCAGGGTCTTCGTAGCTGAATTGAGGGCAGTGGCGTCCCTTCGAAGATCAGGAAAATCGGCATCGAGCAACGGCTCACGAGCTCTCGAAAATGCAGTGATGTATTCCCTCACTGTCAGTGGGCACTGGCTGAGGTATGCTGCAGCTTGGCTAATTGCAAGAGGTAAGTGTCCAAGTTGCTGAATTAGTTCATTTAAATCGTCCTGGGTGCTAGTTCCGCTGAACTTTCCTAAGAACATGGTTGAACTCTCACGTAAAGACATTGGCCAAACAGGGATTATACTTTTGTTATTCCCAACCAGTCTAAAGGCAGCATTCCTGTTCCGAGTGGTGACCAAGACCAATCCGTTCGAAGTCTGAGGCAGATACGAGGACATCGGTAAAGGGTTCTCGCTCCAGACTCCCGCTGCGTCTGTAAATTCGCTCTTGGGCGGCTTTGCAAACAAATCCTCATCGTCAGCATTGTCAAGAATTATCAGCCAGCCATTGTTTGCGTTATATCGTAGCCAGTTGCAGACCAGCCGATAAACATTTGTTCTCAAATCTTCCTGATTTGGAATTTGCACCACACTAGCTATTGTGTTGTAACTCTGCTCCAGTCTCGATGCAGTACCCGCATCTGCCCAAAATACTGGCCGTTGAGGGTAGCGTTTCCCGAACCTGTGGCCGAATTCAACTGCAATTTGTGTCTTCCTGAATTGTTCGGATTTGGTCAGTACGGCAACAGGTGAAGGTGTGGTTCACTAGCAACATCCGGATCAATGAATGCTTGACTCACCCTACTCCGCCCATGCCCACCAAGGCAAGTCGATTCTGAAACTCGAAAGTTTGCTGCAGCTTATCCAGAATGTCTTCGCGTCCAACGAAGTCATGATCTTGGCCGAAAGGGATTGTAGAGAGAGCCGGCTTTAATTGCGGCACATTGAATCCAGGGTTGATCATAGGAAAGGCCGGCTTAGACTGCATCACAGTGGATCCAGAGCTGCTCCGTTCCACAATCATTTGCGCACACCGGCGGAGCTCAACTTGCACATCCTGCTGTTTCAAATATCTTATACACTTTTCTTGGATGCATTCTAGAGTCTTGTAGATGATCTTTCCTCCGCGTCTCTTCACCTTCCAGGTATCTAGAGATATTCCCTTCAGCCCAGGGTCCATGTTGAATCGAAAGTAGTCCAATTCTGATATCTGGGCCACCCTTTACGGGCGGAACCCTCTTGGGCAGTCCTTATCTCACAAAAAGCCTCGAAAGCAGGATTGTTGGTCCCAAAGCCCCCATCTACGTAGGATTTGTCTTCGATGGTAATGGGCGCAAAGTAGGTCGGACCTGCCGATGTTGCCCGTGCGACTTGCGATAAGGAGACAACTGCGGCTGCTGGAGATTTCACACTTCGCTGGCTATCACCATACGTTTCGTACGAGCGAAAGATGTGAGGGCGACTGTCTTCAGAGTCGATGCTGTAGGCGGTGACTGCCCTGCTCTTGATGCGTAAGCAAGGTTGTACTCTGATAACGCGCGTGACTCGTACGTTTTACACTTGCTTGCAGGGGATGCGAATAGATCTCGCTTCCATTTCATGTCTTCTGGGCTTGAGTCAAACGTTCTGAGGACACTTCGATTTGCCTTCGACAGCTTTTGAGCGCTGTATTTAGAACCATAGAGACCCGCAGAAGCACTATGTAGCCAATTGGGGTGGTTGAATATAGCATTCCCGTATTTTAGAAATGATTCGAGGCATTCGTCCTCTGACATTCCTAGCCGGCCCAGCATAATTGCAATCAGACTTATTTGTGAGCGACTGGATTAGCATCATGTGATCTAAAATACTTGGTGACTCACCCGCCACTGCTAGATCCAAAGATATATTCGAAGACGGTCCCTGGCCGAATCTCTGATGGCTCACCGGCTTGAAAACGGTATGTTAGATTTGACTGTGGTGGGGAATTTCGGAACAGACCTTGCGGTGAATCCATTGATTTTTTTGCGTACATTATCGAACGAACCTCGTCCATCAACGCTCGTATTATGAGAATACTCGAGTAGCTTCTCACTCCGCCTCCGTCTGTCTTCCATTAATGTATGCACTTCGAGCACCGAGCTGCTGAATTCAAAGAATGTTGCATACCAATACTTAAAACGGACCCCTGGGCAGAGTTCCTGGTTGCGGCTGATAGCGCATAGTCCACGTCTTCTGTTGTGTTGAGAATAATGACTAAAAATGCGCACGCACTCCTAGATCACTTATTCAATTATATATAACTCAACATGTTGACAAGCCAATAATACTTTTCTGAATTTCTGGCTTCTGAGAATCCAGCTCTTGCAGAGATTGTTCAATATCGTGGACAGCGTTGCCTAATTCCGGAATGTTCAATACTTTCAAGGAGCCTGATATCTTCAATGCAGCCACCTCCAATTCAGCGAAATTTCCATGCAAGCTGTCTACAATAGGCAATTGATGGCCATCAAGGACTCGAAGGACATCATGAGCTTCGAGATCCTGTACTGCCGATAATTCCAACGTCGACGTGAAATCCTGGCAAGTCAAATCGCTCGCCCAGATGCGCAACTGAAAGACGTAGTCATCGAGCCGTCGGACGGCACCCTTGAGCTCGCGGCGTGCTATGTCATCATGCATAAGTTGGGTGCGCGTTACGAGCGCTGTGATTGCCTCATTGATAATTTGGTCTAGCTTTCCAAGGAGCTCATCAAATCGATCGGCAAGAGGTTTCTTGCCAACCAAGTCCTTGGTGGCATTGGGGAGTGCTTGCATAATGTAATATATTCACTCTGAAAGGCTTCACTAATGATCACCTCCTCAAGAGCGACACAATTACGAAGAAGATTTGATACGCGCCAGGTGGCGTCCTTGTAGCTCAATTTGGAACGATCAGCGAATGAAAACAGAGGGCGTCCCAATCGCCACACGTACCCTTTCACATGCGAGGAACGCCACAGGTCAGCCAGATGGGCGCTAACGTCTGGCCAAGGCTGAGAGGGGATCACCATTTGCGCCATGCAGTCGGAATCGACCTGCCATTGTTGTAAATGTAACAGGAGAGTGATAATTGCTACACCGACAGCATGCCTGAGATCATGCTACCAGCTGGTGCTTCTATATGCGCGTTTGCAGCAGCCATAAGTACTTGGTACGGGGCTCTACGCAATGGAGTCCAGCTGGTGTATAACGACATCCAAGCCGCTAAATCCTTTGATCGGGATGTCGTGGAGATGGCCGAAGACCTGTCGAGACAGAAGCGTGCGATTGAAGACTGGAAAAGGGAATGGCTTATTCTCGAAGATATTCCAGATTCGATGTACCTAGGATTCTGGGGTGAGGCAGAGTATTATGCAATCCAGGCAAAGCTCAGCAACATGGTCATCAACTGCAATCTGGCAGAGAAGAAGTTGAAGAAATTCACGAACCTTGAAAATGATAGGTGGACCAAGATGTCGAAAGCAGGGAAACGCTTGAGATTTATCAGCATGAGGAAAGACCATATCCAGAAGTTGATGGACAGCATTGTCAAAGATATCGAAGGGATTCGCAGCTCAGCCAAAGCCGGATGGCAACGCAACGAGTACAGGCAGAGGGACACAGTTAACTCCAAAGACGTATACCGTGCGGGTATCATTCACCTTATCATCCCAATTGCCATGCGAACAAGGGACGACGCGAACGCGCTTCACCTCTCCTGTCAGGCAGCCCAAGGCAATACAAGTCTAGATCTGGACCTTGATATCTTCGATCAGTGGAGTTCTGTACTTGCTACTCAGGCTGGGCTCCTGGCGCCTTCTGCAGCGACTTCTAGGGAAACATGTGCTGCCGGGATTGCTAAGGCTGCCAAAGAGGGCCGTTTGGGGTGGAAGATCTTGGGCCAGAACTCCGCAACTGGGGATCTGGAAAGTGTTCGGATGCAGGTGGAAAAAGCGGAGCTGCCCAGTTCCGGATGTCCTGTTGCATCAGTCGCTGTAACCCTTGTTATGCAAGGCAATGCGGACAAAAGCCATTTCACAAGTTCGGGCACCTGTTTTAGTATCGAGATGGCCGCGATCCCTAATCAGTCCAGCCCAGAGCCTCGACAAACGTTACGGCATATTCTCTCTGCAATTAGTCCCCCTTCCTTTGCCGATGAGAATATATTGGGAGATGTTTCGAAGTTTAGGGTTGCGTTTGAGTTGGCCCAGGCCTGTCTTTTACTTCTCCGGACCTCATGGTTTCCGGACATATGTAGCTGCCACGTTCGATGTGCGCGCGCATCCTCAGCTTCAGCCCATTTCTTGTACAATTTTGGACTGCGAATGGGTGTCGTCGAACACGAAGCTCCGAGATGGGGAACGACTGTTATGGACCACTGCTGGGGGCTTGCCGAGGAGAACAGTTGGAACTTCTTAACTCGACCCTTGCGGCGATTTGGTCTCCTGCTGGTTGAGATCATTCTCGGCACACCAATCCTTTGTATCACAAGTACCCGACAGGGTGTCGTCGAAACCATAACCTTTGTGAGAGGTCGCCCTCCCGACCTGGCAAGGCGCTCAGAGACCCTTGAGCAAGTCTTGAATCGCGTATACACCGCATTTGGCCGGAAGCGATCTGCTCGAAAGGCTGTGCAATATTGTTTATCCACAGTCTTTACAGAGGCTCCAACGGACGATGATATGAAAACGCTTCTGGCCGAATTATATAGTGATGTTGTGGCTCCGTAAGTGGATCTTACCTTTCCGCCACTATGGCTTAGATCTAAGTGCTGATAGATTAATAGACTGAAAGATTACTATGACGACCTTTTCGATGAATATTTTCGGCGAAGGAGGTTGGTTGAGAGTGGACGGAGGGGTGCTTGTGAACTATAGGAGGTGCCTATGGTGAGGGTTAGCTGTGTTATCGGTATAGTTTGAAGTGCACAGAAGTCTAGATGGATAAAACGAGCAGCTAGCTTGTGGCAGTTGAAGCATCAATCTAGTTGATTGGCCAATCAACGTACGTTGGATTGCCAATTCAACTAATAATTAGTTATTTAACGTATTAATATAAAAAATTGGCTAATTACCTAGTTAATAGCCCAATTACTTATAATAATATATTAAATAATTATTTAATAAAAGCCGCTCTTCTATTAATATTAATTTATATATAATATAATATTTATAATTCTTTTTAAATAACTTTTTTTAAAGAAATTTTTATTATTTTAATATACATAAATTAATATTCAAAAGTAATAAAAAAAATGAAATTTTTTTTTATTAATTAATAGATTATTTGAATAATTATTTTTATTAATATTTTTAATATTGAATTTTTAAACTATTTCTTAATTAACTTATAATTAAGTTTAAAGCGTATTTATTATAAAAGCTATTAAAATTAAAATATTATTAATTATAAATAATATTATATATATTATATTATATTATTCTTTAATATAAATAAATAAATTAATAATATTTTAGCTTACATTATAATTTAAATATTACTAATTAAATTAATAATATTTTAGCTTACATTATAATTTAAATATTACTAATTAAAGGTTAATTATTCGAATTTTAATCTTTATTATATTTTTATTAATATTAATAAAATAAATATATAAAATTCGGGAATATTAAAAGAAATATTTAAAAAATTTTATATATTAATATTGAAATTAATAAAAGGTTTATTTATTTTTAATAATAAAATTATTAAAACTTAATATTATTATAAATTTTTCTTTGAAATATTGAAATAATATTAAATATTTTATAAAAGGGAATATTTATAATTATAATTATAATTATTTATATTTATTATAAGATTTATTTTATATATTAATAAAATTTATTAAAAGTTTTAAATTCTTTATTATTTTCTTTATTATTTAAAAGTATATTATATTAATATTATATTTATATTTATAAACGTAATATTATTTATATGAAAAATAAAAAAGATTCCCATTTTTAACTTTATTTTTTAAAAAGTTTATAAATTATCTTTTTATTGAAGAGAAAAAGTCTTTATTAAATATAAGAGTTTTAATTATAATATTATTAATAAGAAGCTTAATAAGAAGTTAAATAAATAAAAATATAAAATAATATTAATATTTTAAATATTTTAAAAAAGAAAAAAAGAATTTTTTTTAAAATATTATAAAAAGTTATCAAATTTAATTAATAATGTTTTTAATTAATAAATATATATTATAATATATTATAATTATTATTTAATACTTTCTATATATATTAATAATATAAATAATAAAATTAATATATTTTGTTAATCGAAAAAGTTAAAAAAAAAGTTATAAAAGTAATATTTTATAATTAAAATAATAATATATTATTATAAATATAATTAATAATTAAAGTATCAATTAACTTTATTACTTATTTAGGATAATATAGTTGAATAACCAGTTTAATCAGTTAATTGGTAGATTAGTAGGATTGGTATATCAACTGCTACAGGTTTCATACTAACACTTGTTGATTCGTCTTCGGCGCCAACGTCAATATGAAGTCTATACACCGCGCTACAATAGAGCTTCCAAGGGTTTGCACTAGGCTGAACTCAGATCCTTCTTCAGAGTTTTTTGAGCAGACTGCTGTTGGCTATGGCAGTTGACGTACTAATCTAGTTGATTGGCCAATCAACGTATATTAGATTGGTAATGCAACTAACGATTAATTATCTGTTAGAGAATAGCTAAGGCAGTCTCTCCAGCAGTACTAAGCCAAATCAGGTCTAGCGTATCGCAATCCCGGATCACTGTTAACTAAACTATATATTAAATAATAAAAGTTATATTTAAAGTATATTAACTTTATTAAATATTTTATTATTTATAAAGTTTAAATTAATTAATTAAATATATAAATAAGTTTATATTCTTAAATAAATAGAATAAATAGAATAAATAGAATAAATAGAATAAATAGAATAAATAGAATAAATAGAATAAATAGAATAAATAGAATAAATAGAATAAATAGAATAAATAGAATAAATAGA
>JAABUQ010005038.1_pt1 | contig 21683 bp, 18 predicted proteins | sample 5560001 | NCBI WGS metagenome assembly JAABUQ01 (sample SAMN10711888, study PRJNA513371) | rock metagenome | isolation source: Antarctica rocks | place: Antarctica: Victoria Land, Finger Mt nord | collected 2015-12-18
TCCGCGCAAGTCGCAAGTGAAGGGAGGGGGGGAGAACAAGTCACAAGTCGGCAAGTCCGGAGGCGGAGCGTCTCCGGCTCCGCGCAAGTTGCAAGTGAAGGGAGGGGGGGAGGTTGATCCTCGTTTTTTGACTTCTCAGGCAGAATATGAGGGTTGTGTGCGACAGGCTCAAGAGTATATTCGGGCTGGAGATATTTTTCAGGCTAATCTTTCCCTCCGGTTTGCCGTTGAGACAGCGGCTTCGGGGTGGGAGGTTTATCTAGCATTACAGCAGATTAATCCTTCTCCTTTTTCTAGCTATTGGCAAACGCCTTGGGGATCTGTAATTAGTTGTTCCCCAGAACGCCTGGTACAGTTGCAAAAACGTCAAGTCACTACACGACCAATTGCCGGGACGCGACATCTGGGACTTAATTCGGCTCAACAATTAATGCAGGAACTATTGACCAATCCTAAGGAAAGAGCTGAGCATATTATGCTTGTGGATCTTGAACGCAATGACTTGGGGCGGGTGTGTGAGTGGGGATCTGTCACTGTTGATGAATTACTCACCATTGAGCGGTATAGCCATGTCATGCACTTAGTTAGTAATATTATTGGGACTTTGCGACTTGAGTGCAATGGCATTGACTTGATTCGCGCTGTGTTTCCTGGTGGCACGATTTCTGGTTGTCCTAAAGTGCGTTGTTTAGAAATTATTGAAGAACTTGAACCTCTACGACGCAGCTTGTTTTATGGCTCTTGTGGCTATTTAGATTGGCGTGGTTACTTAGACTTAAATATCTTGATCCGTACTCTTTTACTGACTCCAACAGCCGTCTCATCTAAGATAGTCTGGGGTCAAGTCGGTGCTGGGATTGTCGCAGATAGCGATCCCAAAAAAGAGTGGGATGAATCTCTCTCTAAAGCACAGGCACAATTAGCAGCACTTAAAAAGCTAGAAGCTCAATGATAAAATTACTCTTTGTACTTCTGCTCCCTTCTCCTGGTTTACCAGAGGAAAGGATAGAATTTAGTTTTCGTCTCTTGAAGTACAGACGGTAGTAGTTTTTTAGTATAGACTGCAACTGTAAACTAACTATTAGTGTAAATATACTATTGTTTGTTATAACAAGTCATTGCTTGCCAAATAATATAACTCACTCAAATATAATTAATATTGGTAGCGTCGATATTGAATGAACTCAGAAACTTACTTAAATCATCCATCTTTTGGTTTACTTTACAGAGTCTGCATTGTTGATGAGAACCAGGAACTGTTCACTACTCTTTATGCTCAGCGCCTATTTTTTCTAGTTACAACCGGACCTAGAGGAGTTAAATTTGAGCCGATTAGCCGTTCTGAATCTCGCCTCATGCTAGAAAATCGCTTGCGTTTAATGCGGCGTTCTGGTCAATCACAGGAGTACGATCGCCTACAGAAAGTTTTGCAACGTACATTTCAATGACAAGTTCAGTCGCTCTGCGCATCGCTCAAGTTCGCCAACACCTTCCTGCTTCAGTGCGGTTGATCGCCATTACAAAGCAGGTGTCTGTTGCGGCAATGCGAGAAGCCTATGCCACTGGAGTACGTGATTTTGGCGAAAGTCGCATCCAAGAGGCGATCGCTAAACAAGCCGAGCTGCAAGATTTAAATGATATTACCTGGCACTTTATTGGTCAATTACAAAGTAATAAAGCAAGAAAGGCTTTAGAACATTTTCAGTGGATTCATTCATTAGACAGTTTAGATTTAGCTAGAAGACTAGATCGATTAGCGTCCTCGCTCGGTTCCAGACCGCAAGTTTGCCTCCAAGTTAAACTTTTAAGCGATCCCAACAAGTCTGGTTGGACTGTCCCCGAACTCTTGAGCGATTTGAGCGAACTCAGTCAGTGTCAAAGCCTGCAAATTCAGGGCTTGATGACAATCCCTCCATTAGGATTGGATGAATCAGAAATTTTCAATGTTTTTGTGCGTACCCGCGAACTGGCGGCCAAAATCCAGCAGTTGTCCTTGCCCCACATTCAAATGCAGCAGTTATCAATGGGAATGTCAAACGACTACCAACTAGCAGTGCGAGCGGGTGCAACAATGGTGCGGTTAGGACGGACTTTGTTTGGCGAGAGAGCGTGAGCCGGGGTAGGAATAGGATGGAGTGATATCAAAAATTTACTTAAAGTTTTAAAAAAATAGTATAAATACTGTTGTTTTTTGAACGAGCTTAAGGTATATCTTACAAAGAAATACCTAAAATTATCTCAATAGAAACAAAGGTTAAAACTGAATGTGAGCGATCGCAATTTAAGATTCGGAGAATTTATCTTCAATTGATGATAGAAATTGGAATAAAAAGAGTCGAGAGTGAACGATTTGAATAAAGATGTATAGAGTGTAGGCTCTGCGATTGCTCAAAGTCAGATTTCAAGTTAACTGTAGAATGTGTAGATCAAGGCAGGGTGGACAGTGAACAACATTTTTTCAAAGCTTCGAGACATGGTTGGGCTAAATGACCCAGTTGAGTACGAATATGAGTATGAAGAAGAAGGGGATGAGTATCATCAGCACTACCAAGAAGAACCCCAACTCTCAGCAACAGAAGAACGCCGTCAGAATCGGCGGCAGCGCGACAAGCTTACCGTTGCTTCCGAACCAGGAATGGAGTCAACTATGAATAAAGTGGTCGGAATGCCAGGGGTCAGTAATAGCATTGCTGAAGTTATTGTGATGGAGCCACGCTCGTTTGAAGAAATGCCCCAGGTAATTCAAGCATTGCGAGAGCGCAAGTCTGTAGTTTTAAACCTGACGATGATGGACCCAGATCAGGCACAACGAGCAGTAGACTTCGTTGCTGGCGGTACCTATGCGATTGAGGGGCATCAAGAGCGAGTTGGTGAAAGTATCTTTTTGTTCACACCAATTTGCGTTCAAGTGACTACATCTGGGGTAGCACACCAAGTACCGCAGCCGCAAACGATCCATTCTCGTTCAGTGGCTCCTACTCCTGCTTGGACACCAGAAGCCATGCGTATAGCTCAACCAGGATAAGATTCGAGTTTGTTGAGGTAAGGAATCAGTCAATTGTCTGTTAAGTTTGGTCTGATTGGGGGCGGGGTAATGGGAGAGACACTGTTATCCCGCTTAATTGCCCAAAAAATCTATCAACCATCAGAAGTATTGGTGAGCGAACCTTTGCTAGAACGCCGAAACCTGTTGGCGCAACAGTATGGTGTTCAGGTAACGGCAGATACTCAAGCAGTTGCTAGCACAGCACAGGTGTTGTTGTTGGCGATTAAACCCCAAATCTTTACGGCTGTAGCCCAAACGCTCCAGGATGTAGTAGTAACACTAGTGGCAAAACCGCTAGTGATTTCAATTTTGGCTGGTGTCTCATTGCATCAATTAGAAACGGCTTTTCCACACCTGCCTGCGATCCGAGCCATGCCAAATACTCCCGCAACTGTAGGAGCAGGGATGACGGCGATCGCACTGGGTAACCATACGAATGAAAGCCATCGCACAACGGCGATGCAACTGTTTGCGGCGGCAGGAGAAGTGGTGGAAGTTCCAGAGGTACTGATGGATGCGGTGACAGGGTTGTCAGGATCGGGACCAGCTTATGTGGCACTGATGGTAGAAGCGCTGGCAGATGGAGGAGTAGCTGCGGGTTTACCCAGAGCGATCGCCTTGCAACTGGCATTACAAACTGTCCGAGGCACAGCTTTATTGTTGCAGGAAACCGGAATGCACCCAGCCGTACTTAAAGACCGCGTTACTAGCCCTGGCGGTACGACTATCGCTGGAATCGCCGAGTTAGAACGTTTTGGGTTCCGCTCGGCTTTAATCCAAGCAGTGCAAGCGGCGGCGAAGCGATCGCAGGAACTATCATAGCGTTGAGCTGAGAGATCTGAGTTTGGTGTTTAGAATTAAGTTAAGGTATATGTTACCTCAATCCCGATCGGTTGAAATTATTGAGTGAATCCTGCGCTGTTTCCAGAACTTGACTTAAAAAAGATATTTCCATTTGAGCTGGACGAATTTCAGCAACAGGCGATCGCTGCCCTGAATGCCGATCGCTCAGTTGTTGTTTGTGCCCCGACTGGAGCTGGGAAAACACTTATTGGGGAATACGCAATTTATCGTGCCTTGGCTCAGGGACGACGAGTTTTCTATACCACCCCCCTCAAAGCGCTGTCGAATCAGAAACTGCGCGACTTTCGCAACCGCTTTGGGACCCAAAGGGTGGGTTTATTAACTGGTGATGCCTCAATCAATCGGGAGGCTCCCATTTTGGTGATGACTACGGAAATCTTCCGTAATATGCTTTATGGCACGCCCATTGGCGAAGTTGGGACCTCAATGGTTGGGGTTGAGACGGTAGTGCTAGATGAGTGCCACTACATGAATGACCGCCAGCGCGGTACTGTTTGGGAAGAATCAATCATTTATTGCCCGTCAGAAATTCAGCTCGTAGCTCTTTCGGCAACCATTGCGAATAGTGACCAGTTGACAGATTGGATTAATCAGGTGCATGGTCCGACTGAACTGATTTACTCCGACTTTCGCCCCGTCCCTCTAGAATTTCATTTCTGCAATCCCAAAGGGCTATTTCCTCTACTCAACAGCGACGGCTCGAAAATCAACCCCCAGCTCAAGCCGAATAAGAATAAAAGACCGCCACAAGCCAAAGGTTATAGACCAGAGCCACCAAGTTTAGCGTTTGCTTTGACTCAACTGGCTTCTAGAGATATGTTACCAGCAATTTACTTTATCTTCAGTCGGCGCGGCTGTGATAAAGCGGTAGCAGATGTAGGGGGAATGTCGCTCGTCAATCGAGCTGAGGCAGAACAGTTGCGGTGGCAAATTGACGAGTTCTTGCGGCGAAATCCGGATGCTGGGCGTTCGGGACAAGTTGAACCACTGTATCGTGGGATTGCAGCGCACCACGCAGGCATATTACCTACCTGGAAGGGGCTGGTAGAAGAGTTATTTGGGCAGGGGCTAATTAAAGTGGTGTTTGCCACTGAAACATTGGCAGCAGGGATTAATATGCCAGCCCGCACAACACTAATTTCTAGCCTTTCTAAGCGTACCGATCGGGGACATCGATTACTAAATGCTTCCGAGTTCTTGCAAATGGCAGGACGTGCTGGACGTAGAGGGATGGATCGATTGGGGCATGTAGTAACGCTGCAAACACCGTTTGAAGGTGCGAAAGAGGCAGCATATTTAGCAACATCTGCGGCAGATCCATTAGTGAGTCAGTTTACACCCAGCTATGGTATGGTGCTGAACTTATTGCAAACTCACACGTTAGACCAAGCGAAGGAACTGGTAGAACGCAGCTTTGGTCAGTATATGGCAACTTTGGATTTGAGACCACAGATCAGCGCGGTGGCCGAATTGCAAGCTCAATTAGCCCAAATTCAAGCTCAGTTAGCAACTGTGGATGTGGAACAGTTGACTAGTTATGAGAAGCTACAAGCTAGCCTCAAAGTTGAAAGCCAGTTGTTGAAGACGCTGCAAGCTCAAGCTCAAGAAGTACGACGCGAGCAATTAGGTATGATGATTGACTTTGCGATGTCGGGAACTAGACTGAGTTTGAAGGGGAAACATGTACCAACGGCTTTGCCAGTGGAGGCGGTGTTAGTTGCTAAGACACAGGGATCTGGTCAATCACCATACTTAATTTGTCTGGGTCAAGATAACCGTTGGTACGTAGTTACAACAGCAGACGTAGTATATTTATATGCGGAGGCTCCAAGAATCGAGCTATCAAGTGACCTGATTCCACCCGCCGAAATGCCTTTAAAACCTGGTCAGTCGCGGCGTGGTGATGCAGTGACAGCAGCGATCGCTCAGGTAATTCCAGCGACGGAGACTTTAATCGCGCCAGAAGTTGCGGCTCAACAAGAACGTGTTGACAAATTGAAGCTGCAATTGCAGAATCACCCAGTTTATCAATCGGGCAATCCGACTAATATTCTCAAGCGTCAGGCGAAAAGTATTCAACTGGAAGCAGAAATAGCATTGCATCAAACCGAGTTGGATCGACAGTCTCAACGTCACTGGGAAGAATTCCTCCATCTGATTGAAATTTTACGCCGCTTTGGTTGTTTAGTTGAGCAAAGCTACTTGCCGGAGGGAGCAGAGGAAGTTGTGTATGAGGAAGAGAAATCTTTATTCCCTACCGTTTTAGGACAAGTTGCCGCAGCAATCCGGGGCGATAATGAGTTGTGGGTGGGTTTGGCGCTTTTTGGTGGCGAACTTGATAACTTAGATCCGCACCACTTAGCGGCAGCGATCGCGGCATTGGTAACTGAGACACCACGCCCGGATAGTTGGGTACGTTACACCCTTTCTGTGGAAGTAGAGGAGGCTCTGACTAAATTACAGCCTACTCGCCGTCAATTATTCCAACTACAACGTCGATTTAATGTAGCGCTGCCAATCTGGCTAGAGTACGACTTAGTTGCTTTATTGGAACAGTGGGCGCTAGGAGTGGAGTGGCTAGAACTCTGCGCTCACACAAGTTTAGATGAAGGGGATGTAGTGCGGCTTTTACGTCGGACATTGGATTTGCTATCACAGATCCCGCATGTCCCTCATCTGTCAGAAACATTGAAATCTAATGCTCATCGTGCTATACAGCTTTTAGATCGGTTCCCGGTAAATGAAGTGATCGAATAGGAACTAAAACAATTTTAATTTCCACCCGCGCCGTTAACCTACATTTTTCAGCGTATCCTTCGATATTGATTATAAATTTTACGTAAAGAGTCAAGTAGAAATTGAAAACAATATAGAGCTATGAGCGCATTTAGCTCTAGTTCAACTATAAAGTTGTATACCTTACCGCAACTTAGAAGTAAAAATATACTATGGATGTCTTAGATATCACATCTAGAATGTCTGATTCTGATGAGCCTTCTCAGATGCTCGTGCTTTCTCCGGTGATGACTAGGGATGAGGCTCTTTACTGCTTACGAGAAGTTAGGGGATTTTTAAATTCAGCACGGGCTAAACTGCTGGAGTTTAAAGAGCGACGTGGATGGGAATCCCTGAGTTACCCGCACTTAACTGCCTGCCTGGAAGACTTCTTTCCAGAGTCCCGAACTAAGTTGGTACGGGAACTTTTTGCCGCAGAAATTGAACGTGATATTCTTAGAGTGCCAATTGGCACTTGTCCTGCTTCCCACTTCCGCTCCTTGAGAAAACTTAAATCTCAAGAATACAGAACTGCGCTGGATAAAGCTAGAGAAATGGCAGGAAACGGTAGACTTACAGCTACCTATGTAAGTCAAGCAGTAGAGCAGATCTTAAATTCTCATCAGTCAATTGAGGAAACTGAACCTTTATCCTACAAACCTGGCGATATAGTCCGAATTAAATGTAGATTGGGAGCGTCACCGCAACAGAAAGCCTGGGATGGCTGCTGGGGAATTGTTGAAGCATTTAATAATATCTCGTCTGTAAGTGTTGTAGTAGGTAACAGCAAAATTGCCTACACGGTTAACGAACTGAAATTAGAGAGTAACAATCGTAATTTCCAGTTAAATTGTGAGCGAATTATTCGTTTATGGCAAAAGTTTCAATTAGAGACAGTTGAAAAAGAAATTCTTAAACTCCTTCAACAAAGACAATTCTTCACGAATTTAGAATTGAAGGTAATTTCTTTGATAGAGAAACGGTAGTTAAATTCTTAGTTGTTTTAGGGTACTTAAGTAGTAAATCAAGAATGTGTGTCAAACCTATAACAATTACCTAGTTTAAGTTTTAGAGAATAAATATCAATATCTATTCCTAGCAAGTACCCTGTTTTAAGTTAATAACTATAATTCAGACAGGATTGTTTAGTCTGTAAATTTACATATTCAATCATTCGCGGAATATGATGAATCAGGCTGGGTCGATTACTTTGATATCAATCTAATTTTAAATTTTATTAAAAGTTATACTCCTTGATATCGAAGACGATGCTACACTCACTTAAATTAATGTCTTGCCAGGATAGAAAAACTGATGTAGATCTATTTATAAAGATGCAAAAATTTGATGAAGGATTCTCGACTACCACAAGATGTTCCAACTAGGCATCCCAACCGATCTAAGGAAATTTTATTACGATACCCAATAAAAGCGAAAAAGTGTAATTAAATACTTTTTGTCAGTATTTGTAATAAAAGCAGATTAAATCTATTCTCTAAGATGAAATCAAGTAGATTAGTTGTTACCTTCTCCTGGAAATATCTGCTAGGTCTAATGGTAAAGAAAAAACTTCACGCAAATCCGAAATGCTGCATCCCTAATTGGTAGCTTAGTGTGTTCGCATCAAAGTGAAATTTACCCTGATCGTGTGCTGTAATTGCTGAATCCATCGTGGTTCGAGTGTGCCCAAATCAAACAACCTAAATTAAGTTACTCACGAGGTTTTCTATGAATGTCATGCCCAAGCTGCTAAAGCACCACCCATATCAAATCCCCACCTCCCAAGAAAATGAAATAGTCCCACAGCCAGTAGAAATGAAGCCAGGGACTGTCCAGCAGGAGTTGCTTGCAGCACCAAAAGAAGAAATGCAACCAGAGGCAGCGCCCTCAGAGCCGCCAGTGCTACCCAATGTCTGGGTGTATGACGGTGATGCCTACGATTTAACCGACTTTATCAAAAAGCATCCAGGAGGAGAGTTCTTTATCGGACGGATGAAGAATCGGGACATTACCACCATCGTGAATGTCTTCCATCGCAACCCGGAAAAGAATCGGAAAATCTTGCAAAAATATGCTTTAGGGCGTAAAGCGATCCCCGAAGACATCCATCCGAAATACGCGGCACCAGAATTCTTATTTCCGAAAGGATTTGACGGTTGGAGAGACACACCCAAATTCAACTTTGACAACAAAGAACAACTGCTAGAACAGCTTAAACCCCGGCTACAGGAAAAAGAAACGAAGCAAAAAATTGCTCAAATGGATCGGATGTTTGATGCCGTCAGCATCATGCTAGCGATCGCCTACGTTGTCGTGCAAGTGATGCGATTAAACTTCGCGCCGTACATGCCGATGTACGTATTTGTGCCACTGATGGTCATGTTACGCATCTCACTGTCAGGCACAGGTCACTATCTGATTCATCGTCCTCAAGTGGGGCTAAACAAAATCTTTGCCCAAATCTTTGACATCAGCTACGTACCAATGGCATTTGTCGTCACAGACGGACACACTTTGATGCATCATCCATTCACCCAGAGTGAGGTGGATATCAAGCGCAATGTGTTCACGGCGATGCTGGACTTGCCACGTTACTATCGCCTGCCAGTACACACCCTACACAAATTGGCACACGTCCTCACTGGCATGTTTATTCGTAGCTTTGAGATCTGTTTGTTGGCGTTCAAATTCGGTGTCAAAGACTTGTATGGCTCCTGGCAAAGAAGTCTGCCGCACTACATCGGTCTGTTTGGGATGCGAATTTTACTGCTGGGTGAGTTAATCTTATTCGCGCTCCGGGGAGATTTGGTTGCATGGTTTTTACAATTTGTCCTGACTCTATGGCTGAGTACATTCTTGATTGTCGCTAGTCACGACTTTGAAGAAATCGAAGCCGGAGCGGAACTGAAAATGGGACAGGACTGGGCAGTATTCCAACTGGAAAACTCTTATGACCTGAGTCTGGTGGGTAACAAGTACATCGACTGCTTTCTGTCAGCAGGTTTGAGTCCGCATCGGGTACACCATGTCCTGCCTTATCAAAAGAGTGGATTTGCCAATATCTGGAGTGAAGCAATTGTCCGAGAAGAAGCCGAGAAATTCAACGTCGTCTGGTTGGGACAGAAAAACTTCTTCAGCGATCGCCTGCCGCTTTTAGTCAAATATTACTTGTTCGGTCCCTCTCGGACGGCACAAGAAAATAACTTGGGACTATGGCAGGAACACGTCGCTCCCCAACAATTACGAACCACAGTGCAATATGTATTCCAAGGTTTTATGGGGATTGGTTCCATTTAAGCAACTAACACAATTGCTTTGATGTAGAGATTTAGCAGTCAACTTCGCGTGTGTGAAACGGAAAAATTTATGAGTGCCAACAAGACCTTAGAAATCAACTTTGCGACTAATAATAGCTACTCAGTGATGCCAGGGCAGATGGGTGGATACTTAGCTCAACCGGACCAAATGCAATCAAAGCGATTGGTGCCCGTAATTGAAAGCATTGCCACTGGTACCCCCGATCATGTTGTGCCACAGTCTGAGGCAGCGAAGTTAGTGGCGAACCTGCCCAAGTTGCAACAAAACCAATCGCGAATTGAAAAGCTGTACCAAAATACTCGCATTGATACCAGACACTTCGCCATCAATATGGAGCAAACCATCGGCTTCGGTCACAACCAAGGTACAATCCAGTCCAGGATGCAGATGTATCAAGAGTATGCAGTGCCCTTAGCCGAGAGAGTAGCGAGAATTGCTCTGTCTAATGCTGCCACTGAGCAAAAATTGAGTTTCGAGCAGATCGCCGCCGATATCCGGCAGATAGTTTTTGTCTCCAGTACTGGCTTCATCGCACCAGGAGTCGATACCGAATTAATCAAGCGTTTGGGGCTGAGGCGAGACACTGCTAGAGTCACAGTCAACTTTATGGGTTGTGCGGCAGCAATGAATGGACTACGTGTTGCTTGCGATCGCGTACTGGCTCATCCCACGCACAAAGCTCTGGTAGTGTGCCTGGAACTAAGCTCAATTAATGCCGTGTTTGAAGATGAGATCAATGATGTAATTATTCATAGTATTTTTGGTGATGGCTGTGCGGCAGTGGTAATTGGAGCTAGTGATTCAGCCGCGCTAATTCCCGGTCAGGTGGCAATTCGAGACCATTTCAGCTACTTAGTCGAAGAGACCGAAGATGGCATTGTGCTAGGCATCCGAGACAACGGCATTACCTGTAAGCTGTCACGCTCCTTGCCAGACTACATCGAAACGGCAGTCGGTCCCATCATTGAAGACTTTCTGGCTAGTCACGAACTGACTAAACCAAATATTGACCTGTGGGCGGTGCATCCTGGTGGAACGCGGATCATTGAAAAGGCACAGAGTTCGTTGGGACTAAGCGATGCTCAAGTGGCTCACAGTTGGTCTGTGCTGCGTCAGTATGGCAATATGCTTAGTGCCTCAGTACTGTTTGTCTTGGAACGGATGCTGGCTGACTCGGCGACAGCCAATGCTCAAGCCGCACCTATGTTAAACCACCCCAAATCATTAACTGGAATTGCCTTTTCCTTTGCTCCAGGAATTGGGATTGAAGGAATGCTGTTTGAGAAACTTTAGCCTCATGTTCGGGAAAATCGCCGCACTCTGGTGTGGCATAACTTAACACCATCGGGTCAGGTGCAATTCATTTCTTCCCAACCAAGAACAACAGGACAATAGGTATGAGATTTATTCGATTTTTGTGGGAAATATCATGGCGGCAGATTTTGATTGCCACCTTTGCCGGTTTGATTGGCGGTGCTGGTAATGCCATGCTGATTTCGCTGATCAACCGCGCTGTTAGTCGTGCCTCACTGCCACATGCACTATTATATTTTGCCGGTTTAGGCATCTGTACGGTAGTTACCAGTACCATTGCCCAGTTCCTGCTGATTAACTTGTCGCAAAATGCGATTTACCAATTGCGAGTCCGCTTAAGCAAAAACATCTTATCTTCACCTCTACAACATCTGGAAAGATTAGGCGAGAATCGTTTACTGGCAACACTGACTGATGATGTGCGAGTCCTTTCACATGCGGTATCAGCGATTCCCAGCATCTGTATCGACTTAGCAACAGTGGTAGGCTGCTTAGTCTACATTGCATTGATTTCTAACCTGTTATTTGCTTTAACCATCGCCACCAGTGCTTTAGCCATGTGGTGCGTCCAAACGCAATTAGGTAAAGCACAAGGCTTGTTCTCACTAGCACGGGCGGAGGAAGATAACCTATACCAGCATTTTCAAGCGATTACCAGAGGAACTAAAGAACTCAAACTCCACTCTCAGCGACGTTCAGACTTTGCCACCAAGAACTTACAAGGAACGGCAGCGAAACTGCGGCAGAAAAATAGTCGGGCAATGCAAAGTTTCGCTCTCGCTAATGGATCGGGGCAATTGTTGCAACTGTCAAGTTTAGGGTTGATTCTGTTTGTTTTACCCTGGTTGATTCATCTACCACTACAACTGCTATCCACCTATGTCTTGACCACGACCTATTTATCGCTGCCACTACAGAACCTGTTACGCCGATTTCCCGATCTGTTGCAAGGAGATGTGGCACTACAGAAAATTGAAATGATGAAGCTGTCATTGAGCGCACAAGCCGAAGTCGAAACCGCTACAAACCAGAGCCTGACACAAATTGGTCAACTGGAACTGGAGCAAGTGACTTATATTTATCACCCTGGTGACGAGTTGCCGGAATTTCCTGGTCCTAATGGCCTCTTGCCGCCTGGAGGCACTCAATTGGGAGGACCGGGACCAAGACCTCAACCCGGACAAAAACCCCAACCCGGACAAAAACTCCCACCAAGACCTCAACCCGGACAAGGGCATCCGCCGGGAATGCATCCTCCTGATGGTCAAGAGCATGGGTTTTTTCTCGGTCCCATTAGCCTAACTTTACAGCCCGGACAAATCACCTATATTGTTGGTGGCAATGGTAGTGGTAAGTCCACCTTAGCCAAAGTGATAACTGGGTTATATCCACCTGCAAGCGGCTCAATTTATCTGGATGGAGTCATGATTGCCGAGTCCAACCAGGAATGGTATCGCCAGCATTTTTCTGCCATCTTCTCGGACTTCTACCTATTTGAAAGCTATTTGGGATTCAGTCACATTGGATTAGACCAAGAAGTTGAAGGTTATCTGCGGCAATTACAGTTAGACCACAAGGTGAAAGTCAAGGATGGTGTGTTATCCACGACTAATCTTTCCCAAGGGCAGAGAAAGCGCCTGGCATTGCTCACCGCATACCTGGAAGACCGCCCAATTTATTTATTCGATGAGTGGGCAGCAGATCAAGAGCCGTTGTTCCGAGACTTGTTCTATCAGCAGATTTTGGTCGAACTAAAAGAGCGCGGTAAAACTGTGATTGTCATCACTCACGACGACCGTTACTTTCACTTAGCTGACCAAATTATTAAGCTCGATTACGGTCAGGTGCAACCGCAGTCGATGCCGTCGAATGATTATCTCAAGTCTGGTCGAACTAATATCTTTCGCTAACAATGTGATGCAATTTGAACGAGAAACCTAGTCGCAGTGGAAGTCGAAATATGGTCATCACTCAACCGCAAGTGAATCAAAAAATTCTGGGTAGTATAACTGCTCTGCAAGCTGATTTAGAAATAACTGAGGCACATGCGATCGCACAGGCAGGCAGTCAGCTACAGCCGGAGTCACAAGCCGAATTTCATCAGACAATCGAAGCGACCAAGCAACTTCTAGAACAACTCAAAAGTAGATATATTTGACCCGATCTGGTCTGCTTCACTTAACGGAGGAAGTCCTGATTTTTACTCAAGGAGTAAAGATGACAATTAATTCGATCGAGCAATTAAATCAGACGGATTTATCTGAGCCGACTGTATCAAGCTTGCCGCTACCACCAAAGCCGAAACGGGGTGGAAGTAAATGGTTCTGGGGATTATTGCTCTTAATCACGGGTACTGGTGCCGTTGTCTATCAACAGGTGATGCAGCAACAACAGCAAGCCAATCAACGTCTAGCAGCAGTGCCTGTGGAGCGCCGGAACTTAACAATTACCGTGTCAGCTAATGGCACAGTCGAGCCGGAACATGTCGTCAACGTCAGTCCGAAAAATGCCGGAATTGTCACCCGCTTTTTGGTCAAAGAGAGCGATCGCGTCACTAAGGGGCAAGTGCTGGTGCAGATGGACAACTCCAATCTGCAAGGACAATTGCTCCAAGAGCAGGGCAGACTAGCACAAGCCGAGGCGAATCTGCGCAAGATCGTTAACGGTAATCGCTCTCAAGATATTGCCTCTGCCCAAGCCCGACTGGAAGGACAACAAGCCAACTTACGCAAACTAATTGCTGGCAATCGCGCTCAAGATGTGGCTCAAGCCCAAGCCCGCCTCGATAGTGCCCAAGCTTCTTTGAGCAAAGCCCAAGATGATTTTCGCCGCAATCAGGCTCTTTACGACGCTGGAGCCATTTCCAAGCAAGCTTTAGTGCAAAAAGGTGCCGACAAAGACAGTGCTAGCGCTCAAGTAGCGGCAGCCCAACAAGCACTATCTCTGCAAAAAGCTGGTACTCGCACTGAAGAGATTGAACAAGCCCGTGCCGAGGTGAAACAGCAACAGCAAGCCTTAAATCTGCTCAAAGCTGGCAGTCGCACTGAGGATATTGACTCGGCTCGTGCTGAGGTGACTGCGGCTCGTGGCTCACTACAAAACATCCAAACCCAAGTGAATGACACGATGATTCGCGCTCCCTTTGATGGGGTGGTGGTGCGTAAGTATGCCGATCCGGGTGCGTTTGTGACTCCGATGACGGCAGGTAGTTCGGTTTCTAGTGCCACTTCTTCCTCGTTGCTCGCCTTGGCTGATACTAGTCAAGTGGTAGCGAATGTGGCAGAGAGCAGCATTGACCAAATTCGGCTCAATCAACCAGTGACGATTAAAGCCGATGCTTTCCCCGGACAAACCTTTTTTGGTCGTGTCTCGGAAATTGCCACCAGTGCTACAGTGGAGCAGAACGTTACCAGCTTTAAAGTTAAGGTGGCACTTAACTCGGATGCCAAGCAACGCTTGCGAGCAGGGATGAATGTGTCGGTAGAATTTCAAGTTGGTCAGTTGCAGAATGTGGTGACTGTCCCCACTGTAGCCGTCACTCGTCAGCATCAGGTTACAGGTGTATTAGTGGGGCGAGAAAATCAACCTCCTGCGTTCACTCCGATTACAACTGGAGCGACAGTGAATAATCGCACTGAGGTGAAGGCGGGACTCAATGGCACTGAGCGGGTTGTGATTCTCCTGCCAGCCAAAACTCAACCCCAAGCCGGGATTTCAGTGCCTGGTTTATCCAGTAGTAGTAATAAAAATGACGGTCCTCCTGCTGGTGGTGGTCCTCCTGCTGGTAGTCCAGCTCATTAATCTGGCGATCTGCTACCCTTGCTCTCCTCGTGTCAGTGGTTCCCCCTGCCAAGCACCGGCTGTCCTCTCAAAAAAACCGAGCGGCCATCCCCGTGCTTCAGGTGTATTCGCCTTCTCTGCTAGTGTTGAAGGCTGGATAATCACCACAACTTCTAAATCCACATCAGTCTTACCGACTGGGACTTGCAGGTGCATGATTCCATCCTCACCGACATGACTACGTAACGTAATAGTCTGCATAAATCCCAAAGTAGTAACTTTTAGAGCAATTGTATCAACTTTTACTCATTACACCAGGTGAGACTGAGTAATTGTAATGAGGCTGCAATCTTCATACCCTGCTGCGGTGATTTCATCCCAGACAGCTCCCGTCACCAGGATTTCGGTGAATAGCTGTGGCAATAACTCGGCTTGTTGACTTTTGAATAAGACAATCAGTGGTGAAGAGTTGATGACCACCCGATTAATCAAAATTAGCCATTTCCTCAGCTAACTCTTGGGCTGTATATTGCAAAAAAGAAACTTGGTAACGGGATAGGGCATTAATAAAGTCTGAGCGAGTGGTTCCAGCAATTTCTGCTGCTTTTCCCTGAGATATTTTTCCGAGTTCGTACCATTTGACGGCGGCGGCAATCCGCATTTCTTGGATAAATTCATTAGGGTTAAGCCGGAGGGCAGAAAAGATGCTCTCTGGTAATTGTATTTCTAGACTTTTCATGACAAATTTCCTCTTGGCGTTACTGACCTCAGTATATTGATAATTTAACTCGCTAATTCTAGTCAGGATAGTCTAAAGTTCCGGATCGCCAAAATTGCGGAAGAGTTGCCGTTTTTACTAGTGTGATGCCGCTTGTTTAAGCATGAATTGCATCAAGCGATCCATCACAGAATCACTGGCAAACTTGCGAAATGTCAGCAAAAATTTTGCTCCATATCCTGCTGCATAGCGTGCCTTTGGACTTTTCGATTTGAGGGCTTTGGAGATTGTGTTAGCAATTACTTCGGGTTTAGAAGCTACCTCATCGGCGAATGCTAATAATTTTGCTCCCATGTGAGCCGCTTCTGCATAGGCAGTATGACCAGACGTTTCGATCAATTTCTTGAGCGCGATCGCTCCCCATTCCGTTTTAATTCCTCCAGGTTCAATAATAATGACATCAATGCCAAGCGGCTTAAGTTCAAGACGTAGACAATCGCTCAGTCCTTCGACAGCAAACTTAGTCGCGTGATACCAGCTACCTAACGGCTCATAAATTTTGCCGCCGACTGAGGTAATGTTGACAATCTTGCCAAATGCCTGTTCGCGCATGTGGGGAAGCGCTAATTGGGTTAGTCTAGCAAGTCCAAAAACATTGACTTCAAACTGATATTTTGCTTCCTCCATCAGAACGTCCTCTAAAGCTCCGTAGGAACCGTATCCAGCATTATTAATCAGGATGTCGATTCTCCCTGCCTCACGAACGATCTGATCGATCGCGATCTGCATCGACTCGTCCTGAGTCACATCCAATTCGAGAATTTTTGCACCTTTGATAGCCAAAGTTTGCAATCTGTCAATACGTCGCGCTGCTGCATAGACGACATATCCCTCATCTATAAGTTTCTCGGCTGTAGCCTTGCCAATGCCGCTGGACGCGCCTGTAATCAGAACTGTTTTAATCATCCTAGTTTCACTCCAAATGCAATGGCATAGGTAACAGGGTTAGCGTACTCAGTGATGTGAACAATTTTGCTGTCTCGTAGCTCAAACTTGAAAACATAGACATTCTTATACGGCGCGTTGGTAGCCGTGACGAAATCTCCGATCGCCTCAAAGAAAAGGATATTTCCGTTATGGGCAAGACTAAGCTTGTGGTTTACAAACCTAATTTGCGCCATGTGGGTAAACACCTGTTGAAGATAACCAAGCACAGTATCTTTGCCGACAAACTGCACTTCAGGAATAGAGCTACCACTAAAAGTCATCGGCTGGAATACAGAAACTTGCTGATCGAGCAGAGTCGATAAGGCATTGGTGTCTTTGTGCTGAAGGGCATTGATGAAGCCCTCAACAATCGATTTTTGCATTAAGTTGTACCCCCCAGGAGTAGTATTTATCATCGCTACCAAAAGCATAATCTGTGGAGTATACTCCATAGTCAAGGGGTTGAGAAAAGTTGGAGGTTGGCAATGTTGATTAGCGAACTAGCGAAACAAACAGGGCTATCGAAAGACACCATCCGCTTCTATGAAAAGATCGGACTGATTACTGCCCAAGAGCGACAGGCAGGAACTAGGCTTTACAAAGAATTTAGTCAGGAAACTGCGGAACGGCTGTTACTGATTAGCCAGGCAAAGAGACTTGGATTTACTCTGAGCGAGATCAAGCAACTGATAGATGAATGGGGAGATGGCACAATGTCAAAGTATGACCAGATTCAGGTAATTGAGCGCAAATTGAAGGAAATTGCTCAAAAAATGCAGCAGTTAGATGAGATTAAACGCTATCTGACTGCAAAACTCTGCAAGTTAAAGTAGGAGAATGCTGATTACTCTACCAGAGGTTTTTTGTACAACCCCAATGAATTGGGGGAATCAGGAAATTAGTTGTTGTGGTTGACAAACATAATCAATTTGGCTTGTAAACAAAACATCTAGCTTAAGCTGCTGCCAATTTTCCAAGAGTATTACAAGCCGTCTAAAATGTTGCTTGTATAATGCAACTTGCCTTTAGTACCACCCATTCACTAACTTCAAAAACTGAGCAGCTTTTTGTTAGTCTTGATAAGACTGGAACATTCCCCTGCTGTAAGTTTTGTACAGCTTCGGTAGTAACTGGTTGGTACTGCTGCAACCAGGAATTTTTAGTGATGGATTCAGGTGAAAATGAATTCCGATCTAGTAGCCAAAAATCTATCTGATATTTACGAATAATATTTTGGACTTCCGCTAAATCTTGAGTGTACTGAGCGCGAATTAAATCAGTGGCGCGTTGACGAATTTGACGGTAGTAACCTATATGGTAAGGATCGGCATATTTCCTACTAACTAAAATTGAGCGTTGGGAAAATATCGGTATGTCGTTTGCCATTTCTAGCAGAGAAGCAATACGAATATCTTTAGGTTGTTCTTGAAAGAATTGGTATAGCGATGGTGCTGCACCCACGAAGTAACTACTAGTTCTAGGAAAGCTACTTTTCCAAACTAAACTGGGGTAGAGAAAAATAGTTGCTCCAATGAGGACTGTTGTTATTAGTGCTAAAACTTGTCTCGCTTGATGGCGTAAGTCCTGCGCCCACTGCCAAATGGCATCTAATAATATAACCAAGGCAATTCCAGCCGCTAGAGACATTACTATGCGAAGACTGTGCTGTGTGTATCGGCTAGGCAGATAAAGTTTAAACAGCACAGCATGAGCGGCAAAGAACCAGCCAAAGGATGCTAGTAAGATTTGAAGTAAAAGTGTGACGTTACTTGTGACTTGCTTAGCTAAAGGAAAGCGAGATGAATAGCGTAGTAGGAGCGGTAACAATAAACCAGCTCCTAGCATTGGTGGGTTTAAAGACAGCCGAATCCCGCTATGAGCGCCACTGAACCAATACCGCCAAAGATTGTTAGTAAAAAACGGTACCCGTCCTTTTGCCATATATTCTGGCCATGTTCTGGCAACGGCTGCGGTAACGGTAGGACCAAATTCCGAGGAGTGTAATAAATAAGGCAACATTACGAGTAAGGCAATTCCTAGTCCGCTCAAGCAGAATAGGGAATCGCTCCGGCTCAAAGATCGGGGTAACCCGCCTTCCCAATGCCACAACCGCAGAATTAAGACTACTGCCAAGATCAGGATAAAAGGAGGATAGAACAACCCTAAAAGAGTAGTTGCTACTAGGTAGGGAAGGAGCGATCGCCTGACTAAATAGTACAAACATGCGAGGAACAGCGGATAGATAAAAGCTCTAGGTGTAGCAGAAATTAGATCGTCCTGCAGCCACATAGATTGATTTAACAGCAACGTGGCGAGAAAACTAGCTGTCGGTACTGGCAACAGTTGCATACACAACCCAAAACAGTAGCCTGTTGCCACCAATCCCAGTACTATTGGTAAAATTTTACTGAAAAGAATTGGATGAATGCCAATAGCTGACATGACTCGATAGAGAGTGGCATATCCAGATGGCGTGACTGATTGATAGTAATCGGCAATTAAATCGTGGGGTAGTAAACCTGGATCTGTTAACCGCTGCATCCATAATAAATACACATGTGCATCGTCCTGTATAACGTATTGACCACTAAACGATTTATGTAGTACTTGAATGCCACAAACTGTGGTAAAAATTATATTTAAACTAAACCAAAAAATAACTCTAGGACTGAATGTTGTAGCTGGAGCAGTTAAAAACTTTTGTACTCGCATAAGTATAAGCGATCGCTGAAATTCAAACGAACTGTTTGCGGAACGTCAACCACGCTGACATTGCTTCCGGGTTGGAAGCTACGGCTTTTTGCAGTAGAATCACTCCATCTTTAAAGCCAGTGATTCCATATTCCCGATTATTAGATAACTGGTCGATAATTGAAATACTTTGGTGCAGAAGTTGGCGTTCATCTTTAAAAGCGACTTGATATTGCTGCAACTGCCAAAGATCGGCGACACAATAATCTACATTTACCACTGTCCGGGCATCATTTTGTAGTTGTAAAGCAGGCCATCGAATAATTTCACGGCGGCTAGAAAGTTGGGGTATGAGGTAAGTAGTAGCAGAAACGCTGGCAGTGGGTGGAATCTGTGCGAGTAAAGGTTGCAATTGACTTACATGCTGCCACTGTTTGGTTAAAGAGATATAAACCCAAGGACGAAACGAATCTGGTAAAAGAAAATAAAAAGACCGATTGAGGCTGGAACTACTAGAAGTAAAAGAAAAAAGCAGCGAAAGACTAAGACAAATCGCCCAGAAACGTTGAGAAGGTTTTCTTGCCTGGGGATGCTTCGCCCACCAGAGGATGGCTCCGAAAAATAACCCTGGAACGACAGTTAAGGCATAGCGAATATTAATTGCCAGGTGCGATTCTCCCTGTTCAAGAAAAATTTCTAGTAGAGGGAACCCTGCCACCATCCAAGCCGCAGGTGAAATCGCTGGGATAAAAGCTAACGGTAGCCATTGACCGATAAGATACTTAATTTTGCCCCAAAACTGCAAGAAAAACAGTTGCTCAATCAAGTGCCAAGGTCGGCTGGCGATCGCTAAGATAATTTCTAATGTGGAAGCTTCTTTTTGCCCTTCGACATAATGCCCAAACCGCTCAATCATAAACCGTTGAGAGATGTCTTTAGAAAATAGCGGCATGACTAGATTAGTCAGAAGAAGCATATAAGTTAAGCTGAGGGCACAGACGGCAAGCCCAATTTGGGGATAGCGTTTGCTGGCAATTAAGTAAAAGCCGACACTAAACAGTGCCACTCCCGCATCTTCTCGCACTGCCAAAGTTAAAATTGCTAGCACCCAAAACAACCACCACCAGCGTTTCTCCATCGCTAGCAATAGTCCAAACACAAATAGCGGGATCTGACTGAGATCGTGGAAATTAGAAAAAGTAGGACCAATAACTGCGTTAGCACCATAAAAGCTACAGGTAATCAGTGCCGACAGTGGTGGGTTGAGATAATGTCGGGCTAGTACGTACAGCACCAATCCCGCAGCAGTAACGAAGCTGACTTGTAGAACAACTAGGGTAGCAGGAGAGGGAAACAGGGCATAGAGTGGCAACCAGAGCAATAAAGCGGGAGTAAAGTGCTGCCCTAGACGGTGGTAAAATACCGTTGGTACTTCGTGATTGTGGACAACGTTGGTTGATAGGGTAGAAGAAAGGGAACTTTGAAAAAATTGACCGTGGAGGCTATTCCAAAATACTTGATTAAAAATTCCTTGGTCAAATGAGGCGTAAAAGCTGTAGTAACGGTTTAACGTAAAGACTAAGCTTAAGACAAAGAAGGCGATCGCCGCACCTACTGCCAATTCCGATTTATCTGACTTCAACATCAATTACTCATTGCTTAGCAAATAAATAAACATCGTCGCGTTGATAGCTGAGATGAAATTCTGGGGCGTTTTTGAGTTGCTCCACTAACTTAGTCGCAAACTCAGAGTTACTGAGCCAACCTGGATGGCGCTGGTTCAGCAACACATAATTAAACTTAGCTAAATTAGTCGGTAAAGAAGTGGCATCTGTAAATCTTACCAGTCGTCGGTGAGTTAAGTGAGGAGCAATCTCGGCTGTGGTTAGTACAGCACCAGATTTAACTTGAGCGATCGCAGTTTGTGTTGCTTGCCTGGTATCGAGCGAATTTAGATAAATGGAACCAAAATAACCATACTTTGCCAGTGCCAAAAAAGCTAGTAATGACCATAAGATGATTGTTCGCGGTGCTTGACACCATTCTCGACGGAGGAGGTGAGCAATTGCCTGAGATAAGCTATGAGAAACGATTTTTCGTGGCGATTGACACCATCCTCGACGAGCGGCAAGACTTTCAATTGCTGCCAGGAATAAAAAGGGCAATACTGGTACGGAATACTGGTGAGTT
>JAABUQ010005039.1_pt1 | contig 21678 bp, 14 predicted proteins | sample 5560001 | NCBI WGS metagenome assembly JAABUQ01 (sample SAMN10711888, study PRJNA513371) | rock metagenome | isolation source: Antarctica rocks | place: Antarctica: Victoria Land, Finger Mt nord | collected 2015-12-18
ATATATTTTAATATAATAATTAATTATTTTCTTTTTTTACAAAAAATAAGTTTTATTAATAATTATATTAAAAATTATATTAAAAAGAATAATATTAAAGAAAATATTATTAATTATTTATATAAAAATAATACATTTTTTTTATTAATTTATAAATATAAATAACTTTTAATCAAATTAATATTTAATAAGAATCGATATTATTATATAACTTTTATTAAAACAGTATTATTAAATAAAGTTTTTGAAAAAAAGTTTTAAAATTTATAATATATATTAAAAAAAGGCTCTTTATAATAATATTTAATAAAAATAAATTATATAAAAAACAAATTAAAAAGAAATTATATATTAATTATATAAAGTTATTCGGATATATTTATTAAATATATAATAAAAATATTTATAAATAAAAATTCAAATTTATAATATTAAATATAAATTCTTAATATTTAATAATAATTCTAATTAATATTGTTTATAAAATAAGAAAGTTAAAGAATTAAAATATTTAATTTATATTATTTTTAATAAAATAATATTAATAAAAATATATTTATTCAAAAAAAATCTTAAAATTTTTAATAAAATATTAAAATTAATAAAGAAAATAGTTTTAATTTTAATATATAAAACGGATTTAAAGAAGTAAATATTTTAAATATTCGACTTAATAAAATAATTAATTTTAACTTTAATATATAAAATACGAAATAAATATTAAACATAAAGCCAAATAAGAAAATTATAATATATATTAATAATATATTATTTTTATATAATAAATTAAAAATATTTAAAAAATAATAAATATTTTTTTAAATTTATTAAAATTTATTAATATTATTAAAATAATAATTAAAATAATTTATAAAACTTTATTTATTAATAAATTATTATAATCTTTAAAAAAGAATAAAAAGGGGAAGATTTCCTTTTATATAAACTTCTTAAAAAATTAATAAGAAATACTTTTAAAATTAAATAAAAAATAATAAAAAATAATAAAAAATAATATTTTAATTAAAATTTAATATTATAAAAGTTAAAAATATATAAAAATTCAAAAAACTATTATTAGAATATAAAATATTTCTAAATAAATTAATATTATTAATTAAGTTAAATATTAAAAGCGAAATCGTAAAATATAAAGTTTAACAAATCGTTAAAAGCTTCGAATAAATAAAAGGAATAAATTATAATATTATTTTTTTATTAATTATAAAAAATTTAAATTAAAAAAATATTTTTAACTTTAAGAATAAAATATAATATAGAATTTTAATATTTTAATATTTTTTTTTAAATTATATTCGATTTAATACCCTTGTAAGCTTATACGAAAGTTTAATATATATATTTCTTTTATAATATATATAAAGTATTTAAGGCTTGCAATTATATCCTTTTAATCTTTTTTATATTTGAAAATCTTTTATTAATTGAAGTTTCTAGATTTAAATAAAGTATTTATATATTTTTTCCTTATACTTCTTATAATGTTTGTTATAAATAGAACTTTCTTAATTACCGTCTTTGATATTTTATTATTATTATTTTTCTTAAATTTATTATTTTTGATTATAAAAGGTACGCTTAACCCTTATAATTATACCGTTTAAAATAAGAAAATATCGCCTTAATTCCTCTTTCTTTTTCTTTTTCTTTTTCTTATTAATATTTTTTATTAATATTTTTCCTTTGTTTTTTCCCTTTTTTATTTTAAAGGTATTTATTTTAATTTTAATTATTATATTATTATTATTTTATTAATTCCTTAATTTGTTCCGTATTCCTTATTTAAAAAAATTCTTTCTGTTTTTCCTTTCTCCCCTTGTATGCCTTATAGGAAGGGTAGGGGAGATAATTTTATAATTAAGGAAAAGTATATAAATATTATTCTTATTATTATTTTTATTACTTTATATATATTATATTTTTAATTTTCCTTTATATTTTATATTTTATATTATTTATTAATTATTTTTTATCCTTCTTTCTTATTTTTTATTATATAAAAAGAATAAGTAAAATAATAAGGCTTCAAAAAAATATTAAAAATATTAAAATATTAAAAAAAAACCTTCTTATTTTTATAAGGGTTTATAAATAAAATAATTTAAAATTTGTTTATATTATATTTGTTTATTATATATTATTTATATTTATATTTCCTTTCATTAATATAATATAAATAATTTATTTATAATATTAAAATATAATTATAACTATTTAATAAGATTAATTTTATAATTCTTCCTTTTTTTATATATTTTTAATATTATTACTTTTTAATTTATTATTTCGGATTATATTTAAAAAAATTAATATAATATTTTTCCCTTTCCTTTCTTTTTAATTATTTAATTTTTTTATAATTTTTTTATGTTATTTTGTTATTTTGTTATTTTGTTATTTTGTTATTTTGTTATTTTGTTATTTTGTTATTTTGTTATTTTGTTATTTTGTTATTTTGTTATTTTGTTATTTTATTTTACTTTTTATTTATATATTTTAAAACTTTTATTTTATTTTATTTTATTTTATTATTATATTTAATATACGTTTTTTTATTTTCCTTTTTTTTTTTTCCTTTTAATAATAATAATAATAAGTATTATTATTATTATTACCGCCGCTTTTTTTAATTTTGTTAATATAATTTTACTAAATATTTTATTATAAAATTATTTATTTCCTTTATTTTTTTTCCCTTTTATTATTTTTTTATTTATATATATAAAGCTTTTTAATCTTTTTAATAATTTTTCTATTAATAATTCTACTTTGTTTATTTATTTTTATTTTATTTTAACTTTTTTTTATTTTTTTTATTTACATTATATATACTTTTAAACTTATAAATTTTAAATTTTAAACTTATAAGTTATAAATTATAAATTATAAATATTTTATTTCTTATATTATTTATTAATTTTATAATTTTAATTTTGATTTTTTAATTTTTTAATTTTTTTATCTTTATAAGCTTAATATATTATAAATATTATATTTATTTAAATAATATTTATTAATTAATTTCCCCCCCTCCCTTTTTATTTTCTTTAAATTTTAAATTTTAAATTAATAAAAGGGAGTAATAACCTTATTACTTTTATTAATTTTTAATATTTATTTAATAAAAAAGTCCGGTAAAAGAAAAGTTTTATATATTATATTATTATTATATTTATTAATAATTTAAAGGCTAACTTCTTTAAATTAAAAACTTTTATTTAAGAAAAAAATAGAAATAAAAATAAAAATAAAAATAAAAATAAAAATAAAAATAAAATATTTATATTTATATTTTATTTATTTAATATATATTTTTAATTATAAAACTAATTTTTATTTCCTTAAAAAAGTTTTCAATTTATTTTTATAATTTTATTAATATTTTCCGCTTTCTTATATTATAAATTAATCTTTTATATACAACTTTATCGAAAGCTTTCATAATATTTAAATTAAAAATTTTAATTTTTTTTCCAAATTATTTCTTTATATAATATAAATATTTTTAATATTTTATTTAATATTCTATTAAATTTTAATACTTTATTTAAGGAAACTTTTTGTATTGCTTTTATTAATTTTCTTTTTATTAATAATACTCTTTCCTTTATCGAATATAAATATTTATAATTTTCCGTATTTATTATATTTATTTATAAGAAAGGTAGAAAGTACGTTTTAAAAAATATTTTTACTTTATCTATTTTACTTTATCTATTTTACTTATTACTTATATATTATTTATAATTTTTAATTTTTAATAAAGAAATTATTTTGTTCTTATTTTTAGCTTGTTTTATAACTTGGAATAATTATATAAGGGACTTTTCTATATTTTATATAATTTATTTAATATTTTTTCTTTTTTGTTATTTACTTTAATATATTCCTTTTAATTTCTTAAAGACTTTATTTAAATATACTATTTATAAAGTTTCTTTGCTTATTTAATAACTTTTATATATTTTTTAATTTATAATTTAATATATAAATTCAGTTTAACTTATAATATTGATATTTTAATTATATTTTTTAATTTATAATTTAATATATAAATTCAGTTTAACTTATAATATTAATATTTTAACTATATTTTTTATAATATTTAATAATTTAATTATATATAAGTTAATTTTATTTTATTATTTTAAGCCTTTTTCTATTAATTTAAAGTAATATTTTTATAAACTTATTTAAGAATTTTTTAATTTTTATCCTTTTTTAAATTCTTTTTAAATAATTTTTAAGGAGTTTTAAAAGTATTTAAAATAAATATTATTTTTATTAATAAACAATCTAGGGAATATTTAATATTTTATTAAAAATAAATCATAATTTTATTTATTAGTATATTTATTATAAATATAAAATTATTTATTATTTATTATTTATAAATATTATATTAATACTTTTTATAAGTTTAATTGAATTTTCGGCTTATATATATTAATAAAGATATAAAAAATTATATTATAATAAATAATATAAATTAAAGTTTTTATATATTAAATAAGCTCTCGACATTTTTTAAATCTATTTAAAGGTTAAAAAGCTTTTTATTTCTTATATATTTAAGCAAATATCTTTATTTTAATTATTATATAAAATTAAATTAATTTCTTAAAAGTAAATTATAAATATTATATAAATATTACATATATATATTTTTTAATTTCGTTCCTTTTTAAGCTTTTTTAATATTAATATTTTTATATTTATCGATAATTAATTTACTTTTTAATTATTAATATTAATTTCCTTATTAATATAAAAGCAAAACTTACTTTTATTATTTATTATATAAAATTTATTTAAATAAAGGTTATTTAACTCCTTATTAAATAGGTTTCTTTACGGTTTTTATATAATTAATATATTATATTCTTTTATATATAATTCTTTTAATAAAAGGATTATTACTTTATTCTTTAACTTTTATATATTATATTATAATATTTGCAATATTTAATTATTTAATATTAATTGTTTCCTAAAATAGTTTTTTTTATTAATTATATTTTTTAATAACAATATCTTCCTAAATACTTATTATTTCGATAATAATAAATATTTATATATTTAATATAAATATATCTCCTTTTTCCTAAACTTATTTCCTAATTAATATTTTATAAATATTATTAATTAATATATTAATATATTAAATAAACGCTTTGGCTTATTTATAATTTTCTTTTTTTTTGTTTTTTTCGATTATTTATATATTTAAAATTTCTTTATAAAAGACTATTATTTATATACCCTTTATTATAAATATTAGAATAATATAATAATATAGTTTATTATATAAAGTTTTATTTATCCTTTTTCTATTTTTCTATTTCTCTATTTTATTATTTTTTTTTAAATATTTTCTTAATTATAATTTATATTTTCCTTTATACGCCGTATAATAGTTGCTTTTTAAATTATTAATTTCTATTAATTAATATGTATTTATATATTTTTAATCGATAATTTCTAACATAATATTTATTTTTCTTTTATTTTTCGTATTTAATATTTATATAATTATATTTAAAATATTTAAAATATTTAAAATATTATATAAAATATTTTTTTAATTTATAATATTTTATTATTTTCGTATTATATTCTTATTTAATTCTATAATCGATTAATCTATTCGTTATATGAATATGATTTATTTATAAAATAAGCGAAAAATAATTTTTTTTAAAAGCCTTTATAATTTATTTAATACTTTCAATTTTTAATTTATTATATATAAAGTTATTTTCCTTTTTTATCCTTTTTGTTACTATATTTTGTTCGCTAATTAGAATATTTGTAATTTTCATATTATATATTATTATTATAATAGTTTTTTTTGATTTTCTTTCCTTTATATATTTTTCCTATTTAACTCTTATTTTATTCGAGTATTATTTAAGTTTCATTCGAATCAACTTTAAAAATTATTATTCCTCCTTTATATAATTTTATTATAATAATTAATTTATAATATCTTTATATATTATTTTTGCTTTAAATATATTTTATAATTTCTTTTATTAATATGTTTTTAATCTTCGAGATATTTTTTATTTTCAATATTTTTATAACGATTTTTAGCTTTTTACTTAATTAATATATTAAAAATATTATATTACTTTTAAAGTTATAAATCTTCTGCCTTATAATCGGTATATATATCGCGGGTATATTTTTATAATTTATAATAATTATTATTTTTTCTAATTTATTTATTATTTATTTTAATTTTTTGATTAATTCTTTTTTTAATTATATTATATTTATTAGGCTATTGCCCCTTTAATAATAATAACAAATTTCCATATTATCGCTTATAGTATTAATATTATATTTTTATTTTATTTTATTTGAATTTAAAATTTACTTTAATCTCTTTTATTTCTTCTTATAATTCCTCTTGTAAATTATTTTTTATTTTTATTTTTATTTTTATTATTTTATGTATTAACTTTATATTAATTATAAGACTTTTAAATATATATATAATCACTTCCTTTCTTATTAATATATTATTAATAAGTATTTCTCTCTCCTTCCAAAGATATTTTTTCAAGTATTTTTAATACGGAAATCTTTTGTTTAGTCGGATTTTTTATAAAATATTAATATTACCTTTTTAAAAATAATTTAAAATATATATATATATATAAAATAATAGTATAGATATATTAGTAATATAAATAATATATATTATTTAGAAAAAACTGTATATAACCTTAAAGAATTATTTAAGGAATACGGAGAAGTTTTAATAAAAAAATTAAAAAAATTTAACTTTAAACGATTTTAAAAAAATAACTCTATTTTTATTAATAATAATAAAATAATTATAATTATTTATATAAAGAATTTATTAATATTCTTATATATAAAAAAAGTAATAAATAAATTAAAAGCTTAATTTAATAAAAAAAATTCAAATTAAAGTATTTAAAAATAAAAATCTTAAAAACTTATAATAATTATATAATAATTATTATTTAAAATAGTTATATTATTTTAAATATTTAAATAATTAAGAATAAAAGATTATTATATTATTAAAAATATTAAAAATAAGAATATAAAACTGGAATAGTTACCTTTTAAATATATTATTAATAAGAAGTTGAAAAACAACTTTATATTTTTTATTAAAACTTTAAATTAAATAATTAATATAAATTCATTTTATATTAATTTTATAATATATTATTTAAATAAATATTTTATATAATTAATAAACGATTATTATATAATAATAAAATTTTTAATAAAATTTTTAATAAATATAATTAAAATTAAAATAATGTTTAAATTAAATTATATATATATATAATAAAACTTTTTAAACTTATTTTAAAACTTTTTGATATAATAATATTATTAATAAAAATTTAATATATTACTATATTAAAAACATATAAAGAAATTTTATATTTTAAATTTTTACTTTAGAACCTTAAATATAATATAAAAATTATAAAACTTATAAAAATTAATTTAAATAATAATTTAATAATTAATTTAATTATAAACTTTATAATATACTTCAAAACAAAATATATATAATTTAAATATTATAAAGTAAAAAAATATATAAAATATAAAATAAAAATATAATTATAAATTAAATTCTTATTAAGAAAATAATAATAAATTTTTTAACAAAGTTAATAATAATGGTAAATTTAAATATATATTTTAATTATTAAAATTAATTTAAAAAGGCAAAAAAATAAATATAAAGCTTAATAAATTATTTATTAATAATATTTTAAATACTATTATAAAGCTTAAAAAGGGGTATTAAAGAATAATTAAAATAATTTTTTTAATAATATTAAGCCAAAACAAGTTTAACGTATTATAATTTTAAATTATTATTAATTAAATTATATATTAAATAAATAAAAGTTATATTTAAAGCAAACCAATTCTATTAAATACTTTATTATTTATAAGGTTTAAATTAATTAATTATATAAATAAATAAACTTATATTCTTAAGTAAATAAAACAATTGAAATCTCTTATAATTAACAACTTAAAATATTATAATAGTTATTTATATTTGTATTGACCTTTTAATAGTTATAACCTCTTAACAACTAAGTATTAAGTTTATCTTAATTAATTAATAATAATTTTTATTATTTTTATTTATTAAATAATATAATTTTTTTTTAATATTTACTATATAAAGTTTATATAAATTATATAAATTATATAAACGAAAATTATAAATATTTTAATATTTATATATATTTTTTATTATTATATTTAATTTTATTATTATTTGTTGACTGATTTATATTAATAAATAATTAAACAAGAATACTCGATGAGCTTTATAATTTGCCTATTTCAGATATTTAACATAATATATAAACGTAGGGCGAAGGGTATACCTTACTGGTATCAGCTTCCCTAAATGGGCTTAGTGCCTGGCCGTTGGGGGGTCATGGCCGTTGGGGGGTCAATACGAGTATGGCAACAGACAAAACCCTTCAACCTCCAACTTCCTCTTCTGCCCATATGTATGACCCTCTGGACCATTCTACAATCGGAACGGCTTAGCGCTTGATTGAAGCTACCGAGTCGTCATGAGGCCTAAGCGGATGAGGACGGCTTCAGACCAGAGTCACGATTGTTATTCTGTAGCCCCTCGCACTCAAGGTCCTCTCGGATGCCTCCCCTCCCAACTTGCCCTTCTCACCTCCCTGACCGCCTATCCTACTCTCCTGCGACTCCTCTCCGGCCCCAATCCCACCCCAACAAATTTCTCAGCTGCCATCAAGACAGTCTCCACCATACATTCCTCCCTCCTCACAGCACTTGCCCTCTCCGTTCTCCAGAAAACCCAATGGAGTGCTCCCGCCCCCAGCCCGACTCAAGTCATGGCCATGAGAACCAAATACCTCGTCACCGGCTGCCCCGATGACAGCGCCAACCCCACCATCCAAGGCCAGTCGGAGCTCGCCAACACCATCACAGCTATCGAATGCGGGTACCTGATCCAGGACTCCGTCGCATTGGTCCTATCGGCCCGGCTCTACAAAAAGGTAGGCATCAGCGGGACACTGGATAAGACGCTGCTGGCGCATCATATCGGCATTGGGACGGCGCTGCTGATACTCCATCTCTACATTCGCCAAGGAAGAGAGAAGGGTATCTATATCATCGTGCAGTTCCTGCTCATGAACGCTTCGACGCCCATCCTGAATTTGCGATGGTACATACGGACCTTCAAGCCGGACTGGAAGACGGCGCGACTGCTCGCAGATGGGGCCTTCATATCAGCCTTCTTCGCTGCTCGTGTCTGGCTAGTGGGAAAGATTCTGGGAGACTACGGCGCATGGCATGGGTGGACGGCTTGGGAGGCGTTTCGATATGGGCTTAGAATGCCCTGTCAGCTGGGGACAGGGGCACTGTGGGCGGCAAACGTGGGATGGTGGAGTGTATTGGTGTGGAACGTAGCCAGCAGGTCTACGAGGTTGACGCTGGGTGGACAGTAATGAAAGGCCAAATAAGGCCACGCCCTGCTTCAGAAACTCTCGCTATCTCTTGGAGTAAAGCTCGTGTGCTTGATTGTAAATATCGTCGAGGAAGAGGTGCGTCGTCAAGTAATGCTGCGCTAGCCAATGCCGACTGGGATATCACATGATCTTTTGCTTCAAATCATCTGCCATGGCCAGCCTCTCCAATCGCTCCTCCTCCACATACCGGTCCTATTCTTTGCGACTCTTCCCAGATCGACGAAGAAGACGATGATGCCCAAGCTGAGAGCGGTGAGGGCTGTAAAGAAGTAAAAAGATGTGGATGGATTGTGGCTTGGTGTTACGTCGATGATGCACTGGATACAAGAGGTCCGATGGAAGCGGAGGCTTTACCGACGATCTTGAAGAGTGAGAAAAAGAGGAAGTCTTTGCCTCGGGGAGTGATCTCGGAGATCTAAGAATGTTAGCCATGGCAAGAGAAACGATAAAAAGCACAAAACAATGGATCATACCATGGTCTGGGAATAGCTGTACCATGGGCTCACGAAGCAGCCATACCAGAAGCCACACATCCAGAACTCCCAGATGTTATGATACCCAAGCACATTAGTCCAAATACCGATCGTTCCCCAGGCATTCATGACGACGATGCAAATGGCTACGCCGCAGAGTATCGTCTTGGTTGTCAAGCCATACGTTTTCTGGACCTTGGTGCAGGGCCCCAAGCCGATGGTTGATGACGCGAATTGGACCATATTGAACTTGGCGAGGGTCGTGATATCGTACTCTGTAACCCAATTCTGAAGAGTATCGATGATAGTAACAGAAGTGGACAAGGGCTCGCCCAGAATAAAGTAGCCTGAACAAACTGTCAGATAGGGCACAGGAAGCTCTTCGGGAAGGTTTCGTACCAATAAGATAGGGCAAGCTCTGTCTCAGCTTCCAGACTTCCGGGCCGGCCCGGTATACCTGCCAAAGAACCGCAGTAAAGATGTTCATTCCGGGTGGCATTGGTTGCTCTGGTATTCGCTTCTCCACGACAAACCACGGCATTGCGAACGCCAGCCAGACTGCCGACCCGAACCCAATGATGAGCGACATGCCCCAGCTATTGTTTTCGTTGCTAGTATTGGCATCCACGCTTTGGAGAATGCCCATCATCATGGCGATTATAACGATGCCTCCGGCACCCGCCGTCCACAAAGACACGTTCGCGACATGGTTCCGCTCAGCACCGTCAGCTTGATCATGTTCCTCGCCCTCGATGATGCCAGCATTGAGTTCCTCGCGTTCTTGCGCAGCGTTAGGATGTTTCGCGCAATGCGGGGAAAGCAGCAAAGAGGTAGGCCATGGATGTCTGGAACGCAATCAAGCCAAAAATGTACACGCCCGCAGCCATCCGCCATTGATCTGGGTTGTAGAGCCCGAGCCATGCGAAGCCAATGAGGATGCCGATCAGTGACTCCACGACCAAGATGCTGGAGTGCCAGTTGCCAAAATCCGCGAAGCTTCCCAAGACAAGGAAAACGACTATCTGCAGGGAGAACGAGATGGCGTGGGCAAGGAGAACAATGCTATTGACGGTGCGATTTCTACTCTGTGTCAGCCACTAGCTCGCCGTCCGTAGCCCTGTAGACTCTGTTACCTTCTCAAGAATGGCAATACGCCCTCCTCGCCCGCTGCCAAGCTCACAAGATTCTGCATGGCCATCGGGGCGAAGATTGCCAGCGTCAATCCCGTGTAGCCCACGTAGTACCCATAGTAAGCCCAGTTCTCCCATTTACTGGTCTCGTAGCCGTTGGCGAATTGATCTGGCGCGACTCGTTGTCGCATCTCTAGCGCGGCTTCTGCATCTCCATCACGGTCGACTTGGCCTATTCTGCACTTGTCAGTGAGGGTGCTGGTCTTGGTTTTCTTCCAGGTCATCTTTGGGGAGAAGAGCTTCGCTCTCTTCCCCTAAGCTGTCAGCCCGTCCCAGTGTTTGCGAAGGCAAAGCCATAGTCGAGCTCGTGGGGCAGGAGCGCTCGCAGTGAGTCGGTTTCTGAGCAGTCAAGTCCCCATATCCTGATCTACTGCGATCGCATTGTTTTTTGATCACCAGATTGCTAGACTGATTGCCAGCGGACCGCACCTCTGGCGTCCGGATTGTTGTCAGGCGGTCCGTTGATGAGGGAAAGTCAGTCATCAAATGCGACGGTTTGCTTATCAGCTGCAAGGCCGCATTAGCTCCAGAAGGATCCGTCCTCCTATTGGCTAAGTAGCTGGAGAGAGATTGAGCCTTACTGCTGATCATGTTTCGTATTTCAATTGAGCGATGGCATGGCGAGATCTGATATCAAAGCTGAAAATGTGGTCAGAAGGTTGAGCGCATCAACAGATTTTGGCATCAGACCTCAAAAGAAGCACGCGACGAACGCATTTACAGAATTGTACAGAATTGCTCTCGCCCGCCCCGAGCACCTCCGAGCATGCTTCCACATTATCACACCATCGTCAAGGCATCATAGCGAAGATGAAGCTGCAGGCCCAAAAACGCCCTTCTCATGCAACTTCTGCACAAGCGTCTGCGCATTTCCCTCAATAGCAGCAAGTTCGTCGTGGTCCAAAATCAGCCTGAAGTCTTTACCTCCACCGTTTGACAGGATCAGGGGATATCGCAACCCGTTGGTTTCCACAAACTTCTTGATCTAGAGACGTCAAATCGTCAATCGATTGCCGCGCAGATACACTCGCAGCACGTGGAGGAGAGGCCAGAGATGAGTAACATACATCAGCACTTGCCTCGTCCCGATGCCACTGCCTCATCTCCACATGGTGACTCTTCGCAATCTCCTCTTTGACCTTCTTCCATTCCGTAGTCTCGTCGAGATGTAGACCGCCATGTGTGATATCACAGGCAGCGCAGGCTGATTTGTGCTTTGGACTGGTTAGCTTGCGATAGCCGTACTATACCTCGGTTTGAAATTAGTAGTCACCCATTTCGAGGCAATTGGGGTGTGAAGTACGTTAAGCTTGCCCATTATCGATGCGTCGGCATTGTACAAGATATATAGTATTGAGTTGTCTGTCATGGCAGACAAGATTGGATATAGATGTGGTAACTGTATGAGATAGGACTCAGGAGCGAGTCGTACTGGGAAGGATGATTCAGATAACTGGCGACCGTAGGTAGATATGTAAAGGGTTTGGTAGAGATTTGCAAATCTTGTTCGCAGCCCCCGCAAACTCGATTGCAACTACAGTGATTATTAGACACTGATATCTCCAAAATCTCACGCATTTGTAATACAACGCGACGGTTTATAGCTACGAGCAGTGAGGGGCAAGATATGAATATGCCTCGACTCCCTTAAATTGAAGTACTCATTATCAGCATTGCAAAAGCACATGTCTTCCGATTTCGATGTTGCCATCATTGGGACAGGTGAGTAGCAGCCTTCTTCATCTATGGTAGCCGTTGGAGGGTCTCATGTCATCTCCCAGGGCTGTATGGTATCCAAGCTGCACGATACCTTCTCGACGTTCATCCAGAGGCAAAGCTTGCTATTTTAGAGTCGGATGATGTTGTTGGCGGGACATGGAGTTCGAGTAAGTTCAAGCTCTCCTTCCATGCGACAAACAACGTTATCAGGGGCTCTATGGCTCTGTGACAACGGCTCACATTCCATTGACTTCAGGGCGAATCTACGATGACTTCTGGACCCAGGTACATCGATCCGCTTTCCCGATGGAGTCTCCCTGCGCTCCCAAAGAGTCTTTTGCTGACCCCAAGAAAACGTACAGACCCCGGTTAAGATGGCGGAATTCTCAGACCACCCCATGACGCCTCCACCAGCAGAAGACCAATACTGGGGATTCTTCCCTGCCAAATACACGACGGCCTATCTAGAATCCTATGTCGACAACCACACCTACAACGGCCAAACGATCCGCGACCGCGTCATCTTCAATGCGCCTGTCCAGCACGTCGAGAAGTCTTCGAAAAGTGGTCAGTGGACCATATCTTATAGCGACGGCCGCATTCTTACAGCCAAAAAGCTGATTGATGCCACGGGCATGACTTCCGAGCCATACGTTCCAGCGATTCAAGGCACTGAAAGCTTCCAAGGACTGGCGTTGCACCACAAGCAGTTTGCCCAGTCTGACTTCCTATCAGACTCTACGAAGCAACATATTGTGGTTCTTGGTGGCGCAAAGTCCGCCGCCGACGTCGCCTATGCCTCCTCCAAAGCAGGCAAGACCGTCTCATGGATCATCCGTGAGGACGGAAACGGACCAGCTGCTTTTTTGGCTCCGCAGCCCCCGAGCAAGCGGTACGCCAATAGCAACGAGGGATTCTACAATCGTTTTGTGGCGAGCTTTCTGCCGAATCCGTTTGGGAGCAAAGGGCTGCTGGCCAAGATGTTGCATGGGACATGGTTTGGGAGGAGATATCTGAAGAATCTGTGGGATGGGTTCGACAAGAGGTTGAGAGGCACGGTGGACTATCAGAGAAAAGAAGGCGAAGACATGGGATTTGCGAACTTGGAGCCTGATACGCCGATCTTTTGGCAGAACGACAGCTCCGGCGTCAACACCCGCCCTGACACGCTCTCTACAATTGCAACCAAGGTCCACGTCTACCGTCAAGAGATCCACAATCTTTCCACGAACTGGGTGGTGCTTGCTCCAAGGTACGGGCCTGAGGACAAGCTCACCACGATCCCAGCTGACGTGCTCGTCTACTGCACAGGCTGGTCACTTACATCTACCATCTTTTCACGAGAGCAGGCATTCCGTCTCGGTCTTTCCGTACCCATCATCGCAGCAGACCCCAAGATCCAATCGCATTGGCAGGCACTAGAAGACGCCGCCGACCCGCAGATCCTATCCAGATTCCCACATCTCGGCCACCCTCCCGCGTACCGCAAGATCGAGCCCACGCATACTCCATTCCGCCTCTACAAAGCCATAGCACCTCCCATTGACGCAGCAGACCACTCCATCGTCTTCTTGGGAAAGATGGTCGTGGGCAATAACTTTCGTACCGCGGAAGCGCAGGCACTGTGGGCGGTGTGGTATCTCGATGGAAAGGTCGCTGCGAAGCTAGAGGTTATGGAACAGGATGTGGCAATGACGGTGGCGTGGGACCGCAGGAGGTATCTCAACAAGGGCCAGCTGGGAAGCTGGTTCTATTTCGATGTCGTAGCGTATGCCGACATGCTGCTGGAGCACTTGGGGCTGTCGAGCCATCGTCAGAAGGGGTGGTTCGGCAACCTAATGGATCCATGCGTGGCTGATGATCTCAAGGGGTTGGCAGGAGAGTACAAAGCAAGGCATTCTTCATAGATAGTCAAATGGTATTTGTTCCGCAGATCCTGGTCTTGTCTTGGCTTGCGCTTTCCTTGTCATCCGCTCATACGCATCGTCCCACCAGTTGAAGAACGGCTCATAGTATTTCTGCCCGTACTGATGGTGCGCACTATGCCTCTTGCTGCCCGCCGCCCAACCCTTGGGCAGTATCTTGTCATATCCCCATGCCTGATCCATCCCTGAGTGTATGTCCACCAACAGCCATACGAACGTCGGCACGAACAGCGTCCTCGTGAGCACGTGGCTCCCAATAATGTTGAGCGAGAAGTTCGCCAGCAGCACCAGCCCGAGCCGCTCAATTATATCTAGCTGATTTGTGATCTGTGGATTTATCTCGCCGTGATTGTGGTGGATGTTGTGGATTCTGCTGAGGAGAGGCAGTTTATGGAGCGCAAGGTGGAAGAAGAAGAAGACGGCGTCGTAGATGAAGATGCTGGACGCGAGCTGCAGGACTAAATCTCGGCTTGTCAAAGGGAGAGGAGGCAAAGCACGCTGCGTTTGAAGTGGAGACGACGGGGTGAAGTTGTGGAGTGTGGGAGCGAGGAAGTTGCCACGCATGGAGACCGTGCTTGGGTCGTAGTTGCCGGAGAGGGCCATGTCGGCCACCGGGACGCCACCAAATTTCTTGATCATTGTAAGGTCCATCATGAAGAGTGGTGTGATATATATGATCCCTTCTCGTATGCGCTTGGAAGGGCGCCGCAGCTTCGGAATCGGCTTGGGTGTGTCTCGGCCTTCATCCTTGAGGTTGGCGAGCCGCAACTGGGGATTGCGGGCGTATTTGTAGGTGTATGAGGCTTCGATGACGGCGTATATGAGGACGGTCCAGACGGTCTCAAAAATGGATGAATTGTAAAAGGGGGAGAGGAGGAGCTTGGTGTAGATAAGGTCGAGAGAATGTTGGTAGATTTGAGGGAGGACTATGGCGCTTCCTAGTAGCAGACCGAGAACGAGGCGGGGCCAAAGAGCAGAGGACGGCGCCAAGAATGGCTTCGAGGTCGCCATCTTCGCGCCACTGAGACGAATATCGACGTAGGAGCTTTGACAGCCTTGTAATCATTGCGCCAAGTGCAGAGGCTTTCGAGAGAATGCACGAAGCCGCTGTGCGGGTTGCAGCTCAGCAGAGAAAGGTCAATGACGCATTATCGATAAGCCCATCGTATCGAAACAGTAGCGCTGCTTGAGAAAGCCGCGTCTTTGCACGCAGGTTAGGCAGGGTCAGTCATACCTTCGTCTTTTCTACACACCTACGGGCCGAGAAGGCTGCTGCCTCTTATATACCGCGATGTTCGACATCCAACTTCGGTCTCTTAAAGATGGAATCTTTGATCCCTGTTGCCGACACGTTCCCCCTTTCATCTGTCCCCTACAAGTCACAGCCGCCTCGTTCGTCACCGGCCTGCTATCTTGCTATTTTGCAACAGGACAGCAAAAAACCCTATCCCTAGTCTTCTGGTTCTTAAACCGGGCCCTAGACTGCCTGGACGGCGCATTGGCTCGTCACCGGAACATTGCATCGGATTTGGGTGGGTTTTTAGATTTGTTGGGAGACTTCGTTGTTTACTCCTTACTACCCTTGGCCATCGTCCACGGATCTGATGATACCAATTCCTCTTGGCGAGCTGTTGCGTTTCTCGAGGCAACATTTCACGTCAATAACTTCGTTCTGTTCTACATCGCAGCTGTAGCTGAAAAAAGGCAGGCGAAGGGTGGGATAGCATCGGAATTGACGAGTGTGATAATGCGCCCTGCTCTCATCGAGGGCATGGAAAGCGCCTTGTTATTCACGACGATGCTCGTGCTCCCAAGCGAAGTCCGCATCCTGAGCTGGACGATGGCTGGGTTGGTTTGTGCTGGGATCATGCAACGCACGATCTGGGTCGTTGGTGCCTTGGGACGCTGTTAAGGGTTTACGAAGAGACCAAAGACCCGCTGAGGTGGCACGAGGTCCAGTGAGCTGCTACGAGATGCCAAGAGATGATTCCTCAACATCCAACAGAGCACCTGGGGTATCAAAAGTCTCTTCTGCTTTCCTTGGCGCTGATAGAAAGTCGCCTTACGAGGATTCGTTTTACTCGCTGTTTGTCAGCTTTGAGGAAAAATGTTGGAATACAAAATTGTAGATAGTAGGCGTCGCTACATACTTTGCCCCAAGCATGTAGCAACAAAAGGTCTCATTGGCGTGCTACGCACTGGCAAAAGAGAAGCACGTTGAAGATCACACCGTTGCGTGGGAAGGAAAGCGGAAGAGACTTTTGTTACCCCCTGTTGATGCGGCATGGCCCGTGACATTAGGGCTTCCAACGGACATCGTAAAATTACGCCCTCGTCTCACTTAGTTGTATCAAAAGACCCTACATGGGAAAACTAGAGACGAATAACGTTATATCTCCGTACCCCACAGCTCCATCCCGCTTGAGCAAGACATGGAGAAGGCGGCCTACGCACTCATTCAAGCAAATCCTGGATATCTCGTCAAAACAGTTGAAAGCATATCTTGGGAGGTGTCTCGTTGAAATTTCGATTACTCCCGAAAGCGCTCGTTGCACCTCATGCTTGCCAAAGAACCATGGAGAAGGGCCATTTCAATGAGCAGCTTGGCGCCGAGAACAACAGCGATGGCAGAGGAGAACAGGGCACAACGAACGATCCAAACAGCAAGCTGATATCGAGACCAAACGTGCCCATCTGGCGCATCACGCTCTCCTTGATCCTGCTATTCCTCAACTACTTCCTGGCTCAATACGACAAATTCATCCTCTCATACTTCCAGAATGATGTTATCGCGTCCTTGGCCTTGTCTGAGGCAGGCTATGGAATATTGTCTGGCTATGCAACGGGCATTGTGTATGCTCTCCTCGCTCTACCTACCGCATTTATCGCAGACTACACTGGGGCTCGAGTGTGGGTCTTGACGATTGCTGCCCTCTGGTGGAGTCTTTGCGCTATCTTTCAAGGCCTGAGCCACAATTTCTGGCAGATCTTGTTGGCAAGAATCGGAATGGGCATAGGTCAAGCACCAGTCGAATCTCTGAGTGTGAGTTTGATCAGCGATCTGATGGGCAAGGAATATGTGTTCTTCGGTGAAAGGTTCGAAACATTTCAAAGTGACGCTTCGTACTTCCACTCGTTAACGTAAATACAGTGTGCTATATGTTGGCGTCTACATCGGAGAAGCGGTCTCAGGCCAGATCGCTGTAGCCTTTGCAAATACCAAGACGCCTTGGAACACCGCACTCATCGCTATCGGCATTGTTGGCATCGTCGTCGCGATCTTGATCCGTCTCTTTGTGAGAGAGCCGAGACGCCAGACGTCTTTGATCAACCAAGACTCTCCCAGCCGAATTAGCCACCATATCAACGGCCCCTCATCGTGGACTAAGGCGTCTCTTGCCTATGGAGACGCTCGTGCCACATTTAGCTACCTGTCTCGTATGCGGTCTTTCTGGTTACTCGTGCTCTCTGCGTCCTTCCGCCAGCTCGCTGGTAACGTGTTTGGTTACTACATGCCCACATATCTCTCGAACTTGTATCCTGACTACCCTGACATACTTTCGAAATATGGAATTATCGTTGGTGCAGTGGGCTCTGTGGCTGTGCTTCTTGGTGGGCTACTCACTTCCGCGTTCTGGTTGCGCACGAAAACTCTACCGCTATATTTGGTCGCGGCTGGAGGCATGGTCTCCAGCATCTTCGTCTTACTGATGCTGTTCTCTCGTGCTGCAGGAGGCGGCAGCGAGGTATCTGGAACCAGAGTCTTGTATGGTACGATGTCTGCAGCGTATCTGACCGCAGAACTATGGCTGGGCGCCATCAACAGCCTCATAGCTCTCTTATTACCGCCGCGTTACAAGACTTTTGGGATCGCTATATGGGGTGCAATTCAAGTCCTCATCTATTCGACAGGACCAGAGATCATCGGACTAGCGTTGCGCAACGTGGACAGCAGCAGCCAAGAGTATTTGGATGGCACAAGGATTGCTTTGGCGGTCATCATCGTTGTTGGATACTGGCTTGCGGGCATTGGCTTTTTACTCTCTCTCCCCCTCGTCAAACAAGACTTGGCTGGAAGCTTTGTGCAGGGCAGCTTGAGCAGGGGAAGAAGACTAGGCTTTGCTGCTTTTGGTGCAATCGTTATCGTGATGGTCGTCGTTCTGTTTGTGGTCAGTATTGTGTACAAAGCTTGAAGAATCACATGCACCGCTTTCGAAGTCTTTTTCATTGGCATTGGCTAAAATGAAGGCTTTCATTTTCGGTCCGAGTGAGAGGTAGGTGCCACATCTCGGCATGGAATGAGAGTCTCTCCGTGGGGCTCCATGAAACATGTTTGAAACAAGCCCACCGTCAAGCGGTTTGAGAAGTTTCTGCCCCACATAGCACGTGCTTTGGGTGATGAAGGCACTGTTTTAGAGGTGTCAATGGCGGGAGTGAGTGATGAATATGCTTATGGCTGTCGTGGAAATGCATGTTCTGATCTTCCCGCTTCCACGATTTCGGCAAGCGGTATGACATGTTCTGGCAGTTTCTGGACCTACGAACGTGGGCTACACCCCAGGCTGTTTTGCCTACCAACGTGATTGGTTGCCGATTACCATAAGCGCTGTAACGGCAGGAAATGCGCAGGACATAGTCTTTGGCTGCCTCCATGAGAAGGTTAGTCTTCGGGGGAGGCATTTGGAAGTAGCTGACAGATGAAGTATACACCCATTGCAAACACCATGACAGACACGATCATCTTGACGTGGTGGATTGTACGTGAAATGATTAGTTGCGGCATGTTCAGGGATATCTCGATCGATTGGCGATTGGAGACGCTCTGGGGAGATCGCATTCTTTCCAAACAGGAGCAGACTCCAGGTGAGACGACAGCAGTTTTTAGCAGAGGAAGACGTGTCTCCTTCAATCCACTCTAATGACAATCAAGACCGTTGATCGTCCGACCCCCAGCAGAATCGTCTTTGGGCATGGGCAGCTCTCGATGTTCGTTAAGAGGCAGCCCAAGGGAATGCTAGTCCAAAATCGGCAAGATTGAAATCAATCGATTTTTTTGTTGATGTGGCTCATTTCTTCCGGTAGCCTGCCACAACAGATCTGGAAGAGGAACAACCCCTGGTCCCCTTGACTCTCCAAGATGGTACAATTCAACAGATCTCGCCCTCGAAATTGGCGCGGTACCTGGGGGTCTGGCTGGGTTCAGGTCTCCACAGCAAATATTCTGCTCGGCGTGCATTAGGGGAAGCCGCCAAGCAGAAAGAGGCTCTGTGAGTTATTGCCAGAACTGCCTGGGGGCTACATCTCCTGTGGGTGATCCATCTGTACAAGGCTATGGTCCTGCCAATGCTCTTATATGGGTGCTCGGTATGGGCGCCACTTCACCGGGGATGGGGGTGAAAAGGCCATTATATAGAAATCCTCACTAAAATGGAACGATTCCAAAAGGAGGCGTTAGCAGCAGCTGCAGGAGCCTTGAGGACGCCTTGTCACTCCATCTGCCCACACGACCAATCCATTGGACTCTGTCATGCGATCTGAGAATTCCATCCAAAGAGTCTCTAGGAACATCGCCGGCCACATTGCGAAAATATTGGGGTAAGATGTATCTAAGCCCAGTCCGTACCATTCACGCCCATAAATGACGCGCCACGCGAGGGCGATCGTAACAAATCCGAGTGAGAATGCTGTATATGCCATCGACCAAACCAAAGAGCCTTGCCACACGAGCCTGGCTTAAGTATACATACCTTCCGCTCTTTCCGTGGCATGTAAAATTATCTGACTACTCGTCCTTGCTTTTTCTAGGGCTTCTCCTGTTGACGGCAGCATCATCGTGTCCTCTGCTTTCCTGCTTGACCGGCGAGTCGCACTCGATGACTTGTTCGAGGTCTTGAATCGCTTCAACGAGGTGCTGGAATTGTAAGTCATCAAATCGAATACAAAGTCGAAAGATTCGGCATTATATAGATCCTTGAGTGAATGCAGTACCCCGCCGTCCATGAAAACATATACCGCTTGCTTGTTGGCTGCTCCCATCATCTTGGAACTCGTCTTTCCGTCCCATTCATCCGGATTGACTATTGTCATCTGCATACACCTCGATACTCAAAGGCGATCGAGAGACGACGCAGGGACAGCGAATTGGATGAAAGCCGGACAAGGGGCTCGAATACACCCGACCGTTGCAGGGGGTGGTGGCATAGTGGCAGCGTCGCTGGAGGCCAGATTGGTAACTACGCAAAACGCGCCCGCACGCGTACAGATCTATGAGGTTGTGAGTTCGAATCTTACTATCCCCAATCTACATACCAAAAACGGAGGATCTACAGTAGAAGAATACGGAGATACAGGACGGATTTTCGATAATACAGAAAACGATAACTAGTATAAGGCAAGAATCGCGGTAGATATAGAGGAATACAGTAAGCCTTCAGGCAAAACATAGTTCTTGTATAGGTTTTAACAAGTGTTATATCAAATATAAATCAAAAATTTTATATATAAAAATTTTAATAAAATTAAAAAAATTAAAAAAATTAAAAAAAAATTTTTTAATAAATTTTTAAATATAATTTTTTTTATTATATATAAAATATTAATATAATTTAAATTTTTTAAAAAATATATTTAAAAAAAATATATAATTAAAACCTTTTAAATTAATAATAATAATTATATTATAAAAATTTAAAAAGAAAATTATATATATTATAAATTTATAAATTTATAAATTTATTATATTATTAAATATTTTATATTTTATATTAAATTTTATATATATAATTATATTTATAATAAATTAATATTTAATATA
>JAABUQ010005040.1_pt1 | contig 21676 bp, 22 predicted proteins | sample 5560001 | NCBI WGS metagenome assembly JAABUQ01 (sample SAMN10711888, study PRJNA513371) | rock metagenome | isolation source: Antarctica rocks | place: Antarctica: Victoria Land, Finger Mt nord | collected 2015-12-18
TGACCCGTGATAAACAGCACCTGCCACGCGGCCAGTGGGAAGTTCTCGCCGTGTCTGACGTACCAGGGGATCGATGCTTGTTCGGGATAGACCTGGTAGGCAAGCCACAACAGCCACGATGGGATCACCACCCAGTACCACTCTCCGTTCGAGAGCATCAGCAGCACCAGCGGAGCCACCAGAAGCAGCAAGGTGTACATGGCCAGGATGTCGGTGCCGTGGTACGTGTAGTGCAGCGTCAGGCTGGCCACAGCGATCTCTTGCAGGGAGTCGATGCCCAGGCCGAAATCGCGACCCGTCCACAGCGTGATGTCCGTATACAGGTACAGGATCGAGAAGATCAGCGTCAGCGTGACTGTGGCCACGTAGAGCGTGCGGGCACGCCGCAGGGCTTCGGACATCGCCGCCGGTAGGCCCGACCGATCGCGTTTGCTGCGATACGCCTGGCCCATGACGAAGCCGCTGATAAAGATGAAGCCTTCGGCCGCGGAAACGTAGAAGCGGTTGCCGCCGGTGATCGCGTATAGCCACGAATCACCGCCGAAATGGTCGACCACCATGGCGAAGATGCAGAAGCCGCGTAAGAGGTCGACTCGCAGGTCGCGCCGATTGGTCGCGTCGGGACTGCTGTAGTAGCTCCAGCTATGGATGCGTTGCAGTAACGCGACGCTTCGCGGCGTCGGCGGTGGTGGGCCGCCAGACGGCGGCGCAACCGTTGAACTGCTACGCACCGTAGCCTTTCAGCATCCTGTTATTGTGCGCCCTGGAAAGGTTACGTTTTGGTTAAGTCTGTTTGGGGTTGCGCGCCTCGAACAGCGCGGCGGAGGCTCAGCGATCAGTGCGAACCTGGGGCAGGAGCCGCGCGACCGCAGCCAGCAGGTCCTCCACGTCCGAACGCGTGTTGTAGCCCTGCACCGAAATTCTCAGGCACGGCACGTCGGCCCAGAGTGTGGTCGGGATTTCGATGTGCTCCTCGTCATACAGCCGCTGCTTGAGCGCAGGCAGGTCGCACGGTGGCAGCGGCATGGTTGCCATCTGCCAGAAAAGGCTCGGGTCATCAACGACGAGCGGCTGGATGCCAGTGAGCTCTGCCATGCCGACGCGAGCCTGACGAACGAGCTCGTGGCATTCCTGCCGCACCCGCGGCCAGTCGCGCTCGGCCAGGAAGTCGATCGCCGTCGGCACTGACAGGTACGCGGATGGGTCGTGCGTAGCCTGGCGCTGAATCGCGTCGACAAACATGGATGGTCCGGGCTCGATCGGTCGCCAGCCCCAACTGATCACGAGGGGCTCGATCAGGTGCTGGAGCTCTCTCCGCACATAGAGGAATCCGGCGCCTTTTGGGCTGAGCGCCCATTTGTGCAGGTTCCCACCGTAGAAGTCGACGTCCATACCTGTCAGGTCAAGGTCGAGTTGGCCGGGGACGTGGGCACCGTCGACCACCGTCCAGATGCCAGCCGCCCTGGCCCGTGCCACGAGCGCTTCTACGGGCAGCGTGATTGCCGTGGGTGACGTGATGTGACTCACAAAGAGGACGCGCGTCCTCGGCGTCACGCCCGCCCAAATCGCGTCGACGATCTGTTCAGGACTCTCAATTGGCACTGGCAGCGGTTGGGTGACGACCCGCGACCCACGGTGTTCGGAGACGAAAGTCCACGTCCGAGTGAGGGCGCCGTATTCGTGGTCGGTGGTGAGAATTTCGTCGCCGGGACCGAGCGGCAATGCACGAGCGACGATGTTGAGTGCCGTCGTCACGTTGCTGACGTAGGCCAGGTCGTCGGGATCGGCGTGCAGGTAGTGCCCGAGCGCGCCGCGAGCATCCGCCAGTAAACCACCCAGACGCCGACCTATGAACTCGACCGGCTGCCGCTCGAGCTCGCGCTGCCAGGCCTGGTACCGCTCGAACACCGGCCGCGGGCAGGCACCGAACGACCCATGGTTCAAGAAGACGACTTCTGGATCGAGCAGGAAATCGCTGCGCAGAGCCAGGTGGCGCTGTTCGGCAGCATCGTCATACGCCAACGAGGTGGCGGAAGGTACAGGCATTGGCGATATGCAACCATAGCTGCCCCAGGGGTGTTGTTGGGGCAGATGATCGACGAGCAGACCCTGGCGACGCGGCTGGCGGTGGACCTGGACGAGCATTTCGAGGACTTCGTGAAGACGTATCAGGACCGCATGTACGCATTCGCTCTGCGCTTGAGTGGCAGTCGCCAGGACGCGGAGGAATCCACGCAGGATGCCTTCGTGCGCGCGTACCGCGCGCTGGACGGCTACCCGCGGGAACGGCGTCGCGAGCTGCACCTCCGGGCGTGGCTGTACCAGATCGTGCTCAACGTCGTCCGCAATCGCGTGCGGCGACACACGCTCAGCGTTGTTTCGATCGATTCCGTTGTCCAGGACGGGTTGCCCGCGGGCGCCAGCGAGCAACCCGAGGTGGCCGCCCTGCGCACCGAAGTCCGAGACTGGCTCGAGGTGGCACTAGCCGATCTTCCGCCGCGCTTCCGAACGGCCGTGGTGCTGCGGCACGTCCAGGGACTCTCGTATGCCGAGGCGGCCGAGGTGCTCGATCAGCCGATCGGCACAACCAAGTCTGACGTCCATCGTGGCTTGCGCCTGCTACGCCAGGCGCTCGAACCTGAAGTGCTTGTCGAAGCGAGGGCCAACTGAATGCATAACCGACACCTTTTTCATGACCTGCGCGCACTCGGTAGCGTTTTGGCCCCGCCGCGTCTGGTGACAGCGGTTCTGGACGAAGTCGACCTCGGCGACCGCTTCGCGCCGCTCGAGACCGCCTTAGGTCCCGTATTCGTAGCCTGGAACCGCCATGGCGTCTCGGCAGTGATGCAGACGGCGACGCCTGAGGACTTTGCAGCCTGCTTCCGACAGCGCTACCGTCGCTCGCCGCGACCAGTACCCGAGCTTCCGTCTCACCTGACCGAGCTACAGCAGTTCGACCTGCGCAGCCTGACCGAGTTCGAACGTGCGGTGCTGTTCAAGGCGCTCGAGATCCCGCGTGGCCAGGTCCGCACCTACGGCTGGGTCGCCGCTGAGATCGGGCGTCCGTTTGCCGTTCGCGCTGTCGGCTCGGCGCTGCGCAAGAATCCGGTGCCGGTGCTGATCCCCTGCCACCGGGTCGTGCGCAGTGATGGTCACATCGGCCAATATGCTCTCGGCGGCAGCGACGCGAAGCGGGCTATCCTGGCCGCTGAAGGCGTAACCTCGGCTGAGATCGAGCGCCTGGCCCGCGACTGGGGTAGGAGTTCGGCCGAAAAGTGCACTGCCGGAAGCGTATAGCGGCCGAACTCCTTCGATAGACGGGCCTAAAGGGGCGATGTCCATGCGTAGGACTTTTCGGCCGCCCCTGTAGGCCCGTACTCGCTTGACCTGTTTGTGGCAGCGTCTGGACTGCGCCGTGGCGAGTGGCGTCTGATACCCTGCGATATCTCCGCCCTCTGGGAGGCTTACCCTTCGATGTTCACGTCGCGCTTTGCAGTCGCGGTGCTCTCCGCTGGTGCCCTGGCGGTGGCAGCTTGCCAGCCCGCCGCGGCGCCGGCCCCAACCAGTCCTCCTCCGGCTGCAGCGAAGCCGACGACCGCTCCCGCCGCTTCCGCCGCCAGTCCTGCCGTGGCTGTGAGCCCCGTTGCCGCCGCCAGCCCGTCTGCCGCTGCTGCCGCGAGCCCGATGGCCAAACCAGCTGCCTCACCTGCCGCGTCACCAGCCGCCAGTCCGATGGCCGGCACCGCTGCCCAGCCAGCCGCTGCGCCTGACGCCGGCTGCCCGAATCAACCCGCCGCCGGGGGCGCGAGGGCGCTCAAGGTTGGCCTGGTTACGGATGTCGGCAAAGTGGACGACAAGAGTTTCAACCAGTCCGCCTGGGAAGGCGTGCAGTGCGCCCAGAAGAACCTCAACGCGACAGTCAAGTTCATCGAAACGACCGATCCCAAGGACTACGGTAAGAACATCGATCAGTTCGCCCAGGACGGCTACGACGTGATCATCACGGTCGGCTTTGCTCTTGGCGACGACACCATTGCCGAAGCCAGGAAGTACCCGAACATCAAATTTGCTGGCGTGGATCAGTTCCAGGCGGACACGGTTACCAACCTGGCCGGGCTTATCTTCGACGAGGACAAGGCGGGCTACCTGGCCGGCTATCTTGCAGGCTCGATTACCAAGTCTGGCACCGTCGGGCAGGTGCTGGGGACGCCGATCGTGCCACCGGTCGAAAAGTACGGGCTGGGCTACATTAATGGCGCCAAGGCAGCCAAATCGGGCGTAAAGGTGCTGAGCGCCTGCCATCCTGGCGGCCTGGCCAAGGGCTTCACCGATCCCGGCTGGGGTAATGATACGGCGACGCAGGAGATGAGCCAGAATGCGGACGTCATCTTCGCCGCCGGGGGCCAGACGGGCAACGGCGGACTTCTGGCCGTTGCCAGCAAAGGCGGCACGGTGCTCGGCATCGGCGTCGACAGCGACCAATACCTGTCGCTGCCAGAGGCCAGCAGCGTTCTGGTTTCGAGTGCGATGAAGTTGATCACGCCTGGGGTGTTTGGCATTGTCAAATCCGTCCAGGGCGACAGCTTCAAAGCCGGCAACGTGACTGGCGCCGTCGGGCTGGCGCCGTATCACGACCTCGCTTCGAAAGTACCGGCTGACGTGCAGACGAAGATGACCCAGGTCACCGCCGCCGTCGTGTCTGGGACGACGAAGACGGGTTGGGACAAGCCCACGGCCAACTGCCCGCAGGCGTAGTTGGCAGCGCCGCGGCGGCGGGCGAAGCGTTTGCGGCTGCATCCCGAAGTGAAGTACCTTCCGCGTCGCACGCCTTGAGGGTGACACGGGCAACCCGGTAGTGCGCGTACTGCATTCGCTGGGGAATCCGCTTCTGGCGGTTGTGACGGCTCTGGTCCTGGGGGCGGCCGTCATTGCTGCTACAGGCGGTAACGTGCTGCTGGCGTATCAGGGCTTGTGGGAAGGATCGCTCGGGCGACCTCAGTCGATCTCCGAGTCCCTGGTCTGGGCGACGCCGTACATTTTCGGCGGCCTGGCCGTCGCGCTGGCCTTCAAGGCCGGTCTGTTCAACATTGGCGTCGAGGGCCAGATCGGCGTCGGCTCTCTGGCTGCCGTGTACGTCGGCTACGCCGTCACAGGCGTGCCGTACCCATGGCATCTCGTGCTCGCCATTCTGGCCGGCGTCGTCGCTGGCGCACTCTGGGGCGCGATCCCAGGCGTGCTGAAGGCTCGTACCGGAGCGCACGAGGTGATCGTCACGATCATGCTCAACTACGTCGCCATCCAGATGACGAGCTTCCTCGTCGGCGGTGTGATGAAAGACCCCAGCCCCTTGATTGCCAACGCCCAGACGCCCAAGATCCTCTCGTCCGCGCGTCTGCCGCCATTGCTGCCCGACCCCGTGTACCGCGTCCACTGGGGCTTCGTCGTCGCGGTCCTGGCGGCCGTTGGCGTGTGGTGGCTCCTCCAGAAGAGCACGCTCGGGTTCGAGATCCGGACTGTCGGCGCCAATCCCCAGGCCGCTCGCTACGCCGGCATCTCCGTGGGGCGGACGATGGTCGTGGCCATGGCACTCTCTGGCGGCCTGGCCGGCTTGGGCGCCAGCCTGGAAGTCGTCGGATTGAACTTCTACCACACGGCTGGGTTCAGTGTTGGCTACGGGTTCGACAGCATAGCCGTGGCCTTGCTCGGCCGCAGCGATCCGTTCGGGGTGATCCCGTCGGCGCTCTTGTTTGGCGCCTTGCGAGCCGGAGCCTCTCGGATGCAGTTTCTTTCTCAGATCCCGATCGACATCATCAACGTCATTCAGGCGCTCGTCCTGATCTTCGTGGCTGCACCCGCGCTCATCCGGTGGATATACCGTCTGCGGGTGCCTCGTGAAGCCGATTCAATGGCCGGCGACGTGCAGTTCAGCTCGGGATGGGGCAAGGCGGAAACGTGAGCATCGCGGCCCCGGCGTATGGCCTGGTCGGCGAGCGGGCACGCGTGCGGCTGTGGATCCAGATTGCCATCTGGGCGGCCATAGCGGCCGTGCTGCTCGTGTTGGCTGGCTTCCAGTTCGGCACGGCGGCGACCATCTCGATTCTGGCCATCACCGTCACCAAGGCAACGCCGATCACTCTCGGCGCGCTCGCCGGCATCTGCTGCGAGCGCTCGGGCGTGGTCAACATCGGCATCGAAGGCATGATGCTGACCGCGGCCTTCAGCGGCTTCATGGCGGGCGTTTATACCCACAACCTGGTGTTCGCCCTGGTCGTCGCCGTGGCCAGCGGAGCGCTCATGGCGCTCTTGCACGCCGCCCTGTCGATCACCTTCCGAGTCGACCAGATCATCAGCGGCACCGTGGTGAACATCCTGGCCGTCGGCTTGACGGGCTATTTGAATCGACAGTTGTTTGCAACGGGCGCGCCACCCGGCCTGTCGGTGTTTCCGACGATCCCCTTCGGTTCCCTGACCCAGATCCCGTGGATCGGCCCGATCCTTTTTCAGCAGAAGCCGATTGCTTTGACGGCCATCGTTCTCGTGGTCGTGCTCCACTTCGCGCTCTTCCGCACCCGCTGGGGCCTCCGAACGCGTGCCGTCGGCGAGCATCCGCTGGCGGCCGACACCGTCGGGGTGAACGTGAATGCGTTGCGGTACTACAACGTCGTGCTGGGTGGAGCAATAGCCGGTGTGGCAGGTGCGTACTTCACGCTCGAATCGGTACCCCACTTCGAGCCGCTGATGACGAACGGGCGGGGATTCATTGCCCTGGCGGCAATGATTTTCGGCAAGTGGACGCCATTTGGCGCCTGGGGCGCGGCTCTGCTTTTTGGCGTGGCAGAAGCCATCCCGACTGCCCTCCAGCTGCAGGGCGTGAACGTGCCATTCCAGATCGTGGGCTTGCTGCCATACATCCTGACGATCGTGGTCCTGGCCGGTGCCGTCGGCCGAGCGACGCCGCCGGCGGCGGACGGAATCCCGTATGCCAGAACCTGAAGCCGCGCCGGTGTTCGAAGCGCGCGGCGTCGTGAAGCGCTTCGGCGGCCTGGTGGCCAACGACCACGTCGACTTCACGTTGTTGCCCGGTGAAGTCCTGGCTCTGCTCGGCGAAAACGGCGCTGGCAAGACGACACTCATGAACGTCCTGTACGGCCTTACTTCGCGCGACGAAGGTGAGATCCTGCTCGACGGGCGAGTCGTCCAGTTCAACTCGACGCGCGAGGCGATTGCCAACGGCATCGGCATGGTCCACCAGCACTTTATGCTCGTGCCACCGCTCACCGTAGCCGAGAACCTGATGCTCGGGGCGGAGTCGACGTTTGGCCCCGGGCTGTTGGACCTCAACAAGGTGCGTCGCAGCGTCCGCGAGCTGTCCAGCAGCTACGGACTACCCGTGGACCCGGACGCGTTGGTGCGCGACCTACCCGTCGGCATCCAGCAGCGGGTTGAGATCCTGAAGGCGCTGTATCGCCACGCGCGCGTGCTCATTCTCGACGAGCCCACGGCTGTCCTCACCCCGCAGGAGGCCACCGACCTGTTTCGGGTCATGCGCGCACTCGTTGCTGACAACCACACCACCATCGTCTTCATCACCCACAAGCTGCACGAGGTGTTTCAGGTTGCGGACCGCATCGTCGTGCTGCGCCAGGGGAAGGTCGTCGGCTCGCTCACACCCAGGGAAGCGACCGGTGAATCGCTGGCGGCAATGATGGTCGGTCGACCGGTGTTGTTGCGTGTAGACAAGGGCGAAGCGCATCCGGGCGACGTGGTTCTTCGCGTGCGCAACCTCCAGGTCTTGTCCGACCGCGGGCTCTCGGCTGTCGACGACCTGTCGCTCGACGTGCGTGCGGGTGAGATCCTGGGCATTGCTGGGGTCCAGGGGAACGGACAGACAGAGCTGGTCGAGGCGTTGTCGGGGCTACGGTTGCCTGCGGGTGGTTCGATCGAGCTGCTCGGTCGGGACGTCACCCGGAGTGGTCCGCGCGAGCTTGTCGACTCGGGGCAGGCGTGTATCCCGGAGGATCGGCAGAAGCACGGGCTGGTGCTCAGCTTTCCGGTTTCGGACAACCTCGTGTTGCGCAGCTATGAGCGACCGCCGTTTGCGCGGGGGTTCCAGATCGTGCGCGAGGCGATCCTTCGATTTGCCACCCGACTTGCCAAGGAATTCGACATCCGCACGCGTTCCGTGCGAACTCCAGCCAGCCAGCTGTCTGGCGGCAACCAGCAAAAGGTGATCATCGCGCGTGAGTTCACCCGCGGCGGCCGCCTCCTGGTGGCGGCTCAGCCCACGCGCGGGGTCGACGTCGGGTCGACGGAGTTCATCCACCGCAAGCTCGTCGATGCGCGCGACACGGGCATGGCGGTGCTGCTGATCTCCGCGGAGTTGGAGGAGGTGCTGAGCCTGGCCGACCGCGTCGCGGTGATGTACCGGGGCAAGATTGCGGGTGTGCTCGGGGCGGCTGAGGCGACGCCTGACCTGCTAGGGTACATGATGGCCACTGGCGGCCGACCCGACGCAGACGCCCTGGCACCCACCGCGTAGCCCGAGAACGGGCCAATCCACTCGAACCCAGTACGCTTGATGCTTCAGCCTTCGCCCGCCGCTACGCGGCTCGCGGCGGACCGCTTGGGGATGAAGAGCATCTTTTTGGATCACACTGATGTTCGCGCGGAGCCGCGCAGCGGCGGGCGTGGGCCTTCGGGGCACACGGCTGGCTGGGCCAGGCTCGTGGGGCTTTGCTCGGCGGCTGCTGTGTTGAGCGCTTGCGGAGTACTCGGCGGCGGCGCCGCTCCGACTGCCGTGCCAGCTCTCCCGACTGAGGTGCCGGCCACCAGCGCTCCGTCAGCGGTCGCGAAACCGGCGGCGACGCCGACCGCAGCCCCAGCTCCGACTACGCCACCGGCTACGTCGGTGCCGGCAGCAGACGCCGGTACGACGGTCTGGGTCGGCAACACTGATGGTCAGGGAGTCTACGTTCGGACCACGCCAGTGATGGCTGATCGGGCCAGGCCCTACCCCGACGGCACGCCGCTCACGGTCGTCGGCGAAGACGTCGACGGTGACGGTCAGCACTGGAAACACATCGAGACGCCGGATGGGGTCGAGGGCTACGTCCCGTCCAGGTACACGGTCGACACCCCGCCCTGAGCCACGACAGTTTTGCGCGCCACGCCGACCATGCGAATCGCGGCAACGCCACCACCATCGAAGCCGCCACCACGCGCCCAGTGGCACGTGCTCTGCTTTCGGGACGCGGGGTGACGCCCAAGCACACGCGGGTAGTTGCCAAAAGTTGCGTTTTGGCGTATCACCAGCGTTCAGCTAATGATGGGGGGGACATGCGCAAACTGAGGGTGCTGGCCGTGTGCGACGAGGTGGACCGCCGCCTGTATAGCAACGCCGCAATGCGCGAGCGCTCGACGCCAGACCTGATCCTGGGGTGCGGCGACCTGCCTGCTTATTACCTCGACTACCTGGTCAGCAAATTCAACGTGCCGCTCTACGCTGTCCACGGCAACCACGACGCCCCGCCGCCGCTCGAGGGTTCGGCCGGCTTCGACGGCTGCGGCGCAACGTGGATCGGCGGGCGCACGGTCAATGTCGGCGGACTGCTCCTGGCCGGGTTCGACGGCTCCCTACGCTACAACTCGGGCGCGTACCAATCGACGCAGCTCGAGATGCAGGCCGCGGTCCGACAGCTGGTTCCGCAGCTGTTGCTCAATCGGGTGCGGTATGGCCGCTTCCTGGACGTACTGGTCACACACGCCCCGCCGCGAGGCATTCACGACGAGCCTGACACCTGCCACACCGGCTTCGACGCCTTCAACTGGCTGATACGCACGTTCCAACCCCGCTACCACCTCCACGGACACATCCACATGTACGACCGTCGGAAGCCCACCCTGACCCAGGTCGGTGCAACCGAGATTATGAACGTCTACCCGTTCCGTGAGTTGGCGCTGGCGATACCGGATCCTGCGCCTCGACGAACTTGTCGAGCGCCTCTAGCCAGTCAAGATCGGGTGCTTCAGCAGCGCGCCACACCATAAGGCGAGCGATCAGGTCCGCGGAGCGATCACCAGGGAAGGCCGCGGTGAGCTCCCGGGCTCGGATGGTTTGCCAGAGCGGGTGAAACACCTCAATCGACCAACGGATCGCCGCTCGCGGCAGCTCGTCGAGGCCTTGCTGGTTGCGGTAGTGCTGAATGGCGTCGAGCAGGATCCTGTAGCTCTCAGGTCGAGCCGCGCCGACTTCGGTGAGACCCGTCGCCCGCTCGAACGCCCGACGCGCCGCGAACCGCTCCGTAGCCTGTTCGTCGGCTAGCGGTACGTACTCGACCACGTTTGCGTCCATGGCAACCTGCCCGTTCAGCATGGCAGCCGCCACGCGGTGATGACCGTCCAGCACGTAGTAGCCGAAGCCGAGCTTGTAGACGTCGATAGCCGGCAGGGCACCACCGCTTTCGAAAGTGTCGCGGATACGAGCGAAGCGATCCTCGTCATGTTTGCGTCGCCGGCGCGGGGGTGGCCGGAAGTCCAGGCCGAGCTCGTTACAGCGATCGACGCTCCCGACGATCCGCGCGACTTCGATGGTTCGGACGCCCAGAGTGCGCTGGATCAGGCGGCCGGCCCGCTCGGCATCCTGCTTGAAGCACCGGACCTGGTTGCGGGCCACCACTTTGTCGAAGCCTTCGGGGCGCACGAACAGCACCGGACACGGGGCTGAGCGGGCCACCTGATCGGCGACGCTGCCGAGTACCGCACTCGACAGGGTCGGCCGGATGTTCGTGCCGAGCACGATCAGCCGCACGTCGTGGATGAGCGCTTCCTGAACGATGGTGGCGGCCGGCGGTCCGGTCCGCAAGACGCCTTCGGCCTGGATGCCTGAGCTGCGAAGTCGGGCGCCGACGGTGTCAAGATAGGTTCGCGCGAAGGCCTCCCCAGGCAGGACGTTGGCTGGGTCGACCGACCCTGCTGGGAGTACGTGCAGAAGGAGTACGTCTGCGCCGAACGCACGCGCATACTCTTCTGCGACGGGGATCTTGACCTCGCCAATACCGGTCAGATCGAGCGGCACCAGGATAGTCGTCGGTGCCTGAGCGTCGTCGTCGTGCATTGCTCTCCCCCTGAATATAGAGGGACGATGCGGGTCAGGCCGGCGCCTGGGACGCCGGCGTGCCGAGCACGTCCGCATACGCAGTCGAAAGTGGCTCTGGCAGCGGCGTCTGGACAGGGCGGCCTAGGGCTAGTTCAAGCTGGACCGCGTTCACCACGGCCTTGGCACCGTAGTGGTTATTGTAAAAAGCGTACGTTTCGCTGGTATGGCTGGCCGCCTGGCGCACGTCCTCGGCAATATGGCGTTGCTCGTCGGGTGTGTAGAGGTAGTTGTAGCGATCTTCTGACTCGCCGTGGTTCCACCAGTTCTTGTAGTTTCGCCCGTGAAACCTGAAGTACGCGCTGTCGCTGGTCAGAGGAATGTTGCGGATGGACGTTTTGAATCGAGGTTCGTCGATCATGACCCAGGCCACCTGCTGTTCCTGCATGAAGGCGCGGATCTGCGCGGTCTCCTCGGAGGCAGTCCAATCAGCGTGCCGCAGCTCGACCGCCAGCTTGAAACCTGAGCCGCGCATGCGGCGTATCAGGTCTTCGAGGTAGGCCAGCGTCTCGGCAGACGGGCGGAAGCTGGTTGGAAACTGGGCCAACAGGGGGCCGAGCTTGCCGGCCTCGGCGAGCGGACGAATGCCTTCAGCAAAGACCTCAAAATCTTCGTCCTGGACCTGGGCCGGCCGACCCGTCGCCGCCTCGAACATTTTGGGGTGGGTGAACTTCTGCCACAGCTTGGCGGTAAATCGGAAATCATCGGGCACTTTCGTGGCCCAGGCGCGTGCAGCGTAGGGGCTCGGCGGCCGATAAAAGGAGCTGTTGATCTCGACGGTATTGAAGTACTGGGCGTAGAACGTCAGCTTGTCTTTGTCGGCAAGCCTGGGCGGATAAAAAATCGCATCCCAGGCGCCCTGGCCCTTGGGATAGCTCCAGCCCGAAGTGCCGATGTACAGAATGGAAGAAGGTGCCTTTGCTGCTGCGTCTTGCGTTTCGACGTTCCTTCCTGTATCTGCATAGGGCAAGCGGTGTGCCGCATGGGCGAAGTCGTTCAGAAAGGGGAGCGTTCATGAGCGGGCACGAGCTCAATCGCTTGCTCGCGGAGATCCCCGAATGGTCCTCCCTGCGCGGATTGCTGATTGATCTTGACGGGGTGGTCTATACGGGTCATGAGCCCATTCCTGGCGGGGCGGAGTTTCTGGCTGAAGCTCGCCGACGCGGGCTGAAGTTTCTGCTGGTCACCAACAACTCCACCGCCAGCCCGGAGCTTGTGGCCGAGCGGCTGCGGGGCATGGGGATCCACGTGCGTCCCGAGGAGATCCTGAGCAGTGCCCAAGCCGCGGCGGCGTACGTCCGAGCGAACTGCGGCGCAGGCGCACGCGTGCTCGTCATTGGCGAGTCCGGCCTGGTGCACGCCGCGCAGGAGCAAGGACTGGTCGTGGCCGGCGACGGCGACAGCGGTGTCGATTGCGTGCTCGCCGGTCTCGACCGTGCGTTCACGTATGCCAGGCTGACCTGCGCCACACGCGCGATTCTCGCCGGCGCACGGTTCGTCGCCACGAACGCCGACGCGCTGCTTCCAGCCGAAGGCGGCCAGGTCATTCCAGGCGCCGGATCGATCGTCGCCGCGATCCAGACCGCGACGGCAGTCGCTCCGATCGTGCTGGGCAAGCCCGAGCCAGGTCTCTTCGAGCACGGCCTGCGCAGACTCGGCGGTTTGCTGCCCGAGCTGGTCGCCATGATCGGCGATCGCCTGGACACAGACATCGTTGGTGGTCACCGCGCAGGCCTACGCACCATCCTGGTGTTGAGCGGAGTGACGACCGCGGCGCAGCTCGCGACCGCAACGAGCAGCCAGCCGGACGCGGTGGCTGCCAACCTGGCCGAGGTCGGGGGCTTGCTCGGCTGGTGAAGTGGCGCGAAGAGACCAGCCACGGCCGGCTCGCGCGACTGCACGTCGTGCGCATCGTCGAGCCAGAGGCACCGCCCGTGCTGGCTCTGCACGGGCTCGGTGTCGCCGGCAGCATCTGGCAAGGCTTCGCTCGTCGTCTGTTACCGGACCTGGCAGTTGTAGCGGCTGACCTGCGCGGCCATGGCCAGAGCGACGCGCCGCCCTCCGGCTACCTGCCCGCTGACTATGCCAGCGATCTGATCGAGCTCATCGAAGGCGAGAACTGGCTGAATCCGCCCGTACCCGTGGTTGGCCACTCGCTCGGCGCGCTGGTTGCTCTGGCCCTGGCCGACCTTCGGCCCGATCTCGTCGCCTGGCTGGTGCTGCTCGATCCGCCGATCGATCCGGAGTTGCCGAATCCTGAGATTCCCTCCGTGTACCGCTTGCGACATGCCGCGGCCGGCGAGCTCGAAGCCTACCTCCTGAGCCGGAACCCAGGCGGAGGCCAATTCCTGGCGCAGAGCCTGGCCAGACTCTTTCGCCAGGCTACGGACGCCGCGTTCCTCGCGTTTTTCAACCCAGACGATCCAGCCGCTGCTAGGGCACCCGCAGTACTGACCGACGCGCTCGATCGAGCGCGTCGCATCCGCCAGCCATGCCTGGTACTGCAGGCGGACCCGTTGAACGGCGGCCTCCTGGGCGACTCGGCGGCGCGTGCGTTGGTGGATCGTCTGCCGAATGGACAGCTACAAAAAGTACGCGGCGCCTCGCACGCGCTGCACGCCAGCCAGGCGGCCGAGGTCGCCCGGGCGATCCTCGACTTCTATTCCTCGGATGGCTCCGGCTCGCGGTGAGCCGCGCGCAGTTGCTCGCGCAGGTCCGTCAAGCCGACGGAGCGGGCCCGGGGCAGTGGCGGAGCTGGCGGGATCTGGGTGACTGCCTTCAATTCGTCCAGCTCACGCTGCGAATGGGTGAGCTCACGCCGAACCTCGGTCAACTCCTGCCGCAGCCGCTCTATGTCCGCACGGGCTTGCGCGTCCACGCGCGGAATCTGAGCCACCTGGCTTCGCAACCCCAGCCCAAGTCCCAGTGCGACGACGGCCACGACAACTGCCACCAGTGACAGAACGAGCTCCATGCTCCGGCATACTACTGCCGCGGGTCGAGCCAGCCTCGCCTTTCCGCGGGCAGGTATCGGAAAACAACCCTGCCCACGATCAGCCGGGCTGGCACGGCTCCGAAATGACGGCTATCGCGGCTTACGTTGGGGTTGTCGCCGCGGAGCACCACGTCGCCGTTGGGCTCGAGGTTCGCGACGCGTTTGACGAGGTAGATCGCGTGCTGCTCGGGATCTCGCGAGACGACCAGGTCACGTCTGCGTGCGCGCAGCCATCGTCCAACCAGCACCCGGTCGCCCGGCGAGAGCGCCGGCCGCATGCTGGTGTCGTGAACCACGAAACTCTGTACTGGCAGCCAGTCGAGCAGCGGTCGGCGCATGGCTTGGGTGTAAACTGGCGAGTATCGCAGCGTCCAGCCCGGATGGGCACAGGAGTACAGTCAGTTGATGCAGACCTCGCTAACCGATCGCTTCTTCAACGCACTCGACCGCGTCGCTCCGCCGAGTGACGCGTACGCCCACTGCGACATCCCGTGCGGCATTTACGATCCGCACGCCGCGCAGATCGCAGCGCTCACGACCGTTCGTATGGTGCAGCTCATTGGCGCTTTGCAGAAGCCGGCCGAGAGCGCCAGCAAAGAAGAATGGGACATTTATACGATGCAGATCTCACGCTACTCGGCGGTCAAAGAAGAGCACGCCGGGAAGGCCGAATACGAGATCATCGTCTTGTGGACCGACTACTTCAAGCCTGAGCACCTGGAAAGACACCCGAACCTGCACGACCTGGTCTGGAAGACGGCGAAGTTGACTTCGACGGTCAAGCAGCAGATCAACCTGGATGCCGCTCAGCAATTGCTGGCTGGCACGCAGCAGATCGCCGACATCTTCTGGAACACGAAGGGCGTCCAGACCCGTCGTCAGCCCGCCAACCAGGGCGCCGTGGGCGGCGAGGTCGTCTACCCGGTCGCCGGCTGAGCTGGTTCGGCCAGCATCACTCTCGTCAGCCCTGCCGCGACGGTCGGTCACAACGTGCTCAGGCGGCTTCGCCGGAAGCCGCCAGGGCACGCAGCACCGGCAGCGTTTCGATGCGCGTTGAGGGCTCGCTGAAGACTTGCGAGCAGCACCCGAAAATGGTCAACCACAGGAACTCCGCGCGTATCGGCTCGTAGACCTCGATGCGCTCGGCGCGCCGAGCGCTGCACGTGTGGTCCGAAAGGACCTGAAGCTCGCTGAATTCGCGCATTGTGCCTCCATTGCTCAGGCCCGCTGGCCCGAAAGACTGCCAACAGCATGGACCGCCCACATTGAGATAGCGGTGGGGCCGGGGTTGCGGCCCCGGCAGCGCCTCAACTGAGAGCCGGTCACGGGAATCTGTCGTTTAAACTCAGTCGCGTATGGACTCGGCGCACGCGCCTGAGGCTTCCTTCGCTACCGGGACGCTCGAATTCGACGCCGTTCGCGGGCAGCTCGCGCGACATGCGAGCTTCTCGGCCGGCCGCGAGCTGGCCCTCGACCTACTCCCCAGCAGTGAGGTCGACGAAGCTCGACGGCGGCTCGCGGCCACGAGCGAGGCGCTGCGTCTCCCAGGCCTCCGACCCGGCCTGCACCTGGGCGGCGTGCATGACGTGCGCCCATCCGCGGAGCGTGGGCGCGTGGGCGGCGTGCTTGGACCCGAAGAGCTTCTCGACGTAGCCTCGACCGTTCGCTCTGCCCGCGCGTGGCGGCGTGGACTGGCTACCCTGCGCGACGAGACGCCCACCCTGCTCGAGCTCGCCGAGGTGTATCTGAGCGATCATGCCGGCCTGGCCGAGGACATCCAGGCCGCCATCGGCGAGGGCGGCGACATCCTGGATTCCGCGAGCCCGGCGCTCGGTCGCCTGCGGACCGAGCTGCGCGGCGCACACGACCGGCTGGTGAGTCGCTTGCGAGAGATCATGGCGGCCCCGCCGTACCGCGACGTCGTACAGGACCCGGTGGTGACCCAGCGAGGCGGCCGCTACGTGATCCCCATCCGTGCCGAGTCGCGGGGACAGGTGCCGGGCATCGTGCACGATCAGTCCGCCAGCGGCGCGACACTGTTCGTCGAGCCTCTGGCGGTCGTCGAGATGGCCAATCGCTGGCGCACGCTGATTCTCGAAGAAGAGCGAGAGGTCGAGCGCATTTTGCGCGCTTTGAGCCAGGAAGTTGGCGAGCAGGCTGACGCGGTGTTGGCTACGGTCGAGGGTCTGGCTCAAATCGACCTGACCCGCGCCAGGGCCGCTCTGGCCGAGGAGCACCGCGCCAACGCACCGGAGCTGGTCAGCCTGCCCCGACCGGCTGGGCAGCCAGTCCTCAGGTTCTTGAATGCCCGCCACCCGCTCTTGCGCAGGGAAGTTGTCCCGATCAGCTTCGAGCTGGGGGGCGACTTCGACCTGTTGTTGATCACTGGACCGAATACTGGTGGCAAGACGGTGGCCCTGAAAACGGCGGGCTTGCTCTCTCTTATGGCCCAGTCCGGATTGTTCATCCCGGCTGATGCGGGCTCGCTGGTGGCGGTCTTCGAACGCGTCCAGGCCGATATTGGCGACGAGCAGAGTCTGCAGCAGAGCCTGTCCACCTTTTCCAGCCACATCTCGCGGATTGTGCGGATGCTGCGCGACGCGGACAGTTGCTCCCTGATCCTGCTCGACGAGCTCGGCGCCGGCACCGATCCGCAGGAAGGCGCGGCCATCGCCCGGGCTTTGCTCGATTTTCTCCGCGAACGCGGGGCGTACGTCGTCGCTACGACGCACTACCCCGAGCTGAAGAGCTACGCCGAGGCCACGCCACGCTTGCAAAACGCCAGCGTCGAGTTCAACGTCCAGACGCTGTCACCCACTTTTCGTTTGATGATTGGCACGCCGGGCCGCTCGAATGCTCTGGCCATTGCCGAACGTCTCGGCATGCCGGCTGAAGTCCTGGAGCGAGCCCGCACCTACGTCACCCCCCAGGCTCAGGAGACCGAGGCCCTACTCCAGGAAATCGCTCGGGAGCGCAGCGTGGCCGAGGACGCGCGAGCGCGGGCGCTCAAGGAAGCGGCCGAAGCCGCCACGCTGAAGGCTCGCGCTCGGGCTGTGCTTCGCGAGGCCGAGGCAAAGCATCGCGAGGTCTGGGATCGCGCCCAGACCGCCGCCGAAGAGGATCTCGCCGAGTTGCGCCGCGAAGCGCATCGCGTGCGACTGCAGCTCCAGGCTGGTCGCGAACGCGGCCTCTCGGAGCCCACACGCGAGGCAATTCGGACCGCTCTCAACATGCCTGCCTTCCCTGCCCCGGCCGCACCCGTGGTGCTCGATCCCGAGCCCGAGACTGCGCAGTCTGCGCGAGTCCAACTCGGCGCCGAGGTGCTCGTGCCGCGCCTTGGTCTGCCGGGCCGCATCCTGGCCATTCGCGACGACACGGTTGAAGTCGAGGTGCTGGGACGGCGGGTGCATATGCCGCTTCGAGAGTTGGAGGGCGCCACGCCTCCGACGTCGGCCGAGCGTCGCGCGGCTGAGCCGGACCGACTGACCACGAGTACGTTCGCGACGCCTCGCGGCGACGTTCCGTTCCAGCTCGACCTGCGCGGGCTGCGGCGGGATGAAGCACTGGAGCGGCTCGAACAGTACATCGAGAATGCGTCTCTGGCTGGCATGCCAGAGGCGCGCATCGTGCATGGCAAAGGCACCGGCGCGATCCGCCAGGCCGTGCGGGAGGAGTTGCGGAGAAGTCAGTACGTGGCGCGCTTCACGCCCGAGCTGGATTCCAGCGGCGGCGACGGCGCCACCCAGGTCTGGCTCAAGTAGCGGCTAATACACGCGCCCGCGCTGGAGCGCGATGTCGAAGCGGGCCGTCCTGGCAACCGCCATGACCGTCATGACGCCAGCCTGGACCGGGTCGCTCACCACTAGATCGGCTGCGCCTGGCGCCGAGCCAGCCATGTTCAGGCTGACCACCAGCACGCCTTTGTCGCGCACCTCGCGGACGGCCGTGGTGATCTCACCGCCCATCAGCGAGCCTGCCAGCACCAGCGCAACCGCGCGATGCAGCCGCGGGACCGCGCGGACCGCATTGGCGAGGTTCTCCTCACCGACGATGGGGATGGTGTCAACGCTGATCTTCTCGCCCCGGATGTTGTGCCGGTCAGCTTCGGCAATCGCGCCGAGAGCGACCTGGCCCACCTGGGCACCACCGCCAATCACGATAATGCGCTTGCCAAAGACCTCGAGCATGCTCGGCACTCGCTCGACGGTGTCGACGACTTCGAGCGATACGAGGTCAGCGATCAGCGCATCCTCGTCGTCGACCCCGTACAGCTCCCAGAAGATCGCGCTGCGGTCCCCGCGCTCCAGAATGTCGACGGAGTGGATATACCCGCCGTGACGTACGATGACGCTGCTGATCTGGTACAGCACGCCTGTCCGATCCACCCCGCGGCACACGATTGCCAGAGGCGGCAGGCCGGTGGAGTTAGCCGGTGGTTCGGGCACGACTCACGGCTCTCACGGCGCGACGCGGACTGGAATGCTAACTACTGCCTCACCACCGGTGATTGCCGAATGCGCATACACGAACAGGGTGTGTGGACCCGGCGGCAGATTCACGACAGCGTCCCAGCCGTTCGGGATCACCGACGCCGACAGGGCGGCCTCACCAACGTTGACGCCGCCGGCGTTTCGGTCCTCGACGAAGACCTGGACGCGGTCGACGCCCGTGCCCGACTCGGCCAGCGGATCGTAGGCAACTCCAGACATGTGGAGCGACGCGGGCACAGTCTCGTTATCGCGGGGGTTGCCTACCTCGAGCGTTGGTGACGCGGCTGGAGCTGGCGGCGGCGCCGGCGTTTCCACGGCGCGCATGCCAGTGCCGTCGAACAGCGTGCCCAGGTGCTCGATCGGTGTATCAAGCTGCGGCGGTATCGCCTCGATCTGTCCCTGAGACAGGTCTAACCCGATGACCGGGTAACGCAGGCCATCCTTGTAAACCCACAGGGCGCCATCGGCCGTCTGAAAGACACGTCCCTGCAGCGCGGGATCGACGCTCTGGGCATAGGTCGGCGTGAGTCCGCCGAGCGAGAGCGCTACGACCGCGAGGGCACGACCGAGCCAGCCAATGTTGCGCATGGAGACCCCCATATCGTTCAAGGATTTCGATAGTATCAGCGTGCCCGGCGTGTTCGTGCTGCGTAGGCGTTACGGTCGCGCCGCGGGGCTGCGCAGCGTGGCGCCAGGAGCATACGCTCTGGCTGTGATCGCCACTGCCAGACGCGCCCCGTTTGGGCTGGATCGCTGATGCTCAAAGGACTCGATCCTCTCCTGAACGCCGATATTCTTGCCGCCCTGCGGGCCATGGGCCACGGCGACGAAGTCGTGGTCGCCGACGCGAATTTTCCGGCCGACACTCTTGCGCGACACACGGTGCTTGGCCGCGTCCTCCGAATGGACGGGGTGGATACCCCGCGGGCGGCCCGCGCAGTTCTGTCGGTCTTGCCACTGGACACCTTCGTCGACAACCCGGCCATGCGGATGGAGGTCGTCGGCGCTCCAGGACAGATTTTGCCCGTTCACCAGGAAGTACAAGCAGAACTCGAGCGCGCCGAGGCCAAGACCTTGACCCTGGCCGGCCTCGAGCGCATGGCGTTCTACGAGCGCGCCGAGCACGCCTACTGTGTGATCGCCACAGGCGAGCGCCGCTTCTACGGCTGCGTGATCTTCAAAAAAGGCGTGATCCCGCCCGCGGACGAAGACGAAGCGCGCTGAGCTCGGACGGATCCGTCGGGAGAGCCGTTCCGGTGAGGTTGAATTAGAGTTGAGCCGTTTGTCCTGGTGGTGTGTACCTTGTGCCGCTGTCGAAAGGATATTTGCGGAGCAGGTCTGATTCGGGCTGCAGCTCCACGCCCAGGCCTGGGCCGGTTGGCACTGAGACGTAGCCATCCGGATCGACCGTTACGGGTGTGGTCAGCAGGTCGTACAGGAGCGGATAATAAGCCTGGCAGAACTCGAAGATGATGCAGTTGGGGGTCGCGGCCGCCAGCTGCAAGCTGGCGGCCCACAACAGGGCTGAGCCCCAGACGTGGGGTGCGACCGGCAAGCCGTGGGCGTGTGCCAGTGCGGCAACGCGGCGCGCTTCGGTCAGGCCGCCAACCACTGCCACGTCCGGCTGCAGGACGTCGGCTGCGCGATGCTCGACGATGTCCCGAAAGGCGAAGCGCGTGGTCTCGCTCTCTCCGGTCGCAACTGGCATCGGCACCCGCTGCCGGACTTCGGCCAGCCCAGTTAGGTCGTCGTCGGCTAGCACCGGCTCCTCGAACCATGCCAGCTGCAGCTCCCCAGCAGTCTGGCCGAGCCGCACCGCACGGTCCACCGTCAGCGCGCCGTGCGCATCCATCATCAGCTGCACGTCTGGCCCAAGCGCCTCCCGCGCCAGGCGCAAACGCTCCAGCGAACGCTGTGGAAAGTGCGGCTCGTCGAGGCCGCCGACGCGGATCTTGACCGCCTTGAAGCCCTTCTCGCGATAGCCCAGGACTTCGTCAACCGTCAGCTCGGGCGGCGCCCACCCGCCGCTGGCGTACGCAGGCAGTCGCTCGCGCACGCCCCCACCCAGAAGACGATAAATCGGTACCCCTAGACTCTTGCCAGAGATGTCCCACAGCGCAACGTCCACACCGCTGATGGCGTGGATGGTCTCGCCGCGACTCCCAGCCCGGTGGTAGGGCCGACCGTGTGCGAGGGCCAGGGGCAAACGCGAGCCGCTGTACATCTTCTCCCACAAGAATTCGACACGGGTCGGGTCCTCGCCGAGCAACTGCGGCGCGAGCACGCCTTCGACCAGCGCCTGCATGACCACCGGCGTGCCCTTTGCCTCGCCGTATCCCGTCAGCCCGGCATCGGTCTCGACGACCACGATCGCGACGTCCTGCTTGGTGTTGGTCCCGAAGTCGCTGGTCCAGCGTCGGTCGGGCGGGATGGGGGCGGAGAGCAACAGGACGCGGACGCTCGAGATGCGCATTGATCCCTCCTGCGCGTTAGGTGCTGCTCAGGATGGCGGGTAACGCTCGGTTCGCGCCAGCCCGCGCATATAGGCTAGGTAGGCTTCGCGCGTCAGCCGAGGCTGGAAGTTGGCCAGAACCTGACGTGCCTGTGCGGCGTTGTCTGACAGGAGGTCGACGATGGTCCAGGCCATGGCTTTGGCGGGCACGACATAGGCGACGTCGAGGTCGTGTACCTGAAAGTCGGCGGCGTGGTTGATGCCGGTGCAACCGCCGTGGCTTGGATGCAGAACCGGCAGGACGTGGCTGAGGTCACCGGCATCCGTCGAAGCCGAGATCGGCCCGAGCTCCGCCCAGCCCTGGTCTCCGACCAGCTCGAGCGCATTGTCTTTGAACAGCGCACCCAGGGCCGCGTCGACGAACAGCGGCATATAGCCAGGCAACGTCTGGATTTCGACCGTCGCCCCAACCGCAAGCGCCCCGGCTCGGAGCGCCCGGTCGACCTTGGTGTCAGCGTCGGCGATCGCCGCGTACGTCGCACCCCGTACGAACGTCTCGAGGCGGACGTCGGCTGGCACCACGTTCA
>JAABUQ010005041.1_pt1 | contig 21664 bp, 18 predicted proteins | sample 5560001 | NCBI WGS metagenome assembly JAABUQ01 (sample SAMN10711888, study PRJNA513371) | rock metagenome | isolation source: Antarctica rocks | place: Antarctica: Victoria Land, Finger Mt nord | collected 2015-12-18
GTCCCCGAGTGCCCCGTCGAGGCGATCTTCCTGGAGGACAACCTCCCGGACGATTGGAAGGACTTCACCGCGCTGAACGCCGAGGAAGCCGTCAAGTGTCCCGTCATCACCGAGAAGAAGGACGCCCTCGAAGGGGAATCGTGCACCCCCGCCAAGAAGTGACGTGAGCCGGGTGGCCACGACCCCGTTCCCCCCGCGGAGCCCCGGCACCACGGCCGGGGTTTTTGCCGCGCCTCGCCAAGTCGCGAAGGGGGTCGCTCCCCGAGGGATCAGGCCGGCTCGACAGGCCAGGCGGCGTGGTCGAATCCGCGCGCACGCTCTGCCCACCGCGATTGTCAGGATCAGGCCGGCTCGACAGGCCAGGCGGCGTGGTCGAGGAAGGTTTTCCAGCTCTGGTATTTGCGGTGGGAAAGCTTCAGGCCGAGCGTGGGGCTGGTGCGGGGGCGGACGGGCTCCTTGAGCAGGCGCATGTCGGCCTCCCGGGGGGTGCGGCCCCCCTTGCGGAGGTTGCAGCCCAGGCAGGCGCAGACGATGTTCTCCCACGTCGCCTGCCCCCCCCGGCAGCGCGGCAGGACGTGGTCGAGGCTGAGCTTGGCCGTCACAAACCGCCGGCCGCAATACTGGCAGCGATGCCCGTCCCGCGCCAGAATGTTGCGGCGGTTGAACTTCACCTTGGGCTTGGGCAGGCGGTCGTAATCCAGCAGGCGTACCACCCGGGGCACCTGGAGGACGAACCGAACGGCCCGGATGAAATCATCGTCGGGCCCCTTCGCCCGGGCGCGAGCCGCCGACGCCTCCCGCCAGCCGTCGAAGTCGTAGGTCTGATACCGGCCCTCGTCCAGCGTGACAACCTCGGCCAGATCCTTGTACAGGAGCCGGACCGCCCGACGCGCCGTGATGACGTGCACGGCCAGGTAAAGCTTGTTCAGCGCCAGGACGCTAGCGTCCAGCGGGAGACAGGAACCGGCTCCGGCGACCATCGGCGACCCTCCCGAACGGAAGACCTCACCACGGAGACACGGGGAGCACGGAGGACGCACCCAGCGGGGACGGGACTCCTGATCGGCGAATCAGACCTGATTCTCGTTGCTTTCCTGACCTTCTCCGCGCCCTGTGTGACTCCGTGACGCCTTTCCCAAGGCATCCAGGGCGTCGAGCACCGCGCGCCCGACTTCGGCCGTCCCGGCGTTCCCGCCCAGATCGGGCGTCTTGGGGCCCGTTGCGGCCAGCACGCGCCCCACCGCCTCGCGGATCAGGTCGCCTCGATCGGCGGAACCGAGGTGGTCCAGCAGCATGGCCACTGAGAGGATGGCGGCCACCGGGTTGGCGATCCCCAGGCCGGCGATGTCGGGCGCCGAGCCGTGGACCGGCTCGAACATGCTGGGCGAGGCGCGGGTGGGATTCAGGTTGGCCGAGGCCGCCAGCCCCATCCCGCCCTGGAGAACGGCCCCGAGGTCGGTGATAATGTCGCCGAACATGTTGGTCGTGGCGATCACGTCGAACCGCTCGGGGTTGACCACCAGCCTCATGCAGCAGGCGTCCACGTGCTGATATTCCGTCTTGACGGTAGGGTAGTCGGTGGCGACTTCGTTGAAAGCGCGCATCCAGAGGTCGTGCGCGAACGTCAGCACGTTGGTCTTGGCGACCATCGTGACCTGCCCGATCCGCCCGAGCCGGTGGTCTTCCGCGCCCAGGCCGCGGAACGGGCGCGCCTTCCCGCGTGTTCGGGCCAGGTCGAAGGCAAACCGCAGGCAGCGCTCGACGCCGGCCCGGGTGTTGATCGACGTCTGGATCGCGACTTCCTCGGGCGTGCCCTTGCGGGTGAAGCCCCCCGCGCCGACGTAAAGGTCCTCATTGTTCTCGCGGACCACCACCAGGTCGACGTCCTCGGGCCCCTTGCCCGAGATCGGCGTCGTCACGCCGGGATAGAGCCGGACGGGGCGGAGGTTGATATACTGGTGGAAGGCGAACCGCAGACGCAGCAGCAGTCCCTTCTCCAGGACTCCCGGGGGCACCCTCGGGTCGCCGACGGCCCCCAGCAAGATCGCGTCGCAGCGGCGCAGGGCCTCCAGCTCGGAGTCAGGCAGCACTTCGCCGGTGCGGAGATAGCGCTCGCCCCCGAGGTCGAAGGAGATGATCTGGTGCCGGCCGCCGCCCTCGACAGCCTCCAGGACCGCAAGCGCCTCGCGGATGACCTCCGGCCCGACCCCGTCCCCCGCGATCACACCGATGTTAGCCAAATCCGCCTCCGCATTCGCATTTGCATTCGCATCTGCGACCGCCTCAACAATCGCAACGACTGCACGTTGGCACCCCGGCGAGAAACCGAGATTGCCGCGTCACCGACGCCAGACTCCGGCGTAATACCGGGATGAAGACCCGGCGCAAGTATAGCGGTCTGCTCCGCGAGGCTTCAAGCCGCCGACCGCCCGTGCCGACGCGGGGGATGGGGCGTGCGGGGCGTCTTGTGCCGTCTTCCAAGGGACTACTACGTTGACAACGCGTCATCCGGCACCATACTACCATACAGATTGAGGGGATCGCGGCCGAGTGGCATTCACCTCTCGCCCACCGGCCGCGATCAGGGCGATCCCCCCCCTTGAGTCCGCGACTGCGATCGCGCAAGCCCCTCCACCGTTCATCCGCGGGTCGGCACCAGGGAGAGGCCCCATGGCCACATCGACCGAGAGCAATCCCCCCACCAGGGACCAGGGCCCTGCCAGGGCGGCGTCCGCGCCCCCGAAGGCGCCGTCCTTGCCCCCCCCGGGGGAACCGCCTCGGCCCGTCACATCCTCCGCGACCCCGCCTCCCCAGCGCTCGGCGGGCGGGGGGACTGGCACGGGCGGGGGAACGGGAGCCCCCTCACGCAACTCCGGCAGCAGCGTGACCGGCGCCAAGGACGTCCGGGGGATGTCGGCCCTGCACGAGTCCAGCCTCGAACGCGTCGTCCTGCGCAGGGGCCTGGCCACGCCGCAGGAAGTCGAGGCGTGCAAGGCCCACCGCACCAAGCTCGCCTCGGGGGGCAAGGACGACAGCAAGAATCTGCTGGAGATCATGGTCGCCGCCCGCGTCCTGACCCAGAGCCAGGGGCTCCGCCTCCTGCGCGAGATCGGTGGGGATTCCCAGCGCAAGCTGGATATCCCCGGCTACCAGATCATGGAGCGCATCGGCAAGGGCTCGATGGGCATGGTCTACAAGGCGCGCCAGACCAGCGTCGACCGCGTCGTCGCCATCAAGGTCCTGCTCGACGCCCTCGCCCAGAACCGCGAATTCATCAAGCGGTTCGACCGCGAGGCCAAGATCGCCGCCAAGCTCTCGCACAACAACATCGTCAATGCGATCGACGCGGGCGACGTCGACGGCCGCCACTTCTTCGTGATGGAGTACGTCGAAGGGCTCACCATCAAGGACGAGCTTGACAAGGGGAAAGTCTACGACGAGAAGGCGGCGCTCAAGATCGTGATGGCCGTGGCCGAGGCGTTGAAGCACGCCCACCAGCGCGGGCTGATCCACCGCGACATCAAGCCCGAAAACGTCATCCTGACCAAGGAAGGCAACGTCAAGCTCGCCGACCTGGGCCTGGCTCGCCCCACCGCCGACGAGAACTGGGCGATGGCCGAGGCCGGCATGGCGATCGGCACCCCCTACTACATCAGCCCCGAGCAGGTCCGCGGCCAGGTCGACGTTGACATCCGCGCGGACATTTATTCGCTGGGGGCCACGCTCTACCACATGATCACCGGCCGCGTTCCCTACGACGGTCAGACCCCCTCGGAGGTCATGCGGCAGCACGTCGACAAGAACACGAGCTTCACGCCGCCCGACCACATCAACACGACCCTCTCCAGCGGGCTGGGCGAGGTCGTCGAGACGATGTTGGCCAAGAACCGCGAGGCCCGCTACCGCAACCCCGACGACCTGATCCTCGACCTGAAGTGCCTCCTTCAGGGGGAACGCCCGCTGCTGGCCGAGCAGAAAGTCGAAACCCTGTCGCACCTCTCCAAGGGGGAGGCCGGCGAGCGCGAAGGGGGGGGCGGCGCCACCCAGGGGCAGTTGATCGAGATCGCGGCCTACCTCAACAGTCGCAACACCTTGATTACCGCCCTGGCCATCCTCCTCGCCCTCTCGATCGTCAGCAACGTCGTCTTTCTGGCCGTCCACTGATCGATCGTCCGCCCCAGGCCCTCCCCGTTTCGTTCCGTTCCGAACGGGCCGCCGCTCCTGGTCCGCGCGATGTCGTTGCGCGGCGAAGTGTTCAGTTCTGGCTGAAGTCGAGCGAACGGACCATGTCCTTGCCGAGGGGATCTTTCAGGAATTTGCGGTGGCAGCAGGAGCAGAGGTCGAACCGGAACTCCTTCGAGAGGGTCGCGTCGAATTCCTCGGAAGTCCGCTCCTCGTCGCTCCGCAAGAGCTGCGAGACCGCTTCCATGTGGTCGTCGTCGAGGTCGTCTTCCGTGATCTGGGTGGGGTCGAACCCGGCATAGGCCGCGATCTTGACCACGTACCGGGGGTCACCCGAGGCGGTGAGGTCCTTGCCGCACAGATCACACGTGAAGTGGACCATCAGCGTCTCATCCTTCAGTGGAGTCCGGTCGATCCGACCGGGAAGGGATTACAAGGTTTGATTCTAACCCGCCCGCCCGAACCCGTCCAAGGCTGTTTTCGGTCATTTTCGGCCAGCCGCCCCAGCCGGCCGCGAGTGTCGTCGCGACCAGGGCCGCCAGCGAGAGGCCCAGAGCCAGCCGGACCTCCGGCGGGTCGTAACGCAGGATCAGGCGATGCGCCCTCCGCGGCAACCGCACTCCCAGGAAGGTCCCGAGGTGGGCGTGGATCGCGACGGGTTCGCCGTCGACCTCCGCGCGCCAGCCGGGGTCGTACGTCTCGTGGAGGACCAGAGGGTCGCGCGCGGCGGGCGAGAGCGGCAACACGACCTCGATCCGTCCCGGATCGCGGGTGATTCGCCGCGTGTCGGCTGTCGTCGGGAGCCGGGCCACCCAGGTGGACCCGACGCGATCGACCCGCGCGAACGCACCGGCAGGGGGCGGGGTCGCGCCGACGACGGCCGACACCCCCGCGGCGGCCAACCGGCCCCGCGATCGCGTGATGCCGGCCCACGCGATCGTCCGGCGGCTGGTCCGCGCGCGTCGCCCGGGTTCGGGCTCGAAGAGCGGAGCGAACCAATCGACGCTGCGCGAAAGTTCCACCGAATCATAGTTGCGAACGTCCGCCAACCCGTATCGCAACAACAGGTTCGGCGGCAGTTCCGCCCCGACCGCGATGATGCGGGCCGGCGGCGGGCATTCCCGGCGGAGGTACGCGATCACCGCACTCACGGGCCGGTCGTCCTTGCGAGCAATCGCCGGGTTCAAACCCACCCCGAAGCCCAGCAGATCCGCCAGCGTCAGCATGAGCGCGCCCCCACGCGCAAACCGTGGCGGGATCCGGCCCCGCCGCAACGCCGTCGCCAGGGAGGCGAGCATCAGCAGGTGCATCCCTGCGAGGGCGGAATACCTCGGCAGGAAGGCCAGGGCCGCGCGGATCTGAAGCTCGGCGCGGTCGCGAGCGAGGACCGGATTCGCCCGGCCCTCCTCCGTTTGCGCGTAATGCTCGATCGCCCGCCTGCGCAAGCCGCCTTCGGCCAGGCCGGAGCCCGCGGCCAGCAAGATCAGGACCAGGCCGGCAACGGCCCACGCGACCGTCCAGGAACGCCAGCCCCGCCCCTTGCCGAACCGATCGAGGTGATCGAGGCCGATCCCCCCCAGCAGGACCAGGCCAAACGCGAGCCAGAGCGTGAGCCGGCGGTTGTCCGTCACGTCGAGGACCGGCACCATCCGGAGCAGGTTCGCCACGGGCGCGACCCCGAAGGCCCCCATCGCCCCGACCGTGGCAAGGGCCGCGAGGAACCGCGCGCGGGGCGACGTCCTCCGCGCCGCCCATCCCAACGGCGCCAGCCAGAGGAGGGTGCCTAGTCCCGCGAATCCGCCGGCCGCCTCGTTGAGGTTATGGGCCCCGACCAGGGCCCTCGCCAGGTTCGGCTGCCCTCGACGCTGACTCCCCAGGGCGTAGGGCAGGGCGGTGCGGGCCGCGTCCCAGAGCCTCGGGCGCTCGATCGCCCCCGCCGGACGCTTCTCCGCGGCCCGGTCGGCCCAGACGGGGCTCTTGGTCAGATACACCCCGAGCGGGACAATCTCGATGGCACCCAGCACCATGCCGAGCGCCGTCCCGGCCATCCAGGCCCGCCAGGACCGCCGCGCCGCGGGCAAGGGCGATCCGGCGCGCGCCCGCCAGCCGGCGTAGGCCGCCGCCGCGAGCAGGACATGCGCGCTCGTCTGGACGTGACCGCCCAGCAGCACCAGCCCGACGGCGGTCGCCAGGGCCGCCACCCCGCGCGCCTCGGGGCGATCGAGGACCCGGTCGGTCGCCAGGAAGAGCCAGGGCATCCAGAGGGCGACGTTCGCGACCGGGTACAGCAGCCAGGCCATCAGGAACCCGCAGAGCGGGAAGGCGAGGCCCGTGAACCAGCGGCCCCAGACGCCGAGCCCCCAGGCCCTCGCGAGCAGGAACATCCCCAGGCCAGCCACGAAGAGCCGCGCGAACGCCATTTGCGCAAGGGCGTCGGGCAGGGTGCCGAGGTAGGCGATCAGGTGGAAGGGGTCAAAAACAGCGCTCTGGCCGTTGGCCAGGTGGGGGGCGCCGCAACCGGAAAGGGGGTTCCAGAGGGGAAGGCGCCCTGTCCGCAGCAACGCCCGGTTGAACTCCAGCCAGGGCTGGAATTGCAGGACCGGGTCCATGAGCAACCGATTGGCTGGCTCATAGCGGGCGCCGTGGAACTCGCGGAAGCTCGCCTCGACATACACCACGTCCGCGGGGCTGAGCACCTTGCCGAGGAAGAGGGATTCGTGGAAGACTCCGGCCAGCACAAGGGCCAGGGCGGCGGCGAAGGCCAGCAGTTCGCGACGGGGCGGCATGCGGCTCAGGCGACCCGGCAGACGAAGCACTTCAAGTACTCCGTCTCCAGGCACGAGGCCGAGACGGGGTGGTCGGCGGCCTGCCCGCGCTGTTCGAGGATCTGGATCGGGCGGCCGGAAAGCTCGGCGACCTGCCCGAGCATGTCCGCGAACATCCCACGCTCGACGTGCCCCGAGCACGAGCAGGTGACCAGCACCCCATCGGGCTCCAGCACGTCCAGGGCGGCGCGGTTCAGGCGCAGATAGCCCTTGAGCGCGTCTTCGAGGGCCTTGGGGTGGCGGGCGAATTTCGGGGGGTCACAGACGACCAGGCCGAATTTCTGGCCCGAGGCCCGCAGGCGGTCGAGCGCCTCGAAGGCGTCGGACGCCTCGAACCGCGCCGTGTGCAGGCCATTGGCCACGGCGTTCTGACGCGCGGCCTCCACGGCCGCCGCCGAAACGTCGATCCCCAGCACATGCGCGGTCCCACCGTGCTTCAGGGCGTTCAGCGCAAACCCGCCGGTGTAGCAGAACAGGTCCAGGACTGTTTTGCCTTGCGCGTACCCGGCCACGGCCCGGCGATTGTCGCGCTGATCGAGGTAGAAGCCCGTCTTCTGACCCGTCCGCACGTCGACGCGATAGGTCAACTCATGCTCGACCACCTCGACCGCGCCGGTCGGCTCGGCCCCGAGGATCGTCCCGTCCTCGGCTTCGAGGCCCTCCTGCGAGGCCATCCCGCGCTCGGTGCGCAGGACGATCCCCGAGGCGCCGGTCAACTCGGCCAACGCCTTGGTCAAGAGTTCGCGACGCTCGAACAGGGCGAGGCTTGTGAACTGCGCGACCAGCCAGCGGCCGTAGCGGTCGACCGTCAGGCCCGAGAGGCCGTCGGACTCGCTGAAGACCAGTCGCGAAGCCGTGGCCTCCCCCTGAGGGAGCCTCAGCACGTCGGCACGCAACCGGATCGCGCTAGCCAGGCGGTCGCGCCAGAAGGGTTCGTCCAGCGGCTCGTCTTCCCAGCGGTAGAGCCGCACGCGAATGGCGCTGAAGGGGTTGAAGAGCCCGCGCGCGACGAACTGGCCTTCGCGGCTCACGACCGCGACCTCGGCGCCCGGCGTCGGGCTGCCTTCCACGTGGTCGATCGAGCCGGCGAAGACCCAGGGGTGCCTGGCGAAGAACGGGCGCGCCCGTCGGGGCTTCAGGAGGACGCGAGGCAGGGTCGACATGGACGGGGCCGATCGGCAAGGGAGGGGAGGAGGATCGGGGCGTCACGCCCTGCTGGCGGATTCCACTTCGGCGAGGTAGGCGAGCGTCCGGTCGAGCTGGCTCTTGAGGTGCCGCACGCGCAGCAGGCTCCGCACTCGGCAAAGCAACTCGACCTTATTCACGGGCTTCGTCAGGAAGTCGTCGGTCCCGGCCTGCACCCCGCGCTCGAAGTCCGACGCTTCGTTCAGCGCCGTGACCATCAAGATCAGGGTGTCGCGGGTGGCGGGGTTGGCCCGCAGCTTCCGGCAGACTTCGAAACCGGAGAGCTTGGGCATCATCACGTCCAGCAGCAGCAAGTCCGGCGCGAACTCATCGACGGCGAGGAGGGTCTCCTCGCCGTCGTAGGCGGTCTGGACCTCGCAGTCAATCTCGCCGAGGTAGGCTTCCAGCAACTCGACGTTCTGCAAGTTGTCGTCGGCGATGAGGATTTTTGGGGAATCCATGGCGGAACATCCAGGCTAAGGGCCGGGCGGACTCACGCGCCGGTCGTGGCAAGCGTGTCGCCAATCTTACCCAGAAGACCGTCGCGCCGGAACGGCAATCGCCCGTCCCCGCGGCCTCCGAGACGAGAAACCGTTTCGCCGGGATCGGTTCATCCGCTTGCTTCGCCCCAACGAGGGGATAAACTTAGGGATACGACACCACGATCGGCGGGGGGTCGGACTCTGGCCTCCGCGACTCCTGCCAGGCCTCGACCCGGGAGGTACGGCCGTGCCCCTTCGCGAAATCGACCGCACTTTGATTGACCGCTGCCTCCGGCACGAGGCGGGAGCCTGGAACGATTTTGTCGATCGTTACATGGGCTTGATTTACCACGTCATCCACCACGTCGGCCACGCCCGGACCCTCGTCCTAGCCCCCGCCGACATCGAAGACATTGCCGCCGAGGTGCTGCTGGCGGTGATTGCGGACGACTACAGCGTCCTGCACAACTTCAAGGGCAGTAGCTCCCTGCCGACGTACCTGACGGTCATCGCCCGCCGGGTCTGCATCAAGCAGGTCATCAAGCGTCGTCGCGAAGGCGACCCCGGCCAGGGCGCTGGCAATCGCACTGGCACCAGCGAGGAGGCTGTGACCGAGGCCGTCTCCGAGCCGATCGCTGCGGCGGAGGAGGTCGACAAGATGCTCGAGGACCTCCCCGAACGCGAGGCCGAGGTGGTCCGCCTGTATCATCTCCAATCCCTGAACTACCGTCAGATCGGCAAGCAGCTCGGCATCCCCGAGAATTCCGTCGGCCCGATCCTGGCCCGCGCCCGCCGCCAGCTGCGCCGCTCGGCCGAGCAGCGCAGCGCCCCGTGATGTGGGCCGCAACGGGAAGGACGATTGGAACCCGCCGAATGTGGCCCCGGATCATTTGTTAAGCGGCACACCGAGAAGGCTTTTTTTAGCCCCAGGAGGGGCGGCAGTCAGTAGCCCAGGGTGCCAACCCTGGGCCCCTGCGGACCCGACATGATCCGCCCCGGAGCCCGGGGTGGCATCAGTGGAAGTCCTGGTTTCCGGGAGATTTGCGGCGCCTTTCGCCTTTGCGGTCCAGGGATCGCGTGGCCGCCGAACTCCATCCCAGGGTTTCACCCTGGGCTTCTGACGGTCGCCCCTCCGGGGCTGAGGGGACGATTGCCGATCGCCTCTAGGAGATGTCCCCTGGCCGTAGAAAATCTGTTCCGCCTCAATCGCCGAGCGGAAAGGTTCGGATAATCTGCTCCGCCAGACCAGCCACCTCGATCTCGCCCCACCCAGGAAGCTCCAGGCCGCCGGGGGCATACCGGGTGCGGTCGATTACCTCTTTTGTGAGTTGGTAGTCCTCGGGCAGCGGGTTCGGCTGCGACACATCGCAGCCCCAACACCAGGCATCCATGCGACCGCTTGGTAGGCACGTCACGAAAGCGCTTTCCAGACCGCGGCCTCACGGGCAACGGTCCCGCCCTTCGTGGACGACGTAAACGGTCATAACGCCTCCGCGTCGTCAACCCCCGCCTCTCAAGGACGATCGCTCAACGAAGAGTGTTCACTTCGAGCGGGTAGGACTCGGGCGCCGTCGGGATGCGTGCTCCGACGACCCGCTCTGGCACGGGGATCGCCGTGGATCGAGAAACCGGCGGGAGCGCCGGGAGGCTTGGGCTCGTGGCCTCCGCTTCGGCTCCGCGTTCGTCGATCCCGAACGGGATCGGCTCGTCCAAGTGGACGGTCGCGGGTGGGGTGTCCGTGGCGCTTCTTGAGGGCGGGGCGGGACGGGTCTCGCGGATGGTCGTTCCGCCCGCGACCATCCCTCGATCGTTGGACAGGTTCCGGCGGGCGTAGCCCTGTTTCTTGGGGACGGTGAAGAGGTAGGCCCGCTGCTCGTCGTTGAAGTCGGGGTTGACCTTCACCTCGTCCAGGAAGACTTCCATCTGGAACCGCTGCGGGCGATGCCAGACCAGCGTGATCGACTTCGGCAACGTGACCGTCGTCTCCGCGCCCCCCTCCTCCCCGGCGGGCACAAGGACCTGCTGCATCTTGGGGATCGTGGCCTCGGCGAGGGCCGTGCGGCGCTTGCCGTCGAAACCGACCAGGCGATGCTCCTTGATCCGCCCGGTCGCCACGTCGAGGACGGTCTCCTTCAAGACCAGCTCGCCCTTCGCGTCACGCCTCCGGGAGGTCAGGATGCGATTTGAGCCTTCGATGCGCGACGATAAGGATGCGACTTCGGCTTCGGGGATCTCGCGGAGGCCCATCGCCTCGACGATCCAGTCGGGCTGCATCGCGGCGGCCAGGGGGCTGGGTCCGGAGCCGTCGTAGTCGCAGACGTAGATGGCCTTGTCGCGGTTGTTCTGGTTCCACCAGAACCAGAACTCGCGGTCGTTGGAGCCGAGGTCCGCCTCCTCCGTGAGCGAAGAAGGCCGCTCCAGCGTCAGGCGGAAGTTCCTGGGGCGCTGGACGGCCATGTCCCCCTTGACCAGACCGTGAAAGGCGCCCGTGGTGCCGACGACGACATTGATCGAGGGGTGCGCTTCGAGGCTCGCGACCTTGCGGGCGTTCTCGTTCCAGCGCGTGATGACCTCACGCACCTCGGGCACCGCGGGCTTGAGCGCGATCGGCTCGGGGCGGACCGGCGGGGTCCGGAAACCCATGCCGTGACAGCCGGCGGAGGCGACGACAGCCAAGAGCGCCAACACGGCATGCCGAGCGACCATCGGACCTCCCCGGAACGACCAGCGGGCACGGCCTTCGCGTTGCCGATCATCCCGAGGGGCCGGGACATCTGCGGGCCGGACCATATCGCAACCCCCACGCCAGGGCAATGCCAAGCCAAGGCCCCGGCGCGGAACCCCACCCTCGTCTTTCCATCGACCGCGAGGGGCCGCGACTTGAGCCGAACTCCTGGCGGGATTCAGCCTTCCAGAAATTTCTCCAGGGCGTCAAAGCCGCGTCCCAGCGTCGTCATGTCGGTGGCGAACGAGAGCCGAGCGTAGCCTTCGGCGCCGAAGGCCGAGCCCATCACCAGCGCGACGTTCGCCGACGCCAGCGCGGCGAGGCAGAAGGCGGTCGAGTCGGGGATCGGCTTGCCGCCGAGGGTCCTGCCGAAGTGCTCCGACACGTTCATGAAGGCGTAGAAGGCCCCCCCGGGCGGCACGCACGACACGCCCGGCAGGCCCGCGACGCGCCCGAGGACGTACTCGCGACGCTTGCGGAATTCCTCCAGCATCGCGCCGACCGCCTCTTGGGGGCCGCGCACGGCTTCGAGCGCCGCCCACTGGCTGACGGAGCAAGGGTTGCTCGTCTCCTGGCTCTGGAGGTCGGTCATGAAGCGCGAGACCGCCACCGGGGCGACCGACCAGCCGATCCGCCAGCCCGTCATCGCGTAGGTCTTGCTCACGCCCGAGATTGTGATCGTGCGCGACGCCAGGCCCGGCCGCAACGCCGCGAAACAGGTCGCCCGCGCGTCGCCATAGAGAAGTTGCTCGTAGATCTCGTCCGACACGACGCCCACAACGGTGGTCAGAACGGCGTCGGCGAGGGCTTCCAGTTCCCGGCGCTCGTAGACGACCCCGGTGGGGTTGGAGGGGCTGTTCATCATCAACAACCGACTGCGAGGGGTGACGGCTTCCAGGAACCGAGCCGGGGAGAGCTTGAACCCGTCCGCCTCGGTCGTGGGGATGATGACGGGGGTCGCGCCGGTCAGCTTCACGAGGTCGGCGTAACTGACCCAGTAGGGGGCGGGAATGATGACCTCGTCGCCGGGTCCGCAGACGGCCATGAGGGCGTTGTGGATGGCGTGCTTCGCCCCGTTGGAAACGACCACCTGGGCCGCCTCGGTGGGCAGGCCGTGGTGCGTCGTGTAGTGCTCGGCGATGGCCTGGCGCAGCTCCATGATGCCGGGCGCGGGCGTGTAATGCGTGTGACCGGCGCGCATCGCCCGCACCGCCGCCTCCTGGATGTGGGCGGGGGTGGGGAAGTCGGGCTCCCCCAGCGCGAAGTCCAGAACGTCGACCCCCGCCGCCTTCAGGCGCTTCGCCTCGGCCGCCATCGCCAGGGTCGCCGACGGCGCGATCAACCGCGAGCGTTCGGCTAATGTCAAGTCCATCGTCTCGTCTCGCCTTGCCTCGACTTGGGTAGGATCGGATGTTGCCGCAACCCCGCTCTTGCCGCCCTGGCCTGACCTGCGCGACCCGGTCCGAGTCGCCCGTCGAACGATTTTGGCCCCACGTCAAAGGTTAGCACAAGGGAGAATTCCCTCGCGAACGATCGGAGCGACCCGCCCCGCGGCTCGTGAAGAGATCAACCCGCCCCCACTGTCATTGCCGACCGCGCAGGGGTGCCGCGACGGAGCAGAAACCCGGTAACATCGGGGATGCAACGGGGAGCCCAGCCCGCCTTCTCTACCTATCTTAGCCAAATTCAGTTGCAAGGTGCTCATTCGCGACATAAACTGCGTAAGGCAGGCGAAGCTTGCGTCCGGTTTGTCCGCAACGATTGAACTCGCATCCTTTGATGGTCGGGGGGTTCCGATGCATCGGGTGGTTGTCACCGGGATCGGCGTGGTCGCGCCCAACGGGATCGGTCGTCGCGCTTTCAGCGAGGCGATCGTCGAGGGGCGCTCGGGTGTGGGGCTGATCGAGAGCATCGACACCTCCGGGCAGTCGATCAAGGTCGCGGGCGAGGTCAAGAACTTCGACGTGTTGCCGTTCCTGGGCGAGCACAAGAAGAATTTCAAGCTGATGAGCCGCGCCGTCGGCTTTGGCGTGGGCGCGGCGGCGTTGGCGGTCGAGGATTCGGGGCTGGAGCCCTCGCGGATCAATCCCGAACGATTCGGGGTCTGCATGGGCACCGGGATCACTCCGGTGGACGTCGCCGAGTTGGCCGGGCCGATGCGGCGCGGGCTGGAGGCCGATGGTTCCTTCGACGTGGGGAAGTTCTCGATCGCGCGGGCCGAATCGATCTTCCCGCTCTGGTTGCTGCGGCACCTGCCCAACATGGCGTCGGCGCACCTGTCGATCCTGCATCAGGCAATGGGCCCGAACAACACCATCGTGACGGCATGCGCCGCCGGGACGCAGGCGGTGGGCGAGGCGTTCCGCCTGATCGGTCGTGGGGATGCGGACCTGATGCTGGCAGGCGGTTGCGACAGCCGGATCGACCCGTTGCTGCTGGTCGCCTACCAGGCGATGAACGCGTTGAGCAAGTCGAACCGCCCCCCCTCGGAGGTATCGCGCCCCTTCGATGGCGAGCGCGACGGCTTCGTGATGGGGGAGGGGGCCGCCGTCCTGATCCTGGAGAGCCTCCGCCACGCGAAGCGCCGCAAGGCCAAGATCTACGCGGAGGTCACCGGCTACGGCTCCTCCTTCGACGCCTTCGGGATCACCCGCCCGGAGCCCGAGGGGCGCGGCGCGGCCCTGTCGATGAAGTCGGCGCTGCGCGAGGCGAAGGCCGACCCGGCCGACGTCGATTACATCAACGCCCACGGCACCAGCACCCGCCTCAACGACCTCATGGAGACCGTGGCGGTGAAGCGGGTCTTCGGCGACCGCGCCGGCTCGATCCCCATGAGTTCCCAGAAGTCGATGGTCGGCCACCTGATCGGTGCCTCCGGCGCCCTGGAGGCCGCCGCAACGGCCTTGACCCTGGACCAGGGCGTCGTGCCGCCGACGATCAACCAGGCGACCCCCGACCCCGCCTGCGACCTCGACTACGTGCCCAACACCGCGCGGCAATACGCGCTGAAGACCGCGATCTCGAATAGTTTCGGGTTCGGCGGCCAGAACGCCTCGCTCCTCCTGTCGAGGTTCTGACCTGACGCGGCCGGAACGAAGGCCCCCGCCGCGACCATTTCGGATTGCGCCGGGGGCCTTGGGATTGCGGAGCCAGAGACCGGGGGTGCGTCCGTCGGGGACGCTCAGCGTCGATTGAGATTGAGCTTCATCATCATCTCGGGCGTCGTGCCCGGCGGGGGCGTGCGGGCGACGGTGGCGGGGTCGACCGGCGGGTCCGCCACCGTCGAGCCGCCGCAACCGAAGGTCGCGCACGCCAGCAGCAAGGCCCCGAGGCCCGTGAAGGCCGGTCGCTCGAAGATCCGGATGCGCATCATCGTCTCTCCATCGGTGAGGGTTGAGTTGAGAGGCGAAGTGGTCCATCAATACGAGTCGGCGCTGATCGTCTCGGCTCCGGCGCGGCTACCCAGGGCCCACCAGGCGGGCAGGCTGACGGAGTCCTTGATGAACCGGACCGAGCCGTCGGTGAGGGCGACATTCACGCCGCCGGGGTGGTTGCTGGTCGCCGGGAACGACCCCTGCGGGCCGTTGTAGCTCAACCAGCTCGGGTCGGCGGAATTCTGGCAGGGAAGGCTGTTGGGCGCGCCGTAGTGGTTGTAGCTCGCCAGGCTGACGTGCAGCGGATATCCGGTGAACCACTGGTTGGCGATGCGGTCCGAGAGCCTTGAGCTGGCCGTGATGTTCTTGCAGCCGCCGACGAACGTCAGCGCCGCCGCGGCCCCGCTATTGGCCGCCGCGGTCGCGGACCCCGGGAAGATGGCCCGCCTCGCATCGGGAGAGTTGGGCGCGACGTTGGGCGCGCCGCGGAGGCCGATCAGGCGTTCACTGACCAGCGCGGTGTTGGAGGTCCCGTCCTGGATCGACTCCAGGCCGATCGGACCGACCGAGCCGTTGATGCGTTCGAGGTCCTCAAGAGGGACGATCGTCCCGCTGTAGGGCATGATCGCCGCCGGGCCCCCGTAGTTGCCCGCATAGTTGGAGGTTCCCGAGGGGGCAACGGGAGAGCTCGGCTTCTGCTTGACGCTCTCCGACGGGCAGAGCAGGGTGGAGAGCTGCGTGAAGGCCGCGGTGTTCTGCGCCGCGTCCCACGGGCTGATGCTGAAGTTGATCGCGTTGAAGGTCGGCGTCTGCTCCATCTGCGGCAGGATCGCCAGGTACCACGAGAAGCTCCAGCCCTGGCTCAGGTTGGCGGAGGCCGGGTACATGCACTGAGCGGGCACCACCTGGTTTTGCGAGATGTAGTTGTGGATCGCCAGCCCGATCTGCTTCAGGTTGTTGGTGCATTGAGAGCGGCGGGCCGCCTCGCGGGCCGCCTGCACGGCGGGCAGGAGCAGGGCGATCAGGACCCCGATGATCGCGATGACCACCAGGAGTTCGATCAGCGTGAATCCGCGTCGTTTCGTGTCCATCAAATTCCTCCCGGATGTCCATGCGTGGGAATGCCTACCGAAGCCCTGGAGGAGAGGGCTTTCGTGGCGTCGTCCCACCGTCGGATTGCACCCCGATCCCCAGACATCTGGGGAAGTGCTCGATCGAGAACAAAGTTTGTTCTGGAGCGAGTGGGTTTCTGATCCCAGACCACCGACGACGGGAGGTTTTCGCACATCCAATGCCGTGCGTGCAAATTGAACGACCTGGCCGTCGATATGTCTAAGCGGATTAGCCAATTGCGGAAAATGGCGTCACGCGTGGATCGAGGACGCGGGGCTGGTCCGCAGGCTGGCGAGGTGTCCGGCCCCGTGGCAAACCGCCCGTTCTTGCGGCAAGAGGACGGGGAGGATGGGCCCAGGATTCGCGCATCGGGCTCAATTGCGCGGGGCGTTCTCGCGCGCGATTCCCAGGACGCGGCGGACCTCGGCGGGGTCCGTCAGTCCTTCCTCGACGGCGTTGCGGGCGCGGCGAGCCAGGCCAACCATGCCGGCATCCACGGCCAGGGTTTCCAGGGTGTCCATGTCGGCGCGCGCGAGGATGGCGCGGCCGACCTCGTGCCGGTCAGGCACAAGCACTTCGGCCAGGACGATTCGGCCGTGATAGCCGGTCAAGCGGCAATCGCGGCAGCCAACGGCCACGCGGGCGTGCTCGACGGGCAGGCCGAGGAACTGGGTCGGGTCGTCGACGGGCCGCGCGCAGCGGCAGAGCTTGCGGACCAGGCGCTGGCTGACGACGGCGCGGATGCCATTTCGCAGGACATAGGGCTCGATCCCCATGTCCGCGAGCCTGCCGAACGCCCCCGAGGCGCTGCCGGCGTGGAAGGTGCAGAGGACGAGGTGCCCGGTCAAGGCCGCCTGCAAGGCGACCTCCGCGGTCGGGAGGTCGCGGATCTCACCGACGGCGATGATCTCAGGGTCCTGCCGCATCAGCGACCGCAGGCCGGAGGCCATGTCGAAGCCGGCGACGGGGTTGACCTGCGACTGGGCCACGTCGGGAATCGCGACCTCGATGGGGTCTTCCAGCGTCGCCAGGCTTCTGCTGCCGGCGGAGGCGGCCATCTGCTCGCGGAGGCAGGCGTAAAGGGTCGTCGTCTTGCCGCTGCCGGCGGGCCCCGCCAGGAGGATGGCGCCGGTGGTCTCGCCCAACAACTGCCCGAGCGTGCGGCGGATCTCGGCCGGCAGGCCCAGGTCGTCAAGCTGCTGATACTGGCCGGCCCCGCCGAACAGCCGGATCACGGCTTTCTCGCCGTGGAGGGTCGGGAAGGTGCTGACGCGCATCTCCACATCGCCCGGTGCGCCTCGGACGCGACCTTCCTGGGGCACGTCGGTGCGGTACGTCATGAGGTCGGCCAGGACCTTCAGCCTCGCGACCACGTTGGGGGCCAGGGCCCTCGGGAGTCTGCCGGCCGGTTGCAGCACGCCGTCGACCCGATATCGCGTCGCCAGGCCGTCGGCCATCGGCAGCAAGTGAACGTCGCTGGCGTGCGCCCGGCGCGCCTCGTTGACGATCAGGTCCACCAGGTCGATCACGTAGCGGGGGCTCGTTGGGTCGAGGGCCTGAAGGCCCGGGAGGTCCGATTCGCCCTCGGAATTCGCCATCGCCGCCCCCCTCTGGAAAGTCAACCGCCGGACGCCCTACGCGGTCCGCGCCCGGCACGCCCTGTCCCAAGAGTAGCATCGCGAGGCCCACGAGGCCGCGCCTCTGGGTTGTGGGATGGCGTTTCCCGGCGATCCCGCTAGGATTACGACGCCCCACGTCCACCCTGGCGACCGTCAGCCCGCGCGCCCTCTGAACCCTCCAGGAAGGGAGCCAACCCGCAACGGCATGAGCAACCCAAGGCGATGGATCGTTTGCATCCTGGCCATGATTGCGAACTGCTGGGGATCTCCGGCCGGGGCCGGGGCCGGGGCCGCCGACGAGCCCGCGCCGCCCGTCGTTCCGGCGGGGCTGCCGAGGTACGAGCTGGGTGTCCGGCTCGACCCGGCGACCCATTCGGTCTCGGCGAGGGAACGCGTCCGGTTCACGAATCGCACCGCCGCGGTCGTCGGGGAACTGGTCTTTCACGTGTATCCGCGCTACCAGGTTCCCGACTCCGATCGTTTGGTCCTGGCCAGGACGCTGGAAACCCTCCGCCTGAGCCCCGAGGAGGCGATGGACGAGGCCGGTCGGCGCCTGGTGGTCGCGGAGGTCCGCATCGGGGGGAAGCCGGTCCCGTTCACGTTCGACCCGCGGGTCGACACCGTGATGGTCGTGCCCCTGGCCGAGCCGCTCGCACCCGGGAAGACCGTCGCGGCCGAGGTGGATTTCACGCTCGACCTCCCGCCGAAGTGGGGCCGCTGGGGGCACCTCAAGGGGATCACCACCCTCGCGAACTGGTATCCGATCCTCGCCCACCACGACGAGAAGGGCTGGGAGCGCACGCCGTTCGTCCCCTGGCATCAACCCTGGCACCAGGAGGCCGGGCACTACCTCGTCAAGATCGACCTGCCCGAGAGTCAGGTGGTCGCCTCCACCGGCAAGGTGACGGATCGCGCGGCGGGCGCACCGGGGCGGCAAGTCCTGACGATCGCCGCGAACCCGGCGCGCGACTTCGCGCTCGTCTGCTCCGACCGCTTCGAGGTCCGCGAGCGGCAGCTCGGGAAGGTCAAGGTCCGCGTCACCACCCTGCCCGAGCACGGCGAGAACGCCGACCGCATCCTGGAATACGCCTCGGAAGTGCTCCCGATCTACGAGCGCTGGTTCGGGCCCTTCCCCTACGACGAGATGGAGTACACCACCTCGTTCTTCGGATGGAACGGCAATGAATGCTCGGGCCTCGTGATGCTCGACGACCGCGTGTTGAAGCTTCCCACGGCCGGCGCGCGCTACCTGGACCACCTGGTGACGCACGAGACCTGCCACCAGTGGTGGTGGAACGTCGTCGGGACCGACGGCTACGCCGAGACGTTCATGGACGAGGGGCTCGTCAACGGCTTCACGGCCATGCGGCTCGACGCCAAGTACGGGCGGAATGCCCCGCTGATCGTTTGGCCGCGCGGCCTGTCGTGGTTGCCGACCATCGGCCGGGAAGACCTGCGGCTCTCGGGTTACTACGGCTGGCGCGCGCGCGGCAACGGCGGGCCGGTGATCCAGGACCTCCAGAAGATGGGGGACCTCGGCAGCCTCTTCAGCCTGGCCTACGACCGCGGCGGCAAGGTCGTCGAGATGATCCGCAATCGGTTGGGGGAAGACCGTTTCCTCGCATTCTGGCGGCGGATCTACCGCGATTACGCGTTCAAAACTTTCCGCTTCGCCGACCTGAGGCGCGAGCTCGCCGACTTCGACCCCCCCGGCAAGTGGCCCGAGTTCCTCGACGGCTGGCTCATCGAGCATTCGGAATCCGACTGGTCCGTTCGCCGCGTCGAGGTCGGTGCCGCCGCAGGGGGCGCGGCGACCCGCCCGGTGACCGTCGAGCTGCGTCATTCCGGCGCGATGGTCGAGCCGACCGTCCTGCTCTGCCGGTGCAACGACGCCGACCTGCGCGTGCCCATCTGGCCCGATCGGGGCTCGTACGAGGTCTCCGGCGCGCGTGTCGAGCGCACCGCCGAGGGCTGGGTCGTCCGGGTCGACGCCCCCGGCCGCCCTTCGCAGGTCGAGGTTGATCCCGATCACGCGCTGCTCGACGCCAGGCCGGACAACAACCGCTGGAAGCCCGAGGTCGCCTGGCGGCTCACGCCCATGATGACCCCGATGGACGAGTCGTCGCAATTTCAGGCGTTCGACCGCCCCTCGATCGTCGCCGGCCCGTTCCTCGACCAGTACGCCCGGGGCGGCGTCAAGGTCGCCATTCAGCGCCTCGGCCGCTGGCAGGTCTCGGGATGGGCGGGCACCGAGCCCGCGCTCCGCGAGGCGATCTTCGGCGGCCAGGCCACGCTCTTCCACTTCCCGTGGCCGAGGACCGCCGCGGGCCTCTTCTACGAAGAGGGGCTGTACAACTTCTACAACGACAAGCGCCACTCCGGCGGCCGAGCCTTCCTGCGGTATCGGTTCCTGGAATCGTCGAGCTTCCTGGTCGACGACCAGGGGTTCGCCGAGCTGTTCTACGGCATCGGCAACGAGTTCTGGGCCGGCGACGACGGCCGCCCGGTCAACGCCTACCTCGGCGCCGTCGGCGGTCGCTACCGTTTCAGCACGCTCTTTCCCTACTGGGACCCGGTGAAGGGCCGGCTCATCGAGGTGACGGCCGAGTACGGCAACACGCTGATCGGCTCGGCGCTGAACTACACCCGCGTGACGGCGGAATACGGCTTCGTCCGCCCCTTGCCGGAGGGCCTCGGCTACCTGTCGAGCACGCGCCTGGCCGTCCGCGCCTACGGCGGTTTCGGGGCGCCCGAGACCGCGCCCTTGTTCCGACTCGGCGGCGGCCGTCGCCTCCGCGCCCTCGACCTCAGCCAGGACGTCGGCAGCTCGGTCTGGCTGGGCACCCTGGAGTGGCGCCTGCCGATCTACAAGGAGCTGGACCGCGACATCCTCGACCACGTCGTCGGGGCACGCAACTTGTTTGGCGCCCTCTTCTACGACGTGGGCCAGTCATCCTTGCGCGGGCAGTTCCACCCGGTCGTCCACGGCGTCGGCGTGGGCCTGCGGCTGGACCTCTCGCTCTTCGCGTTCCTGGAGCGCGCCAACATCCGGCTCGATATCGCCCAGCCGATCGGCCGTCGCGGCGGTCCCGTGCTCTGGCTCGGGCTGAATCAGGTCTTTTGATGGAGGGGTCGAAGACGGAGGCAAGAGGCCCTTGGCATCGTCGCCTGGGCCCCCTTCCGCCTCCGCGAACCAGGCGCTGTGGCCATCACTTCTTGTGATGAGACCCGAACGGCCTGGGCGGTGCAATGCGATCCGGCTGGTCGATCGGGTCGAACTTGCCCCCGTGCTGCCTGGGCGGCGCATTGGTATCCGGCTGGTCGATCGGGTCGAACTTGCCCGCGAAATGGCTCACCTGGTGGTGCGGAACGTGCCGCATGCCGGGGGTCAGCGTGCTGAGGACCACCCGACCTTCGAGCGTGTCCATTGCGTCCGGCCGGAACGCCACGTTGCGGGCCATCTTCCGTGACTGGAAAAACGCCATGCTTCATCCCCTAGTGAAGGTCCACGGATACCCGCCGTGGGGGATTCATCTGGAATCCCGTATGGCTATCGGCACGAAGGCATCGCGGGATCCACGATTTCTGGCAAAGTTCGCCAAGAATTTGACTACGAGGCGGGATCTCCGCGTCAGGATCGGCTCGCACCGTCTCCGTGTGGGGTCCGTGGGCGGAAGCCACCAGAGGGCGCGGTTCGATCCGGGTCCATTGGCGTCCCATTGACTGCCGGGCCGCGGCAACCTAGGGTTCCTCCGTGCGGGGACCTGCGCCGGGGTGGCCAAGCGGGAAGGTCGCGGGAAGGACGCCGAGACGGCCCGGAGTGCCGGGGATGTGCGGAGCTTTCGAGCCAGGGTGACCGCGACGGTCGGGGCCCTTGCCGGAAACCCCGGCGTCCTGACTTGCGTACCTCCTGGATCACGAGGAACCCCCGATGATTCTCCATGCCTTCCGACTGGTCGTCCTGCTCCTGATCCTGCCCACGAAGGCCACGGCCGTCGGGCCGGACGCCACGGTCGCCAAGGGCCCAACTCTGAGAACGAGCGCGGAAATGTAGTTCATCTGGACAAGGATTGAGCGTTTGGGTCAACTGCGGTGGGAACCGGCACCACGAATTCGGAGCCTGCCGCATGGATACCCCCTCTCGCAAGCCCTATTCCAG
>JAABUQ010005043.1_pt1 | contig 21655 bp, 17 predicted proteins | sample 5560001 | NCBI WGS metagenome assembly JAABUQ01 (sample SAMN10711888, study PRJNA513371) | rock metagenome | isolation source: Antarctica rocks | place: Antarctica: Victoria Land, Finger Mt nord | collected 2015-12-18
CCTACGACGCCATTGTCGACCATTGCTGCCACGCCTGGAATAAGCTCGCCGATCAGCCCCGGCGGGTCATGTCCATCGGCCTGCGAGACTGGGCGCAGCGGTCGTGATCAGGGAGCCGTGGTATAAGTAGTCGTAGAACCAAAATTGGTGGATTGCGTTTCGCTCATCCACCTTGCGACTCCTAACGGTGTTGACACGCAACTTTTTCGTCGATCTCACCGATGGACCCTGGAGCCGTGCTCTGCCAGGGGCTGGGGTCACCTGGCGCGTTCAACAAAACGTTTCCCTTTGCACTCAATGCGGAAAAGATCGTGGCCTCGGTTACCCTTTGTTTGTGCTGTCGGCAGTCAAATTCCGTAAGAATCCTAAAGCTGGTTTGACCTTCGTTCGCAGTCGAGCGTTCTGTCGCCCTGTTATTTATGATCTGCCAGGCAACCACGTTTTTGCCGCGCTGTGCTCTGGAAGGCAGGTGTATCCAGTTCACCAGCTTTTCACCTGCGCCCCCCAGGACCCATCCCGGACCCGGTGAATTGTAAGCCGGATCAGGAATTGATGAGCTTGATGGCAGGGGATCAGTCGCATAGGTCGGCGCAGATCCCGTACCCAAGCGGTTTGGCGTATCGAGTGTTTGCCCGCAGGAACTTAGCGTCCACAGAGCAAAAGGCACCGCACAAAAGGCCTTGCGCCGGACCCGGTGAGGGCTTCGTGACCGCATCACAACCCTCGAACTATGCTTGGCAATCTGCGATGAATTTGGGGAAGCCAATTCTTGCAGCGTGGCGTAAACAATTCCTTAAGGCGATCCGACTGTTTGCTTTTTGTGGGGCACCGCAGCGGATCGCGCTTCGCTGATCCACCGACGCCGGCCCGCTCGCTGGCGCCGTCTCGGCGGACACCGAACTAGGCAGAAACAAGTGGCTATCGCGAACCAGCGCCGCCTCCGAAATGGCCCGGCGACATCGATTGATTCCTATCCTACCACCATATCTCTCAAATGAGCCAGCACAGCGTCGCCGTAGCCAGGAACCAATTGTCGAGGCTGATCGAACGCGCCCTTGCCGGCGAGGCTGTGACGATTACTCGGAATGGCCGGCCGGTGGTCGAGCTCCGGCCGTTGCAACCGATGCCTCGCGCAATTTCCGGCGCGGACCTCGACTGGCTGTCTGCGCATCGGGTGGCAGTCAGGCTCGGCCACAGCGACTCGGGAGAGTTGGTCGGCAGGATGCGCGACGAAGACTGGCGGTAGTCGCCGGCTCTATAACGCTGACGTGGCGGAGGGAACTACCACGGTCGGCCTTGGGCCCATCTTGCCGCATCGCCGCGAACCTGCACTGTCATGCGCCAAAGAGCGGTCGCCGACGCAATGACGGCTGCGCAGGGGAGGATGCGGCAATGGCCGTGACGGCGACGCGCGGCGTGCTTTCGGATGCGCAACATAGCGCGCAACTGCGCAAGGCGGTGATCGCGGCCACCGTCGGCACCACGATCGAGTGGTACGACTTCTTCATCTACGGCACCGCCGCCGGGCTGGTGTTCCCGAAACTCTTCTTCCCCAATCAGGACCCGCTGACCGGAACTCTGGCGGCGTTCAGCACCTACTTCATCGGCTTCCTCGGCCGCCCGATCGGCGCCGCCATCTTCGGGCATTACGGCGACCGCATCGGCCGCAAGGCGACCCTGATTTCCACGCTGCTGCTGATGGGCGCCGCCACGTTCCTCATCGCCTTCGTGCCGAGCTACGCGTCCATCGGCATCTGGGGCGCGATCATCCTGACCGCGCTGCGGATGCTGCAGGGCATCGGCGTCGGCGGCGAATGGGGCGGCTCGGTGCTGATCGCGATGGAGTGGGCGCGCGGCCACGGCAACCGCGGTCTCGTCGCCGCGTGGCCGCAATTCGGCGTGCCGTCGGGGCTGTTCCTGGCGAACCTGGCGATCCTCGGATTCAGCGCCTGGTCGGGCGCCGATTTCGCCACCTGGGGCTGGCGCGTGCCGTTCGCCCTCAGCATCGTCCTGATCGGCATCGGCCTGTGGATCCGGCTCGGCATCCTCGAGACGCCGGTGTTCCAGCGGCTTGTCGAGACCAACAAGATCGAACGCGCGCCGATCCTCGAGGTCATCCGGCAGCAGCCGCGCGAGATCATCCTGTCGGCCTTGCTGCGCATGGCCGAGCAGGCGCCGTTCTACATCTTCACCGCCTTCGTGTTCGCCTACGGCACCACGACCCTGCACATGTCGCGAAACCTGATCCTTGCCGCTGTGCTCGTCGCGTCGTGCGCGTCGTTCGTCACGATCCCGCTCGCCGGCCATATCTCCGACCGGATCGGCCGCCGCAAGATGTACCTGATCGGCGCCGCGGCGACCGGGGTGTTCGGCTTCCTCTATTTCGGCATGTTGGAAACCGCAACTCCGGCCGTGGTGTTCATCGCCATCGTGCTCTCGCTGGTTCCGCACGACATGATGTACGGCCCCCAGGCCGCGCTGATCGCCGAGGCGTTCACGCCGCGGCTGCGATACAGCGGCGCGTCGCTGGGTTACCAGCTTGCCTCCATCATCGCGGGCGGTCCGGTGCCGCTGATCGCGACCGCGCTGTTCGCGCAGTACCACACGGGCTATGCCATCGCCATCTACATCGCCGCCTGCGCGGTGGTCAGCATCATCTCGACGGCGTTGATGCCGGACTACACGGGCAAGGACATTTCGGCGGAATACGATGCCGCGTAGGGATCAACCCTACTCCGCCTATCCCAGCCGCCGCCGATACAGCGCGATCAGCCGCTCCCAGTGCCGTTCCGCCGCCGGCTGGTCGTAGCACCAGCGCTGCGGGAAGGCGAAGCCGTGGTGGACGCCGGGATACAGCTCGATCTCGCCCGTCGCTCCCGACCGCCCGAATAGGCCGCGCAGCTCCTCCACCATCGGCAGCGGCGCCAACTCGTCGCGCTCGGCGCAGGCGATGTACAGCTCGCCGCGCGCCTTCCCGAGCGACATATGCGGGCTCTCCTCCGCGTCGCTCACCAGCCAGGTGCCGTAGAACGACGCCGCGGCCGCGATGCGGTCGGGAAACCGCGCCGACGCGGCCAGTGCGTAGGGGCCGCTCATGCAGTAGCCGTGCGCGCCGACCGCGCCCGGCTTCGCCGCCGTCTCGCCGTCCAGGAAGCCGAGCATGTCGGCCACGTCGTCCATCACCGGCGGGATCGTCATTTTCGTGCGGATGGCGCGCATCCCGTCCTTCTCCGGACCGTCCTCGAGCACCGCCGGGCCGAACAGCGTGTCGCGCCCGGCGCGGTAGTAGAGGTTCGGCAGCACCACGTAGTAGCCGACCGTCGCGAGCCGCCGCGCCATGTCGCGCAGCTCCTCGCGGATGCCGGGCGCGTCCATCAGCAGCAGCACCGGCGGATGCGGGCCGCCGCGCTCGGGGTGGCAGATGAAGCTCTGCATCGCACCATCCCGTGTCGGGATGTCGAGGGTCCGCTCGATCATGCAACCGGCTCGGCGGCGTATTCCTGGTCGCTCACCTTGTGCATCCACACGGTGCCCTCGCCCGCCTCCGTCACTTCCGACATGGCGAGATGGATCATCAGCCGGTCCCGCGCGGCACCATGCCAGTGTACCACGTCGGGCGGGATCATCACCGTATCGCCGGGGTTGATGACGATCGGCTTCTCGCCCTGCTTGCACACCCGCCCGGAACCGTAGAGCACATACAGCGTCTGCCCGACCGGATGCTTGTGCCAGGCGGTGCGCGCACCGGGGTTGAACGTCACCGATGTCGCCCGAATCCGCGACGGCGGGGTGCCGGCGACGACCTCGTCCTGCAGCACGGAGCCGGTGAAATACTCCGCGGGCGCGACCTTGGTCGGCCGCGCCGACGCTTTCACGACTTGCATGGATGCTCTCCCTCCGGTTCTCGCCGAAGGCAGTCTACGCCCCCACCAGCCCGCGCGCGAAATCGGCGGCGTCGAACGGACGCAGATCGCCCGCCTGCTCGCCCACGCCGACCGCGTGAACCGGCAACCCGAACTCCTGCGCCAGCGCGACCACGATGCCGCCGCGCGCGCTGCCGTCGAGCTTGGTCACCACCAGGCCGGTGATTTCCACCATCTCCTTGAACACGCGCACCTGCTGGACGGCGTTCTGCCCCGTGGTCGCGTCGAGCACCAGCAGCGTGGAGTGCGGCGCGGTGGGGTCCTGCTTCTTGATCACCCGGATGATCTTGCGTAGTTCCTCCATAAGCACCGACTTGTTGTGCAGCCGGCCCGCGGTGTCGATCAGCAGCACGTCGGCCGCCTCCGCGCGGGCGCGGGTCAGCGCCTCGAAGGCGAGCCCGGCGGCGTCGGTGTTAGGCGGCCCCGAGATCACCGGCGCACCCGTCCGCTGCCCCCAGATCTGCAGCTGCTCGACGGCGGCCGCGCGGAACGTGTCGCCCGCCACCAGCACCGGCCGCAGCCCGTGCTCGTGGTAGAGCTGCGCCATCTTGCCGATCGTCGTCGTCTTGCCGGTGCCGTTGACGCCCACCACCAGCACCACATGCGGCTTGAGCGCGCGGTCGATCACCAGCGGGTGGGCGACCGGCACGAGGATCGCCGAGACTTCCTCTGCCAGCGCCTGCTTGATCTCGTCCTCGGTGACCTCGGTGCCGAAGCGCGACCGTCGGAAGCCGGCGATGACGCGGGCCGCGACTTCGGTGCCGAGGTCGGCGGAGATCAGCAAATCCTCCAATTCCTCCAGCGCCTCGTCGTCGAGCCGGCGCTTGACGAAAACGGTGGCCAGCCCCTCGGTCAGCTTCTGCGTGCTGCGCGAGAGTCCCTGCTTGAGTCTGCCGAAGAAGCCGCCGAGCGCCATCAGGCCGGCTCCGCCAGCAGGTGGTCGTCATTGGCGACGGCCACGCGGGCCGCGAGCACGGTGCCGGCAGCGACCGGAGCCGTCAGTCGCACCGGCGCGAAATGCTCGCTGTGGCCCGAACGCCCGGTCTCGGCGAGCACGCTCACCGTTCGCCCGACCTGGCCGGCGAGGAAGCGCGTGGCCCCCAGCCGCCCGGCCTCGCGCAGCCGGGCAGCCCGGGACCGGCGCTCCGCCGGAGGCACCGCGGGCATGCGCGCCGCCGGCGTGCCGGGGCGCTCGCTGTAGGGGAACACGTGGAGGAACTGCAGTCCGGCCTCGTCGACGAACGCCAGGGTTTCGCCGAACAGGGCCTCGGTTTCAGTCGGAAAGCCCGCGATCAGGTCGGCGCCGAACGCGATCCCCGGCCGCAGCGCCCGCGCCCGGCGCACCAGCGCCAGCGCGTCCGCGCGCAGGTGCCGGCGCTTCATCCGCTTGAGCACGAGGTCGCTGCCCGCCTGCAGCGACAAGTGCAAATGCGGCATCAGCCGCTCCTCCTCGGCGATCAGGCGCCAAAGGTCGTCGTCGATGGCCGCCGGGTCGAGCGAGGAGAGCCGCAACCGGGGCAGTTCGGGCACCAGGGCGAGCAGGCGCCGCGCCAGCTGACCGAGGCTCGGGTGCCCCGGCAGGTTGGAGCCGTAGCTCGCGATATCGACGCCGGTCAGCACCACTTCGCGGTAGCCGCCTGCGACCAGCGTGCGCACCTGGTCCACGACCCCGCCCACCGGCACGCTGCGGTTCGGCCCGCGCCCGAACGGGATGACGCAGAAGGTGCAGCGGTGATCGCACCCCTGCTGCACCTGGACGAAGGCGCGTGCCCGCCCGGCGAACTCGGTGACGAGGTGCGGCGCCGTGTCGCGAGCCGCCATGATGTCGGAAACCGCCCCGGGGGCGTCGGCGGTCCAACTCTCGGGCCGTAGTTTCTCCAAGTTGCCGAGCACCCGGTCCACGCCCGGCAGCGCTGACCACGCGGCAGGGTCGATCTGCGCGGCGCAGCCGGTGACGACGATGCGCGCGCCGGGATGCTCGCGCACCGCCCGGCGGATCGCCTGGCGGGCTTGCCGTTCGGCCTCGGCGGTGACGGCGCAGGTGTTGACGATCACCGTGTCGTCCAGCGCCGTGGCGTGGCCGCGCATGACCTCGCTCTCGTAGGCGTTCAGCCGGCAGCCGAAGGTGAGCACCTCGGCGGTCATGCCGGATAGTTCGCGAGATCGATCGCGCCCGTGAAGGCGGTGGCGACCGGGCCGGTCATCAGCACGTGTTCGTCCGAGCGCCATTCGATCTCGAGCGTGCCGCCGTCCAGCTCGACTGCCGCGCGGCGGCCGGCAAGGCCGCGGCGATGCGCATTCACCAGGGCGGCGCAAGCGCCGGAGCCGCAGGCCAGGGTCAGTCCGGCGCCCCGTTCCCAGACACGCAGCCGAATGCGGTCCGGTGCGAGGATTTGCGCGAAACCGATGTTGGCGCGGTCGGGGAACAGCGCGTGGTGTTCGAGCCCAGGCCCGAGCGCCTCGATGCCGACGGTGGCGACGTGCGGCACGAAGAACGTCGCGTGCGGGTTCCCCATGCTAAGCGCGGCGGGATGGCCTAGGCCCTCACCCATCCCTCTCCCGGAGAAAGAGGGCTTGTCTGCTCCCTCTCCCTCCGGGAGAGGGCCGGGGTGAGGGCGTGCGCCGAGATCGAGCCGCAACGTGTCCTGCTCTCGCGCCAACGGCACATCCCGCCACCCGAACCGCGGCACCCCCATGTCGACCGCGACGCGCCCGTCGGCCAGCACTTCCGCCGGCAGGTCGCCCGCGACGGTGCGGATCACCTGGACGCGTTGCCCGGTCTCGCGCGCGAGCAGATCCGCCACGCACCGCGTCGCATTGCCGCACGCGCCCGCCTTCAGCCCGTCCGGGTTGCGGATGCGCATGAAGACGGCGGCGTTCGATCCGGCGGGCGGCCGCTCGATGGTGATGAACTGGTCGCAGCCCACACCCGTGCGGCGGTCGGCGATGGCCGCGGCCCGGCCCGGCGTGACGTCGAGCGTGCCCCCTCGCGCGTCGAACACGACGAAGTCGTTCCCGCAACCATGCATCTTGGTGAACGGCGTCAGCATCGGGCTTATATCTGCCCTGCCGCGTCGGGCGAAAAGCCCCGTCCTTGCATGGGAAACCCTCCGCCGGTATACCCCCGCCCCTGTTCGCGCGCCCGGGCCTGGAATGGGCATGCCCGGCCGCGACGCCTTGCGTTCACGCGAGGCCGGAGAAGAAGGAGAGCAAAATGCCCAAGATGAAGACCAAGTCGTCGGTCAAGAAGCGATTCAAAATCACGGCGACCGGCAAGGTGCTGGCCGGGCCCGGCATGAAGCGCCACGGTCTGATCAACCGGCCGCAGAAAATGAAGCGCACCAACCGCGGCAGCCAGACGCTGACCGAGATGGACGGCAAGACCGTCAAGCAATGGGCGCCCTACGGGCTGCGGTGAGGAGATAGTGCATGGCACGCGTCAAGCGCGGGACAACGACACACGCCCGCCACAAGAAGGTCCTCAAGCAGTCGAAGGGGTTCGTCGGCCGGTCCTCCACCAACTACCGGATCGCCTTGGAGCGTCTGGAGAAGTCGCTGCAATACGCGTATCGCGACCGGCGCAACAAGAAGCGCGATTTTCGCGGTCTGTGGATCCAGCGCATCAACGCCGCGGTGCGCGAGCACGGCATGACCTACTCGCGATTTATCGCCGGGCTGAACCAGGCGGGGATCGAGATCGACCGCAAGGTCCTGGCCGCCATCGCCTATGACGATGCCGCGAGCTTCGCGGAGATCGTCGGCAAGGCGCAGGCCGCGCTGCAAGCCGAGCCGGCCCCAGCACCCGAGGCCGCCCTGGCCTAGCCTTCGGTTCCGCCGGAACCGAATACCGAGGCAAGGGGCTGCCCGCGTAGGGCGGCCCTTTGCGTGTGAGAGTCATGCAGGACGACTTGCTCGCTTTGAAGACCGACACCGACGCGGCACTCTCCGCCGCCGCCGATCTGCGCGCCTGGGACGCGGTGCGGGTCGGGCTGCTGGGCCGCAGCGGCAGGCTCACCACCATGCTGCGGGAGCTGGGCAAGGCGACGCCCGAGCAGCGCCGCGAGCGCGGAGCCGCCCTCAACCGGTTGAAGGATGAACTGGCCACGGCGATCGAGGCGCGTCGCGCCGAGCTGGAGGCGGCGGAGGTCGAGGCGCGGCTCGCGGCGGAGCGGCTCGACGTCACCCTGCCGCCGCGCCCGTCGCCCACCGGCCTCATTCACCCCATCAGCCGCACCACGGAGGAGATCGCCGCGATCTTCGGCGCGATGGGATTCTCCGTTGCCGAAGGCCCCGACGTCGAGAGCGACTGGCACAATTTCGGCGCGCTCAACATCCCGCCGCACCATCCGGCGCGCGCCGATCACGACACCTTCTACCTGCCGCCGGTCGGCAACGCGCCGCCGCGCGTGCTGCGCACCCATACCTCGCCGGTGCAGATCCGTTCGATGCTGGCGAACCAGCCGCCGCTGCGCGTGATCGCCGTCGGGCGCACCTATCGCGCGGACCACGACGCCACGCACAGCCCGATGTTCCACCAGTGCGAGGGGCTTGTCATCGACCGCGACATCACGCTCGGCCATCTCAAGGGGTGCCTGATCGATTTCCTGCGCGCCTATTTCGGCATCGCGGGCCTGCCGGTGCGCTTTCGAGCCAGCTACTTTCCCTTCACCGAGCCTTCCATGGAGGTGGACATCGGCTGGGACCGGACGAGCGGCGAGCTGGGGCAGGGCGGCGACTGGCTGGAAATCCTCGGCAGCGGCATGGTGCACCCGCGCGTGCTCGCCAATTGCGGCCTCGACCCGCGCGAGTGGCAGGGCTTCGCGTTCGGCATGGGCGTCGAGCGGGTGACGATGCTGAAGCACGGCATCCCCGACCTCCGCCCTTTCTACGAAAGCGACATCCGGTGGCTGCGCCACTATGGGTCCAGCCCGCTCGCCCCGGTCATGCTGCACGAGGGGGTTTGAGCGTGCGGCTTCGAGAGAACCCCTCACCCCGACCCTCTCCCGCAAGGGGAGAGGGAGAAGAAACCCCCTCCCCTTGTGGGAGGGGGCAGGGGGAGGGGTCTATCCGATGAAACTCACGCTCTCCTGGCTGCGCGACCACCTCGAAACCGACGCCACCCTCGATTGCATCACCGATACGCTCACGGCCATAGGCCTCGAGCTGGAGCGCGTCGAGGATCGCGGCGCGGCGCTCGCGCCGTTCCGCATCGCCCGCGTGGTCAAGGCTATGCAGTACCCGAACGCCGACCGCTTGCGGTTGTGCCAAGTGGACGCGGGCGACGGCCCGGTCTCCGTGGTTTGCGGTGCGCCGAACGTGCGCACCGGCTTGGTCGGCGTGTTCGCGCCGCCCGGCAGCGTGATCCCCGAATCCGGTGCGACGCTCAAGGCGGGCGACATCCGCGGGTATGAGAGTGCCGGAATGCTGCTCTCCTACCGTGAGATGGGGCTCGGCGACGATCACACCGGCATCGTCGACCTGCCTTCTGACGCCCCGGTGGGCGAAAACTACGCGCGCTGGGCCGGGCTCGATGATCCGGTGATCGAGATCGGCGTCACCCCCAATCGCGGCGACGCGCTCGCCATCCGGGGCGTCGCCCGCGACCTCGCCGCGGCTGGGGTCGGCACGCTCAAGCCTTGGAACCCGCCGGCGGTGCCGCCCAGCTTCCAGGGCGGCCCGCGCTGGGAGATCGCCTGGCCGGAGGCCTGCCCCTGGGTGCTCGGCCGCACGATCCGCGGCGTGCGCAACGGTGCGAGCCCGAAATGGCTGCAAAACCGGCTGATCGCCGTCGGGTTGCGGCCGATCAACGCGCTGGTGGATGCCACCAATTTCTTCACCTACGACCTCGGCCGGCCGCTGCACGTCTTCGACGCGGACAAGATCGCGGGCGGGGTGCTCACCATCCGCCCTGGCCGCACCGGCGAGAGCTTCCGCGCGCTGAACGGGCGCGACTACGCCGCGACGCCGGACGACTGCGTGATCGCCGATGCATCCGGCGTGCAGTCCCTCGCGGGCGTGATCGGCGGCGAGGCGACCGGCTGCGACGAGGGCACCACCAGCGTGTTCGTCGAGTGTGCGCTGTTCGACCCGGTGCGGGTCGCGTTGACCGGGCGGCGTCATCAGATCGTGTCCGACGCCCGGCAGCGTTTCGAGCGCGGCATCGATCCTGCCATCCTTCCGGCCGTCACCGAGGCCGCGACGCGCATGATCCTCGATCTCTGCGGCGGCGAGCCGGGTGCTGTGGTGAGCAGCGGCGCCGAGCCCGCCTGGCAGCGCGAGGCGACGATGCGCTTCGAGCGGCTCAACGGCCTGGGCGGCGCGGACGTGCCGCCCGAGCAGGCGGTCGCCGCCCTCGAACGGCTCGGCTTCACCGTGCGCCAGCGCGACGACGCGCGCGTCACCGTCGCCGTGCCGCCCTGGCGCAACGACGTCGCCGCGCTCATCGCGCTGGACCCCGCCGATGCCCTGCCGAGCGTCGGCGTTGCCGCGGAAGGCTGCGCCGAGATCGAGCCGGAATGCGACCTGATCGAGGAGGTGCTGCGCCTGCGCGGTCTCGACGCGGTGCCGGCGGTGTCGCTGCCGCGCACGGCGCCGGTGCCCGCTCCCACGCTCACCCCCGCGCAGTCCCGCACCGCTCTCGCCCGCCGCGTGCTCGCGTCGCGCGGCCTCGCCGAGTGCATCACCTTCAGCTTCATGCCGGCTCGGCAAGCCGCGCTGTTCGGCATAGCGCCCGAGAGCCTGCGGCTAAGCAACCCGATCGCGGCCGACCTCGACCAGCTCCGGCCCACGCCCGTCGCGACCCTGGCACTCGCGGCAGCCCGCAACGCGGCGCGCGGCCATGCCGACGCCGGGCTGTTCGAGATTGGCCCCGGCTTCGATGCCGAAGCCCCCGACTCGCCGCAGCGCCTGGTCGCCGCCGGGCTGCGCGCGGGAACGACCGCACGCAGCTGGATCGAGCCGGCCCGCCCCGTCGACGCGATGGACGCCAAGGCCGACCTTTGGGCCGCGCTTGCTGTACTGGGCGTGCCGATAGAGGCGTTGAGCATCACGCCCGACGCACTCGGCTTCTACCATCCGGGCCGCTCCGGTACCGTCCGCCAGGGTCCTAAGTTCGTGCTCGGCAGCTTCGGCGAGCTGCACCCGCGTATCCGCGCGGCGCTGGACCTGCCCGGCGCGGCCGTCGCCTTCGAGCTGTTCCTCGACGCGATCGCCGAGCCCAAGCGCCGTCGCCGCACCGCGCCCGACCTGCCTGCGTTCCAGCCCGTCCGCCGCGACTTCGCTTTCGTCGTGGACCGGAGCGTCAACGCCGAAGCCCTGCTGCGCGCCGCCCGGGGCGCCGAACGCGCCCTGATCGCCGGTGTGACGCTGTTCGACGTCTACGAGGGCGACCGCTTGGCAGAGGACAAAAAGTCGCTCGGCATCGAAGTCACGTTCCAGCCGCGCGAGCGGACGCTCACGGACGCCGAGATCGACGCGGCGGCGGCGAAGGTCGTGGCGGCGGTGGCGAAGGCGACGGGGGCCGTCCTGCGGTAGCGACTGACAAGGCGCGGTTAAGGGACTATCTTCGTCGCATGGCCGAACCGCTTCCGAAGCGCATGAACGCCGATGAATTCATCGCCTGGGCGATGGAGCAGCCGGAGGGCTGCCATTACGAGCTCGCAGGCGGCGAGGTGGTCACGATGGCCCCGGAGCGGCTAGGGCACGCGCTCGTCAAGCAGCTCTTTGTGCGCCGCTTGACCGAAGAGATCGAGCGCCTGGGGTTGGACTGCATGGCGCTACCGGACGGCGTCGGCGTTCGCGTCAACGAACGGACCATATACGAGCCGGATGCCATGCTTCGCTGCGGGCCGAAGCTCTCTTATGACACGGTGACGGTGGACGATCCCATCGTTGTCGTCGAGGTCCGTTCTCGGTCAACGGGCTACCGAGATAGCGGCATCAAGTTGATCGACTACTTCGAGCTCCCCTCTGTCCGCCATTATCTAATCGCCAAGATCGAGGACAAGGTAGTCATCCACCACCGGCGCGCGACCGAGAAGGGCGATATCATGACGAGTATCGTTCATGATGGTCCGGTGCGGCTCGATCCTCCCGGCATCGTCCTTCGCGACCTCTTCCCCAAAGACATCGGCTGACACCGGGCCGCGTCTGCCCTATCTGACGCCCATCAGCCGGCCATCACGCCCGGCGCTGCCAGGCACGCCATGACCGACACGCCCACCCGCCTGATCCGCAATTTCTCGATCATCGCCCATATCGACCATGGGAAATCCACCCTGGCCGATCGGCTGATCCAGGCCACCGGCGCGCTCACCGCGCGCGAGATGACCAACCAGGTGCTCGACAACATGGAGCTCGAGCGCGAGCGCGGCATCACCATCAAGGCGCAGACCGTGCGGCTCAGCTACCCGGCCAAGGACGGCCAGATCTACGAGCTGAACCTGATGGACACGCCGGGCCACGTGGACTTCGCCTACGAGGTGAGCCGCAGCCTCGCCGCCTGCGAGGGCTCGTTGCTGGTGGTGGACGCGAGCCAGGGAGTGGAGGCGCAGACGCTGGCCAACGTCTATCAGGCGATCGACGCGGGACACGAGATCGTCCCGGTGCTGAACAAGATCGACCTGCCGGCGGCCGAGCCCGAGCGGGTGAAGCAGCAGATCGAGGACGTGATCGGCCTCGACACCTCGGACGCCGTCGAGATCAGCGCCAAGACCGGGCTCAACATCGAGGGCGTGCTGGAGGCGCTGGTCACGCGCCTGCCGCCGCCCACGGGCGACGCCGACGCGCCGCTGAAGGCGCTGCTGGTGGATAGCTGGTACGACCAGTACCTCGGCGTGGTGATCCTGGTGCGCGTCAAGGACGGGCGGATCAAGCGCGGCCAGAAGATCCGCATGATGTCCACCGGGGCCGCGCACCCGATCGAGCAGGTCGGCGTGTTCTCGCCCAAGATGATCCCGACCGACGATCTAGGGCCGGGCGAGATCGGCTACATCACGGCTGCCATCAAGACCGTCGCCGATTGCAACGTGGGCGACACGCTCACCGACGACCGCACACCCGCCGCCGAGCCGCTGCCCGGGTTCAAGCCCTCCGTGCCGGTGGTGTGGTGCGGCCTCTACCCGGTGGACGCCGACGATTTCGAGAAGCTGCGCGAGAGCCTGGGCAAGCTCCGGCTGAACGACGCGTCGTTCCACTACGAGCCGGAAACCTCGGCCGCGCTCGGTTTCGGCTTCCGCTGCGGCTTTCTCGGATTGCTGCATCTGGAGATCATCCAGGAGCGGTTGTCGCGCGAGTTCGATCTCGATCTGATCGCGACCGCGCCCTCCGTGGTGTATCGCCTGCACAAGACCAACGGCGAGACCATGGAACTGCACAACCCGGCCGACATGCCGGACGGCAGCGTGATCGACCACATCGAGGAGCCCTGGATCCGCGCCACCATCCTGGTGCCGGACGATTATCTCGGCGCCGTGCTGACCTTGTGCAACGAGCGGCGCGGCGAGCAGGTGGACCTCACCTATGTCGGCAGCCGCGCGATGGCGGTGTATCGCCTGCCGCTCAACGAGGTGGTGTTCGATTTCTATGACCGGCTGAAGTCGGTTTCGCGCGGCTATGCGAGCTTCGACTATCAGATGGACGACTACGTCGAAAGCGATCTGGTGCGCATCTCCATACTGGTGAACCAGGAGCCGGTGGACGCGCTGGCCTTCATCGCGCATCGCGGCGTGGCCGAGAGCCGCGGGCGGGCGATCTGCGGGCGGTTGAAGGACCTGATCCCGCGTCAGCTGTTCAAGATCGCCGTCCAGGCCGCGATCGGCGGCCGGGTCATCGCCCGCGAGACGATCGGGGCGCTGTCCAAGGACGTGACGGCGAAGTGTTACGGCGGCGACATTTCACGCAAGCGCAAGCTGTTGGAGAAGCAGAAGGAGGGGAAGAAACGGATGCGGCAGTTCGGCAAGGTCGACATCCCGCAATCAGCCTTTCTCGCCGCGTTGAGGATGGACAGCTGAGCCGTGCGGCCCGCTTTGTCTCAACGACGCACCCTGCTAGTTTGGCGGCATGTTCCAGCCGGAGGGATGGCCGAGTGGCTTAAGGCGCACGCTTGGAAAGCGTGTGTGCGTTAACGCGTACCGTGGGTTCGAATCCCACTCCCTCCGCCAGCTGCCGCCATTAGTCGTTGATAAATCTTGTCATTTATCTGGTTGCGGGTCGTGGTCCACAATCCAGTCCACAACTCCGGGGCTACTGGAGGTACGGGGGAGCCATCCGCCGGGGTCTCTGGCAAGGAAGCTATATGCTCATCGCCGTAGGGCATCGGCCTCTGGGTCCGGGGCGGAGCACATCAAGTTTTGGACCGCGCGGACGTGAACGGTCGTTAGATGTCCGCCCGACGGATTATCTCCCGCGCCAACACGCTGAATTCGTGCCCGGCCTCATCTATTTGTGGATAGTGCCCAGGATTCACCCGCCCACGTAATTTGCCAATCGGAACACCGTGCTCCTGTGCTGCGGGAGCTAAGCTTTGAAAGTGCTTTACGCCGCCGATGCGCGAGAGCACCCAGAGCTGGCGCGAACTGCTGGTCGACATGAAGGCGCGAGGTCTCGCCATCGCGGCTGGCGGCTTTTGGTGAATAGCCGCGAAAAGCAGACCTTCGCTAATGGCCGCCTTCCTGATGTTGCGCGGTGAACAACGGAAGGCGAGCACAGGCAATTTTGAATTTGACTAAATTTCAGTCCGGCCAAGTTCGGAACTCGTCGGTCTGAGACAACGATTGCTGCCCAACATGACCTCAGTCCTCATTTTTGCAGTATGTTCTCAGAGCATGTAGCTCACGTCCGATGCGGCTGTCGGATCGGCAAACATCGTCGCCTTCAGATTTTCGACCGTCAGGATCGACCAACGGCCTCTTCGCGGTCACCGTCACCCCGCCATCCCGGCAGAGACAGCGCCTCCGCCGGAGCGGAGCTTATCCGGCGTCGCGAGCGTCAGGCCGTCTTGGCTTGCGCGCTCGTCCACCAGAACGCGGTGCCGTCAGTCCAGATGCATTGCAGGATGACCGCGATCTTTCGGCGACGGCGGCGCGTGCCTTCTTGCCCCCGATGCGTTTCGCAAGCCGCACCCCCATGCTTTTGGCGATATTACTTGCCTTGGCAAGTATAATATCGCCTAGTATTAGAGCGCCGCCCTGGCGCGGGCTATGACGAGATCGAGTGCGCCCGCATCCGCCAGACAGGCGATGCGCTCGTCGCGATTCATCGACGCCCATCCAGAAGTGAGGCTCTGAGCCTCCACGAGCTTGGCGCGGCCGGTGAGGAGGGCGACATCCAGCGGATCTATACCCGGACGGCGCGGCGGGAGCAGCATGGCGCGATGCGCGGCGAGCAGCGCCGGATCGCGAAGCAGACGCGCTGGCGCCGTTGGTTGGTCTCCAGCAACAACGGCGAGTTCGCGATAGAGCGACGCAGCGCGCGCCAGCACGTCGGGTGGTTGTCCCTCCTCGGGGATGCGCAACAGCCCGAGCCGGGCAAGAGCGCCCCCGCGTCGGTTGGTCAGCGCGGCGAGTGGGATTGCCAACGCCAGGCCCAGCACCACCGGCGACATCCAGAGCGCGAGTGTGGGAGAGACGAGCCAGGCGGCGACCCCCATCAGCACGCCCAGGATCGTGTGACGCCGATACTGCCGCACAATCTCACGGAGCGGCAAAGAGCCGTCGCCGCGCCGCTGCGGGTTCCAGCCGGAATCGCGCCCGGCAAGGATCGCTACCACGTCGACAGACTGGGTCAGCATCACCACGGGGGCGAGCAGGCCCGCGACGAGCGTTTCCAGGAGCAGGCTAATCATTAGTCGAATCCCGCCACCGCACCCGCGCCGGTTCGATCCGTTCGCCAGAACGGCAAGGCAGCCGAGCAGCTTCGGCATCAATAGCAGTCCCATCGTGCCTACGAACATCCACATGGCGCGCACAGGGTCGATCACCGGCCACACCGGGAACAGCGACTTGCCGGTATTGGGGAAGTAGTCTGGAAGCACGAAGCGGGCCTGCAGCGCGATGAGAATGCCGGCCATCAGGAATAGCAGCCAGAGCGGCGCGGTGATGTAGGAGCCGATACCGGTTAGCAGGTGCAGGCGGCTGATCCAGCTGAGTCCACAGGCCGGCAGCACCGCGGCGTGTTGCAGGTTGCCCTGACACCAGCGCCGGTCGCGCACCGCAAGGTCGGTGAGGCTCGGCGGGCTCTCCTCGTAGCTGCCGGCAAGCGCTGGGACCATGTGCACAGCCCAGCCGCCGCGACGGATCAGCGCAGCCTCTACGAAATCGTGGCTCAAGATGTGGCCGCCGAAAGGTTTGCGGCCGGGCAGCTCCGGTAACCCCGCCTGTTCGGCAAAGGCACGGGTGCGGATCAGCGCGTTGTGACCCCAGTAGTTGCCCTCCGCGCCATGCCACCAAGCTGTGCCGTGGGCGATCAATGGCCCGTAGACTCGGCCGGCGAATTGCTGGAGGCGGGCGAACAAGGTGGCGCCTCCAGTGATGATCGGCAGTGTTTGGATCAGCCCGACATCCGGGTGCGCCTCCATCGCGGCGACCAGTTGAACCAGCGTGTCAGCCTGCATGACGCTATCGGCGTCGAGGATCAGGAACTGCGGATAGGCGCCGCCCCAGCGCGTGACCCAGTCGGCAATATTGCCTGCCTTGCGCGCCACGTTTCTCGTGCGCCGGCGATAGAAGATATGCTCCCCGCCAGTGCGATAGCGGAGCGCGAGGAAGGCCTCTTCCTCCTCGATCCAAACTTCCGGATCGGTCGTATCGCTTAGGATAAAAACATCAAACATATCCACCACGCCGGCATCGCGCAGTGATTCCCAGATTGCCTGTAGTCCGGCCATCACGCGGGCAGGGCTTTCGTTGTAGCAAGGCATCAGCAGCGCGCTGCGCGTGGCGAGCGCCGGCGGGTTGCCAGTCCCGGTGCCAAGCCGCCGCCCGCCATCGCTCAGCATCGAGAATAGTCCGGCGAGGGCGCTGGTGAAGGACAGCGCAATCCAGGCGAACAGCGCGACGAACAGCGCCAGCATAAACAGCGCCAGCGGCGTTAATCCGTTGACCGCGAGAACGAGCTCCATCTGCCAGACGCCGACACCGCCGAGGGCAATCGCCCCGCCGATCACGAAGAGTCGACGCAGAAAGATTCCGGGGGGCGAGGAGGGGGGACGCGGCGTGCGTTTGGGTGCATCGCGCAGGGACTGCGTCGGCATCGCGAGCGGCGCGTCGTCAGGTAGCGCGCGAAAGCCATCCGGAGTGAGTGATCCGACGGTCAGGGTGTCCACCGGTAGATCCATGTCTCGCTGATGGACTTGCCGCCGCTGAGCAGCCTGGCATGCATCTCGATGACCTTCTCGCCTGCGGTCGCGAGCTGAAACGATAGGCGCCATGCCTCCCGATCTGGCATCGGCTGCAGGGTCGCGTTCTGCAGCTGCCCCTTATCTGAGCCGAGATCCACATCAGGTGTGGCGTCGCGAGCGCGCCCCTTCAGCGCGCCGCCAAAAAAGTCCAGGATGAATTGTCGGTTCTTCTGGTCGACGGAGAGGCCGCAACGTGCCTGGGCCACCTTCGCCAGCCCTGCATCATCGGCCGGCTCCCAGCACCAGTGCAGGCGATAGGCCAGGAGATACTCGCCCTTCGCTGTTAGCCTGTCCTTTGGACGCCAGAACGCGACCATGTTGTCGTTGACCTCGCGGTCGCTCGGGATCTCGACCAACGTGACCGTGCCCTGGCCCCAATCACCGATCGGTTCGGCCCACAAGGTCGGGCGCTTCTCGTAGACTGCTTCCAGGTCTTGGTAGTCGAGGAAGCTGCGCTCTCGTTGCAGCAGGCCGAAGCCACGGGGACTGGTGTCCCCAAAAGCGCTGACCTGCAAGGTCCGGGGGTTGTTCAACGTGCGCCAGATGCGCTCACCTTGGCCAGTCAGCAGCCCCAGGCCGTGGGAATCGTGCACCGCGCTGCGGTAGTCGTCGAAACCGGTCCGGTTGTTGGCGTCGAAAAAGAACATGCTGGTCATCGGCGCGAGCCCGGCCTGTGCGACATCCGTTCGCGGGTAGAGCGCCATCTCGGTGTCCATCACCGTCTCGGTGCCAGGTCGCACAGTGAAGCGGAACGCGGCGGCCGCGCTCGGGCTGTCCAGCAGGGCGTGGATCACCAGCACGTCGCTGCCCTTTGCCGGCCGTTCTAACCAGAACCGCTTGAACAGCGGGAACTCCTCGCCGCCGGGGTCTGCGGTCTTGATGGCGAGGCCGCGGGCGGAGAGCCCATAGCCCTGCCCGCGCGCTACGGCGCGAAAGTAGCTGGCGCCGAGAAAGGCGCAGACCTCGTCATTGTAGTCGGCCCGGTTGAGGGGGTAGCGCACGCGGAAGCCGGCGAAACCGATGTCGCCCTGCGGCGCTGGCTGGACCCTGCTCAAATCGAACATGTCCGGGCTATATTGGACCGGACTCGCGCGGCCCTCCGTCACCTCAAGGATGTCGACGCGGTTCTTGAACAGGTAACCGCGATGAAAGAATTCGACGGTGAACTTTCCGCCGGTGCCACGCCATAGCTCCTTGGCCCGATCGAAGCGCAGCGTCTGATAGGCGGAGTAATCGAGGGTCCTGAGCGCATCTGCCAGTGTGGTATCTGGTGGCTCGTAGGGTTTCAGCGCCAGGTCGCGCGCGAGATTGCGGACGGCGGAAGCATCGAACGAGGTGGACACCAGTCCCTCGGCGGGGGCAGCTTCAGCCGCAGCTGCGATGGCGAGCCCAGCCATCAACGGTAACAGCTCGCGTCGGTATACGATGAGACGGCTCCTGCATGCGAGGGGTGAGAGCAAGGCACCTCATATCCGTTTCTCGACCGAGGCCGCTCACCGTTCTGAAGGGTATCTGTCGGATGTCCGAGAAGTGGTAAAATTGTTCTGGGTCGTCTTGGCCGCGCTGCCCCGGCGATCGAGGGGCAGCGTTCCGGACAGGACCCGGTCGTCATCGACCTGCTGTAAGGTACGATAGTGGCTCGTGCCCCGCTTTTGCCACGAAGTAGGCGCTCGATGCGAAGTAGGACTTCTGCCGCGAGTGGAATACTACGATGCGAGTGTCGCTGCTCTTCCTGGCCGGCATCGGCCCTTTGTCGGTGATGTTGGCGTCGGGTCCCGCAAGGGCCGACTGGGATGGCTGGCGCCGACACGAGTGGCGCGAGCACGAATGGCAGGAACATGAGTGGCGTGAGCGCTTCCGCTGGGCTCATCCGGGCTACAACTACGCAGCGCCTCCGTTCTATGCGTCCCCGCCGGTATATTACGCTGCGCCGCCGGTCTACTATCTCCCGCCACAGACTTACTACGCTCGGCCGACCTATTATTATACGTCGCCGCCGGTGTATTACGCGCCACCAGAGTATTCACCCGGTTTCAGCTTCGGATTTGGTGTGCGGTGAAAGCACACGAAATACGTCTTTGACGGTCGCAAGCTTCAAGATTGGGCGGCGTGACTGGCTGCCTTCCACTCGCGTGAGAAGACTGCACCATCAAAACCTGGGATCAAACACCGCAGCGCGCATCATTCCGCAGTCGCGCAGATCAGGTCGAGACGATCTGGTTGAGGTTGAGGTTCGTCACGCCCGTGAAGGTGATCGTCGTGTTGTCGGACAGGGTGACCGTGGTGTTGCCGCCGCCGGTGACGGACGAGGCGACGCCGTTCGGGCCGTAGCCGGACAGCAGCACCAAGTCGTTCGCGCCGAAGCTGGAGATCGCGTCGGCATTGCCGCTTCCGACCTGGCCGTGGAAGAAGGCAAAGACGTCGGCGCCGTTGCCGCCCGTCGCGCTGACCGCGCCGGTGCCCGCAATCACCGTATCGTTGCCCGAACCGGCGACGATCGAGTCGGCCCCCGAACCGGCGAAGAAGGTGTTGTTGCCGGTCGACGCCGCCGCGTTGATCGTTTCGCTGCCGGCGGCGGCGATATACAGCGCCCCGCCGCTGCCGGCATAGGTCAGATCGCTCCCAGCAGCCCCGAACAGCGTCGGACTGGACGCCCCGCCGGCAATGGTGGTCGCGGTTTGATTGGTCCCGCTCACGAAGGTCAGCGAGCCGGAGCCGGCGACGATGGAGTCGGCGCCCGATCCGCCGAATACCGTGTTTCCGCCGGTCGAGGTCGCGGCGTTGAGCGTCTCGTTTCCCGCACCGGCGACGTATAGCAGGCCGTTGCTACCGCCATGGGTCAAGTTGCTTCCGGCCGCCCCGAACACGGTCGGGCTCGACCCGGCGCCGTTGATTGTAGCAGCCTGACAGAGGCGGTTACCAACGTCAGCGAGCCGGAACCGCCGGTGATGAGCTCGGCGCCGGTGTTGCCGAAAATCGTATCCGCGCCCGTTCCGCCAAAGATCGTCGCCGCCCCGGCGCCGCCGACGATGGTGGTTGTGCCGCTTCCCTGGTTCACGACGTTCGGTGTAGCGCTGAGGAAATCGACGTTGCCGGTTCCGCTGGAGCCGTTGATCGTGGTGGCACCGGTGCCGCCGAAGATCGTGCTGGAAGAACTCGACCCGGCATCGACCGTGTCCGGTCCCTCGGCCAAATAGAGCCGATTGCTGGCTCCGGTCAGTGCTACGATGTTGCCGCCGCCACCCTCGACAATGATATTGCCACCGGCGCCGTTGACACTGCTGCCGTTGACGCTGCTGCCGATGCCGGTGAAGGAATTGACCAGCAACGTTTGGTCCAGGCCGAGGGTGATCGCGACCGGCACGGTGGCGGCGTCCACCACATACCGGTAACCGAGTAACGACAGTTTCGACGTGTCGAACGAAGCGCCCCTCGTAGCCGTCGTGGGGATGATCGCCTCACCGATGTTCCCGGCCGGCACTTGGGTCGGCGCGGCATTAGGCAGCGTGTCGACGGTTAACGTGCCCGGTGGCGTGATCGCCGGGAGGTTGATTGCGTTGGCGATTGGGGTCGCCGTCGCCAGCGTCGCATTCGTGTTAAACGTCAGCGTATTAAAGTTTCCGATCCCATTGGCTCGCGCAATAGCAACTTCGCCACCAGCCATGATCCACTCTCCCTAAGGTTGCTGGTTGTTAAACAACCGCTACTCGGATTGCAACCATGACGTGTCAGGTCGGGTGCGATCCGCCTGACTTCCGAGGTATCGAGGTCTGGGCAGGAGAGCACGCCGGACATCGGGTCGTTGTCGTCTGCCAACATGCGCACGGCGCTGCGCTGGTTCGTCCCCGACACGCTACCGCCGCGCGCGCCAAGGGCCGTACGGTCGGGTGGCTCGCGCGCGGCCCAAGGTGGATCACATAGCCTCCCCCTGGCCTGATCCGTGTCCATCCGGTGAAGGCCACGGCGTGAAGGCTTTCTTGGGCGGTCGCCAGCCGGCGGCGTTCAGCTGTTCGGCGACAGTTGCGGCCGAGCAGCCCTTTGGAGTTGACCCCGTCAGACCGGACACGCGGCGGGTTGCGATTGAGTTCTGATGTATTCCCTTGGTGAGGCCGCCGGCGATAAGGACATAGGCGCGCTTGCTTGGGCTGTCATCCGGTTCCTTGACGCGGCTCCGGCGGTCCAGACCATTGGCGATGCGTTGTATCCAAACACTGGAGTGACCCCCATGGGGTGGACAGGTTCAGTCCGCCGTTTTGACACCCTGGCGGGCGTGTTGATGCTCAAACTGCACAGGGCTCCGATACCCCAATGCCGAATGTAGCCGTTTGGTATTGTA
>JAABUQ010005044.1_pt1 | contig 21653 bp, 15 predicted proteins | sample 5560001 | NCBI WGS metagenome assembly JAABUQ01 (sample SAMN10711888, study PRJNA513371) | rock metagenome | isolation source: Antarctica rocks | place: Antarctica: Victoria Land, Finger Mt nord | collected 2015-12-18
TCGTCCGTCGGTCATATCTGGTAGATGGGTGGCTCTTTTCCTCTGCCATATGCTCTGTAATACGAACTGAAGGTGCAAACTCGTTTCATCAATGTGTTGAAGAGGACTAACTTCCCTGTAATGGAAACCATTCCAAAACGGGGACTAACTGCTGTGTTTCTTGATGAGGTAGGGGTCAGCGTATCCAAACCTGAAAACGGTACGCCAAGGTTTGGATACGCTGACCCCAAGACGTGTGCTGGGTCGAGAAGCATCGAGTCGCTGGCATGAACCCTCCATGTGGCGTCGCAGCCCCCTTTTTCCTCTTTCTCTGGACCCGGCGAAACTTTGCAGCGTCCCGTTTTCACACCAAGTACTTCTAATGGTATCTCTTTCCTCTCTTGCTTAGCGGGGAAAACACCGGAAAAAAATGTCGGGACCCCCAATGGGCGACAGGGACATATCCGGCAGTCAGCTGGATCAAATTTGATATGGACCACATCTTTGCCATGTCGGTCATGCATGCAGGTCCAGCAGCGGTTCGTTTTCCCAACAGGGCAGGTCACTTTTTGGTGTTCCCAGTCCACCTGAAACTGAAGTGCAGCAAAGCCTGTCGCTGCCTGAGCTTGCCAACTCGTATCAGCAGGAACTGGGCCAAGAAGCGTGAGGCCATGTCTCTTTTGGCTGGTCACAATCAGCTCCGCATCGATATAGCCTGAATCAACGATATGCTCATCTGGCAAAAGTCCTTTGGCACCCAGAGCAGTCTGAATCGTTTCCGTGACGGCCCCATCATAGGTAGTTGCCACGGTCGTCTCCACATGGGTAATAAGGTGAGGCGTTTCATCATCACACGTTTCGGTCAGATGGACCTTATAGCCAGCCCACACAATATCGCGCTTGACGCTCAAGCGTGCTTCTGCGTTGTAAGGCGAGTGGATCAGGAGAGCACCAGGTGGCAAATCACCATCCTCTCGCCATTGCATCATTGCTTCCTCTGTGGCATAGTACTGCTGGACCCAAACCTGCCGCAGAATCTGAACCATTGGGATCTCGCGAAGCCATTGCGGTGCACGTGGGTCGTATATGGCTGAAAGCAGGTGTCTCCCGTCGGCTCCAATCACTTCAGCGTAATGTTTTCGCTCCACTTTTCCCTTTGGCAGACGATAAGCCTCACATCGTTTCTCATAGCGATCAAACCAGTCGGGCAAGGTCTGAGGACGAAGCCAGTCGGGGGCAACAGTTGCCAGGACATTGAGGGTCGCTCGCATCGTTTCTCCGACCGTTTCCAAACGACTGAGCGCACGAATGGCTCCCAGGACATGCGTCGAGTCTGTTCGTTGTTTGCCGTGAGCCTTGAGCCAACCGCGCTTCATGGCTATATCAAGGAGCAGTTATAAAACCTGTTGCTCTGCTTCACCTTCCAAGAGGCGAGTCCGAAAATCACACAAGACGGACGCATCAAAACCAGGATCGGTCATCTCTAAGCCCAACAGATATTTCCAGTCCAGCCGTCCTCGAACCGCATCGGCCGCCTGCCGATCGGAAAGTCCCTCTACAAATTGAAGCAGGCAAACGAGGAGCAAACGCCACGGGGCCAGAGCGGATTTGCCACAAGGGAGAAAAGATGGGCAAAAGCCTGATCCTGATAAATCGTTCCAAGTTCATCTCGTAGTTGCATGTAGATATTTCCTCTTGGGTAGGTCGCTCGTGCTATGCGAGCGGTTTCTTCTGGTACAGGACACAGTGTTTGTGGTTGCAGGGACATCTCTTTCTCACTTTCGCATGTCATGATGGACTCACATTTCTGTCCTCTTATCATAGCAGACGATCGTTCTCTCTACCTCATCCGTTTAGGAGGGTTTGCCAGCAGCATCTATGTCTACGGTAATTCATGTAAGAGATGAGAGTGAAGGATTTCAAGGTAGATGCTCGTTGGAGAAAGAGCGAGAAGCTCACCAACATCCTTTTGTTTTCGTAGAAAGGCACTTTTCTCGGTTTCTGAGTAACTTGAAAGTACTTTCTCTCATGAAATACTCTTCAGATCACCAATTTCTTCTCTTACCTAGAGGGGAAATCGGGGGCGAAAAATGTTGGGACCCCTATCATAAGAGTCGGTGTCAGGCCAGTGCTAGCTGCACTTTCATATTTTTCGTACCCTTCTTCTACAAGAGGTATTTTTATTCCTGTAGAACGATCTCTCAATAAAAGTGTAGCAAGCGAGCAACGAGCATCACCTAAAGATTTGTGATGATGATTGCTGTGTCATACTATTTCCTCTTCGTGTTGGTTCTCATGATGATGGGTACAATCAGCCTTGTTCACTCCTCCTTGTGCCGCTAGGTGATCTCCCGCAGGAGGCACTCACTACCGACAAACACGTGGTTGACACGTCTGAACGGCGCAAAACGTGACAGGGTGATCCTACGAAAGGCGTGTGGAGAAGGTCTTGTCACGGGCGTCTTCAGAAGAACACATTCTCCAGGCAAAAGAAGCGTGAGGTCTGCTGGAAGAAATGTGTTGGACGTGTTGATGAACTGTGGTGAGAACATTACCGTCACCTTTCCTCTCGGAAGAAACGTATCACAGTTGTGAGACGACACTATGACCATAGGAGAGGCGCGAACACTATCATGACTATTCTCCATAGCTTTCTCGAAGGATTCTGCTGTGTGATTCCTTGCCCCCTCGGCTTGATTCTCTTTGCCATTCCCCCTTGGTGCTCACCCATCGCCGTCGCAAGGCTGCGAATGCAGGGACACTCTCCTCTAAGAGGGTCTTTACCACGTGCGCACAGGAAGCGTGAAGAGACGCGGTGAAGGATGGCTTGGCGAACGTCGTGGTACACTGTGAGAAAAAAGTGTGCCACGACGTTCGACGCGGTATCAGTTTGCCTCCTCCACAGCATGTATCTTTTTCTCATGTCCAATTCGTGTTCCCTTTAGCGTTGGAGTATCACTCCTTTATATACACGTCACGAAAGGATTTAAACGATGGGTAGCTTTACAAATGGGATACTCGTTGGAGTGGGGATCAGTTTGCTCGTTGCCCCAAAGACGGGGAAAGAAATGCGTCACCTGGTAGTTGAGCGTTTCGGGTATCTGCGTGGTATTCCCCCGGAAAATGAGGAACTCAAGCAGCAGGTGCAACAGATGGCAGGGCGTGTCCAAGAGGTGCAGCAACAAGCCAATCATGCTGCTGAGATGGGAAGCCAGGTACAGGACGTTGCACAACAGACGGCAAGAAGTGCCAGTTCAATGCAGCGTGATCTGAGTCAGGTCGCTCAACAGACGGGTACGAACGTGCCACCAACACGATCAGGTGATGCGACGTCGGCCCAGCAGAACCGACCAGGAAAATCAACACGCTAGACCTTACGAGGCACGTCGAGGAGGAGTTTTTTCCTGCCCTGCTCTTCACACTCGAGTCTTCGCGTACTCCCTTCACGACCTCGTTTCTTCTCCGCTATTGTTGAAGCTGTTATGAGTGAGGGCTAATGATGGGTTCTATGCATGGTCGTTTTTTGCCTCTTCACGAGAAAGGAAAGCAAGAGCATATTCTATGAACACGGATCAGAGGCACACGTTGCAGAGAAGGGAGAACAGTCTCCCACGTGGTCTTGCCTCCCAGGCTGAGCACAACGACACACCGCTTGTGAAAGCAAGTCAACAGGGTGATCAACAGGCGTTTGCCCTTCTGGTGCAACACCATCAGCAACGCGTCTACGCGCTGAGCGTGCGCATGCTTGGGGACCCAGAAGAAGCGAAGGAGGCGACTCAGGAGGCGTTTTTGGCCGCGTGGCAAGGCTTATCGGGATTTCGTGGCGATGCCCTCTTCTCGAGCTGGCTCTATCGCATTGCCTACCACTGTTGTCAGCGCGTGCTTGAACGGCGCACGCGTGAGCACCTCTTATATGAGGCGATGCAGGCGGAACGGACGCATTCTGACATGGCGAAGGAGCAGCAGGCGATGGAGAACATCGAGCGACACGAGCAGCAGGTCCTGCTGCAGAACGGCTTGGAGCAGTTGCCGGCCACGTATCGCCTGGTCTTGCAACTGCGGTACCTCCAGGAGAGAACGTATGAAGAGATGGCGGACATCCTCGCCATGCCCCTTGGCACCATCAAGACCTCCCTTTTTCGAGCGAAGCGTCTGCTGAAGGAGCGTTTGGGAGCGCGGCACTCGGAAAGCACGACATGACACGCAGTGTGACTGCGTGGATGTGAATGAATATCCCTAGAAAGAAGTGTTTTTCTCTCTTTTTTCCCTACTCGTATAGAAGGAAGTGAGCATGCGGATGGTCTCTTCCTACACAGACATAAAAAAGGATGTATACAATGACACTTGAACTCTCCATTGTTGCCGACGTGTTTCGACACGAAGCTCAGGCAAAACATGCGCTCGAAGCCCTCCGGCTGGCAGGCTTTGGCTACGATCAGATCGGCATCGCAATGCAGGGGCACGAAGGCATCGACCTGCAGAGCGATTTGCAGAACCTGGGCCTTTCCTACGAGCAGGCGAGCTACTACGCGCAAGAAGTCCAGGCTGGACATACGGTGGTGTCAGTGCGACCCGATGGGCGTGAGCAGGAAGCCCACGAGATCATGCGTCGGAGTGGGGCCTTCACGGATGCTTGGAGCGAGGCTTCTCAAACGTCTGACATCGACACACGGAGGGCGGCATGGGAGCAAGCAGAAGCCTCGCATCAGGCCTACCTCGCTGAGCAGAGAGCCTCCAAGACGCAAGAGGACTTTCATCGGCCCCGTTCGCTCAAACCGCGTGCCGAAGGTCAGCCCGTGACCACACCCTCTGTGCACATAGAAGAAGGTGGTCTGCGTCCCAATGTGACGAGACCACCGACCGTGAGCATTCCTCCTGTCGTGCAACAGGAGACGGTCACAGAGCAGAAGCTGAATGATGCTCCTGCCGTGCGACAGGAGATGGCGACTGAGCAACCGCTTCTCATAGAAGAAGAGCATCAAGTGATAGGAGCCAGCGACGACGAGGACACACTTCGCCGTCCCAGCAAGCAAGCACAGAGCAGCAACGCATCGCTCCCACCACACATGCCTCTGGAAAAGCATACACACAGGAAAACGGTGAAGACCGGTTTGCTTGTGGGAGGGCTGCTCCTCGCAGTGGGTGCTGGTGTGCTGCTTGCCATGCTCCGAGGGGAGCAGATCCATCAGTTCGTCCTCTCAACCCTGCACACCGTGAAGAAGCAACGCACGACTGTCACAAGGAGAAACCGCGATGCTCAATAGACTCGCTGAGGTGTATACCCTCGGGCAAAGCCCCTGGTGCGATAACGTGGCACGCGACCAGATTCAGCAGGGAACCTATCAGCGGCTGATAGAGCAGGATGCCATCGTTGGAGTGACCTCGAATCCATCCATTTTCCAAAAAGCGATGACGGGGGGCACTGCCTATGACGAGCAGTTTCGCGACCTGGCCGCGCAGCACTTGGACGCCCTGAGCATCTACCAGCTCATGGCGAACCAGGATATCCGTGACGTGCTCGCGCTCTTCCGCCCCGTCTATGAGCGCACACACGGCATCGATGGCTATGTCAGTCTGGAGGTGTCCCCGTTGCTGGCCTATGAGACGCAGAAGACGATTGAGGAGGCGAAGCAGTTGTGGACGCACCTCAACCACCCCAATCTGTTGGTGAAAATTCCGGGGATTGCTCAAGGCATCCCGGCCATTGAAGCGTGCATCGCCCAGGGCATCAACGTCAATGTGACGCTGATCTTTTCTCTGGCCGCCTACGAGCAGGTGATCCTGGCCTACCTGAGTGGGCTTGAGAAACTGGCGGCCAGTGGCACGAAGCCACTCGGCCACGTCGCGTCGGTGGCAAGCTTCTTTGTGAGTCGCGTGGACACGCTGGTGGATCGTCTGCTGGATGAGAAGGTGGCAGCCACGACGGATGTCCGTCAGAAGCAACACCTACAGAGATTGAAAGGCAAGGCCGCCATCGCCAACGCGAAACTGGCGTATCAGCTGTACAAAGCCTACTTTGTGGAGGGGCCCAAAGCCGAGCGGTTCAAGGCGTTACACGCACGAGGAGCACAGGTGCAGCGTCCGTTGTGGGCCAGCACGGGAACCAAGAATCCGGCCTACCGCGACGTGATGTACGTCGAAGAGCTGATCGGTCCCAATACCGTCAACACCATGCCCCCTGCTACGCTCGCCGCTTTCCAGGATCATGGCACCGCTGCGGTAACGGTGGAGCGGGACGTGGCCTCTGCACGACAGGTAATGCAGGACCTGGACACCGTGGGCATTGCGATCACGCAGGTGACCGATATCCTGGAACAGGAGGGCGTCGCGACCTTCAAAACGGCGTTTGAAGACCTGCTACAGAAGCTCGATGACAAGCGGCGTGCCTTGGCGCAGGAGCAAGCGGCTCAGGGGAATGCATCGGCAGAAGGTGCTGCCAGAAGCGATGGGCATTCGGGAGGAGTTGCGGGTGCCAACAGTACGTCGGCCACGTCCAGTACGCATACCAGTGGAGGGCCTGTGAAGCCTTGAAGACAGGGAGAGATGGGAACGTGGAGTCGATGGGGCAAGGATGTGGGTGAGCAACTATACATGCAGCAGGAGCGTGCTGGAACTGGAAGAAACGCAATGAAAGGCCCTGAAACGCTCCAAAGAGGAGTGCTTTCGACACGAACCTCGCGGGGAGCAGAGCCAGGACCACCAGAAAAAAAGGAGTGAGGACCGATGCACACACCACTACGAGGAGTGCTTTTTGATGTTGATGGGACACTGGTTGATAGCAATGATGCCAATGCCCATGCGTGGGTAGACGCGATGGGGATGGAAGGGCATGAGGTTGCCTTCGACACGGTCCGTCCCCTCATTGGCATGGGGGCAGATAAAGTGCTTCCCCAAGTCCTTGGCATTGCCAAAGAGACGGAGCAAGGCCAACGCATCAGCCAGCACCGCAAGGACATCTACAAGCAGCAGTATATGCCCCATCTCAAGGCATTTCCCGGTGCTCTGGAGCTCCTTGAACGGATGCGGCGGCAGGGGCTGAAACTGATCATCGCGACGACGGCGGAGCCAGAAGAACTGCAAGGAGTGCTTCCCCTGCTTGGTCCAAACGCATCCACCTTGTTTGCAGACGCCGCCACGGCGAAAGAGGCGGGCCAGTCGAAGCCGGATGGGGATGTGGTGCAAGTGGCCGCCGAACGGAGCGGCTACCGTCCAGAGGAACTGGTGATGATCGGTGACACCCCCTACGATAGTGAGGCTGCGGCGAAGGTGGGGGTGCAGACGATTGCATTTCGCAGTGGCGGATGGAGCGATGAAGATTTGACGAAGGCCATCGCGGTGTATGATGGTCCTGCGGATCTGCTTGCCCACTATGAGACGTCGGTGTTCGTCACAGGAAAAGAGACCAGGAACGACAGCCCGCAAAACGTTGCACAAGGGGGACAGGATGATACCAACCGAGAACACCCCGAAGGTGGCTATCAACAGGGGTAAGGGTGTGTTCCTCTTCCCCTAGACGAGAGAATCATCGACGTGACGGAAACGTTCTTGTCAAGGAGCCGATACAATAGCTCTTATACACTGTAAATGCAACCTTTCAACTCGTCGTTTTTACAACACGTATTCTGGTGAACCGCAGATGAGACAGAATAAATTGAGTTGTCTTGGACAGCCTGCTCATTAGGATACTTGTGTGATTTTCGCCAGAATAAAGTTTGTATTTACACATGGCGGACAAATTGAACAAAGACCTTCCCCCTGTTGAGTCCTTAGCACATGTTGATACGTATCCTACCGAGCAGGCAGACCAATCCCATATTGCTGAGTCTCAAAAAGGACAGGGGCACGAGACCCAGCAGAGGCTCAAACAATGAAAAACAGCGGAACGCACGGGAGAAGGTCCATACACACTTCAAAGGGGAAGAGTTGATATCATGTACAAGAAAGAGATACGTCAGAAGGAAGGTCTTTTTAGAAAGGAACACTTCATGCAACGGGAACGGATGTTTCAAAACACACATGTCAAACAGTATGGTCTCTCCTTGGTAGAAGGCTCACTTGCGGGAGTGATAGCCACGATACCCATGACTCTCTTCATGTTTGCCGGGCAATACCTCTTGCCTCAACGGCAACACTACGCGTTACCCCCCGAACGATTGACCGGGACACTTGCCAAGCGGGTAGGGGTGAAGCTGGACAAACCACAACTCCTGGTCGCGTCCTTCGTCTCCCACTTTGGCTTTGGAGGAGCGATGGGAGCCCTCTACGGTCCACTCATGAGGATCGTCCCTCTCCCCTCCGTCCTGAAAGGGATGGTTTTTGGTCTTGTCGTGTGGTTTGCCGTCTATCGTGGATTGCTCCCAGCCGTAGGAATGTCAGAAGCAGCTACCAAGCAGCCGCTTCAGCGCAATGCGCTCATGCTTGCGGCCCATCTCGTGTGGGGAGCGGGGATGGGAGGGGCGATGCAGCTGCTCAAAGGTGTTTTTGACCGTCTCATTCGTGGCGATCTGTTCAAACACGTGAGCTGAAAACCGATTATCCTCAACTGTCTTCCTGTTACGGATGAACGTGAAAATTGTGTTCCCTTTTGCGGAGGGCGTCCTGGCAAGATGGGGTGCCTCGCACTCATCTCAATGACGAAAGAGTATGCGGGGCGACCTTCTCCCTGGAGCACACGGCCTATAAGTGTTTTCCTGACCAAAGGATACAATGTGCGATAGAAGTATCATATTTGTACTTGTATAGTTGTGCTTTTCTCGCACAGACTGAGAGCTAGGAAAGCCGCTTCAACAAGCTTCATGGGGTAGAGCTACGTAAGCTGGTGCGCCGATGAGGCTTCACCGTCCATACTCGTGCAGAGTTCCACTGCCGTAAAGTGGATAAAGCAGCACCTTACCTCTCGCCAAAAGGTAGAGGGGGACAGGAGCATGGTGTGAGGAAGGCCAAGCGAGAGAGGCATCTGTATCGTGGTGGTCAGAGAGGATCCGCATAGGGCAAGAGCTCAATTGCTCGAATCCTAGTTGTGCGATCTTGCGTAGGTTCCCGCGTCAATGCCGAGAGGCGGAAGGATGCTATACGACCTGTTGAGGGGTCCAGTCTGATGGCAGCTTGCAGGCTGGAAGCGGCTTCCGGCACCGCTACCTGTCTTGAACAGGGAACCCAACGAAAGGGATGCCTACGTGCGGAGAAACTGGACGACGAGGAGACTTCGGGATCACCTAAACGGTGAGAGCCGCAAGGTGACAGAGTGGCAGTAGTACTCAAATGCCTGGGGTAATGCCCAGGACAGGGGGAAGGGCCACAGGGGAAGGTGGACAGAACCCAACGGGTGCGGTGGATGCCGCGCAAGCCCAATACAGGTGGAGCCACATCCCTGGAGAGCCGGATGCTGAGAAATTGGCCTGTCCGGTTCGGGAAGAGGCGGTTGGAAACGTGCCGTAAGGTAACGCGCTGGCCGCCTACTTCATTCACCAGGGGCAGAGTAGCGGTCATAAACGGAAATAAGGCAGCTAAGATAATAATAGTGGTATTTACCTCTCTCCTACTGGATAGGAAACCGCTCCATTGCTTGATTGTAGGACGGCTGGTCATCTGCCAAAGAAAGCTTAGGCATGGTTCAAAACCATGTGACACATTTGAACAATCAGGCAGCAAGTGCAGAATAGCCCAAAGCGGGGTCCCAACATTTTTACCTCCCAAAATCCCCTCTAAGGAAGCGGCAGTACAGGGAGAAGGTGATAGAAATGAATTTCAAGAGATGTATTGGCTCTCAAACCAACGAGACATGGGGCCAAGCTCGATATGTTCCGTAGAAAACAGTTGCTCCTCGTCTCTCAAGAGCCAAAGATATCTCATGAATGCATCTTTCTCTAGTAAATACGTCTCAATTACCTTAATTCTTCTCTTGCTTAGAGGGGATTTTGGGAGGTAAAAATGTTGGGACCCCAAGTAGCCAGCACAGCCTACTCCTCAAGCTCAACATCATTTACAACTTGAGCCTTCATAGCTTTTTGAAGACTAAGAGGTCTCATATCGGTCCATACCTCTTTAATGTAGGCTAGACATTCACCCTTAAAGCCTTGCTTACCAGCATCAGTCCATCCTAGAGCATTAGCACGTTCAGCAGGCCAGATTGAATACTGTGCTTCATGGTTCACAACGACCTTGTAAATAGTATTGTCTTCTCTTTCGTCTCGATTCATATTGACTCCTTGAGTTGATTATGTAACAGAAAAACAACATAAGGTTGTAGTTTTGCATCTTCCGCTGTTAAGTGTCCAATCCATGTGTGTATTGGCGTCGTGCCTCCTAACGAAATGAAATGCGCTGGCACCTAATACCAATGCTTCCTGAATAATCGATAGTACTTAAACACGTGATGTGTAAGTTTTTTATTGAGCATAAGTCTAACAAGTCCTTGATAAAAATCTGGTTCGTCAAGGCTATCTTGAGCGTGATTTCAAAAAACTTGCACGTCGCGGTAACTAGTCGCTACTGTAACCTACTTCAGGTCCTTGAACGAAACGTCGAACCAAACCAAAGAAGTCTCACATCTATAACGCATCTCCTGTATAATAATTCCGACACTCCTCACCCTAATAGATAATGTCCATCCGTCTCGTCCTGGTTATGCCTGTAAAAGTATTAAACAAGCACAAGTGTCGATCTATTTTGCTCAGACGAAGTAGAATACTCGTGATAACGGCAATAGCGTCTCTCTATCACTCCACACTTCGGGAGAGCATCCAAGTTATCGTTATGACCCACATATTCAACCATGCTGATAAGGGCTATAGATGGGTTCGAGCGTAGTACTCGTAAAGTGATGTACTTGGTCTACTAAGGCGATATCATCTTTATCAAAATTAAGAAAAAAGCTGGATGACTTCGTAAATCTAGTTTAACTCTAGAATTCATATAACATGCTAGCTTTCTGTCAATATCACTTATTCATCTCGAATTACTGGATGTCATAAAATAGATAAAGGATATCCTTTGTGGTTGATCACGATAGACGATAAAGCACGTTGCTGGTGAATGGCATTAATATGATAAATGTCGGTGAAGTTATGCAATCTTTGCAATTCTTCATACAATGTTGCACCAGAACAGGCTGCATGCAACATATTGTCAAGGCTTCTGACGATCTGGGGAAGGTAGTACCAAGTAGCAAGCTGAGCAATCAGAATATGCGTTTGTGGTTGCTGACTATTGTGTACAGCAGCAAGCGCACGAGATAATGTGCTATCGAGCGCATAGAGAGCAATAGCGGCATCGGCAATATACTCTAAAAACTCCTGCTCCTGCTCTAGAGTTTCCAGAAACGTAATGGCTGTCTTCACAACAACATAGAGCATGGCTCGTTTTACTCGCTCGACAGAGGTGACAGCATCAGTAAGTTTGTCCAGCACATCCTCAACATTACAACATTGATCGTTAATCTCCGCTTCAAGTTGGGGAAGAAAGTCAGAGGCACCCATATGCTTCATGAGCAGGTGTTTAAGCAGCACTCCTGATATCAGGAGACGATTGATCTCGTTAGTACCCTCGAAAATGCGCGTGATGCGGGTATCACGGTATGCCTGTTCAACAGCATTGCCTTGCATATATCCATAGCCACCAAATATCTGAAGGCTCTCATCGATGACACGTCCGCTAATCTCACTCCCAAAGACTTTCACGATAGAAGCCTCCATCGTATGTTCCTCAATAATAGATTGAATAGTGATATTGTCATTCTGACCCGAGTGCCTCAGTGCAGCAAGGTGATCATTGAGTGTACCCATTGTACGGAAAGCCATGCTTTCGGCGGCGTATGTATCAACAGTCATCAAGGCCAGCTTTTTTTGGATGAGACCAAAGTTGCCAATGGGCTTGCCAAAGCTCTGTCGTTCCGTTGCATGGATAGCAGCCAGGTTTAGTGCCTCTCGACTAGCTGCTGCACACCCGACAGCTAACTTTATGCGGCCAATATTCATGATGCTAAACACAATTTTGGATCCCTTGCCGACCTCCCCCACAATATTCTCAACTGGAACGCGGACATTGTTTAAGTAGACAGAGCAGTTTGAAACTCCCCGGATACCCATTTTCTGGTCCTCGACTGTGGTTGAAACACCTTCCCATTGAGCTTCCACGACGAACTCTGTAAGGCGGGTGTTATCAACCTTTGCCAAGACGGTGAAAACATCAGCAATGCCAGCATTCGATATCCACTGTTTGACACCATTTAGAATGTAGTGACTACCATCAGGAGCAAGGCGTGCCTGAGTCTTAATAGATGTCGCGTCAGATCCAGCTTGGGCTTCGGTTACTGCATATGCTCCAATCACCTTCCCAGTTGCCATAGTCGGAAGATAGGTATTTTTGAGTCTATCACTGGCGAAATAGCTGATAGGTAAGATGCCTATGCCAGTCTGGACTGCCCAAGCCACAAAGAATGATGCTTGGCGAGCAAATTGTGATGCTATTACCGCCTGTACTTTCAATCCTTCTGCATGCGAGAGGGTATCTATTTGCAAAAGTCCCAGTTCGCCCGCTTTTGCTAATAAGTTGCGCATTAAATCCGGCTCGGCACGCTCTATCTGTATGGACCTGGGCAGAACTTCGCGCTCCATAAAGTCCGAGGCAGTTTTGACCAGCAGACGTTGCTCGGATGAGATGTTTTCGAGAGTAAATATCTCTTGACCAATGACACTGCGTGTCAAAAACTCACCAGCAGTATGAATACTGTTACGGCTATCCTGTATCATGCCTTATAGCTCCTTTTCTTATTCTTGACTCTACGGAATAATCGTGGTCGGTCCCATATCGTCTGGATGTAAATAGGGTTCTACTCTGTTTGCTATCATGAACGAAAAGACCAGTGGGATGAGAATATTCAGCACTCCAATCACAACATAGATTAGTGCAATATTTTTTATCTGTTCTATTGCCAAGCCGCCAGCCAATGCCCCAAGAGGGACAGCTAACCAGGCTAAGGTTCTGCCGAAACTGATGGCACGCCCTAACAATTTATTGGGAACAATAGTCTGCACGAGGCTATAAATTATAATGTTGAAAAGAGTTCCCAGACCAGAGAACAGTGCCCAGAGCGGTAGGGTCGTCCAGTACCAGCGCGTCAGGGCCATGCAGAGTATCATCAAGCCGCTAAGCGTAAGAGACCCCAATGCAAGTTTGACAAAAGAGAAACGCTGCCACAAGCGATTAGAGATGAGGGAAAGTACTATTACACCGGCACCTCCTGCAGCGTAGAGTAAACCGACCTGAACATCGCTGGCATGAAACCTCTGCTTAGCAAAGGCAACCAGCTGAGCAGCTGGAGTGATGGTTAAGAAATTAGTCAGTGTGAGCATCATCACAATAGTGCGCAAAAGCGAGTGATTCCAGATGTAGCGCATTCCCTCCAGCATATCAGAGAAGACGCTCTTTGCCTCCTTGTCGCTAAAAGCGGCTTGGTCTGCATTTGCATTGAAGCTTGTAGCAATCAGAAGCAAAGAACCTGCTGATATGAGAAAGGAAAGGGCATCAATGAAAAGGAGTTGTGGTAGTGGTAGCACTGCTGTCAGGACACCTGCGAGCAAGGGCCCTAGGATGGTTGCGGTTGAATAACTGGCCTGGATACGACCATTCGCTTGCACTAAGTTGTCCTGGTCCACGAGACTGGAGATAGCAGCGAACTCACAGGTTTCAAAGAAAATCGAGAGTGTAGCGTTCACAAATGTCGCTACGTAAATCCACCAGACGGTAAGCAAGTTTGTAAGTGCCAGCAACGGCAATAATGCGATGACAAGCGCACGGGCAATATCGGTGAATATCATTAGGCCCTTGCGATTAACTCGATCCGCCCATGCGCCAATGAAGAGGCCAAAGAGCAGATGCGGTAGGATGTTGAGGGCCGAGGTGAACGCGAGATTCAGCGGCGAGTACGTGAGCTTGAATATGAGCAAAGGTAAGGCAAAGCCTGTAAAAGAACTGCCTAAGTTTGAGATGGCTTGTCCCGTCCAAAACTTCCAGAAGTCAGTGTGTGCCTGCGTCATAAGTTTTCCAGGCATAACGCTCCTTTAGCATGATCTGTTCCTCGAGAGATTGTCAGTGATGAGCGCAATGTCTCAAGATAATTTTGTGCGAGGGAAGCTATCATGGTGTGTCGATAAATATTTGAGTCGTACTTCCAAGCGACCCAGAGTAGACCATGCATAACTGGATAGATGCATTCCAGCTTACAACCTCTGAACTCTTTTACATCCCAATTGAAATCTAAGCTCTCGAATGTCATACCCTCTCGATGGCTCAACACCTCAAGTATGGGAGCGAAACTCAAGGAGAGCATAAATGCCCACAGTGTGTTATGAAGGGTCCGGACAACGGGTCTTACCCAATTCGTGGAAAGTAGCAGCAGCAGATGTGGAAGGTATTGCTTCAAATGGATTAGTTGCTCATCCAGCACCCGCTCTTGCGGCCATCCAGGTTGCCAATATGCGAGAACTGTATATTGAAACGCGAGTCTTGACAAGGAATTACTGCGTTTGCAAAGAACAGTATTGTAGAGTATTACCAGTTCTCGAAAGAACAGCCTAGTCAACCAGTCATCAGAGATGATGTTATGTATGACAACAAGCAGAACATGCTCATCCTTAGTGAGATGCAACAAGCGAGGATATCTTAGCAGTCCACGAGTGAGTTCAAGGGGATATCGACTTTCTTCACGGGACAATGGCTGCACAGTAGTTTCTCGATCATGCTCTAGGAGTTCACATAGGTCTATTATCAACAAAGGTACGTTAGGTGACAAGGTGATGCATTGTATCGGCCTACCGTCTATCAAGGTAAAAGTAGTACTTAAGATATGGTGATGGAGCCCCCCCCCCAGCAAGCAGCATTCTAAACCTGCAATATCGAGATGCTTACACGAATGACCCAAGGTCAGAATATTGTAGAAGGGGCTTTCCTGATGGAATCGAGCGAGAAACCAATATTGCTCCTGTACAAGCCAGGACGAGAAGATATTAGAGGCACTACCATACAGGTTTAGTGAAGTCTGCACAGCATCATACTTGTCTCTAGCTATTACATGGAACAAAAACACTCGTTTTTCGGAAAAAAGATTGGCGAAATGCTTGGCAAGATTGCTCATAAGATTGCTCTTTTCTAATCGTCCGTCTCGTGAGAACTGACGTTCTTCAATCTTGCTTGCACTTCATCCTCCGACAGTTGCTCTAGTTCCGTCAGATGCTGTGACAGCACCGTATAATCAATCTGTTCCGCTAAGTGTTGCGTAACCATGAGAGACAGATCGGCTATCGTGGCTGCTTTGAAGAAGCGATCTAGCGGTAGTTCTACCTGAAAGACCGAGCGTATCCGTGATAGCAACTGGATAGCCAGCAAGGAATGACCGCCTACCGCAAAGAAGTTATCGTAGATACCCGCATGGTCGAGGTGCAGTATCTCTGACCAGATGTTCGCAATCTTCTCCTCTATGGATGTACGTGGAGCGACAAATGCGACCTGTGACATAAGGGTGTTCTGGCCTGCAACTAGTAGGGCACTCCGGTCTAGCTTTCCATTATTGGTTAGTGGGAGTGCTTCTAAGAACGTGAAGACCGTGGGTATCATATAATCAGGGAGGAGTTCTTTCAAGTAATCGCGCAACACATTTTCCTGCATATTTGTTGCAGCCTGTTCAATAACGACATAGGCGACCAAGTGTTGCTCGGTGGGAACATCTCCACTCATGAGTACCACAGCAGTACGGACGGAAGGGTGACGCATCAGAACGCTGGCAATTTCGTCCAACTCGATGCGGAAACCTCTCAGCTTTACTTGATGGTCAGAGCGACCGAGGTACTCTATACTGCCGTCCGGCAGATAACACGCTAGATCACCTGTTTTGTAGAGTCGCGTCCCTGGACTGTTGCTAAAGGGATCGGGGATAAAGCCCTCTGCAGTGAGATCAGCACGGTGAGAATATCCCCGCGCTAAGCAGACACCGCCGATATAGATTTCGCCGATTACTCCAATGGGAACTGGCTGTAAATGTGCGTCCAGAAGGTAAATCTTGACGTTAGCGATAGGTTGACCAATAGGCACTATGTGACTCTTACTTTCCCGCACACAATTCCAAAAAGTAACATCAACAGCAGCCTCGGTTGGCCCGTAGAGGTTATGCAAGCTAGATTTCAGGCGAGCAAAGAAACGCTGCTGCAATTCAAACGGTAAGGCTTCCCCACTACAAATAACTCGTCGCAGACTCGTACACTCCTCCACCCTTCGCTCCTCCAAGAACACTCTTAGCATCGAGGGAACGAAGTGTGCGATAGTAATAGACCTCTCAACAATAAGCTCAATTAAGTACGCGCTGTCTCGGTGTCCTTCTGGCCGAGCGATGACTAAACTGGCTCCCGTAAGCAATGGCCAGAAGAATTCCCATACTGAGACATCGAAACTGTAAGGTGTTTTCTGCAGCACTCTATCGGTCGGCGTTAGCTTATAGGTTTCTTGCATCCACAATAAGCGGTTACAAATCGCCTGATGGGTAATCATTACGCCCTTAGGTAGACCCGTTGATCCTGATGTATAAATTACATAAGCCAAGTTCTCTGCTTTTACTTTAGTATGTTGATTCCGCATATCGCCATTGTTTGCCTGAGCAATTACTTGCCATTCAAGGTCCAAACAGACCACTTGTACTCCTTGAGTGGACATTTTCTCTACCAGTCGCTCCTGGGTCAGAAGTATTTTAACCTGAGCACTTTCGAGTATATAGGAGAGGCGATCCTTAGGATAGGAGGGCTCCAACGGGACATAAGCACCTCCCGCTTTGAGAATACCTAATAGTCCTACAACCATCTCTAGCGAGCGCTCCATACAAATACCCACTAGAACATCAGGGCCGACTTCTAAGCCTTTTAGATAGTGAGACAGTTGATTGGCCCGGCAGTTCAGTTCACCGTAGGTGAGTTGGTCACCCTCAAAGGTTACTGCTACCTCGTTTGGGGTACTTAGTGCTTGGGCCTCAAATAACTGATGCAAACAATGTGGTTCTGGATAGTTACGCTCTGTTTCACACCACTTACGCATTTGTTCATGTTCCATAAAGGTCAAAAGTGGAAGGTTGGCAAGTGTCTGTGCAGGATTGATTACAATACCTGTGAACAGCGTATTCAGATGTCCGACCATGCGTTGGATAGTAGAGGTTTCAAATAGGTCAGTATTGTACTGTAAGGATGCGGCTAATGCGCCTTGAGTCTCCTCGATAGTGAGCATCAGATCGAAAAGTGCGACCTGTTCTTCTAGTGGGAAGGCTTCCAGTTGCAATGGCACGGCTGTTGTTACATCCATTTGAAACGTTTCGGCAATAGTGGCATCGTCTTTGTTCAAGGTTGGTGCTTGTTGTAAAACAAACATGACTTGAAAGATCGGCGAGTGGCTCGGATCACGTTCCACCTGTAAGTGTTCCACTAGCAGAGCAAAGGGATAGTCTTGGTGTGCAAGAGCATTGAGCACAGTCTGCTGAACTTGTTCGAGGAAAGTGATGAACGGCATGTTGCCATTTGGGTGTGTGCGTAGGACAACTGGATTGACGAAGTATCCGATCAGGTTAGTCAGACTAGTACGATTTCTGCCCGCCGTAGGAGAGCCAACTAAGATATCATCCTGACCTGTATAGCGATATAGTAGGACATGAAAGGCGGCCAAAAGGATAGTATATAAAGTGACATCTTGTGATCGGGCAAGTTCCTTTAGCTGCGTAGCAAGAGTTTCATTCAGTGCAAAGGAATGTGAGGCACCATGATAAGCCTGCACCGCTGGTCGAGGATGGTCGGTGGGGAGCAAAAGTACAGCAGGAATGCCTACAAGCTTCTGCTTCCAGTATGCTTGATGTTGTACTCCATCTTGCCCCGTGAGCATTTCCGCCTGCCACCGAATGTAGTCGATGTACTGCAACTCAAGGCCCGGAAGACGAGCTTGCTGATGTGTTGTTTCAGCAGCATAGAGTAGCTCGAGTTCGTGGAGAAGTATGGAAAAAGACCAGAAATCAGAGATGATGTGATGCATGACCAAAAGTAGAATGTGTTCCTGATCAGAGCGATTGAACAGCATGATGCGCAATAGCGGCCCTTGTTCTAAGTTAAAAGGTCTGTGTGCTTCCTCAATCAGGCGACCATTGATCTGAGAGTCGCTCCAAGCAGAGACACTTTCAGACTGGAAGGGAACATCCCAGTGTGCATGAATATGCTGAACAGGCTCGCCTTTACGGGGGGAAAAGGTTGTGCGCAGTGATGGATGACGATCTGTTAGCATTTGAAACGAGCGATGAAGCGCGGCAAGGTCTAAGAGCGAGTGGGTACGTGCTGTCAGGATAATATTGTAGGCCGAACTCTCAGGAGCTAATTGATGGATAAACCACAAGGCACGTTGACCATATGAGAGTGTATATTCGGTCACTAGCTCCTCAGATGTTGCCAGAATAGGCGTGTACTGCTCTCCTAGACGGACGAGTATTTCATCGATGACCTTCGTAATGCTGGGTGCAAGCGGGAAATAGACCAGAGGCAAGACGACCTCAAGGTGAGCCTCAATGTCGTTTTTCAGCTCCAAAGCCATAAGGGAATCGAGTCCAAGGAAGCTCAGGGACTGCTGCAAGTTAATTTTGTAAGGAGCAACCTTAAGGACATGGGCTACACGTTCACGTAGGTAGTACTCAAGTAGTGAACGGCGTTCAGCAGGCTCGACTGAAAGAAGAACATCGCGGGAGAAAGACTTATCTTTGTCGCTAGAGGGAGAAGCAGTAGTTGTACTTGTTCCGAGCACATCTAGGCGTCCGGCAAGGAAATCGGCTTGACAAGTACGTCGCTGAATTTTTCCACTGGATGTTTTGGGAATATTTCGTGGTTTGGTCAGAACAACAGTATGTACCTGCACGTCATGCTGTTCAGCAACTGCTTGGCGAATAGCACCAGCTACATTCTCTAGGTCATGGCTGTCATAATAAGGCTGCACTTCCTGTACGATCACCAGTTGCTCTTCTCCCTCAATATCAATGGAGAAAGCAGCACCACATCCGGGGCGTAGCACTGGATGACTCTGTTCCACCGACAGTTCGATGTCCTGAGGATACAGGTTACGGCCACGAATGATGACAAGGTCTTTAATACGGCCTGTAATGAAGAGATTGCCATCTAGCAAAAATCCTAAATCGCCTGTACGTAGAAACGGACCTGCTCCACTATCAGTTAAGTAAGCATGAAATGTTGCAGTCGTCTCTTCTGAATGCTGCCAGTATCCTTGTGCCATACTGCGACCGGATAGCAATATCTCGCCAACTTCTCCATCCGCACATTGCCGTAACGACTCGGGGTGAGCAAGTATGATCTCCTGCTCGCCGAGTGCCTGACCACACCCAACCAACGTCTGGGTATTCTCGCCGCTCTCGGCCGTGAGAATAACGCGATGTTGCTCAAGTGACGATTTCTGGACGATGCAGGTAACTGGAGGTGTTAACTTGTGGCCAAGCGATACGGCGAGCGTGGCTTCTGCGAGTCCATAGGCGGGATACAGTGCTTCGTGCCGTAAACCGCAGGAGGCAAAGGTCGCAGCGAAGCGTTGCAGTGTCTGGTAGCGAACTGGCTCAGCACCATTCAAGGCAATCTCTAAACTGCTCAGGTTCAACTTCGCGCACAACCCAGGCGTCGCTTTACGCACACATAGATCATAGGCGAAATTGGGAGCAGTGGTAATAGTAGCTTTATAGCGCGAAAGAGCCTGCAACCAACGCAAAGGATACTGTGTGAAAGTGAATGGAGACATGAGCGTTGCTGGAAAACCAGCATAAAGTGGCTGTAGTATACCTAAAATCAGACCCATGTCATGATAGGGTGGTAACCAGCTCACCATCCAACTAGCGGGGGAGTGTTCAAAGCGGCGGTACATAATCTCCGACTGGTAAAGCATATTGGTATGGCTGACCATAACCCCTTTTGGAGCAGTGGTAGACCCAGAAGTGTATTGCAGGAATGCTAGCGTATCACCACTAATAGCAGGTATTTGCCATTGTTGAGCACAACTCAGAGCATCAACGTCTGTTGATAACCAGTGAAGCTTTGCCATCTCCTGAGTCAGGGCTGAATGCTGCATTTCTAATAAAATCTGTGTTGTAGTAAGTACCACTGTTGCTTGTGCATCTGCTACAACTGCTTGGAGGCGTGCCTGATACTGTTTGGTCGTTGGTGGGTAAGTAGGAACGGCGACAACTCCGGCAAATAGGCAGCCGAAAAATGCAGTGATATATTCTAGTCCGGGTGGGTGTAGGAGCAATGCACGCTCTCCTGCAACTCCCAGTTCCTGCAACATGGCAGCAACGGTTAAGGCTCGTTGTTCCAATTCACGGTAGGTTATGGTAACTTCTCTGGTCTCTCCGTCCTCTAGAAAGATGTAAGCGTGCTGATCCGGTTGGTGAAGGGAGCGATAGCGAAGCAGATCAATCACTGTTGCATGTTCGGCGAAAGAAAAGGGTAGCCACTTACTCATAGAGGTAATTGCTCCTTAATAGTTGATATGCTACAACCTGCTCATCTAGCAATTCTGCAAAAAGATTCTCAATGAGCACCTATTCAGGTTTACACAAAAACGTCTCTGAGAACGATTGTAAACTGTTGCAGGGATTAACATGCATAACTTCAAATATAAGAATTTAGATGAAGTTATTTTAACATATCGTAATCAGAGCACTTCTCTCAAAAACTTTATGCTTTACAATAATAAATGCCATTCACCTATACTACTATAATAAACTAATAGCTATATGTCAATCACCAAGCGAAGCAGGATTTTATTGTCTTTGAGAATTAACCGAATGGGAAACAGTTCTGATACACTTTTGACATTCCCTGAAAACTGCTTGATATGCATGAAAAAAATGTCTCTATTCAGATGTATGCTCGGTAATGCGTACACAACTTACTGTTGGTAAGCTTTTGCTCAAAAAACATTCAAATATGTTTCTCACTCGATGAGAGCCAATTGCAGGCCGAGTAGAGGTATATGCGGTCAATATGACTTTTAATGATGAGTTGTTCTTCAACAAAGATGTGAGAAACGTCTTCCTCTTCATAACCGATGAAAGTTTCTTCTCTCTTCACTAATACTGGTGAACTTGCTACTAACTTTGCTTCAAAATATTTCACGGGCTTGGGAGAAGTCAAACTGTGTGCCATCAGGTTCATGAAGCGCACAGCAGGGAAAAAGGGAAAGCTGCCATAAGTTCGCGGACAGAACCTTCCTTCCTTTACCCACGAGGCGAGGACCTTTAACGAAACAGGCGAGTGCTGATGCGAGACGACGAGAACTTGATCGAGCGAGGGCGGACTAGGCAATGCAGGATGGTGCCGACTGCCGTAAGAGAGCCACAGGATTAAGTGCCGCATACTCTTGCCGTAGCCGCTCTTTGCTCGCCTCGTCAACCTGTGAGGAGTCCAGCACTCGTTGATAGGGCACCTTGGCCCCATTATACGTCTTTTTCACGCGACTGCCAACCCGCTCTTTGCTCACCACAGGGCTTTCCACTTCTAATAAACCAAACATCGACCAGCGAGAACCAAATCAAGGAGGTCCTCCAAATGAGCATCGAAGTAGCGCATCTGTCGAGCAACGTTGTGAACCCCAACGCGATCCATCAA
>JAABUQ010005045.1_pt1 | contig 21651 bp, 13 predicted proteins | sample 5560001 | NCBI WGS metagenome assembly JAABUQ01 (sample SAMN10711888, study PRJNA513371) | rock metagenome | isolation source: Antarctica rocks | place: Antarctica: Victoria Land, Finger Mt nord | collected 2015-12-18
AGAGAGAACCGTCACAGCAACGTGGAAACGCATCGGGTCTCTGCTCGATAGCTTCTCTTCAACAGAGTGCAGAAACTATCTCACCAACTCAGGTTATGTCGCAACGTGATACAAACACGCTCTAGTCCATCGCCGCGTCGCAGCGTGCCGCAAGGATGAAGTCGTTCTCGTGCAGGCCGCCGATGGTGTGGGTCTGCAGCGAGAGCCGCGCGTAGCCCCAGCCGAACGTGATGTCGGGATGGTGCTTCGCATCCTCGGCGGTCGCGGCCACGCGCTCTACGTAGGCGAACGCGCTCGCGAAATCCTCGAACCGATAGGTGCGCTCGATGCGCCTGCCCTCGTCGCAGAGCTTCCATTCCGGCACCTCGCGCGCCAGCGCCGCCGTCGCCTCCGCGTCCAGCGGGGCGGAGCCCTTGCGGCAGGGCCTGCATCGGCGGGCGGCTAGGCTATCGGTCATGAGGCCTCCAGTTTCTCGCGCAGCACCTCGAGTTCGAGCCACCGCTCTTCCGCGGCACGCAACGCCGCCTCGTGCCTGTCCAGCGCCTCGGTCGCCTGCCCGAAGGCGCGGGCGTCGCGCCGGTACAGCCCCGGATCGGCCAGGATCGTGCGTTGCCGCGTGATCTCGGCCTCGTGCTGGCCGATCTGCACCGGCAGCTGCTCCAGCGCGTGCTTGTCCTTGAACGACAGCTTGCGCGCCGCGGCACGGCCGGCCGAGGCACCCGGCCGATTGGTCGGCTGTCCCTTGCGGGTCTGCACGGCGGTGCCGCCTAGGCTGCCGCCTTGCGCCAGCATGTCGCTGAAGCCGCCGGCATACTCCACCCAGCGGCCGCCGCCCTCGGCGGCCAGCACCGAGGTCGCCACCCGGTCGAGGAAGTCGCGGTCGTGGCTGACCAGCAGCACGGTGCCGGGGTAGGCGTCCAGCATCTCCTGCAGCAGGTCGAGCGTCTCCAGGTCGAGGTCGTTGGTCGGCTCGTCCAGCACCAGCAGGTTGGACGGGCGGGCCAGCGCGCAGGCCAGCATCAGCCGGCCGCGCTCGCCGCCGGACAGCACGCCGACGCGTGTGCGCGCCTGCTCGGGGCGGAACAGGAACTGCTTCATGTAGCCGATCACGTGCTGGCGCTCGTCGCCCACCTGCACCATGTCGCCGCCGCCGCCGGTCAGCGTGTCGGAGAGGGTCATGTCGGGATCGAGGCTCTGCCGCTGCTGGTCCAGCGTCACCACCGAGAGCGCGGTGCCCACCGTGATGCGGCCCTCGTCGGGCCTGTCCAGCCCGGTCAGCAGGCGAAGCAGCGTGGTCTTGCCGGCGCCGTTGGCCCCGACGATGCCGAGTCGGTCGCGTCGCAGCACGCGCATGTCGAGCCCGCGCACGATCGCCCGCCCGTCGAACGACTTGCCGACCCCCTCGGCCACCGACACCAGCTTGCCGGACAGGTCGGAACTCTTCGCCTCCAGCCGCAGGCCGTCCGGTTGGCGTATGGCGTTCCGCCTGGCGTCGCGCAGGGCGGCCAGCTCGCCGACGCGGCGCACGTTGCGCTTGCGCCGGGCGGTGACGCCGTAGCGCATCCAGTCCTCCTCGCGGGCGATCTGGCGGTCGAGCTTGTGCGCGTCGCGCTCCTCCTGGGCCAGCACCTCCTCGCGCCAGGCCTCGAACTGGGCGAAGCCGCGATCCAGCCTGCGGGTGACGCCGCGATCCAGCCAGACCACGCTGCGCGACAAGGTCTCCAGCAGCCGCCGGTCATGGCTGATCATCACGATGGCGGACGAGAGCGAGGCCAGCTCGCGCTCCAGCCAGGCGATGGTCGGCATGTCCAGGTGGTTGGTCGGCTCGTCGAGCAGCAGCAGGTCGGGCTCCGGGGCCAGCGTGCGGGCCAGCGCGCAGCGGCGCGCCTCGCCGCCGGAGAGGTGGGCGGGGTCCTCGCGTCCGGTCAGGCCGAGCGCGTCCAGCATGGCGGCGGCACGGTAGCCAGGATCGTCCGCCGGCAGCTCGGCGCGCGCGTAGTCGAACGTGGTCGCGAACCCCGACAGGTCCGGCTCCTGCGGCAGGGTGCCGATGGTGCAGCCGGGCTGCAGGAAGCGGGTGCCGGCGTCGGCCTGCAGCGAGCCCTCGGCGATCTTCAGCAGCGTGGACTTGCCCGAGCCGTTGCGCCCGACCAGGCAGAGCCGCTCGCCCGACGACACGCCGAACCCGGCACCGTCGAGCAGCGGCTTGCCGCCGAGGGTAAGGACGATGTCGGACAGCAGCAGGAGAGGGGGAGCCATGGGGCGGTTGTGGTGCAGCCGCGGCGGCGTTTCAATGGCAGCACCCGCGATCAAGGTCGCGCATCCCGGGGGGACGGTTCAGCTCGCGTTGCGCGAGGCGGGTGCGGTGGAGACCAGCCTGATGTCGGTGCCGGAGCCGCGACGCGGCGATCCGGCGCCGTCGCGGCCGCCGCCCGACACCTGGTCGTGGCCGACGCGCGACAGCGCCGCCACGAAGGAGCGGCCCCAGTCTAGCGCCGAGGTATCCTTGATCGCCTCCCAGCAGGCGCTCCAGCGGTCCTGCCGCTCCGGGCGGCTCATGCGCAGGGCGGCGTCGAGCGCGTCGGCGATCTCGTCCGGATCGACCGGGTTGACCAGGATCGCGGCACCTAGCTGGCGCGCCGCACCCGCGAACTTCGACAGCACCAGCACGCCGGGGTTTTCCGGGTCCTGGGCCGCCACGTACTCCTTGGCGACCAGGTTCATGCCGTCGCGCAGCGGCGTCACCAGGCAGATGCGCGCCTCGCGCATGTAGCCCGAGATCGCCTCGCGGGTGCTGCCGCGGGCGAGCAGGCGCAGCGGCACCCAGTCCGGCTCGCTGAAGGTGCTGTTGATCGAGCCGGCCTCGCGCTCCAGGTCCTCGCGCAGGTCCTGGTAGGCGCCCACATCCTGCCGGCTCTCGGCCGCGATCTGCAGGAAGATGGCCTGCCGGTGCCATTGCGGACGCGTCTCCAGCAGGCGGCGGAAGCCGGACAGCCGGTGGCGCAGCCCCTTGGTGGGGTCCATGCGATCGATGCCGAGGATCAGGCACTGCCCGTCCAGGCTGCGTCGCAGCCGTTCTGTCTCCGGCGACAGGAAGGCCTGCTCCGCCATGCGCGCGAACTCGTCCGGCTCGATCTCGACCGGGAACACGCCGACCCGGATCTGCCGGCTGCCGAGCTGCAGCCCGCCGCCGGCCTGCCGCACGGCGCCGGCGATGCGCTGCGCGGAGGCCGCGAAGTTCTCCGCGTCGTTGGCGGTCTGGAAGCCGAGCAGGTCGGCGGCCAGCAGGTCGCGAATGAAGATCGAGGCTTCCGGGATGCTGCCGAGCATGTCCGGCGATGGGAACGGGGTGTGCAGGAAGAAGCCGATCGGGGCGGTCACGTTGCGCGTGCGCAGGGCCGCGGCGAGGGCGAGCAGGTGGTAGTCATGGATCCAGATGGTGTCGGTGGGACGCAGCATCGGCAGCAGCACGTCGGCGAAGCGCTCGTTGACGCCCCGGTAGGCCTGCAGGCTGCGCCGGTCGAAGTGCATCTGCTCCGGCAGCGAGTGCAGCAGCGGCCACAGCGTCGCGTTCGAAAAACGATTATAGTAGAGTTCGAGCTCGTTGGGCGAGAGGTCGACCGTCGCGTAGTCCACGGTACCGTGCTGGACCATCTGCGGCGTGCGCACCTCGACCGCGTCCGGGCTGGTGCGGCCGCTCCAGCCGAACCAGAGCCCGCCCTGTCGTTCCATCAATGCGTTCAGCGCCACCGCGAGGCCGCCGGCCTTGGCGTCGCCGCTGGGGATGGACACGCGATTCGAGACGACCACGAGCCTGCTCATCGAGAGTCTCTCTCCGTCCCGTCATGTCGGTGCTGGAGGATAGTGCGGTATCGCCGGCCAAGCTACCGGAACCGGACTATGACTGCACGTTTCGCCCCCGATGAAGGTTGCCGGACTGCCCTCGGGCGCGTTGTCCGCAATTTGATGACGTTACGTGCCGCGACGGATACGGTCGAGCACGGCGAGCCGGGGCTGCACGCGTCGACCGGCCAGCACGGCGCCGACTTCGGTGTCCAGGCGACGCCGCCAGTTCGGATGCTCGGTCGTGGTGCCCGGCAGGTTGGGCTGCTCGATCAGGGCCAGCGCGTCCTCCACCGGCACCATCACCAGCTCGCAGGCAGAGCGCGCGGTGTGGGCGATCGCGGCATCGACCACCGGCTCGGTGTCGCCCGCTTCGGGCGCGCCACCCTCGACCGCACCGCTGCGCTGCATCGCCAGCCAGAGTGCCGCCCGGTCGGCGGCGCGTTCGGCATGCTCGCGGTCCTGGACGTCCTGCGCCGTGCCGAAGATGCGTGCCCGCTCAGCGATGTCGTGCCCGGACCACCAGCCGGCCACCGGCGGCAGGTCGTGCGTGCTGGTCATGGCGCTGGCCCGGCGCGTCCATCCTTGCGGCGACGTGAACCCGTGCTCGTCGCGCTCGAACGGCAGCACGCGCATGCCGTCTATGCCGGCCTGCTGCAGCCGGTCCTGGAAGCCCTCCGGCACGGTGCCCAGGTCTTCGGCCAGCACGATGGCACGGTTGCGGGCGGACTCCAGCTTGATCAGGCGGCGCAGGTCGTCCTCGGGAAAGGCGAGGTAGGTGCCGTGGTCGGCGGTGTCGCCCTCGGGGATGATCCAGAGCCGCGCGATGCCCATGCCGTGGTCGATCCGCACGCCGCCGGCATGGCGCATCGCGCCCTGCAGCATCTCGATGAAGGCGCCGAAGCCGTTCCGGCGCAGCCCGCGCGCGGAGAACGCGCTGATGCCCCAGTTCTGGCCGTTCACCTGCAACAGGTCGGGAGGGGCGCCGATGGTCAGGCCGCGCAGGCTCTCGGACTGGTGGCTCCAGCAATGGCTGCCGCCGGCATCCGCGCCGACCGCGAGGTCGGAAACCAGCCCGATCGCCATGCCGGCATCGAGCGCTGCCCGCTGCGCCTGCCCGAGCTCGCGGTCGGCCTGATATTGCAGCCAGGCATGGAAGGCGATCTCGCGTGCGTGGGAGCGGCTGAACGCCGCGATCCCGGCGGCGTCGCGCGAGCCGAACTCCGCCGGCCAGTCCTGCCAGTGCCAGCGCGTGCGGTCGCGGCCCCAGATGTCGGCGTGCAGCGCCTCGAACAGCGTATGGCTCTCGACCACGTCGCCGGCCTGCGCGCGCCAGGCGAGGAACGCCGGATCCCGGTCGCCGTCATCGTCGAAGGCACGACGCAGCCGTCCCAGGCGGTCGCGTGCCATCGCCGGCCAGTCGATCAGTTCGAGCGCCTCCAGCCGCGCCGCTTCCGCGCCAGGCGCCTCGGCCGCGATGTGCAGCGCGTTCAGCATCACCCGGCTGGAAGGCGCGTACGGGCTGAAGCGATCCGCATCGGCGGAGAACTGCGCGTGCACCGGGCTGATCGCCAGCGCGCTGGCGCCATGCCCGGCCGCCTCCCGGGCGAATGCCGCCAGCGCGGCATAGTCGCCGACGCCGCCGTCGCCAGGCCGGCGCAGCGAGTAGAGCTGCAGCGCCAGGCCCCACGGACGCGCGTCGTCGCTGCCCATGGCGTCGGAGACGGTGAAGCAGCGCCGCGGCGCCACCGCGAGCGTGATCTGGTTTCCGCCGATCTCCAGCCGGTGGTAGCCGGGACGGTCGGGCGCGGTGATCCGGCTGCCCTCGCCATGGGCCTCGGCCATCCCCTCGACGCTGCCGCCCCCCTCCAGCTCGATGCGCCAGCGCGCGGGCGGCACCGGCAGGTGCAGGGCGTCCGAATGCTCGGTGGTGAGCAGCGGCGGTGGTGTGCGTGCCTCCTGCTCGAGCTGCTCGATGCGCTCGCGCTGGCGGCCCGGCTGGTCGGCATCGAGCCCGAGTGCCGCAAGCACCCGGCCGAGGTCCTCCCGCGCCACCTCGTGCGTCTTGCCGAAGATGTCGCGCCACGACGTAGCCAGCCCGGCAAGTTCGCAGAGCCGCGTCAGCGAATCGTTATCGTCGCTCGTCATGGTGCAGCGGCTCCGCTAGCGGTACGTCAAGAAATTACTTCGACCTCGCAGCCCGCTTGAGAACTCGCTCTGGCGAGTCATCCGGCGTGGCGGTCGAGAACCGGAGCGGAGCGGACCTTGATGGTCCGTGAGCACCGGAAGCGCAGACCGCCGCGTTAGATGGCCACCAGAGTAGGGTTCTCAAGTGGGCGTCAGGATCAGGGTGGAGAGAGGGGGTAGTACCAGGCTCAGCGAGGCCGGCTGGTCGTGCAGCTCCGTCGCGTGCGCCTGCACGACGCCGTGGTTGCCGATGTTGGAGCCGCCGTAGCGCTCGGCGTCGGTGTTCAGCACCTCGCGCCAGGGCCCGGCCTGGCTGACGCCGATGCGGTAGCCGTGCCGTGGCACCGGGGTGAAGTTGCACACCACCAGCACCGGGTCCTGGCCCCAGCGTCCGAAGCGCAGCCAGGCGAACACGCTCTGGTCGGCGTCGTGCAGCACCACCCAGCGGAAGCCGTCATGCTCGCAGTCCTTGACGTGCAGGGCGGGCAGTGCCGCGTAGGTCCGGTTGAGGTCGCCGATCAGGTGCTGCACGCCGCGATGCATCGGATCGTCGAGATGCCCCCAGTCGAGGCCTCGATCATGGTTCCACTCGCGCTCCTGGGCGATCTCGCAGCCCATGAAGATCAGCTTCTTGCCCGGATGGGCCCACATGAAGCCGTAATAGGCGCGCAGGTTGGCGAAGCGCTGCCCGGCGTCGCCCGGCATCTTGCCGATCATCGAGCCCTTTCCGTAGACCACCTCGTCATGCGAGATCGGCAGCACGAAGCGCTCGGAGAAGGCGTACACCAGCCCGAACGAGATCTCGCTATGGTGCCAGCGCCGGTTGATCGGCTGCTCCTCGATGTAGTGCAGGGTGTCGTGCATCCACCCCATGTTCCACTTGTAGTCGAAGCCCAGGCCGCCTTCGTCCGCCGGGCGGCTGACGTTGGGGAACGACGTGCTCTCCTCGGCGATCAGGATGGCACCGGGAGCGGTCTCGTGCATCGCGCGGCTGAGGTCCTGCAGGAAGGCGATCGTCTCCAGGTTCTCGCGGCCGCCATACATGTTGGGCACCCACTCGCCCTGCTTGCGGCTGTAGTCGCGATACAGCATCGAGGCGACCGCATCGACGCGCAGCCCGTCGACGTGGAAGTGCCGCAGCCAGAACAGGCCGCCGGCGATCATGAAGCCACGCACCTCGTTGCGGCCGAGGTTGTAGATGTAGGTGTTCCAGTCCTGGTGGAAACCCTCGAACGGGTTGCCGTGCTCGTACAGCGGCGTGCCGTCGAAACGGGCCAGGCCATGGCTGTCTGTCGGGAAGTGCGCCGGCACCCAGTCCAGCAGCACGCCGAGGTTGGCCGCGTGGCAGCGATCGACGAAGCGCGCGAACTGCGTCGGCGAGCCGAGCCGCGCGGTCGGCGCGAACTGGCTGAGCACCTGGTAGCCCCAGGAGCCGCCGAACGGGTGCTCCATGATCGGCATCAGCTCGACATGGGTGAAGCCGAGCTCGGTCAGATAGGGGATCAGCCGGTCGCCGAGGCTATCCCAGCTCGCGTCCGCGCCGTCTCGCGGTAGCCACGACGTCGCGTGCATCTCGTAGATGGAGATCGGCGCGTCGGTGGACTGGCGGGTGCTACGCTGCTCCATCCAGGCATCGTCGGTCCAGGTGAAGTGCGGGTCGTCGACCACCGAGGCGGTCTGCGGCGGCGCCTCGGTCGCCCACGCCACCGGATCGGCACGCCAGGGCAGCAGCACCCCGTCCGGGCTGATCAGCTCGTACTTGTAGAGCGCACCCGCGTCGACGCGCGGGATGAACAGCTCCCATACGCCGGACGCGCGGCGTAAGCGCATCGGGTGGCGTCGGCCGTCCCAGTGGTTGAACGGGCCGACCACCGAGACGCGCTGCGCGTTCGGCGCCCAGACCGCGAAGCGGGTGCCCCGCACGCCCTCGATCTCCATCACGTGGGCGCCGAGCACGTGGCCGAGGTCGCGGTGGCGGCCTTCGGCGATCAGGTAGATGTCGAGCTCGCCTAGCAGCAGGCCGAAGCTATAGGGGTCCTCGGTCTCCATGACGGTCTCGCCGCCGGCGCGGTCCGGCACCTGCGCGCGCAGCCGATAGGGCGAGGCCGAGGCGACCTCGCCGGACCACAGCCCGTCGGCGTGGATACGGGTCAGCTCGCCGAGCACGGCGGCGCTGACCCGGTCGACCACCTCCAGCTTGCTCGCCTCCGGCCAGAAGGCGCGTATGGTGGTGCCGCCGGCCGAGACGTGCGGTCCGAGCAGGGAGAACGGGTCGCCGTGCCGGGCGCGCACGAAGCTGTCGATCGCTCCGGGGTGCGGCAGGTGCATCGCCGATTGCGGCGCCTGCTGCGTCATCATGGCGGCCGGCTGCGAGGGATGGGTGAGATACTCATTCATGCGGGTCGGAACCCTCGATCAGTCTGGTTGCGATCTTGTCGAAGCCCGCGAGCGGGATATTGATCCAGGCGGGGCGGTTGTTGGCCTCGTAGTGGATCTCGTAGGCGGCCTTCTCCAGCAGGAACAGGTCGAGCAGCGCGCTTTCCGCCTCGCGCGGGATCCAGGGCGTGGCGCTGGCCTCGAGCACTTCGCGGTAGGCTTCCAGGAAGTCCTCGCCGGCGTTGCGCCGGAAATGCTCCAGCAGCTGCGCGCGGCGCTCGTTGGCGGCTTCGCTGCCGCTATCCAGACGGGAGGCCGCGGTGGCACCCGCATAGTCGAACGAGCGCAGCATGCCGGCCACGTCGCGCAGCGGCGAGGAATGCGCCCGGCGCTGCTCCATCGACTTGGCCGGCTCGCCCTCGAAGTCGATCAGGAAGGCGTCACCGCCGACCACCAGCACCTGGCCGAGATGGAAGTCGCCGTGCACGCGCGTGCGCAGCGAGCCGCCTCCCTTGGCCGCGAGCTGACGCACCAGGGTCTCCACCGGCTTCCTGCGGTCGATCAGGCGCTGCGCCAGCACCGTCGTCGCGGCATCGAGCACGTTGCGCTCCATGGCGCCCTGCAGGGCCACGATGGCGTTCTGGATCTGCTCGATGGCGCCGCTGCCCCAGCCATGCAGGTCCGCCTCGTTGACCAGGTCGGGTCTGAAGGCGGCGTTGTCGGTGGGTGTGGCGAACACGTCGTGCAGCTGCGCCAGCCGGCGTCCGAGGGCGGAGGCGAAGCTCGCATAGTTGCTGTAGGCGTCGTCGTCGGCCGCATCTTCGACCTGGGCGATGCTATCCTCGGCGGCGCGGGCCAGGAAGTCGAGCGTCCAGGCCCAGCCATCGCCCTGGTTGCGCACGAATCCCTGCAGCAGGATCAGCGTGCTCGGCGTGCCGTCGGCATCGATGCGGGTCACCTCGCCGTAGAAGGGCGGCGTGTTGGCGTAGCCGTGCTTGGTGAGGTATCGGCTGATCTCGGCTTCCGGGTGGATGCCCGACAGCACCTTGCGCACCACCTTGAGCACCAGCAGGTCGTCAATGATCTGCGAGCTGTTGGACTGCTCGGCGGACAGCCGCCGTATGGTCAGCGTCTCCGGCAGCTCGATCTCGTCGAGGCGCGCGGTGCGGCTGGCCTGCAGCGTGCCGCCGTCGATGCGAAGCGTTGCGGCTTGACGGATCATCGACAGCACGCTGCTGGTGAACTCGTCGACGGCGAACCCGTCGGTCAGGTAGCCGACCAGCGGGCCGCGTCGGATCCGGCTCAGGGCGAGCTGCTGGGCCAGCGGGATGCAGGTGGTCTCCTCCACCGCCGCGAGCGGCAGGCAGTAGCGCTCGGTGCGGTCGCCGACGCGCACCTCGATCTCGCCCATCACGGCGCGGTTGCCGCGCCCCGTATGGAATGGGATCAGGTAGGCGAAGCGCGCGGCCCCGAGCTTCTCGGACTTGGACGAGAACCAGCGCCGCTTGGGCAGGTATTCCGGCAGCACCTCGCGTTCCAGCAGGTGGCGGGCCGGCGGCGCGTTCAGCTCGCTCATGTCGTTGCGCACGACGATGGTCGAGAACTCCGGCAGCGGCTCCGGGGCAGGGGTGTGCCACGAGGGCAGCGCCTGCTCGGAGGCGAGCAGGAACCAGTAGAAGCCGTACGGCGGCAGCGTCAGCAGGTAGGTGAGCTGGCCGATCGGCGGGAACACCGAGCCGCCGACGATGTCGACCGGAACGCGTCCGTTGAAGTCGCGCAGGTCGAGCTCGACCGCCTGTGCCGCGCGCGATAGGTTGCTCACGCACAGGATGGTCTCGCCGGTGCCGTCCTCCGGCACGTGCTCGCGCAGGTAGGCCAGCACCTTGCGGTTGCCGGGATACAGGAAGCGCTGGGTGCCGCGTCCGAACGCCTGGTGGCTCTTGCGCACGGTCAGCATGCGACGCGTCCAGTTCAGCATCGAGTGCGGGTCGCCGGACTGCGCCTCGACGTTGACCGCCTGGAAGCCGTAGATCGGGTCCATGATCGGCGGCAGCACCAGCCCGGCCGGATCGGCGCGCGAGAAGCCGCCGTTGCGGTCGACCGACCACTGCATCGGCGTGCGCACGCCGTCGCGGTCGCCGAGATAGATGTTGTCGCCCATGCCGATCTCGTCGCCGTAATAGATCACCGGCGTGCCGGGCATCGACAGCAGCAGGCCGTTCATCAGCTCGATGCGCCGGCGGTCGCGTTGCATCAGTGGCGCCAGCCGACGACGTATGCCGAGGTTGATGCGCGCGCGCTTGTCGCTGGCGTAGGTCTCCCACAGGTAGTCGCGTTCGGACGAGGTCACCATCTCGAGGGTGAGCTCGTCATGGTTGCGCAGGAACACCGCCCACTGGCAGCTGGCCGGGATCTCCGGGGTCTGGCGCATGATATCGGTGATCGGGAAGCGGTCCTCGCGCGCGATCGCCATGTACATGCGCGGCATCAGCGGGAAGTGGAACGACATGTGGCACTCGTCGCCGTCGCCGAAGTAGACCTGCGCGTCCTCGGGCCACTGGTTGGCCTCCGCCAGCAGCATCCGGCCGGGCGCGTAGCTGTCGATCTCGGCGCGTATCTTCTTGATGATGACGTGCGTCTCGGGAAGGTTCTCGTTGTTGGTGCCCTCGCGCTCGACCAGATAGGGCACCGCGTCCAGGCGCAGCCCGTCGACGCCGAGGTCGAGCCAGAAGCGCATCACCGAGAGCACCTCGTCGAGCACCTTCGGGTTGTCGAAGTTGAGGTCCGGCTGGTGGCTGTAGAAGCGGTGCCAGTAGTACGCCTGCGCCTCGTCGTCCCAGGTCCAGTTCGACTTCTCCGCGTCGATGAAGATGATGCGGGTGCCGTCGTACTTCTCGTCGGTATCGGACCAGACGTAGAAGTCGCGCTCCGGCGAACCCGCCGGCGCCCGGCGCGCGCGCTGGAACCAAGAGTGCTGGTCGGAGGTGTGGTTGATGACCAGCTCGGTGATGACGCGCAGGCCGCGCGCGTGTGCCGCGTTGACGAACTGGCGGACGTCGCCGAGCGAGCCGTACTCCGGGTGCACGCCGCGGTAGTCGCCGATGTCGTAGCCGTCGTCGCGTCGCGGCGAGGGGTAGAAGGGCAGCATCCAGATCGCGGTGACGCCAAGCTCGGCGATGTAGTCGAGCTTCTGCATCAGCCCGCCGAAGTCGCCCACGCCGTCGTTGTTGCCGTCAAAGAACGATTTGATGTGGATCTGGTAGATGATCGCGTCCTTGTACCAGAGCGGATCCCCGATCGGCGCCAGGGTGATGGCCTGTGCGGCCGGGCTGACGGTCTGCTCCTTGGCTTCGATGGTATCGGTGCTCATGGCGTTCGGACGACGTCCCTTCGTGCGGGGCTTGCGGGATAGGTTCAGGAGAGCGGCGTGGCGCGCCAGATCAGGTAGGGCTGCTGCGGCGTCAGCGTAACGTTATGGTACTTTCCGGCGAGCTGGAAGCGGTCGCCGCCGAGCAGGTCCTCGAGCTGCAGCGGCGCCTGGTCGGGCAGGCCCCACTTCCAGAGCGGCAGCTCGATCGAGGTTGCCTGCACGTGGTGTGGATCCAGGCTGACCATGCAGAGCAGGCAGGAGCTGCGGTCGGCGGTCGCCCGCTCGTAGAACAGCACCGCGTCGTTGCCCGCCGGCAGGAAGGTCACGTCGAGGTGCGAGCGCAGGGCCGGATTCTGCGCGCGTATGCGGTTCAGCTGCGTGACCTCGGCGACGATGTTGCCCGGCCGCTGCCAGTCCCAGGTGCGTATCTGGTACTTCTCGCTGTCGAGATACTCCTCGCGTCCGGGCAGCGCGGCGCCCTCGCACAGCTCGAAGCCGTTATACATCCCCCACAGGCCGGACAGGGTGGCTGCCAGCGCCGCGCGGATCAGGAAGCCAGGGCGACCGGAGGTCTGCAGGAAGACCGGGTTGATGTCGGGCGTGTTGACGAAGAAATGCGGCCGGAAGAAGTCGCGTAGCGCCTCCTGCGAGAGCTGCGTCAGGTATTCAGTCAATTCTACCTTGCTGTTGCGCCAAGTGAAGTAGGTGTAGGACTGCCCGAAGCCCACCTTGCCCAGCCGGTTCATAACCTTGGGCCGGGTGAAGGCCTCCGCCAGGAACACCGCGTCGGGATAGCGCGCGCGCACCTCGGCGATCAGCCACTGCCAGAACGGGAACGGCTTGGTGTGCGGGTTGTCGACCCGGAACAGCCGCACGCCCTGCTCGGCCCAGAACATCACCACGCGGGCGAGCGCCAGCCACAGCTCCGGCACCGCGCCATCGGCGTAGAAATCGACGTTGACGATGTCCTGGTACTTCTTGGGCGGGTTCTCGGCGTAGCGTATGCTGCCGTCCGGACGCCAGGCGAACCAGTCCCGGTGCTGCTTGAGCCAGGGATGGTCGGGCGCGCACTGGATGGCGAAGTCCAGCGCGATCTCCAGCCCGTGCTCCGCCGCCGCGGCCACCAGGTGCAGGAAGTCGTCCAGGGTGCCGAGCTGCGGGTGCAGCGCGTCGTGGCCGCCCTGCTCGTTGCCCACCGCGTAGGGGCTGCCGACATCCTCGGGCCCCGGGGTGAGGGTGTTGTTCGGGCCCTTGCGGTTGACCCGGCCGATCGGGTGCACGGGCGGGAAGTAGAGCACGTCGAAGCCCATCGCCTGGATGCGCGGCAGGTGCCGCTCGACGTCGCGGAAGTTGCCGTGCCGGTGCGGGTCGTCGCTCATCGAGCGTGGGAACACCTCGTACCAGCTCGCGAAACCGGCACCCGTGCGCTCGGCGTCGACCGGCAACGCCGCCGATACCACGCTGTGCGGCCGGTCGTCGGCCGCATCCATCAGCAGCGCCAGCTCGGGCGAGAGCAGGGCCGTGCGCTGCCCGGCCTCGTCGGTCTGGGCGATGCGCGCCAGGAACGCGGCCAGCGCCGAGGCACCCGGTGCCTCGCGGGCCACGGCCGCACGCAGCAGGTCCTGCCCCTCGATCAGCTCGAGCGCGATCGGCACGCCGGCGGCGGACTTGGCGCCCAACTCGTGCCGGAAGGTCGCGTAATGGTCGCGCCAGCCTTCGACCCGGTAGTGGTGCAGCCCGCGCAGCATCAGCGGGAAGCCCGCCGTCCAGCGGTCGTTGCCGAGCAGCCGCATGCGGGCCTCCTGCCACGGCCCGTCGCCCGGCTCGCGCCACTGCAGCGCCGCGGACAGCATATCGTGGCCGTCGCCGATCACGTCCGCCTCGACCTCGACCCGGTCACCGGCGGTGCGCTTGACCGCGAACAGCCCACCGTCGACGCACGGCGTCACGTCCTCGATCGCGAGGCGCGGCCAGCCGGCGGCACGGACGGCCGAGCGCGGCTCGATCGGGGTCGGTTTCGGCGACGCGATGGCGTCCGCCTCGAACAGCCGCCAGGCGCCCGCCGCCAGGATGAGCGCCATGCCAGGCACCAGCCTCGTGCCCGCCTCCGGCCCGTCATCGACCGCGGAGAAGCCGTGGAAACTGCCGCCGGTCGCGGGCAGGAACAGCACCGGGTCGATCACCGCCGGATGATCAGTACGGGCGTTGATCAGCAGGATCGCCGCCCTGCGGCTCCAGCGCGGATCCGGCGCGTCGCCGCGTAGCAGCACCTGCACGGGAGCGTCGGGGGCACTCAGGCGATGCGACGGGCCGAAGCCGCCGAGCCGGCCGGCCGCACGCGCCGCCATGGCCGCCAGCTCGCCGGGGGCCGCGATCCAGCCGAGCCCGCTGCCGACGCACAGCGCCAGCGCCCGCCCGAGTGCGGCCTCACCATCGAGCAGGGCGCCGGGCAGGCCGGCGTCCAGCACCGCGATGACCGGCGCCACCTGGCGCAGCATGGCCAGCTCGTCCTCGAACCAGCCATCCCGCCAGTTCCACCAGGCCAGCGACGACAGCACGCCGTCGAGCCCGATGCCCGAAAGCCCCGCGATGTCGTCCCACGCCACGGTCGCGGTGTCGGCGACGACGAGGGCGCCCTCCGCATGCTGGCGCAACGCGCGCAGCAGCGGCGGCACGGTGCCGTGCGGCAGCCCGGCCAGGCCGCGCAGCCTGACGCCGCCGAGGCCGGCCTGCGCCCAGCCCGCGATCATCCGGCCCCACCATTCCCCGAGCCGAGCCGCAGCATCCGCCCGCTGCAGCGACGGGCGCGCCAGGTGCGGCGTCGGCACCTGCCTGGGGTCGAGCAGCTGGCCGCGGTCCGGACCCGTGAACAGCTCCGGATGGTCGCGCGCGACGTCGCCCGCCGCCGCCACGCAGTCGAGCGCCAGGTCGATCAGGGCGACGCCCGCGCCGACGGCCGCGACCAGTCCGGCCACTGCCGCATCGGCTGCCTGCCGGGAGGCGACCACGCCGGCGGCGCCCGCCTCCTGCAGCAGGTCCGGCACCAGCACGCGGTCGAAGCCGTTCGAGGCCAGCTTCGGCCAGGCGCCGGTCTGCCGCGCATCCTGAGCCGGAACCAGCGCGATACGCGGCGGCACCGCGTGCGGGCCAGGACGCGCCGTGGCGACAGGGGTGGCGTTCTTTTCGACCGAGTCCATGAGCCGACTCCGCAAGCGAGCGAGGCCGCCAGGCCCCTGTGGTGCCCCTGGGGGCTTGAGATCGACGCGTATACGATAGGCGGGCGCGGCCGAGGCCGCTCGCGAAAGGTGTGTTATACCGTCAGGGCTCGCGACGCGAACGTCACGCGCTCGCGCGCGGTTCCGCCGCGGCCTACTTCAGGTTCACGCCGCCGGTGACCGCCTGGTAGGTGGCGATGGCGAGGGTCAGCGGCTCGAACGGCTTCGTGATGACGAAGGCGGGTTCCACCGTCTCGCCGGTCAGCAGCCGCTCCGGATAGGCGGTGACGAAGATGACCGGCGCGTAGTGGTGGCGCAGGATACGGCTCACCGCGGAGGTGCCGTCGCCGCCGATGCCGAGGTTGATGTCCGCCAGGATCAGCCCGGGGCGCGTCCGCTGCGCGATCTTGACGGCGTCCGCCTCGGTGGAGGCGACACCGACCACGCGGTGTCCGCAGCCCATCACCAGCTCCTCGATGTCCATCGCGATGATCGGCTCGTCCTCGATGATGAGGACGTCGGTCGCGGCCGCGGCGCGCAGCCGCTCGCGCGCCTCGCCGAGCTGTACGCTCGCTTCGGCCACGTCCATCGCCACGATCGGCGCCGCATCCTCGACCGACAGCTCTTCCAGCGCGGTGAGCAGCAGCAGCTGGCGCTGCTGGGCGGTGAGGCCGCCCTCCACCTCGCCGGGATCGACCAGCCCCAGGTTGAAACGACGGGTGATCCAATCGTACAGTCCATGCCGGGCGTTCAGTTGGTCGACCGGGGTCGAGATCAGCTCGCGCAGGCTCTCGGCGACGAGCAGGTCGCCGCGCGGTTGGCTTCCGGTCAGTGCGCGCGCATAACGGCGGGCATAAGGAAGTGCCCGGATCAAGTCGTCGCGCCGGGTCGTTGCCATCAGGCGTTTCTCTCCGAATGAACAGGATTGGCTGATTGGAAAACGGGGCCGATCGGACTGTCGCCGCGCCGGCGGACCGCGAGTTGCACCAGTGCATCTCGGCACTGCTTCCCGACCTGCGCGGCTTCGCGCGCTTCCTGACGCGCGACGCCGTGACCGCGGACGACCTGGTGCAGGATACGCTGGTGCGCGCACTCGCCGCCATGGACCAGTTCCAGCCTGGCACCAACCTCAAGGCCTGGCTGTTCACCATCCAGCGCAACGCTTTCTACGAGCAGGCGCGGCGAAGGCGGCGCGAGACGCGCGTGCTGAGCGAGAGGCTGCCCGATCCGGACAGCACCGTGCCGGACGCCGCGCGGCGCAGCGACGTCTCCGACCTGCAACGCATGCTGTTCGGCCTGCCGCCGTTGCTGCGCGAGGCGCTGGTGCTGGTCGGCGCGCAGGAGCTGAGCTACGAGCAGGCGGCGTCGATCTGCGGCGTACCGGTCGGTACCGTCAAGGCGAGGGTGTCGCGTGCCAGGAGCCAGCTGGCCCGCACGCTGGCTACCGGCGGCCCACACTGAATAGCAAGCCTGGACCGAGCGGCAGGCCCGAGCGGCAGCTCGCACGGCATCGCCGCGCAACGCGACATGATGCGTCCCGGCCCGCGTCATTCCCGCGCCATCATCCCCACGTCGTCGCCATCCCAGGTCGTCGCTTCCACGTCGTCACCACCGTCGTGCTGCCCATCAGGAACCCCATAGGGATCGCCATGCGATATCGACGGCAACCCTAGCCTGCCGCGTCCGGAACGCCAAATCCGACGGTGGTCGCCACGGGGGGTTGGCTGCTTTCCCGGGGCCGCTCCCATTTTCGTGAAGATGTCTCATCCCGCGCGATGCAACGTCATCCCGTGGCGGTTCATTGCTTGGACAGAAATGGAGAGATTGCCCTCATGCCGACCAGTGCGACGAACAGCTTCCACGGCCAGGTCATCACGATACTTCCGAAACTTCGCGTCCAGGCGCTCGCCCTGACGCGCAACCGTGCCGCCGCCGAGGATCTGGTTCAGGACGCCGTCTGCAACGCGCTCTCCGCCCAGACGAGCTTCATTCCGGGAACCAACTTTGCGGCCTGGATGCACCGTATCCTGCGCAACCGCTTCATCTCCAACCTGCGCAAGCGCCGCGACACTACCGACATCGACGATGTGCCGTCGTCGGCATTCGCCACCGAGGCGCCGCACGAGGACCGTCTGGCGCTCAAGGACCTCGGCAAGGCGATGACGCGCTTGCCCGCCGACCAGCGCGAGGCGCTGATCATGGTCGTAGTCCAGGGCATGAGCTACGAGGCGCTCGCCGAGACCACTGGCTGTGCGGTCGGTACTGCCAAGAGCCGCGTCTTCCGTGCGCGCAGGCAGCTCGAGGCCTGGCTGATGGGCGAGACGCCCGACCGCAGCGACAGCCGCGCCGCTGCCAAGACCGCACGCCTGAACAGGCTGGTCGATGCCCGTCTTGCGGCCCCTGCACCAGTCGCCGAGCCTGCCCGCGTCGCCTCATGATCGCGTGGCTGTGTTGCACGGTTTCCCGATCGCATCGGGACGCCGGTGCAACTGAGTCCCCGATCGGCCGCTAGGGTTCCCGACAGCGATGCTGTGCACGGTCTGGGACAGATGCGACTTGATGACGCAGGGCAAGGATGGACGCGACATGCCGTCGCGACGCGTACGACGTAGGCCGGAGACGGCCTTCGACCTCTGGCTCACACGTGGCCTGCATCAGATGTTCGATGAGGTGGCCAAGGAGCCGATCCCCGAGGAACTCCTCAAGACGATCGAGGATGACGCGCCACCATAGAGCATGATCACCCCAGGTTGATCACGCTCTAGATGATTTTGACGAGCAAATTCATGCCTTTAGCTTGAACAACCGGTTCAAGCTAAAGGCATCTTGCTCTAGGTGTCTGCCTTGAGCGATGGTCTATCGTCGATCGTTCGGGTCACCCGTCGGCCCGTAGGACTTGCCTGGCTGGCGCGCCTGGTCGAAACTCGATGCGTTCGCCTTGGGAGCAGGATGTGAGATCGAGCGCGCGGGCCGGGGTCCGGCAGAAGGCGCTGTCCGCAGGTCGACGCACCCTTCGTCGCACGTTCGACAGCGTCAGCGCACGCATGATCGCCATCATCCTGCTATCGTCCATCCCCCTGGCCGTGCTCGGTGGCCTGGTATCCTGGCACAATTACGAGGATGCATCCGGCTATAGTGGCGCCCGGGCGGTGGCGCTCGGCGCCCTGTTTCGCGGTCGTGCCCAGCAGGACCTCGTACAGGCCGCCACCTTCCTGCGCGACGTGGCGGTACTGGACGACCTGCACGACCCTGCCGCGTGCAACAGGACGCTGCACCTGGCCCTGGCCACGCAGGAGCCGCATTACGACGCCCTCAGCGTGATCGACCGGGAAGGCCATGTCGTTTGTGCCTCGGGACAACGCCTGCTGTCCTCCTCCGTACCGCCTGCGGAGGCTCCGGCGGGGATACAGCAGATCGGGCTTCGTCACGATCAGGGCGGCACCCCGGTACTGGTCGCCGAGCTGGTATCGCGCAGCGCCGATCCGTCCCGCTTCGCGGTGGTCGAGCTGCGCCTCGGCTGGCGCAGCAGCGAGCTGTATGGCGACCGCGGCCATGTCGGCATGGTCGACGGCGACCTGCCGATGCGTGCCTGGCTGATCGGTCCCGCGGGCGAGGTGGCGCCGCTATGCCAGGATTGCGGCTGGACCATGCCGGACAACCTGACCGCCCTGCGCACATCGCCCGCGCTGCGCAAGTCGATGGCGTTCGGCGGCGGCGGCGTCCCGGTCGATGTCGGCGACGGCTCGGCAGCGCTGGACGTGCTGGTCGGACCGGTCGACGTGCTCACCATCGCCAGCCCGACGAAGCAGGAGCTGCGCGCCCTCAGCGTCTTCGTCATCCGGGTCATCGGCATCGTGCTGCTGCTCGGGCTGGGGCTGGTCGCGGTGTCGGTCGGGGCCAACATGCTGGTGGTCGCGCCGCTGCAGCGCCTGACCGGTGCGGTGACTACCTGGCGGCGCGCCGGCGACTACGACGCGCACGAGACCAGGCTGATGCCGGTCGAGCTGCGCGAGCTGTCGCGTGCGTTCACGCAGGCCACGCGCAGCCTGGCGCTGCACGAACGCACCCTGCGCGAGGCGGAGATCAAGCAGGAGCTGCTGATCAAGGAGATCCACCACCGCGTGAAGAACAACCTGCAGATCATCGCCTCGCTGCTGAACCTGCAGGCCAACCGCATACGCCAGCCCGAGGCACGCGCGGAGTTCGCCTCGGCGCGCGACCGTGTGCGGGCGCTGGCGACGCTGCACCGCTACCTGTACTCCGAGGGCGACCTGCAGACGCTGAACATGCGCTCGTTCCTGCAGGAGCTCTGCACGCAGCTGTTCCAGGCGATCGGCGAGAAGCAGGGGCGCCGCATCCAGCTCCACATCGAGGCGCCGGAGATCGCCATGGCTACCGATCAGGCGGTGCCGCTGTCGCTGATCGTCACCGAGGCGGTCAGCAACGCGATCAAATACGCTTTTCCCGCCGGGCGCAGCGGCCACGTGCGTGTCAGCCTCAGCGAGCTCGGCGACGGCATCGGCCAGCTGGTGATACAGGATGACGGTGTCGGCATCCCGGCCGGACGCGCCGAGACCGAGACCGGCATACGCGACGGCCTCGGCATCCAGCTCATACGCGGCTTCGCGCGGCAACTCGGGGCGCAGCTGGAGGTCCTGGAAGGGGCTGGCACGTGCTACACGCTCACCTTCCCGCTGCATCCGAAAGAGGCTGATGCCGACCACGCCGATACCGACGACGAGGAGAGCCAGCCCGCGGAAGATGGGGCGGACCATGCCGCCAGATGAAGCTTCCTCCAGAAGACGTGCGGAGCGGTTGACCGCGGCAGGATCCGTCCGCACATCGCCCCGGCATGAAGGCTAGTCGATCCGCGGCCAGGCGAGGGGCTCGCGCGCAGTCGCGCGAGGGCCGCCGGCAGGCGCTGCCGGTCATCCTGCTCGGCTTGTGCGGGTGCCTCGCAGCGCTGTTCCAGGCCTGGTGCGTGGCCCGCATCCTCGCCGACGGCCTCGGCGGGCTGCTCGGCTCCGGCCAGCCACCCGGCGCCCTCTCGGCGTTGCTCGGCTTCGCCGTTGCCGGCCTGCTGCGGGCCGGGTTGCAGGCCATGGCCGAGATCCTTTCGGCGCGCGCCGGCAGCCGCGCCCGCGCCCGGCTGCGGCACGACACCATGCAGCGCATCCTGTCGGACGGGCCGCGGCTGCTCCACAGCACCCATAGCGGGGCGCTGACGACCTTGGTGGTGGACCGCATCGAGGCCGTCGACGGCTTCTTCGCGCGCTACCTGCCGGCGGCGACGCTGGCGTTCGCCGCACCCGTGCTGGTGCTGCTGGCGGCGGCGCTGGTGCAGCCTTTCGCTGCGATCGTGCTGCTCTGCTGCGGCATCGCGGTGCCGGTGCTGCAGGCGGCGTTTGGCATCGGCGCCGCCGCCGCCGCCCGCCGCCAGTTCCAGGCGCTGGCACGACTGCAGACCCGCTTTGTGGACCGTATGCGCGGCATCGCGACCATTGTGCTGGCCGGCCGCACTGAGGACGAGGCGCGACGCCTGGCGGTGGCCGCGGACGAGTTGCGGGTGCGCACGATGCGCGTGCTGCGGGTGGCGTTCCTGTCGTCCGCCGGGCTGGATTGCATGATGGCCGCATCCCTGTTGATGATCGCGCTGCATGATGGCGGGCTGCTGATGCATGCCGCCTCGGCGGGCATACGCCCTACGCTTCCGGTGTCGCACGCCTTGTTCGCGCTGCTGCTGGTGCCGGAGTTCTTCGCGCCCCTGCGCAGTTTCGCGCTGGCCTACCAGGACCGCATGCAGGCCGCCGCCTGCGCGGAAGCCCTCGCCGAGCTGCCGCAACCCACGATGCCGTCGTCCAGCCCTGCCATACCGGGACAGGCGACGGCGCACGGCCCGGGTGCCGTCAGCCTGGCCTTCGAGGACGTCCATTTCGCCTGGGATCCGGCGCGCGGACCGACCCTCGACGGGCTCAGCTTCTACGTCGCACCTGGCGAGACGGTGCTGCTGGCGGGCCCCTCCGGCTCCGGCAAGTCTACCGTGATCGAGCTGCTGCTCGGCTTCATCCGGCCCGATCGCGGCCGCGTCATGATCGACGGGGTCGACCTGCAGACGCTGTCGCCCGGAGCGCTCTCCGGCCTGGTCGCCTGGATCGGCCAGAAGCCGGTGCTTTTCGCGGGCAGCCTGCGCGACAACATCCTGTTGGCGCGCCCTGGAGCGGACGCCGACGCGCTCGAGCAGGCGCTGCGCGTGGCGTCGCTGGACCAGGTCGTGGCGGAGCTGCCCGACGGGCTGGAGACGCAGATCGGCGAAGGCGGCTACGGCCTCTCCGGCGGCCAGGCGCAGCGGGTCGCGATCGCCCGCGCGGTGCTGCGCCAGGCGCCGCTGCTGCTGCTCGACGAGCCCACCGCGCATCTCGATCCCGACACCGAGCACGCCATCCTTGAAAGCCTGCGTCGCCTGGCCCGCCACCGGACGGTGCTGATGGCGAGCCACTCCGCCGCCGGGCATGGGCTGGTCGGACGCCACCTCGATATCGTCGGCGGCAGGCTCGCCGTGGCACTCGGCGTCGCATGACCCGGCCGAGCCCGACCTCGTCGCGTAGCGGGCTGGTGGCGCCGCTGCTCTCGGTGCTGTCGCTTTGGCGCCGGCAGGCGGCG
>JAABUQ010005046.1_pt1 | contig 21649 bp, 20 predicted proteins | sample 5560001 | NCBI WGS metagenome assembly JAABUQ01 (sample SAMN10711888, study PRJNA513371) | rock metagenome | isolation source: Antarctica rocks | place: Antarctica: Victoria Land, Finger Mt nord | collected 2015-12-18
GTCTGATCTCCTTGAATTGTCTTTGCCGAGTCCTCGTCCCGAGCACCGTTCTGCTTGGCAGCAGCTTTTGCTGGACCTAGCCGCCTCGGGTGCCAACCTGTCAAAACCACTGTGCAGAGGTACTAGGGCGTGCAGTGCCCGTCCGACGAGGACAACGCCCGCGCGGTGATGCGCCTGATCGCCCGCGGCGCGCTGGACCGGGTGCTGCTGTCGCAGGATGTGTTCCTGAAAATGATGCTGACCCGGTATGGCGGCTTCGGCTATGCCTACCTGCAGCGGCATTTCCTGCCGCGCCTGCGCCGCCATGGCGCCACGGAGGCGCAGGTCACGCGGATGATAGTGGAGAACCCGCGCCGCCTGTTCTGCGGCGACTCCTGGGGCGAGCATGGCTGAGCCGAACCTGTCGCAGCGCCTGCGCGCGGCCAATCGAAATTATCACCTATAGATGTTTTTGCGATCAAAATAATAATTATGGAAACCACCTTTGATCCCGCTAAACGAGCCATCACGTTGGCAGAACGCGGACTGGATTTCGCCGATGCGGAAAAGGTATTTGCCGGCAAGTTCAGCACACGCCGGGACGTGCGGTTCAATTATAGCGAGGTCCGCCTTCTCACCGCGGGCTTTCTGAACGGGCTGTTTGTAATCATGGTTTGGACACCCCGCCATAATGCGCGGCATATCATCTCAATGAGGTATGGACATGCAAAAGAACGACGCCGCTGACCACTCTGAAGCCGCCGGCAAGCCTGAATGGGTTGACCCGGACGATGCGCCCGAGCTGACCGACGAGTACTTCGCAGATGCCGAGTACTGGCAGGGTGATACATTCATCCGCCGCGGCCGCGAGCGCCCTGAAGGCGACAGCATGAACGAGATGGTGACGATCCCGCTTGACCCGGACGTGCTGGCGAAGCTGCGCGAGGCCGGGCCAGGCTGGCAGATTCGGGTCAACGCCATCCTGCGCAAGGCGGTGCTGGACCCGGCTTAGCCTACCCGCGAAAGCCCAATGGCGCCGGTGCCGGCCGCGGCCGGGCGGATTATGACTCAGGCCCCCACGGTGTTCGTCCTGGGCAACGCGGGCGTGGACCTGTCCTTGGCGCTGGCGCGCCTGGCGCGTCCGGGGGAGACCGTGGTGGCTTCGGGCGGTGCCCGCGCGCCCGGCGGCAAAGGGCTGAACCAGGCGGTCGCCGCCGCCCGGGCCGGCGGGCGCGTGCGGTTCTGCGCCCCGGTCGGCGAGGACGCGGAGGCCGATTTCGTCGCCCAAACCCTGGCGGCGGAACCGCTGGCCGGGTTGCGCCTACTGCGCCGGGCGGAGCCGACGGACATCTCCGTCGTCATGGTCGCCGCCGACGGCGAGAACAGCATCGTCAGCCTGTGCCGCTGCGCCGACACGTTGGACGAGGCCGAAGCCACGGCCTTCGCGGGCGAAGCCGCGTCGGCGGACTGGCTGCTGATGCAGGGCAACCTGACGGCGGCGGCCACCCTCGCCGCCATGCGGGCGGCCCGCGGTTCCGTGATGCTGAACGCAGCGCCGCTGCGCTGGCCGGTCGCGCCGATGCTGCCGTTCTGCGCCGTCGCCGTGGTGAACCGGGGGGAGGCGGAGGCGATCACCGGCCTGGCTGCCGGCGACACCGCGCTGCGGATGCGGGCGCAGGGCTGCGGCGCCGCGGTGGTGACGCTGGGTGCGGAGGGCTGCGTGTGGGCGGACGCGGACGGGCTGCACCGGCTGCCCGCCGCCGCCGTGCGCCCGGTGGACACCACCGGGGCCGGCGACACGTTCTGCGGCGTGCTCGCGGCGCGCTTGGCGTCCGGCCAGGCGCTGTCGGGTGCGCTGGCGGCGGCGCAGCGGGCGGCAGCGCTGTCGGTCACGCGCTTCGGCGCATACGCGGCGCTGCCGACAGCGGCCGAGCTGCGCGGGCTGGAGTAGCACCATCGCCAAGCGGTCATTTGCCAAACCGGCGCGCAGCGCTTTAACCCGGCAAATCTCATCACCATGGTGCCTCGATGCTTCGATTTCTGCTGATTGCCCTGCTGCTGGCCGCCTCGCCCGCCGGGGCCGCGACGATGGACCAGGTCCGCGCCGCCGGCGTGCTGCGTTGCGGCGGCGCGCCGCGCCCGGGCCTGGCCGGGCCGGCCGAGGGCGGCGGCGGGATGGCGGGCCTCGAAATCGACCTGTGCCGGGCGGTCGCCGCCGCCGTGCTGGGCGACGGCGCGCGGGTCGAGTTCCACCCCTACGCGCTCGGCCAGGACTTCGAGCGGCTGCGCCGGGGCGACGACGCCGTGGCGTTCCTGACAGGGTCGGAGCTGCTGGCCAACAACCTGCTGGACGCGGTCGTGCCCGGCCCGGCGGTGTTCCACCAGACCAACGGCGTCATGGTGGCGGACGGCCACCCGGCCCGGCATCTGTCCGACCTCGCCGGCACCATGGTCTGCGTCGAGCCGGGCACCGGGCCGGAGCGCACGCTGCTGGCCTATTTCCGCGGGCGCGGCGCCGCCATCCGCTACTCCGGCTGGCAGGAGGAGGAGGAGATGCTGGACGCCTTCGAGGTCGGCCGCTGCCCGGCCGTCGCCATGGAAACGACGGCGCTCGCGGCGCAGCGCGCCGACGGCCAGGCGCAGGGCCGCGCGATCCGCGTCCTGCCGGAGCCGCTTTCGGCGACGCCGGTCCTGGCCGTCACCGGGCTGGACGACGCGCGGTGGGCGGCGGTCGTCGCCTGGAGCATGGCGGCGCTCATGCCGCCGGGCGCCGGGGCGGAGGCCTTGCCGGTGCCGGGCGGGGGCCTGGGACTGACGCCGGGCTGGCAGGCCCGGGCGGCGGCGGCGGGCACGTATGACGCCTTGCTGGCCCGCAACCTCGGCGCAGGCTCCCCATTGCGCCTGCCGGCGGCGCTCGATGCGTCTTGGCGGGACGGCGGCTTGAACTGCCCGCCTGGCGCCGAGTAGAAGGCGTAACTTCATGCGCCTGTAACGTTGCTTAGGCTGTCCGCGCCGCGCCGCGTGGCATAAGGGCGCCTCGACATCAAAGGGTCCCACCGAATGCCACGCTTGCTCCTCAAGGGCTGCTCCGCCTTGGTCGCCGCCGGCCTGCTCCTGCAGCCGTTCGCCTGGTCTTCCGCCCGCGCCGCCGACCGGCCCCGGCTGATCGTCACCGGGCAGCCCGACCCGAGCGGGGAGGTCGCCCCGTTCTACAGCGACCCCGCCGCCGAGCCGCGGCCCTCGAACGAGGAGATGATCGAGCTGCTGCGGAAGCGCGTGAAGTACGTGTTCGTGCTGTTCCAGGAGAACCGCTCCTTCGACCACTACTTCGGCACCTTCCGCGGCGCGAACGGCCTGTTCTCGGACGGAACCAACCCCCGCGTGCCAGCACCCAACACCCAGGCGATCCTCAACACCGACGGCAGCATGGGCACCATCCAGCCCTTCCGTATCGGCAACGAACAGAACGCGTCCGACCTCGACGACATCGACCATGCCCACGCCCGCATGGCGGCCAAGATGCACCTGGTGAACGGCGTGCCGGTCATGGACCGCTTCGCGATCAACGAGCAGGCGAAGTACTTCGCGGGATCGCCGATCAACCCCACGGCCGCGCCGTCCACCGTGTCCCTGAAATCCAAGCAGTTCGGCGAGCTGGCGATGGCCTACGTCGACTGCGACACCATCCCCTTCCTGTGGAACTACGCCAACAAGTTCACCCTGTTCGACAACATCTTCCAGACGACCATCGGACCGTCCACGCCGAACGCCATCGCCATGATCGCCGGGCAGTCCGGCGAGACCCAATGGGTGAAGCACCCCGACCAGACCTCCGCCAGCACCTACGGCTCGGTCGCGGTGCCGATCGTCAACGACCCGATCCCCGGCCTGCCCAGCGCCAATGCCCAGTATTCGGGCAAACCGAGCGAGCCCACCAACATCCAGCCGGCGAGCAACACCGGCGCCGCGAGCGGCACGCCGCAGCGCAAGAACGAGAGCGGCGCCGCGTCCAACGTCGCGCCGAACCTGACCTTCGCCAGCCTGCCGCTGACGCTCGCCGGGCGCACGCTGCCGAGCGTCGTGGCGCAGGACACCAACCCTGGGCTTGACCTCGCGGACGTGCAGCAGGACCTGCTCGCCATCACGGCGCGGAACCAGAGGCCGGTCAACTGGCGCTGGTACCAGAACGGCTACGGGACGGAGCGGGGCCTGCCGGACGCCAACGGCATCAGCACCGTGCCGCACGCCAGCTACATCGGCCACCACAACGGGCCGCAGTACTTCGGCTACGTCACCAACAACCCGGCGCAGGCCGCGAACCAGCGCGGGCTGAGCAACTTCTTCGACGACATGCAGGCGTCGGCGCTGCCGAAGGCCGGCGGCGTGTTCTACGTCCGCGGCGGCTACGACAACATCATGGGACTGAAGCCCGACACGACGCACGCCGCGGGGCCGGCCGACGCCGCCTACATCAGCGGCAACTTCCTGGGCGACGACGACCACCCCGCCTACTCCGACGGGCAGATCAGCGAGGCGCTGGTCGCCGAGGAGGTCAACGCCATCGCCAACAGCAAGTACTGGGGCGAGAGCGCCATCGTCATCACCTACGACGAGTCGGAGGGCGACTACGACCACGTCCCGCCGCGCATCCTCAGCTACGACCCGGCCGGGCTGCCGCTCAGCCGCGGGCCGCGCATCCCGCTGATCGTGATCTCCCCCTTCGCCCGCGCCCACGCGGTCGCGCATGAGGAGGGCGACCACAACTCGGTGATCCGGCTGGTGAATTCCGTGTTCGGCCTGCCGCCGCTCGCGACGCTGCCGGACGAGGTCTCGGCCCGCCTGGCCGGCGCGCAGGACCCGCAGTTCCAAACGGGTCCGGCGGGCTTTACCCAGGCGTTCCTCAGCCCGCACGACGCGCCGGGGATGCCGACCGGGGCGCTGCTGTCCGCCTTCGACCCGGGCCGGCTGATCGGCTACCGCGCGCCGCTGCCGGCCTCCTACGCCACGATCCCCGCCAGCACGGTCAGCACCCTGCCGCACTACGGCGGCCAGGGATGCAGCGCGCTGAACCTGCAGACCGAGGACCGGGTGCAGGGCCTGACGAACAACATCCCGTCCGATTTCTTTGCGCGGCCGAGCCAGACCGTGAACTGACGCGAGCATAGGGCGCGGCACGGCCCATGCCTGGGCCGTGCCGCGCGCCGCTTTGCCCGTTTACTTTAAACGCGTTTACTTCAAGTGCTGGGCGAGGAACTTGTTCATCTCGAACATGGTGACCTTGTCCTTGCCGAACACCTTCTTCAGCTTGTCGTCGGCCAGGATCTCGCGGCCGTCATCCGGGTTCTGCAGTTTGTGGGCCTTGATGTACTCCCACACCTTGCTGACCACCTCGCCCCGCGCCATCGTGCCCTCGCCGACCACGGCGGCCAGGTCCTGCGACGGCTGCAGCGGCTGCTGCAAGGCGTTCGGCTTGTGCCCGGCCTTCGGCTTCTCGACGGTGGCGCCCTTCGGCGGGGCCTTCTTCTCTGGGGTCTTTGTCATCGGTTCACTCCGTGGGGCTGCGTCATGTCTTGGGGCAGGACTCCGTAAGCCAAGGCACGCGGTGGAAGCAAGGCCTTCGGGCCGGTCCGGCGCATGCCGTCCTGCGTCCGGCCCCGCCGATTGGGCAACGCTAGTTGCTGGCACTTGTCGCGTCCCGTGGCAATGCGTTTGCAACTGTGCTTGTCATACTGTTGCTTGAGCGCCACAAACTCGGCAGCGCCATAGGGTGGCACACGCCTTGCCTCGCATGGCACACGCCTTGCGAGGCCCATGCCTTGAGACGATGCCTCACCGCCCGCGGAGCGCAGCCATGGACATTGGCGTTTTCATCCCGATCAACAACAACGGCTGGCTGCTGTCCGCCACCTCGCCGCAGTACATGCCGAGCTTCGAGCTCAACCGCCAAGTCGTGCAGAAGGCGGAAGCGTTCGGCTTCGACTTCGCCCTGTCCATGATCAAGCTGCACGGCTTCGGCGGCAAGACCGAGTTCTGGGACCACGGGCTGGAAAGCTTCACCCTGATGGCGGGCCTGGCCTCCGTCACCTCGCGCATCCGGCTGTACGCCTCGACCGCGGTGCTGACCATCCCGCCGGCCATCGTGGCGCGGATGACCAGCACGATCTCCGACATCTCCGGCGGGCGCTTCGGGGTCAACATCGTGTCGGGCTGGCACAAGGTCGAGTACAGCCAGATGGGCCTGTGGCCCGGCGACCAGCACTTCGCCAAGCGCTACGACTACAGCACGGAATACGTGCGGGTCCTGCGCGACCTGTGGGAAACCGGGCAGTCCGACCTGCAAGGCGAGTACTTCCGCATGGACGCCTGCAAGCTCAGCCCCCGCCCCGCGTCGCCGGTCAAGCTGGTGTCCGCCGGGCAAAGCGACCGGGGCATGGAGTTCGCGGCGCAGTACTGCGACTTCAACTTCGCGTTGGGCGAGGGCGTGAACGAGCCAGGCCGCGCCGCCGGCGTCCCCGCCCGGATGCTGGAGCACGCCAAGCGCGCCGGGCGCGACGTGGGCAGCTACATGCTCTACATGGTCATCGCGGACGAGACGGACGCGGCGGCGATGCGCAAATGGGACCACTACGTGGCCGGCGCCGACCAGGACGCGCTGGCCCACCTGCTCGGCAAGGCGGCGGAGGACCCGGCGCCGGGCACCACCTCCATGGCCGCGGCGGTGCTGCGCTCCCCGTCGCCGGTCAACTTCAACATGGGGACCCTCGTCGGCTCCTACGCCACGGTGGCCGCGATGCTGGACGAGGTGGCGGCGCTGCCGGGGGTGAAGGGCATCATGCTGACCTTCGACGACTTCCTGCTCGGCATGGACGCCTTCGGCACCCGCATCCAGCCGTTGATGCAGTGCCGCGCCGAACGGCGTTTGGTGGCCTGACGCGGCCCATGCGGCGCCGTGACGCCCTCAAGGTCGTCGCCGCCGGGGCAGCGGCACTGGCCGCACCGCGCCTGGCCCGCGCCGCCGGCGCCGATACGCTGGTCTTTGCGCCGCAGGCCGACCTGGCCCAGATCGACCCGGTGTGGGTGACGGCCTATGTCACCCGCAACCACGCCTTCCTTGTGTTCGACACGCTGTATGGCCTCGACGAGAGCTACGCGCCGCGGCCGCAGATGGTGGAGGGCCACCGGATCGAGGACGACGGCAAGCTGTGGACGCTCACCCTGCGCCCCGGCCTGCGGTTCCACGACGGCACGCCGGTGCTGGCGCGCGACGCGGTGGCGAGCATCCGTCGCTGGGCGTCGCGCGACGCCTTCGGCGCGTCCCTGCTGGCGGCAACCGACGAGCTGGCGGCGCCGGACGACCGGACGATCCGGTTCCGCCTGAACAAGCCGTTCCCCGCCCTGCCCTTGGCGCTCGGGCGCGGCAGCAACACCATGCTGCCGGTGATGCCGGAGCGCCTGGCCAGCACGCCCGGCACGCAGCAGGTGACGGAGATGGTCGGCAGCGGCCCCTACCGCTTCATCGCCGGCGAGCGGGTGCCGGGGTCCCGCGCCGTGTACCAACGCTTCGACGGCTACGTGCCGCGGCCGGAGGGCAGGCCGAGTTTCACCGCCGGGCCGAAGGTGCCGACCATGGAGCGGATCGAGTGGCATACGATCCCCGACGCGGCGACCGCGGCGGCGGCGCTGCAGGCCGGCGAGATCGACTGGTGGGAAGCGCCGACCGCGGACCTGCTGCCGGTGCTGCGCCGCAGCCGCGCGATCGCCACGGAGATCATCGACCGGGCCGGCAACATCGGCTTCCTGCGGGTCAACAGCCTGTATCCGCCGTTCGACAACCCGGCGGTGAAGCGCGCGCTGCTCGGCGCCATCGACCAGGCGGACTTCATGACGGCGGTGGCGGGCACCGACCCGCAGATGTGGCACCAGCCCGCCGGCGTGTTCACGCCGGGCACGCCGCTGGCGACGGAGGCCGGGCTTGAAGTGTTCGCCGGGCCGCGCGACTACGGGCGCGTCCGGCGCGACCTCCTCGCCGCCGGGTATCGCGGCGAGAAGGTGGTCATGCTGGCGGCCACCGACTTCCCCGCGGTCAACGCGCTGTGCGAGGTCAGCGCCGACATGTTCCGGAAATGCGGCATCAACCTCGACTACCAGGCGCTGGACTGGGGCACGGTGACGAGCCGGCGCAACAGCCAGGAGCCGCCGGAGAAGGGCGGCTGGAACGCGCATTGCACCTACACGGCGGGCTACGACCTGCTGAACCCCGGGTCGAACCCATCGCTGAACGCGGTGGGCCGGGCGGGCTTCGTCGGCTGGCCGATCGACCCGGGGATGGCGGCGCTGCGCAGCGCCTGGTTCGACGCGGCGGACCTCCCAACCCAGCAGCGGATCGGCCGCGACATCCAGGCCCGCTTCATGGAGAGCCCGCCCTACTACCCACTGGGCCAGTTCTTCCAGGCGACCGCCTACCGCCGCACCGTCAGCAACATCCCGCGCGGGTCGTTCAGCCTGTTTTGGGGCATCAAGAAAGACTGAGAATGGCCATGCAACGTCGAACCCTGCTGGGCGCTGGATTGGCCGGGCTGGCCTGCCCGGCCGTCGTGCGCGCGCAAGCCGCGACCACGTTGAAGTTCGTGCCCTACGCCGACCTGGCGCTCCTCGACCCGGTTGTCAGCGCCTTCGTCACGCGCAACCACGTCCTGATGGTGTACGACACCCTGTTCGCGATGGACGAAGCCGGCGTCGCCCAGCCGCAGATGCTGGCCGGCACCACGACCGAGCCGGACGGGCTGACTTGGACCCTCACGCTGCGCGACGGGCTGCGGTTCCACGACGGCACCCCTGTGCTGGCGCGGGACGCGGTGGCCAGCATCCGGCGCTGGTGGGTGGGCGACGCCTTCGGGCAGGCGCTCGCCGTCGCCACGGCGGATCTGTCCGCGCCCGACGACAAGACGATCCGCTTCCGGCTCCGACGCCGCTTCCGCCTCTTGCCCGACGCCCTGGCGCACCCGACCAACACGATGGCCGCGATCATGCCGGAGCGGCTGGCGCAGACGCCCGCCACCACTCGACTGACCGAGATGGTCGGCAGCGGCCCGTTCCGCTACCTCGCCGCCGAGCGCGTGCCCGGCGCCCGCAACGCCTATGCGCGCTTCGAGGGCTACGTGCCGCGGCAGGGCGCCGCGAGCTTCTGCGCCGGGCCGCGCATCGCGCACTTCGACCGCGTGGAATGGATCACCACCCCCGACCCGGCCACCCAGGTCGCCGCGCTCCGGAACGGCGAGGTCGATTGGGTCGAGCAGCCGCTCATGGACCTCGTGCCCTCGCTCCAAACCAACCGCTCGCTCCGGGTCGAGGTGGTGGAGACCAAGGGCCTGATCGGCTTCCTGCGCTTCAACCAGTTGTTCCCGCCCTTCGACAGCCCCCTCATCCGCCAGGCGGTGCTGCGCGCGGTGAACCAGCGGGAGTTCATGGAGGCGGTCGTCGGCGGCAACGCCCCGTTCGACAGCCAATGCGGCCTGTTCACCCCCGGGACCCCGCTCGCCAACGATGCCGGCATGGAGGCGCTGAGCGGCAAGCACAGCCTCGCCGACCTGAAGCGCGAGTTGTCCGCCGCCGGCTACAAAGGCGAGAAGATCATCTACCTGGAGCCGACCGACGTGCCGCGCATCAACGCCATCGCGGAGGTCGGCGCCGACATGCTCAGGAAGCTCGGCATGAACGTGGACGTGATCGCGACCGACTGGGGCACCACCGTGCAGCGCTCGGTCAGCCGCCAGCCGCCGGAGAAGGGCGGCTGGCACATGTTCGCGGCGTTCTCCGGCGGCTACGACATGAGCACGCCGGGCAGCCACCAGTTGATGCGCGGCAACGGGGAGAACGCCTACAACGGCTGGCCCAACCTGCCGAAGCTGGAGGCGCTGCGCGACGAGTGGCTGTTCGCGGAAGACGAGGCCGACGGGCGCGCGCTGGCCCGCAAGATGCAGGAGCAGGCCTTGCAGGATGTGCCCTACCTGCCGCTGGGGTCGTACTACCAGCCGGCCGCCTACCGGTCGGACCTGACCGGCGTGTCGAAGGGGTTGGTGCAGTTCACCGGGGTGAGGCGCGGCTGACGGGATGGCAGCCCGCGCCGCCCAGGCCGCGCCGGAGCCGATGCGTGGGCCGGAAGGCGCGGACATCATCGGCCCGCGCAACGACGGCCGCCAGGCCGAGAACCCCAACCTGACCAGCCCGCCCAAGACCGACCATGGCGCCCTGCCCAACCTGCGCTGGTCGTTCGCCGACAGCCACATGCGGATCGAGCCCAGCGGCTGGGCGCGGGAAACCACGGTGCGGGAGCTGCCGATCTCGACCGAGATCGCCGGCGTCAACATGCGCCTCGACCGCGGCGGCGTGCGGTGGACGAGGCCTTCGTCCAGGCGCTGCACAAGGACAAGCGCCCCGTCGTGGGATAGCGCGCCGGCCTCAGTGCCCGGCGCCGCGGATCCTGGCCGCCGTGCGCTCCAGCCCGGTCCAGGCCGGCTTGCCCGGCGCGAAGCGCGCCCGCAGGTGCGCCGCCAAGTCCGCCACCTGCACGTCGTTCAGGCTGTCGACATAGGCGGGCATGGCGCCCGGCGCGGTCCGTGTCGCCGCGATGCCGCGCAGCACCGCCTGGATCAGGTTGTCGGGCCGCGCGCTGTGCAGGTTGGAGTTCAACGCCAGCGACACCAGGCCGCCCGCCTCATGGCACGCGGCGCAGGCCCCGGCATACAGCCGGGCGCCCGTGCTGTCGGCGGTCATGGGTAAGCTGCGCGCCTCGACCGCCCGCGCCAGCGCCGGGTCGGTCGCTGTGCCCTCCTGCCCGGCGACTGACGCGAGGTAGGCTGCCATCGCCCGGATGTCCGCATCCGGCAGCGCCGCCAGGCCCGCCACCACGTCCGCCATCGGCCCGGCCGCCGAGCCGTGCGCCGCCGCCGCCCCGGTGCGCAGGTAGTCGTAAAGCGCGTCCGCCGTCCACGGCACCGGGGCGTGCGAGGCCGCGGTGAGCGGCGGCGCTTCCCACCCGTCGGCCATTCCGCCGGCCAGGTGATAGGCGTCACCCCGCTCCGCGCCGAGGGCGTTGCGCGGGCTGTGGCACGCGCTGCAATGGCCGAGCGTCTCCACAAGGTACGCGCCGCGGTTCCACTCGGCCGAGCGCGCCGGGTCCGCCTGCCATGCGCCCCGGCGCAGGAACAGGGCGTTCCACGCCGCCATCAAGGGGCGGAGGCGGAACGGGAAGGCAAGGCGGGTCGCGGGCGGGGCGGCGTCCACGGCCGGCTGCGCCATCAGGAAGGCGTACAGCGCCTGCAGGTCCGCGTCGGTGGCCGCGGCGAAGGAGGTGTAGGGGTGGGCGGGGTAAAGATGGTGGCCGTCGCGGCTGACGCCCTCCCGCATCGCGCGCTCGAACGCTGGGTAGGACCATGCGCCGATGCCGGCCTCGGGGCTAGGCGAGATGTTGGTGGACCAGATGCGCCCAAACGGCGTGTCGAGCGGCCGGCCGCCGCCGAGTTGCGCCAGCTCGGCGCCGGTGTGGCACGCGGCGCACGCGCCGAGGCCGGCCAACTGGCGCCCGCGCTCGATGGTGGCGGCGGAGAAGGCGACCGGGTCGGGGGCGCGCAATGGGAGCATAGGCCGGGCGCCAGGGCAGCACGGCCGCCGTCATCCCCACCGCGCCGGCCAATGCCCCGGCCAGCGCGCCCCACCATCGCCGCCGCTTCGACGGCGCCACGGCCTCGATGCCCAGCCCGGCCCGCACCCGCTCCGGCGTCAGCGGCATCTCGCGGAAGCGCACGCCGGTCGCGTCGAACACCGCGTTGGCGATGGCGGCGGCGCTGGGGACGGAGGCGGACTCGCCCGCCCCGAGCGGCGCCATGTCCTGCCGCGGCATCAGCACCACGTCGACGGCCGGCACCTGCGGAAAGGTCAGGATGGGGTAGGCGCCCCATTCGCGGCTGGTCACGGCGGTCTGGTCGAACCGCACCTGCTCGACCAGGGCGCGGCTGGTGGACTGGATGACGTTGCCGTGGATCTGGTGGCGCACGCCGGCCGGGTTGACCATCATGCCGGTGTCCTGCCCGGCCGTGACCTTCGTCACCGCGACTTCCCCGGTGCGGCGGTTCACCGCCACGTCGGCGACCCAGGCGGACCAGGCGGCGGCGGTGCCGGGGAAGCGCCCGTGCACATACACGGCGTAGGCGAAGCCGCGGCCATACAACAGGTCGCCCTCCCCGCTCCCGCTGCCCGGCGCGAAGCGCGGAGTCCACCCGGCCCGCTCCGCCACCGCCCGCACCAGGGCGGCGCCACGCTCGTCCAGCAAATGGCGCAGGCGGTACTCGATCGGATCGGTGCGCGCCTCAGTGGCACACTCGTCGATCCAAGATTCATGGGCGAAGCTGTTGGGCAGCGCCGACACGCCGCGCAGCCAGGACGCCCGCACCACCGGCGCCATGTCGTGCACCGTGACGCGCAGGGCGGCGTAGGCGTAGGGCGGGACGGCGGTGCGGTCGCCCATCTCGGACACCTCCGGCACCGGCGCCACCGCTCCGGTCAGCAGCAGCGCCAAGGTGGGGGCGCCGTTCGACGGGTAGCGGGTGGCGAAGTCGTAGCCGGCCACGCTGCCCGTGTCATCCAGACCGCCGCGCACGTCCATAACCTGCGCGGCACCCTTCGGCTCCCAGGCGTGCTCCTGCTCGCGGGACAACTGCACCCGCACCGGGCGGCCGGCCGCGCGGGACAGCAGCGCCGCGTCGGCGCTCACGTCGTCGGCGCAGTTGCGGCCGTAGCAGCCGGCGGCCTCGTGCCGGGTGACCTCGATCCGGTGCTCCGGCATGTCCAGCAGCCGCGCCAGGTCGGCGCGCAGCATGTGCGGGTTCTGCGTGCCCGACCAAACCGTCAGCCCCGCCGCGCCGTGGTCGGCCACCGCGCAGGACGGCCCGATGGAGCCGTGCATCTGGTACGGCCACACGTAGGTGCGCGGCATCGGCGTGGCCGCCCCGGCAATCGCGCCCTCCACGTCCCCACGGTCCAGCAGCACGCGCGGGCGGGACGGCTGGGCGCGCAGGGCCTGTTCCGGGCGCTCCAAATCCGGCAACGCGCCGCCGCCGCGCCAGGATACTTTCAACTGCCGGGCGGCTTGGATCGCGTGCTCCTCCCGCTCCGCCACCACGCCCACGAAGTCGCGGATGACCACGACCGCGACCAGGCCGGGCACGCCGGCCACCGACGCCTCGTCCACCGCGAGCAGGCTGTTGCCCACGAACGGGCCGGCGTCGAGGCCGGCGTAGGGCGGGCGCACCACCCGGCCATGCAGCATCCCGGGCACGCGCACGTCGTGCACATAGGTGAACTCGCCGGTCGCCTTGGCCGGGATGTCGATGCGGGGGACGGACTGCCCGACGATGCGGTGCTCGGCCACCGGCTTGAGCGCCGCGGCCTCGTCCAGGACCACCCGGATGCGCTGGCCCGCCACCAGCTCGCCGTAGCTGACGTGGCGGTTGCCGCCGGGCACGCCGACGACGCCAGCCGCGACCGCAAGCGTGTCCGGCGCCGCGTCCAGCAGCCCGGCCGCGCGGGCGACCAGCGCATGCCGGGCCGTCGCCGCCGCCCGGCGCAACGGGACCGCAGCGACCTGGATGGTCTCGCTTGCGATGGTGGCGCCCTGGTTCGGCGTGCGCCCGGTGTGGCCCAGCACGGTCGTCACCCGGTGCAGGGGCACGTCCAGCTCCTCCGCCACGATCTGCGACAGGGCGGTGGCGATGCCGGTGCCGAGGTCAACATGGCCGTTGAACGCGGTGACGCTGCCGTCGTCGGCCACCGCGATGAACACCTGGAGGTCCTCCGGGCCGCCGCGCAGCACCAGCAGCGTGCCCGGCGCTTGCAGCAAGGCGGCTTGATCGAGCGACGGCAAGGCCGAGGTCATGCCGCAGGTCCCGCCGCGCGCTGCACGGCGCGGACGATCTCGACGTGGGCGCCGCAGCGGCACAGGTTGTAGCGCAGGGCTTCGCGGATTTCCGCCTCCGTCGGGTGCGGGACGCGGCGGAGCAGGGCCGCGGCCGTCACGATCATGCCGTTCAGGCAGTAGCCGCACTGCGCCGCCTGCTCGGCGATGAACGCCGCCTGCACCGGATGCGGCGCGGCGCTCGACCCGAGGCCCTCCAGCGTCGTGACCGCCCGCCCCTCCGCCGCGCCCGCGGACACCACGCAGGACCGGGCGGCGCGTCCGTCCAGCAGCACGGCGCAGGCGCCGCACTCGCCCAAGCCGCAGCCGAACTTCGGCCCGTTCAGGCGGAGGTCGTTGCGGAGGACGTAGAGCAGCGGCGTGGCGCGGGGAATGGGAAGCGAGACCTGCGCGCCGTTCACCATGAGCCGCAGTTCCGCGCCCGTCTCCTCCCGCATCGCCTGCATGGCCCCCTGCCCTGTCGCCCGGCAACGCTAGTGTTTGCATACAAGCATGCAAGGGCCTTGCCGGACCGGGCAGTGGGCCAGCTCGAACGTCGGATTCTGGCGGAAAGCGGCCATTCTGCTCCAGCGGAAAGACGGAGGAGAGCAGATCCACAGGTGAGCTTCCATTCCTCCCGCAACAGGCCCATGATGTTGGACATCGCCATGCCCGCGCCCGCGCCCTTTTCACCCCTTCGAGTCGCTGTCCTCGGCGCTGGAAAGATCGGCAGCACGTTCGCCTTCCAACTGGCCCACATGGGCCGCCACGATGTCACCGTCGTCGCGCGGCCAGGCTCCGTCCGGTTGGAGCAACTGCGACGCGACGAAGCGATCATCGACGTCAAGGGCGAGCGGGCGAGCGTTCGCGTGGCGGACGTGCTCGACGAGCAGACGCCGTACGACCTCGTGATCGTCACGCTCCTGGCCCACCAAACGGATGCAGTGCTTCCGGCCTTGCAGCGCAGCGCGGCCAGATGCATCCAGTTCATGTTCAACAATTTCCATCCGGAGCGCCTGCAAGAGGCGGTCGGCGTCGGGCGCTGTTCCTTCGGCATGCCCTTTGTGCAAGCGACGTTGGACGGAGATGGCAAGCTCAAGGCCGCCATCGGTGCCGCCGGTCAGAAGACCCTCATGAGCCAGGAACGCTGGGTTGAGGTGTTCAACGCTGCTGGATTGCCTGCCGCCATCGAGCGCGACATGCCTCTCTGGCTCCGCTGCCACGTTCCGCTGTGCGTCGCCTTCGAAAGCGTGTCGGTGGCTGGCGTGCAGCGCGGGGGCGGCGCGTCGTGGGGAGAGGCGCTCGTTTTGGCGCGCGGCATCCATGCGAGCTTCAAGCTGATCAAAGGGCTCGGCCATCCCGTTTATCCGACGACGAAGAAGCTGATAGACCGCTCCCCGGCATCGGTGGTGGCGGCCATGCTCTGGTCCATGTCGCGCGTCCGGTCGTTTCGCGAGTTGCTGGCGACAGGGAAGGCCGAATGCATCGCCCTGGTGGACGCTATGGTGGCGGCCGCGCCGCTCGCGAACGGGCCTGTCGCCGTGTCCGACATTCAGGCGATGAAGCCGTCGTAGCGAGCCGTTCCGAAAAGCGGCAATCCTGCGGCTCCGATCCATTGCCGGCGTAAGCAGCGAATGCGGGTAGGCGGAAGCCGCCGGTCGGAACGCCGTCATCGTCTGCTTCCGGCGAGAGGCGTTTGACCGCTCAACGGCTGACTTGGGTCGAGGCCCGGCACTCAAACCGAGACGCTGCCCCAAACCGGCCATGCTTGACAGCGCCAGCGCGCAAGGCAGACCATCCATTCGCATACAAACAAAGCCAGCCGCAGGGCGGTCGGCTTGGGAGTTGATCTTGACCGTTACCCCGGCCGCAGACGCGGCGTCCCGCGACGGCCGCATCCGCTGCGACGCCTGCCCGGTCATGTGCGTCATCCGCCCGGGCCAGGCCGGCGCCTGCGACCGCTACGCGAACCAAGGCGGCGCGCTGGTGCGCGTGGACCCGCATGTCATCCTGAGCCGCACGGTGGCCGGCAACGGCCGGGTGGTCCGGTTCGGCGCGGCGGAGTGGGACGGCACGGTGGTCGGCGAGCCGCAGGAGTTCGTGACCGCCATCGGCGCCGGCACCACCTACCCCGACTACAAGCCCGCGCCGTTCATCGTGTCCTCGGCCGTCGATGGCCTGGACATGGTCACGGTCGTGACGGAGGGCATCTTCAGCTACTGCGGCGTCAAGGTGAAGATCGACACCGACCGGCACATCGGGCCGGAGCGCGCCTTGGTGCGGGCCGAAGGGGAGCCGGTGGGGCACGTGTCCACCGGCGAGTACGGGTCGCAGATGCTGTCGCTGGGCGGCGTGCACCACCTGACCGGCGGATCGAAGAAGGAAGGGCGCGCGACCTGCGACGCCATGCTGGCGCTGTGCAACGGGGCGGCGGTGGAGCTGTCGGTCGATGGCGGCGCGGCCGTCGTGGTCCAGGCCGGCCAGCCGCCGCGGGTAAATGGCCAGTTGGAGGAGCGGATGCGCGTCGGCTGCGGCTCCGCCACCATCGGCATGTTCGCCAAGCAGTGGGAAGGCCAGGTGGACGAGGTCGTGGTGGTGGACGACCACATCACCGGCGTCCTGTCGGAGCACCAGGCCGGCAAGCTCTTGGGCATCCCGGGCACAGGCATCCGCATCAAGGGCCGCCGGTCCACGCCGGGCCGCTATTTCCAGGTGGCGCAGCCGGGGACGGGCTGGGGCGGGACGGACACCGCCGACCCGCTGGCGATCCTCGGCCCGTTCGACCCGAAGGCGGCGCGTCCGGGCACCACGCTGCTGATGACCTCCACCACCGGGGAGCACCACGCCTACTTCGTGCTGGACGAGGCGCTGCGCCCCGTCCAGCAGGACACGCCCCCGGCGCTGCGCGCCTCCGTCGCGCTGATCCAGGAGAACTGCGAGCCGGCATTGGCCACCGTCCTGTTCATGGGCGGCGCCGGCGGGTCGCTGCGGTCCGGCGTGACGGAGAACCCGGTGCGGCTGACCCGCTCGGTCAAGGACGCGCTGACGGTCGTGACCTGCGGCGGCGCCCCGGTGTTCGTGTGGCCCGGCGGCGGCATCACCTTCATGGTCGATGTGAGCCGGGTGCCGGAGGGCGCGTTCGGCTCCGTCCCCACGCCCGCGCTGGTCGCGCCGGTGGAGTTCACCTTGGCGTTGTCGGACTATGCGGCGCTGGGCGGGCACATGGACCACGTGCGGCCCTGGTCCAGCCTGCGGACGGCCGGGGACGGGGTGCGCCAGGCGCAGCGCGGCGGCAACCCCTGGCCGCTGGCCCGGCAATGAGGGTGCCGCCGCAGGCGCGGGCGCTGCCGGGCGGCCGGCTGCACCTGCAGCACGGCCCCATCGACCTGATCTTGGGAGTGTCCGCCGACCCGGCCGCGAAGGAAGCGGCATTCCGGGCGGCCACCCTCCGCTTCGCCACGGTGCTGGACGAGCTGTGCGCCGAACTGGTTGGGCTGCGGTCCGAGGCCGGGCCGCACGCACCGCCTCTGCATGGCCCGGTGGCCCGGCGCATGGCGGCGGCGGTGCGTCCGTACGCGGCACAGTGCTTCATCACGCCCATGGCCGCGGTGGCCGGCGCGGTCGCGGACGAGATGCTGGCGGCGATGACGGCGGCGGCGCTGCGCCGGGCGTACGTCAACAACGGCGGCGACATCGCGCTCCACCTCGCGCCGAGCGAGCGGTTCCGCATCGGGATGGTGGACCGTCCGGACCGGCCGGGCCTGTTCGGCGCGGCGGAGGTGCGCGCCCATGAGCCAATCCGCGGCCTCGCCACCAGCGGCTGGCGCGGGCGCAGCTTCTCGCTCGGCATTGCCGACGCCGTGACCGTGCTCGCCGCCACCGCGGCCGAGGCGGACGCCGCCGCCACCGTGATCGCCAACGCGGTGGATTTGCCCGGTCACCCGGCAATCCGTCGCACGCCAGCCTCGGAGTTGCAGCCCGACTCCGACCTGCGCGGCCGGCGCGTGACGGCCGCGGTGGGGGTGTTGACGCCGGGCGAGATCGGCCGCGCGCTGGATGGCGGGGCGCGCGTGGCCGGGCGCCTACGGCAAGAAGGGCTGATCGCCGCCGCCGCCATGCATTGCCAGGGCACGACCCGCACCGCCGGCGCACCCGTCCTGGCCAGGGAGGCCGCCCATGCCTGAACCGATTGCCCGCATCCGCAAGATCGTCGTGGTGCTGGAGGAAACGCTGGAGGAAGCGGGCCGCCCGGTCACGCCGCCAACCCGCCGGGCGGCTGCGCTCGCGGTGATCGAGAACCCGTTCGCCGGGCGCTACGTCGAGGACCTGTCGCCGCTGTTCGCGGTGGGCGAGGAGCTGGGCCGCTTGCTCACCGAACGCGCCGTGGCCGCACTCGGCATCGCGGGCACGGCGGTGCAGAGCTACGGCAAGGCCGCCGCGGTGGGCGAGGACGGCGAGCTGGAGCACGCGGCTGCGATCCTGCACCCCAGGCTCGGCGCCCCGGTGCGGGCGGCGCTGGGCCGTGGGGCGGCGCTGATCCCGTCCTCCAAGAAGCGCTGCGGGCCGGGCGCCGCGTTCGACATCCCGCTCGGCCACAAGGACGCCGCCTTCGTGCGCAGCCACTTCGACGGCATGGAGGTTCGCATCGCCGATGCGCCGCGCGCCGGGGAGATCGTGGTGGCGGTGGCCGTGACCGACTCCGGACGCCCGCTGCCGCGCGTGGGCGGCCTGCAGGCGCACGAGGCGAAGGGCGAGGACGGGCTGCGCTGACGGCGGTGCCCTACCGCTTGGACGACCAGGTCGGCTTCATCCTGCGGCAGGCGACCCAGCGGCACGCGGCGATCTTCGCGTCCGGCATCGGCTGCGGCCTCACGCCTACCCAATGGGCGGCGCTGGCCAAGCTGCACGAGGCCGGGCCGATGTCGCAGAACCGGCTGGGGCGGCACACGGCGATGGACGCCGCGACGATCAAGGGCGTGGTGGACCGGCTGACCCGGCGCGGCCTGCTCGCCGCCGAGCCGGACGCCGCGGACGGGCGGCGGCTGCTGGTGGCGCTCACCGCGAAGGGGACCGAGTGGGTGCGGCGCCTGACGCCCCACGCCCACGCGATCACCGCCGAGACGCTGGCCCCGTTGGCGCCCGAAGAGCGGCAGGCGCTCGTTTCGCTGCTGCGGCGCCTGCGCTAGCGGCGCCCGCTGTGCTGCGCCGACGCACCATAGCGTGTTCCGCCACCGTGGAACGACTGCTGCGGGCGGTCGTTAGTGCGATCCGATCCACCATGCGGACAGCGCAGTCCCAAGCCATCCACGCCGCTGGCGATGACGTGACCAGCGGCCAGGGTTGCAACCCGTGGCCGCCGGGACAAGCTCCGCCAGGCCCGATGTTAAAAGGTCTTACAATGCTGGCGGCCGGCGTGCCTTTGTTTTTACCGCGTCAGGCGCAAGGCGTTGGAAGACGACGTTTCGGTTTGGATTTTTCACAGGAGGTTGCATGAAGACACTGACCTTGGTTCTTGCCGGCGGCCTGCTGGCGACGGCGGCATCGGCGCAGACCGCGCCCACGTCGCCATCCCAACCGAACCTCAAGGCCGAGCTGGTCATGGCGATGCAGCAGAAGCTGAACGAGCGGGGCTTTTCCGCCGGCCACGTCGATGGCCTTTGGGGACCGGACACCTCGGCTGCGGTGAGGGACTTCCAGCAGAAGAACGGCCTGCCGCCGACCGGGCAGCTTGACCAGGGGACGCTGCAGGCACTTGGAAGCGTCGACAGCGCTGCCGCATCGCCGGCTGTGGCGTCCCCGGCCGTTGCGCCCCCGGCCACGCCGGATCAGGCCACGGCCGCCACCCCCGTGCCCAGCAGCCCACCCGACACCGCGGCGGCTCCTGCCATGAGCGCCGCGCCGCCCGGCACCGCCGCCACCAGCACCGGCCCTGCTACGGCCAGCGCCGATCCTGCTCCTCCCGCTGCTTCCGCGCCGGACGGCACGCCCGGCAACCCGCCCGGCACCGCAGTCGGCCGCGCCACGGACAGCACGCTCGGCACCGACACGACCGGCACGAACCCCGACGGCAGCAACGCGGGCCAGAACGCGGCGGGCGGCGACCGGAACCAAGCCGTCGCGACCACGGGGGCGAACGCGACGGAGCCGGCGAAGGGCGCCAACTCCTTCACCGACGGCGAGGCGCGGCGCCGCATGGAAAGCAGCGGCTACTCCACCGTGGCCGACCTCAAGAAGGACGGCGACGGCATCTGGCGCGGCAGCGCCACCAAGGACGGCGCCAAGGTCGGCGTCTGGCTCGACTACAAGGGCAACATCGGCCAGCAGTGACGCGCGGGCCGCCCTCCACTCAATCCATAGGAACTTTGCCATGCGAATGATCGCACACAGCTATGACACCTACGACCACGCCGTCCGCGTCGTGCACGCGCTTGAGGCGGCGGGCGTGCCGCATGACGACATCAGCCTGATGTCGGGCGACAAGGACCGTACGGTGGCGACGAACATCGCCGGCGACACCGCCGGCGATACGGCCAAGGCGACCGGCACCGGCACGGGGGCAACCGTCGGCACGGTGCTGGGCGGCGGCGCGGGCCTGCTGGCCGGGCTGGGTTCGCTGGCCATTCCGGGCGTGGGTCCGGTCGTCGCGGCCGGCTGGCTCATCGCCACGCTGACCGGGGCGGGCGTGGGTGCGGCGGCGGGCGGCCTGCTCGGCTCGCTGACCGGCGCCGGGGTGGAGGAGGCGGACGCCAAGGGCTACGCGGAGCACGTCGGCCGCGGCGGCACGCTGGTGACGGTCCGCGCCACCGACGACGATGCGGCGCAGGTTGAGTACATCCTGGAGCACGGCGAGGCGCAGGCCACAGCGGCAACGGCTGCTCCGGCGATGGCCGCGCCTGCGGCAACTGCCGGCATGGCGGCGCCAGCAGCCGCGCCGGTGGCGACGGGAACGGGCGATACGATCAAGGTGCTCAAGGAAGACCTGGTCGTCGGCAAGCGCGAGGTCGAGGGCGGCGCCGTGCGGGTCACGTCGCACGTGGTCGAAACGCCGGTCGAGGAGAAGGTGGGGCTGCATGAGGAGCGGGTGACGGTCGTCCGCCGCCCGGTCAACCGCCCGCTGGCGGGCGTCGCGGCGGATGCGTTCCGCGAGCGCACGGTGTCCGCAACCGCCACGTCCGAGGAGGCCGTGGTCGGCAAGGAGACCCGGGTCGTCGAGGAGATCGGCCTCCGCAAGGAAGCGTCCGACCGCACCGAGACCGTGCGCGACACCGTGCGCGAGACCAAGGTCGATGTCGAGCAGGTGCCCGGCGCGATGGGCGCGACGCAAACGGCCGGGACGGCCGGGAGCGTGGGGACCGCCGGGCAGCCGGGCGCCCTGCGCGACAACGCCGCCACCCGTGCGGTCGACAGCACGCTGGGCACCAACGTCAGCGGCGAGAACCCGGGCCGCAAGGTCTAGGACCGCCGGACTGCTGCCAGGCGGGGGAGGCGGGCACCCGCTTCCCCTGCCCACGTCTTTGCAGGGCTGGATCGACGGCCTCGCCCGCGCGTGGCTTGAGGCGCCGGGCCTCCCGCCCGTCGATTTTACCCAGCCCCCCGGGGCTACGGGGTTCACACATTTGACTGGGCAGCGAGGGTGAAGCCGGCGGCCATGGCGGCGAACTGTCCCCAACCGGCGCGCATGGTTTTGGGTCCGGGTGGCTTGTAGTAGCAGTTCCACCCGCC